>Ga0326728_10004186_pt1 | contig 43264 bp, 43 predicted proteins | sample MB3enrmetagenome_FD_207602 | JGI IMG/M metagenome (GOLD analysis project Ga0326728, IMG submission 207602) | Lab enriched peat soil microbial communities from McLean, Ithaca, NY, United States - MB31MN | ecosystem: Environmental > Terrestrial > Soil > Wetlands > Peat | place: USA: New York...
GGCAGATCCGGTACCGGTGAGTTCGGCTAAACCTCCCGGCTACGGCGCGCCCAAGTACCCTGAAGCCTTCGCCGTGGAGGCTCCGGAGCCACCCATCGCGGTGCTGGTGGGAATCGGGCTGGTCGGGCTGGGATTGCTGGCCCGCAAACGCTCCTGGTGGTCGCGTTCACGCTGAAGCCGGAACGGTTCGGGCTCAGCTCCAGTGCCCTTCCACCAGGACCCAGCCGCGGGGCCGATGGACCCAGTGCGCGCGGACCCAATGGGCACGCGGACGCGGCGGCCTGACCCAGGCTCCCGGCACCCACACGTAGCGCCCTCCATCCCAGCGATGGTATCCGGGCGTCCACACGAAACCCACGCCAGGCCGCGGTGGCGGCGCTTCGACCACTGGCCGCGGCGGCCCAACCCGCACATAAACGTCGGCCGCCGCGGCGCTCCCCGCCAGCATGCCGATAAAAATACAAGTCGCCAATCCTCTGCGAAACATGCTTTGTTTCCCTCCACCCGGAGAGACGCACGCACCCCGCCAATGGGTTATTAAGAGCGATTCATGGTCACTCTTCGTCGGGCTGCGCGGCAAGCTGCGTCACTACGGAGAGATCTTCGAGCGTGGTCACATCGCCGGTCACTGCGTTGGAGGTTACAATTTCCCGCAGCAGGCGGCGCATGATTTTGCCGCTGCGCGTTTTGGGCAGCGCGTCGGTGAAGCGGATCTGCTCCGGCCTGGCGAAGCCGCCGATCTCCTTGGCCACCCACTGCCGCAGCTCTTCAGCCAGATGGCCGTGGTCCCAATGGCCCTTCTTCAGCGTGACGAAGCAGGCCACCGCCTGGCCGGTAATCTCGTGCGGCTTGCCCACCACCGCGGCCTCCGCCACGGCCGGGTGACGCACCAGCGCCGATTCCAGCTCCATGGTGCTCAGCCGGTGGCCGCTGACGTTCATGACATCGTCCACGCGCCCGAGGATCCAGAAGTAGCCGTCCTCGTCCCGCCGCGCGGCATCTCCCGCCAGATAGACGCCATCGATGCGCTCCCAATATTGCTGGCGGTAGCGCTCCGGCTCGCGCCACAACGTTCGCGCCATGCCCGGCCACGGCCGCCGTACGATCAGGAATCCCTCCTGGTTGGCCGGCGCCGGCTTGCCCATCAGATCGACGATGTCGGCCACAACGCCCGGCATGGGCAGCGTCGCCGAACCGGGCTTCAGCGGCACCGCACCCGGCATGGGCGCAATCATGATGCCTCCGGTCTCCGTCTGCCACCAGGTGTCCACTATGGGGCAGCGTTCTTTCCCGATGGTCTTGAAGTACCATTCCCACGCCGCCGGATTGATGGGCTCCCCCACCGAACCGAGCAGCCGCAGGCTGGACATATCGTGCGCGTTAGGCCACCGGTCACCGTGCTTGATGAAGCTGCGTATGGCCGTGGGCGAAGTGTAGAAGATGTTGACCCGGTACTTCTCGATGAGCCGCCAGAAGCGGTCGGGCTGCGGGAAATCCGGCGCGCCTTCATACATCACGGTGGTGGCGCCCGCCGAGAGCGGCCCATAGACGATATAGCTGTGGCCGGTGACCCAGCCGATATCCGCCGTGCACCAGAAGGTATCTTCCTCGCGCAGGTCGAAGACCCACTGCATGGTCATGTGGGTATGCAGCAGGTATCCCGCGGTAGTGTGCACGATGCCCTTGGGCTTTCCGGTGGTGCCCGAGGTGTAGAGCACGAAAAGGGGATGCTCGGAATCGAGCGGCTCGGCCGGGCACTCTTCGCCGGCGGCTTCATCGAGGTCATGCCACCAGTGGTCGCGGCCCTCGCGCATGCGGACCGCGCCGCCCGTGCGGCGATAGACGATCGTGTCCCGCACGCTGGGGCACTCTTCGAGGGCCTCATCCACCGCATCCTTGAGACGGACTTCGCGGCCGCGCCGCCAGCCGCCATCGCACGTAATCACCACCTGGGCTTCGAGATCCTGGATGCGCGTTTTGAGCGCTTCGGCGGAGAAGCCGGCGAAGACTACTGAGTGAATGATGCCCAGCCGCGCGCAGGCCAGCAGCGCCACCGGCAGCTCCGGGACCATGCCCATGTAGACGATGGCGCGGTCGCCGGCTTTGAGGCCGCGGCCTTTCAGCACGTCGGCAAAGCGGCACACCAGGCGATGCAGTTCCTGATAGGAGATCTGGCGCTGGTCGCCCGGCTCGCCCTCCCACAAGATCGCGACCTTGTTCTTGCGGGGCGTGGCCAGATGGCGATCCAGGCAGTTATAGGAGGCGTTGATTTTCCCGCCCTCAAACCATTTGGCGAAGGGCGGATGCCATTCGAACACGTGCGACCATTTCTGGAACCAGGCGAGCTCGCGCTCCGCCAGCTCGCCCCAGAACTCTTCCGGCGTCTCCGCGGCTCTCCGGTAAAGTTCGCGATAGCCTTCCATTCCCTTCACGCGGGCACGCTGGACGAACTCCGGACTGGGTGCGTATACGCTCGGGTTGGACATAGCGAAATCTTACCAGAGGAGGCCCGGAGCGGACGGCGTGCTCGTCCAATCGATACCTTCCGATCGCACATCGGCCCTAAGAATGACGCCCACCGACCGGGACCGATTTCTTCAGATCATTGCGATTCCGCGTAGAATCGCCGGACAATTGCCGGAATCCCGGCCACGCCCTTCCAATCCGGATACTTGACATCGAATTCGGCTGTAAGAGTCTGGCCTGCCTGTTCCGCAGTCTTGCCCTCAGCTTTGAGTTCCCGCGAACGCCGCTGCAGGTCCCGGAGCACTTCCCGCTGGCTGGAAATCAGCGAGGCATCCCGGAGGTCGCCATGATTAGGCATGACGATAAGCGGATGAAGTGCGTCCAGCTTGTCGATAACGTCGAGCCAGTTTGTAACGCTGGGGGTTTGGTCCGGCATCCCGGGATACGATTTGCTTGCGAGGATATTGCCGCCGTGCAGCACGCGATCCGGCTCAATAAAGATGACAACGTCTCCGTTGGTGCGCGCCGGGCCATACCAAAACAGGCGGACCGTCACTCCGCCGCCCAAATCAATCCTGGCGTCCCGATCGAAGACGATGTCGGGGTCCCGCAGCTTTACATCCTGGAGCGCCGCCTTCAGATCGGCTGACCGCGATACGAATGAATCGATGTAGCTGGCTGTGCCTTCGGCAATATCCGCTGCTTGCGCCGCGGGGATAATCCACACCGTATGGGGCGGAAACGCCATCGCGCCGGTGACGTGCTCGGGACGAAAATCGGTTGTGGCGAGATAGAATTTCGTATTCCTGCTGAGACTCTGCGCTTCGCGCACGACAATCTCTCCGCTCTTCGGGCCCATGCCCGTATCGACCACCAGCGTGGCTCGGCTCCCCACAACGATGGCTATGTTGGGGACGCCAGGCCTATTCTGATCGGGGATCTCCCAGACATGCTCCGATATGCGTTTCACGGTGTGTTCCCGCACGATGAATGGCGTCGGAGGCGCCGACTGATCCTGGGCAATTGCCAGCGCGGGGGCGAAGACCATCGTGAACGCCACGAAAACAAATAGGGAAGTTACCGGGACTAAACTCGCAGATTGCCTCATCGGAATCTATGTTCCTTTCAGATTGCTCAAACGACCGGAAAAGCTACCCGAAACAGTTTATCCGACCGGGAGAGCATCCCAGGTTCGAAACACCCTTTCAGAAGTGCGGCGTCACGCCTGCCAGGACGGACACAGTATAGCCCAATAGGAATGCTATGACCGCGGCGCAGAGCGATTCACGGTGCTTCCACCACCAGGAGGTTCTCCGAATATGGAAGGAAAGCTCGGCGGCGATCTCTGGCGCTTTGTCGCGAAAGGCGGCATCGTTGGCTTCGGTAACGGTCCGGTTTTCGGCCTGGGCCGGATGAGGGTCCGGTTTCTTCATGATCCCTAAACCGTGACTCCGGCTGACCGCCATCAGCCCCTCCTCGAGAGTCGCCTTCCGCGTGAAGAAGACGCAGTTGCGGGAGCGAAACCGTTGCCACACGTCTTCAGCCAGCGCCAGGCCACCCTGGTAAGTCTGTCTCAGTTTCGCCAGCACGGCCATGAAATCCGCCTGTGCGAGGGTGTACCGGCCCCATGCGGCGCGCAACTCAGAGAGCTCCGCTTCGCTATTAAGAGGACCCTCCGGGAAATAGAGATCCAGCACGAACAGTTCCGGGCGCTCCCGCCCGTTTCTCTTGAGATCCGCCAACGCCTCGTCGAGCGTCTGGCCGGCTCCAATCACGAATTCCGCGCTCAGATTCTCGCGAAAGCGCCGGAGTTCCGCGGGATCGTCATCGACAAAGCAAAGGGAGCGTCGTCGTTTTCTCATGGCGGCCTCTTGACGCGGCCAGCGCTAACGCCCCGGCGCGGCCAGCTTCTGCGCGGCTGCCATGTCGGACTCGGCGCCGGCTTTGTCCCCGGAGGCGCGGCGGGCCACCGCGCGGTTGATATAGGCGTTGGCGTACGCCGGATTGATCCGGATGGCCAAGTCGAAATCCGCGATGGCTTCGGCGTACCGCTTGAGCCGCAGCTCGGCATAGCCGCGCCCGTTATAGGCCACCGCGAAGAAGGGGTCCAGCTTCACCGATTCGGTGAGCAGCTCGATCGCCTCTGGGAAGCGGCCGTCCTGGATCATCTGCCGGCCCAGGGCATTGTATTTAGCCGCGCTCATTTTCGGTGCGGCGGGCGCCCGCATCGCTGCCGGACCGGGTGTGGGAACCGGCATCCGGGCGGGCGCCGCCGCGGAGACCGGCTCCGCGGCCGCAGCAGATGTCGCAACCGGTGTGGTCACAGGCGCGGGCGCAGGTTCAGCGGGGGCTGCGGCCGTCACAGGCGCGGGCGCGGGTTCAGCGGACGCTGCGGCCGTCACTGGCGCGGGGGCGGGTTCAGGCGCGGAAGCTGCGGCCTCGGGCTGGGGAGCCGGCTGGGATTCTTCCGCTCGGCCCTGTATGGCCGGCGACGTTTCGCCGGCATCCGGCAGGCGCAGGGTGCTGGTCTCGGGCGCCTGTTCCTTCTCCAGCGATTGCCGCACGGCGGCATCCACCTTCGCTTGCGCCTCGCCGACCAGCCGCTCCGTTTCTTTATCGTTGGGGTCCAGCTCGTGGGCGCGCTTCAGGTCCGCCAAGGCTTCGTCGAAACGCCCCAACAGGAAATAGGCATCGCCGCGCGCCGCCCAGAGGTAGGCGGAGCTGGGATCGAGCGAGATCGCCATGGTGCGGTCCTGAATGCCTTTCTCGTGCTGCCCGAGCAGGTGATAGGAGCCGCCGCGCGCCACGTAAGCCTCGGGATTCCTGGGGTCGAGCGCCACGGCCTGCTCACGATCCTGGAGAGCCTCGGAGTATCGCTGCAAACGAACGAAAACCGCGCTGCGCGCCAGAAAGAGCCGCGCGTCCTGGGGATCGCGCCGGATCGCCTCGCTGTAATCGGACAAGGCGCCCTCGTCCTGCCCCAACCGCTCGCGCACCGCGCCGCGCACGCGCCACGCGCGCAGATCGTCGGGCTTCAGCTTCAGGGCGGTGTCCAGATCCTGAAGGGCCTGCTGGAAACTGTGCGCGCCGACGTAAGCCAGGGCCCGGTCGACGAAGGCCTCCTCGTAATCCGGTTTGCGCGCCAGGCACAGGTCAAAATCGTCCAGCGCGGCGTTGTATTCCCCCAGCGCCGTCCGGGCCAGCCCGCGGCCGAGATAAGGTTCGGGACTGTCGAGCCGCAGCTTGATGGCCTGCGCGAAATCATCGACGGCTCTGGCGTACTGCGCCAGGGCGAGGTAGGCGTTGCCTCGCCCGGTGTAGATTTCGGAGCGCTCGAGCTTCAGGCTGATGGCGGTATTGAAGTCCTGAATGGCTCGCTGCGGCTGGTTGGTGACGGAAAAGTAGTCGCCCCGCGCCGCGTAGGATTGGGCATCGCCCGGCTGGATCTTAATGGCCTCTTCCAGGTCTGCGCCGGCTTGGTCGCGCATGCCCGCGGCCAGGTACGTCTTGGCGCGCCCTCGCCACGCGGCGCTGTTGGAAGGATCGGTCTCGATCGCTTCGGTGTATGCGGCCAGGGCTTCCTCGCGCCGCCCGGCCTCCTCGGCGCGGACCGCGCGTTGATAGGCGGCTTGGGATCTCTTCCGGTCGGACTTCGCCTCCGCGCCGTGCGCGGGAAATAGCAAACCCGCTACGGCAATGCCGATCAACACCCGCGCGAGGCGGTCGAGTAGCTGCCGCATGCAATCCTGCCAAGGATGTATACTCGGATTGTAGTCGAAATCACCGCTGGTGTACGGGAAACCGGTGAAAGTCCGGCACGGCCCCGCCACTGTAAGCGCGGAGGCCCGGTCCAACCGGCCACTGCCCCTGTATGGGGGTGGGAAGGCGGACCGGTCCGAAGATGCGCAAGTCAGGAGACCGGCCAGCGAATATCGTCGATTCAGCTCTCGAGGGAGGAGCTCAGAATGCGCTATTTTGTCCCGCTGGTTTGCTTGGTTGTTTTTTCTGCCTGCCTTTCCGCCGCTGAAATCAAAGGCAAGGTTGTCGATCCTTCGGGGGCGCCTGTCCCCGGCGCTCAGGTCTCGCTCGTCGGCCGTCTAGGCGTCGAAGCGAGCGCCGCCGCCGCGATAGATGGCGGCTTCGCCCTGGAAGCTCCGCGCACGCCGGACTCCCGGCTGGTAGTGACCGCGCCGGGATTCGCCACCAAAACGGTCGCCCTGGACGATAGCGCGGTGGTCGAACTGGATATCGCGCCGGTGGTGGATTCGGTGCGCGTGGCCGGTTCGGCCATCGATGTGCCCGCAGAAGAGCAGGGCGGCAGCGTCAGTATTATTCCCGATGCGGAGATCCGCGAACGCAACGAGCCCATGGCTATCGATCTGCTGCGCTACCTTCCGGGCATGCAGTTCTCTCAGACCGGCGCCATGGGAGGCCTGACGAGCCTCTATATTCGCGGCGGAAACGACAATTTCAACCTGGTGGAGATCGATGGCGTCCCGGTCAACAGTTTCGGCGGCGCCTTCGATTTCGCGCATGTTCCCGCCGAGGCCCTGGATCACGTGGAGGTGGTGCGCGGCCCGGAATCGGCCGTCTATGGCCCGTATGCCATCTCCGGCGTGGTCGATTACGTGACGCGCGAGGCTGGCTCCACGCCCACTCTGGACCTGGTCGCCGAGGGCGGCTCCTACGATGAGCGCCGTTTCGGGATTTCCGGGGGCGCGCTCGTGGACGGGTTCGGCTTGACCGCGTCTTTATCGCGCCTGGATACCAATGGTCCGGTGACCAACAGCGATTACCACAACCAGAACGCCGTGCTGGGCCTCACGCGGCGCTTCGGCAGGCAGTCGCTGGCCTTCCACGGGTATTTCGATTCCAGCGGGAACGGCGTGCCCGGCCCGTGGGGCTCCGACCCGCTAAACGATTTCACCGGCATCGATACCATCAGCCGCAACAACAACAACTTCTCGGCGTACTCGGCGCACTACGAAGGCGATCTGAGCGAGCGCGTCCGGCAGGAGGTCTTCGGGACGTTTTTCCTGAACAACAACGGCTTCATCTCGCCCTATGGTTTCTCTTTCAATAAAGACCTGCGCGGCCAGGGCGAGACCCGCACGGTGGTGAGCGTCACGCGGCACGACGTGCTGGCCATCGGCGCGAGCGAGGGCCTCGAGGAGGTCAAGAACACCTACATCACCGATGCCGAAAACGACACCTTTCCCATCCGGCGCAACGATACGGCGGTGTACGCGGAAAACCGCCTGGAGATCGGCGGGCGGCTGTTCGTGAACGTGGGCGTGCGCGGCGAATGGCTGCGCACGGGCGCCATTCCCCCGGATGGCTACAATCGCCCGCTCTTCCCCACACAGAACATCGGCGTGGCCAATCCCAAGGTGGCCGCTTCGTATAACATGGGCGGCGGAGCGCGCCTGCACAGCTCGTTCGGCACGGGCATCCGGCCGCCCGACGGTTTCGATCTTGCCTATACCAATAACCCGGCTCTCAAGCCCGAGCGCACGCGCGGCCTCGATGCGGGAATTGAACAGAAGCTGTGGCACGAGCGCCTGTCGCTCGATGCAACCTACTTCTACAACCGCTACTACGACCTGATCGTCATTCTGGGCGGCTCGCTCACGACGCTGAGCTATTACGAATCCGACAATATCTCGAACGCCCGCGCGCAGGGCGGCGAGTTCTCGGCCGGATTCCGCCCGGCCCGCTGGCTGTTCGTTACGGGGTCGTACACTTATTTGAAGAGCGAGATTCTCTCGCTCAACGGATCGACCCTGGCGGAAGCGCCCTTCACCCCCGGCCAGGAGCTGCTGCGGCGGCCGGCCAACTCGGGAGAAGTCGTGGCCGGTTTCACGCGCGGCAGGGTGACGGCCGACCTGACCGGCTACTTCCGCGGCTCGGTTCTGGATGTCGAACCCACCTATGGCGCCAGCGCCGGATTGTTCCAGAACCCCGGCTTTGCCAACGTAGGGGTGAACCTCAACTACCGGCTGGCGCACGGCCTGACAGTTTACGGCAACCTCAGAAACGCGCTCGACCAGCACTATGAAGAAGTCTTCGGCTACCCATCCCTGCGTCTCAATTTCGTGGCAGGCTTGAAGTGGGGGCTCGGAAGATTATGAGCGAAGCGCCATTCGACCAGCCGCGCCTGGCCATCAATCGCGTCTACACGCGCCGCGGCGACCAGGGGGAGACCAGCCTGGCGGGCGGCCAGAGGGTCCCCAAAGACAGCCCGCGCATCGCGGCTTACGGCGCCGTGGACGAGCTGAACGCCTTCGTGGGTGTGGCGCGGGCTTCCCTCGCGGAGGCGGTCCCGGCCGAGCCGCGCCTGGCAACCCTGGGCGCCATTCTGCTGCGCGTGCAGCACGAATTATTCAACCTGGGTTCGATCCTGGCGACCCTCCCGGAAGACGTGCATCCCAAGCAGGCGCGCGTGACGGACTCCGAGGTCGAGCGCTTGGAATCGGAAATGGACGTCCTGAACCGGGATCTCGCTCCGTTGCGCTCGTTCGTTCTGCCGGGGGGCAGCCGCGTCAATGCCGACCTGCACGTCTGCCGGACCGTCTGCCGCCGCGCGGAACGCGAATTGGTAATCCTGGCGCGCACCGAGGCCGTGCCGCCCGAGGCCGTGCGCTACCTGAACCGCCTGGGCGACGCCCTGTTCGTATGGAGCCGGTGGGCCAGCCACGCCGCGGGCGTTCCGGAAACTTTGTGGCAACCGAACCTCTCGGCCTCCGGGCTGGTTGATAGATAATGAAGGTTATGGAGGAAGCGATGCAGAAGAATCCGGCGAGGCCTTTAGCCATCGGCCTGGTGGTCATAGCGGCTTTAGCGCGCTTGGCGCAGAGCGTGAATTTCGCACCCGTGGGCGCCCTGGGCCTGTTTGCCGGCGCGCGTCTGAGGGGCTGGAAGGCCTACGCGCTGCCCATCGCGCTGATGGCGGTAACGGATCCTTTCCTGGGAGGCTATTCCGCCGCCACCCCTCTGGTTTACGCGAGCCTGCTGATCAACGTGTGGATCGGCTCGCGGCTGCGCGGGACGGAGAATCCGTTGTACATCGGCTCGGCGGCGGTGGCCGGGAGCATCCAGTTCTTCCTGATTACGAATTTCGCCTGGCTGGCCGCCAGCAGCATGTATCCCCACACGTTGGCGGGCATGGTGGCCTGCTACGCCGCCGGTATTCCGTTCTTCTGGCGGACGCTGGCTTCAGACCTGCTGTATTCGGGCGTCCTGTTCGGCCTGCATGCCTGGCTGAGCCGGCGTGTGGCCGTCCAGGAGCGCGTGGCCCTGCAAACAGCCTAGGGTCTCGGAGGGCGGCCCACAGTCGCCCGCAAAGTCTCATGGCGTTAATCGCGGTTTCCGGCCATCCCGGATGCCGGTACGAAGAGGTGGCGCGCATCACCGCACGGCGGCTGGGGTTCGAGTTGCTGACGCAATCCCGCATCCAGCAGCTTTGCGAGCGGGAGTTCGGTTCCGGCGTCCCTTTGCCGGATAAGGCATATCCCAGCGTGGTAACGTGCATCCTGGCCCGCCTGGCCACCGAGAATCACCTGGTTTATTGCGCCATCGGAGGCGAATTGCAGGCGCGCCATTTCCCCGGTATGCTGCGCGTTCACGTGGTGGCGCCGGAGAACGTGCGCATTGGCAATCTCATGCTCGACCGGCGCCTGGAACGGCCGGCCGCGCGGCAGGCGCTGCTGGAACTCGAGGCCGCCGAACGCGCCGAACGCAAAGCCAGGTTCGGCCGCACGCGCGCCACGGCCGATCTATTCGATCTGGTGGTGAACAGCGAAGCGCTCGGCGCCGAGCAGATCGCCGAGATCGTCGAAACCGCCGTGAATTCGGCGCACCTCCGCGAGCTGGGCTATCTCTCCCGCGCCGCCGAAGCGCAGCTCCAGTTCCAGATGCGCCTCAAGCTTTCGCGCTACGGCATGGTGCCGCCGGCCAAAATCACGCTGCGCAACAAAATGTTCGCCAATCCGAGCGAAGAGATGTTCGCCAACCTGCTGGACTTCTATCGCATCGCCTGGGAGTACGAGCCGCGCAGCTTCCCCATCCAGTACGACCGCGACGGCCGCCCGCTGGAGTTCTTCACTCCCGATTTCTACTTGCCGGAGGTCGATCTCTACCTGGAGCTGACCACCATGAAACAGTCCCTGGTGACTCGCAAGAACCGCAAGGTGCGGCTGCTGCGCCAGTTGTATCCGCAGGTCAACATTCAGGTGTTCTATCAGAAGGATTTCGAGAACCTGGTTTTCAAATACGGGCTCGCCGAACGGCCGGTTGAAGCATGAGCGCGGGATTGCCCCCGGGCGTCGAGCGGGTGCTTTTCACCGAGGAGCAGATCGAGCGGCGCATTCGCGAGGTAGCGGCCGAGATCTCGCGCGACTACCACGGCAAGGTGGTCAAGCTGGTGGGTGTCCTCAAAGGGTCGGTATTCTTCCTGACGGAGCTGGCCCGCCATATCGATGGCCCCGTGAAAGTGGATTTTCTGGCGATCTCCAGCTTCTCCAACCGTCACGGGGCGCCCGGAGTGGTACGCATCGCCAAGGATCTGGACGAGAGCATAGAGGGCGACGACGTGCTGCTGGTGGAGGACATTGTCGATACCGGCTTCACCCTGCGCTATCTATTGCAAACGCTGGCCGGACGGGCGCCCAACTCCCTGGCGGTGTGCACCTTTCTGGACCGCAATTCGCGGCGCATCGTGCAGGTTCCGGTAAACTACCGATGTTTCGAGATCCCCGATCGCTTTGTGGTGGGGTTTGGCTTGGATTATAACCAACTCTATCGGAACCTTCGCTACGTGGCGACCATCAAGCTTGAAAAAGATGCGTAATTCCGTGCGATCTTCACCCGATCTTTTGCACTTTGTCATTGTCGGGTTATCGGTCCAGGGATAAAATTAAAGAAGGTTAAGATTGTTGGAGCGCGTATGCGGTCCCGAATATTGTTCATTTCCGAGCACCAAGATGATGCCCGACGCATTTCGCGGATGCTCTATGCTCTCCCGCTGGCTATAGACCACGTGGGAACGGTGGAGGACGCGCGCGATCAGCTTCATCGGAACGACTACGATGTCATTCTGACGGAGGCTGCTTTACCCGATGGTAGATGGCTGGATGTGCTCCATCTGGCCCGAGAATACCCCCGCGAGTTGGAGGTCATCGTAACCGACCCCCAAGCGGACGCCCACCTCTGGGCCGAGGCCTTGAATCTGGGCGCCTACGATCTGCTGGCCCAACCGTTTTATGAACCGGAAGTGCGACGCATTTTAGGCAACGCCTGTTCGCGCCCCACCGAGAGTAGGTTCGGGGCGGCCGCCGTATAATGGTTTCTCCGAACGGGAGAGACCATGTCCGCTGCCACCGACGCATTCGTTACAGAAAATCGGCTTCGCCTGCTGGGGGAACTGAAGGAGTTCCTCCGCATTCCGAGCATCAGCACGCTGCCTGAACACCGTCCCGATATCCAGCGCGCCGCATCCTTCGTGGCGGAGAGCCTCACCCGCGTGGGGATGGAACACGTGGAGATCGTTCCCACCGCTAACCACCCGCTGGTCTACGCCGATTGGCTGCACGCTCCGGGTAAGCCCACGGTGCTGTGCTACGGGCACTACGATGTGCAGCCCGCCGACCCCCTGGAGTTGTGGGCTACCCCGCCCTTCGAACCCACCGAACGCGACGGAAATCTCTACGGCCGCGGCACGGCCGACGACAAGGGGCAGATGTACATGCACGTCAAAGCCATCGAGGCGCTCCGCGCGGCCACCGGGACGCTGCCCCTGAATCTCAAGTTCCTGGTGGAGGGGGAAGAGGAGATCGGCGGCGCGTCCATCGCCCGATACGTAGCCGAAAACCCGGAGAAGCTGCGCGCGGATGTGGCCCTGGTTTCCGATACGGCGCTCTATGCCGAGGGCATGCCGACCCTCACGGTGGGATTGCGCGGCCTCGTGTACATGGAGGTGGAGGCCTGGGGACCCGCGCGCGACCTGCATTCGGGCCTCTACGGCGGGGCCGCGCCGAACGCCGTCTACGGGTTGATCGAGATGCTCGGCAAGGCCAAGGACGCCGATGGGCGAATCCGGATTCCCGGCATCTACGACGATGTCGAAGAGCCATCCCCGGCCGAGCTCGAAAGTTGGAAGCACCTGGGCTTCGATGAGGCCGAGTTCCTGGCCAAGGAGGTCGGCTCGAGCGCGCTCACCGGAGAGCCGGACCGCTCGGTTCTGGAACGTATCTGGTCCCGGCCGACACTCGAAGTGCATGGCATCGCGGGAGGTTTCACCGGCGCCGGATCGAAGACCGTGATTCCCGCTCGGTCCACCGCCAAGGTCAGCATCCGCCTGGTGCCCCGCCAGGACCCCGAGAAAGTGGTGGCGGCCTTCCGCGCCTGGGTCGCCAAGAACACCCCCAAAGGCATCCGCACGGAGGTGCGGGTGCTCAGCGCCTCGCCCGGATTGGTGGTGAATACGGATCATCCGGCCATCGCGGTCGCCGCGCACGCTTTCGCCGACGTGTATGGCAAGCCCACTGTGTACATACGCGACGGAGGCTCTATCCCGATCGTGGGCGATTTCGCCGAGCACCTGGGAATTCCCACCGTCCTGATGGGATTCGGACTTCCCGACGACGGCCTGCACTCGCCCAACGAGAAGTACAAGATCGAAAATTACTACCTGGGAATCAGGACCATCGCGCACTTTTTCGAGCAGTACGGAGCGTAGGCGCGTGCGCCCGGATTTCGCGGAGAGTGAGGTTCGTTGCGGGCTCGGATTGATCGGCATCGGCAAGCCGTGGGGGGTAGTCCCGGGCGAGGTGCCCTCGGAGCTCGAAGCGCTTCGCTTTCTGGAAGGCGCTTATGCCGCCGGCGTCCGCTATTTCGATACCGCGGCTTCCTACGCCTCGTCCGAGCGGCGCCTGGGTGAGTTATTGAGAAGCCTCTCCACCGCCGAGCGATCCGGTATTACGGTGGCCACCAAGTTCGGCGAGCACTGGGACGAGCAGGCCGGGCGGCCGTACGTCGATCACAGTTTTGCCGCCTTGGCGAAGAGCCTGGAGCGCAGCCTCGAGCGGCTCGGTGCGATCGACGTCCTCCAGCTGCACAAGAGCTCGCCCGAGGTCCTGGCCTCCGGCGACCTGGCGCGCGCCTGGGAGATGGCGCGCGCGGCGGGCATCCCTGAATTGGGACCCAGCGTGAGCGACCTGGAATCCGCGCGGCTGGCTTCGGTATGCGGCTGCTACCAGATGCTGCAACTCCCCTTGAACCGCCAGAGCCCGCAATTCGCCGGACCGCTGGCAGCCGCCGGGCGCGCTGGCATGTGGGCCGCCATCAACCGCCCTTTCGCTATGGGGCAGATCGTGATCGAGGCTGGCCCGCAACACGCCCACGCCGCACGCGTCGAGGCCTTTGAGGAGGTGCTGTCGCACCGGTTCCGTGGGGTGATTCTGAGCGGTACCAAGTCGCTCGCCCATCTGCGCGAGAACCTGGAAGCCTTCCGGGAAGCGTGTCAGAAGCGTCCTCGGGAAAACGCCCCCCAATCCTGAGTGTTACCCGGGCCGTGAATTAACCGGTGTGCCGGACCTTAGTCTTCTTGAGCTTGCGGGCCTTATACTTGCCGGGCTTGTAGGCTTTCTTGTATTTCTTGGCCTGTTTCTTGGCTTTGGCGCGCGCCTGCTCGGCGGGCGTCTTGGCTTCCCCAATTGCTCCGGCTGCGAACGTGAGCGCCAGAGCCAGGGCCAATGTACGAAATCTCATCTCCCCTCTATTATTGCGCCGAGTGGGTGAACCACATATACATCTTTAGGAAGCAAACCAGAGTGAGGAAAATGCAGAACCAGGAGGCTCCCCGCCAGACCTTCTCGGTGGTGGAGCCTTCCCAGCGCGGCTGGCCCGCCAGGTAACCCACTCCGAAACCGGCCACCAGGCCACCGATATGAGCATAGATATCGATTCCCGGCAAGAAGCTGAATAGAAGGCCATAGATGGCCCAGCGCGTGTACATCCCGCGGACCGCCGCGCCCAACGGGTTGCGGTGCCGCACCCCCAGCGCAATCATGGCCCCGATCAGCCCGAACAGCGCGGCGGACGCTCCCACTGATGGAGCCGCGCTGAATGTCGCGCTCACATAGAACCCGAAAACGTTGGCCAGGAAGTAGATCACCAGCATGCGGCTGGTTCCGTAAACTTCTTCCACCTGCGCTCCCAGGTCAAATAAAACCCATGAATTCATAAAGATGTGGAAAAGACCCCCGTGCAGAAAGCCGGCCGTCACCAGCCGCCACCACTGGCCCTCCGCCAGATACGGATTGAACTTGGCGCCGAAATCGATCAGCGTGACGGTGTCGATCCCCATGGGGCCGCCCCGGCCCGCACTCAGGCTGTAGAGCGAGGTAGCCAGGTACATCCCTAGGTTGATCACCAGGATCAGCACGGTGACAAAATGCGCGTGCGGAATGAATCCGCCCAGGATGTCCGCGGGATTGCGCCGATCCACGGCGCGAGGCCCCACCGGCTCGTTACAGTAGGGGCAGATCTTGTCCTTCGAGGTGATAAATGCCCGGCAGTGCGGGCACATGCGGCGCGAGTCCATCGGCACCATTCTACCGCCGGTAGATTTCCACCCCCTCAAACGTGCCTTCTGCTACAATCGGAATTCCCATGAAGACGGAGCGTGAACACCGAGACGATATCGTCCGCATTGGCCAGCTGGTATTCCAGAAAGGCTGGATTGCGTCCAACGATGGCAACATTAGCGTCCGCCTGGACGCCGAACGGATACTGGCTACGCCCACGGGTGTGTGCAAAGGAATGATGGCTCCCGACGACTTGATCGTCGTGGACATGAAGGGCAACAAGATTTCGGGGCGCCGCGAGCGCACCAGCGAGATCATGCTGCACCTGACCATCTATGATATGCGTCCGGATATAAACGCCGTTCTGCACGCCCATCCCCCGGTGGCCACCGGCTATGCCAGTGCCGGACGGTCGCTCAACCAGGCTCTGCTGCCGGAAGTCATCATCGGATTGGGCTGCGTGCCGCTGGCGGAATACGGCTTGCCGGGCACCCCGGCGATCACCGAGCCGATGCTGCCCCTGATTCCCAAGTACGACGCCCTGTTGATGGCCAATCACGGCGCCGTGTGCTATGGCCCGGATGCCTTTGCCGCCTACTTCCGGATGGAATCCGTGGAGCACTTCGCCCGTATCGCGCTGGTGACGGAGTTGCTGGGCGGAGCGCGTGTGCTGCCGCGCGGGGAAGTCAACAAGCTGCTCGATGCGCGTTCGCGTTACGGCGTGAAGGCGCGTAATGCCGGCGAAGTCGGTTGCCCCGTGGCGGCCGGCGAAGCCGGGGCGGGGTCGGAGGAGCGGTTCAACGTGACGCGCACGGAACTGGTCGGCCTGGTGGAAGAGGCTCTCCGGGCGCGGGGCTTGGTTTGAAAAGTTTGAAAAGTCAGTCTGGAGACACTAGATGGGCGAAGCGTTAGGAATGATCGAGACGCGTGGCCTGGTGGCCATGATCGAGGCCTCCGATGCCATGGTAAAGGCCGCCAAGGTGAGCCTGGTCGGCTGGGAGAAGGTCGGCTCGGGATATGTGACCGCCATGGTCCGCGGAGATGTGGCCGCTGTGAAGGCGGCTACCGACGCAGGCGCCGCCGCCGCGCGGCGCGTGGGCGAACTCATCGCGGTACACGTCATTCCGCGGCCGCACCAGAGCCTGGAAGACGTTCTGCCGATCGGCAAGACGCAGGCTCAGAGCGCCGGCAAGTAGCCGAATCGGGACCCCATGATTCTGGCCCGCGTGGTGGGTACCGTAGTTGCCACCCGGAAAGATCCCCGGCTCGAAGGCAAGAAACTGCTGGTATTGAAGCCGGTTACGCCGGACGGCAAGGACGAGCCCGGCTACGTGGTGGCCGTCGATACGGTCAGCGCCGGCTATCGCGAGCGTGTCCTCGTGGTGGCAGGCAGTTCCGCGCGCATGGCTGAAGGGTGCAAGGATACGCCCGTGGATACCTCCATCGTCGGCATCATCGACGACGTGCAGATGGGCTGAACCATGTTTCTGGGCCGCGTAGTGGGATGTGTCTGGGCCACCGTGAAACACCCCGAGTACGAAGGCGTGCGCCTGTTGGTGGTTCAGCCGATTACCGCGGATCGAAAGAACGCCGGAAAACAAATCATCTGCGCGGATTCCACGGGCGCCGGCACGGGCGATGTGATCTACTGGGTGCGCGGCCGCGAGGCCCACCTCCCCTTCCTGCCCCATGAGCCGCCGGCGGATGCGGCCATCGTCGCGATCGTGGACACCATTCACCTCGCGGGCCAGGAGCGCGGCGAGCCATGCTGATCGCGCGCGTGGTCGGCGAGATGACCTCCACCCGCAAGCATCCCAGCCACGAGGGGATCAAGATCCTGCTGGTTCAACCGCTCAATCTGGACGGCAGCGACCGGGGAAACGCCTTGGTGGCCCTGGACGCCGTGGAAGCCGGGATCGGCGACCGCGTGCTGGTGGCCACCGAAGGCTACAGCGCCATGACCTCCGTGGGGAGGATTCGTTCACCCATTGACATGTCCGTGATTGGCTTCATCGACCAAATCGACCTGCTGCCGGGCGTGTCCTGAGGAGCCATGCCGGCGAACCAGCCGGAACGCCAGCGCCAGCCCGGCGGCTACCTTGCCGATTTCCACCACCCAATAGCCGATATCCGCGAGCGCCACGGCGCTGTCCTCTGATGATATCAGCGCATCCGCGCCGGCCCGCCCGCCCGGCGCGAACAGCCCCGGCATGAGCAGCAGTTGTTGTCCCAATACCGCCGCGAGCATGACCAGAGCCAAAATCAGGGCGGCCTTGCCTTCCGCGGTGCCAAACAGCAGGAAGAAGAAGAAGACCGCGCCCCACGCGATCTGGGCGATCGACCAGGCCTCGAACAGCCAGCGGCTCCGCTGCACGGCCTGATATTCCAGCAGGAGGCGCGCTTCGCCCGGTCCGAGGGCCTTGATCTGCGGATTCAGGGCCGGGCCGGGGTTCTTCAGAATCCGGTCCACCGAGCGGGAGCTGTCCAGCGCCACCAGCGCCATCAGCAGCCCGGCTCCGATCCAAATCCCCAACAGGAGACATGCCAGCCGGCGGGAGTGCATGCGCAACTCACGATTCTAACGCAGAGTGCTACTTGCCTGACCGCGCCGGGACCGCGCCGGAACGATTTTCCAGCCGGGGACAAACCGCGGATCTAAAGTTCCACGTTGCGCCGCCGATTATTGGACAGGGCCATTACTCCAATGCCGGTTTTTGAAACCAGAAGCTTCGGGCGAATCCCCTACGAAGAAGATGCGGTGCTCGAATTCCCCTCCGGGCTGCCCGGATTCGAGTTGCGCCACCGCTTTGTGGCGCTCGATTTCAAGGAGCGCCGCCCGCTGATCCTCCTGCAGAGCCTGGAAGACCCCTGCCTGTGCTTCATCACGTTGCCGGTGCTGGTGGTGGATCCGCGCTACCGGCTGGAGGTGAACGCCGAGGACCTGGCACTGGTGGGGCTCGCCGCGGCGCGGCAGCCGCGCATCGGCGAGGAGGTGCTCTGCCTGGCGGTGGTGGCGGTGCGGGAGAGCGGTCCGACGGCCAATCTTCTGGCACCCATCGTGGTCAACCTGGCCAATCGGAAGGCCGTGCAGGCGGTGGCACCGCAATCCGGCTACTCCCACCAGCAGGCCCTGGTGTCCGAAGAGGCGGCCGTATGCTCGTAATGTCGCGGCGGAAGGGCGAGACCATTCTGATCGGCGACGAGATCGAAATTGTGATCGCGCACATCGGCCGCTCGCGCGTACGGGTGGGCATTCGCGCGCCCCGCTCCATGCTGGTGATCGCGCGGGAGGTGAAGCTGGTGCGCGACGAAAACCTGGCGGCTGCCGCGGGGCCCTCGCCGGTGGCGCTTTCCGGTTTGTTGGCGCACTTGCAGCCGGGGGTGCGCGAATGACGGAAATGTGCGCCGTGCCGCACCGGCCGCGTGGGTTACCCGTGGCGGCGAAGAATGCCGAGGGTCTTGACAAAGGAGGCTTGAAGGTGCCGGTCGTGATCTCCTCCAAAAATAGTGAGCGGCTCTTGCGACCGCCGGATGCGGCCGGGCTGGCCCGGCGCCTGGTGGCCATGGTGTGTCCCGCGTGCGGGCATCGCGTGGCCGTGCCCTTTTACCACGGTGGACGGCAGCCACCGGCAGCCGCGGCCTCGGCCGCCAGCGCCGGGGAGGCGCTCGGAATGGCGCGCCTGCCGCTTGAATTCGTCCGCTGCATCGCCTGCGGACACATCTTCAACGCTGCGTTCGACGGCCCGGCTTCCTGCCCGGCAGCGCCCGGCCGCGTGTTCAACCAGGGAGCGCAGTGGGCGCGCTTCAAGCGCGAGTCGGCCGCGGAGGTGCTGCGCCGCCTCCCGCCCATCCCCGTGGTAGTGGAGGCCGGGTGCGGCGATGGCACGTTCCTGGATTTGCTGGCGAAGGGACGCCGCGGGGGGCGCTTCATCGGCTTCGAACCCCAAGCGTCGCCGCCGGCCGGGGCAACGCGGCTGGAACTGCGGCCCGAGGCCTTCGACGCGGCTGTTCACTTAGGCGAACTCGAGCCGGACCTGGTGATCAGCCGGCACGTGCTGGACCGCCTGGCCGATCCGCTGGCGTATCTGCAACACATGGCCATGGCGGCTTCGTGCCTGGGCCAGGGACCCCTGGTATACGTGGAAGTGCCTTGCGCCGATCAGGCCCTGGCCGCCGCCCGGACCCAGGATTTCTGCTACGAGCGCCGCTCGCAATTCACCACGGCCAGCTTCTGCCGCATGTTGGACGCCAGCGGGGCCCGCCTGGAGACGCTCGGACACGCCTACAACCGCGAAGTCGTATATGCCTTCGCCCGGCTGGTGGCGCGCGGCGAGCCGGTGTGCCGGGGCCTGGCGGCGCTGGAGTTCTTCGACGCCGCCGCCCGCGGGCGAGACCGTATCGCGGCGCAGCTGGAAGCCCTCGGCCGCTCGGGCAAGCGCGTGGCCGTTTGGGGAGGCGCGGGCAGCCCGGCAGGCTTCCTCAACGCGCACGGCATCGACCGCGAGCGCTTCCCCGTGGTGGTGGATTCCGACGCCGCGCGCGAGGGAAGTTACGTAGCGGGAACGGGCCAGATCGTCCGGTTCCGGGACTGGCTCCTCGATCATCCCGTGGACGTCGTGGTGGTCGCCTGCCAATGGAGGGCGCAGGACATCCACCGCGAGATTCGCACGGCCGGCATTCCCTGCGAAGCCCTCCTGGTCGCGCATGGCGGGGAATTGGTCGATTTCGAGCGCGGGAGCCATCCCTACGGCCGGCCCGAAGGAGCCGCGGAGAAGCCGCCTTCGAAGGCGCACCCGGGTGTTCTGGCGCGCGCGGGCGCCCCCGCCGCCATGGGGGCATCGCGGCCCGGCCCTTAAAGCTTCGCTGGAGCGCACCGATGAGAGAAGCGACCGGCAAGAGGCCGGCACCAAACACGAAAGGATTTCACCATGTCGTTTTCGATTCAAACCAACGTAAACTCTCTGGTCGCCCAGCAAAACCTGAACGTCATTAACGCGTTCCAGAGCAAAACCATCGACCAGTTGACCTCCGGTTACCGCATCAATTCGTCCGGCGACGATGCGGCTGGCCTGGCGGTCGCCAACATGTTCCGCAACAACGTCGCGGAAGTGTCGCAGGGCGTGAACAACGCCAACGACGCTGTATCTCAGCTTCAGATCATGGATGGCGGCATCAGCAACATATCCACGATGCTCGACCGCCTGCAGACACTGGCCACACAATCGGCCTCGGGCACCTTCACCGGCGACCGCACGGTGTTGAACAACGAGTTCCAGTCGGTGGTCGGAGAAATCGACCGGCAGGCCCAAGCCATCGGGTTGAATACCGGCGGCACGTTTGCCAAGAGCCTGGACGTCTATATCGGGGGCGGCAGCGGCTCTACCTCCCAGGCGGCCCTGCAGGACGGCATCGTCAACCTCGATTTGACCAAATCGACGGTGGATTCCGCGAGCCTGGGCCTGACGGGCATGAAGGCGATTGCCGGCACGGTGGCCGCCAATGGCACCGATATCGGCACCGGATCGAGCAACGGCACCACGGTCCAGGATATTGTGAGCTCCAGCGCCGGCAATGCCGAGGCAAAATCGGGCTACGCCACGTTTGTTCTTGCGGGTCCCGGCTTCTCCGACGACAGCCAGGTCTCGGTGGCGGCAAGCCTGACCGGCGTAAGCGACGTGAACACCCTGGTGACGGCAATCAACACCGCCATTGCCAATGCCGCCGGCGGCTCCACGCAGGCCGACCAGGCGCTCAAGAGCGCCGGCATCGTGGCGACCGTCAACACGGACCAGTACGGGCATCAGCAACTGGCCTTCAGCTCCAGCACCACGGCTTTCCAGGTGACGGCGGGAGACCAGATGGCCAATGCGCTGATGGGGAACTTCGCCAGTGCCGGAAGCCCGACCGGCGTGGCCGTCACCAGCACGGTCACCGGCGCGACCACCGATCTCGCGACCAATCCCTTTACCCCGGCCGGCGTCTCCGTTCAGGTACAGGGGGCGGGCCTGGCGGGCCCGGTAAATTTCACCTTCTCGTCAGCCGACAGCAGCGTAAGCGACGCTACCAGCGACCTCATCAAGCAGGTGAACCAGAACGCGCAGTTGCAGCAAGCCGGCATTACCGCCTCTCTGACCTCGGACAACAAGCTTCAGTTCACCAGCGCTACCGGGGCGACGTTTACGGTTTCCTCCAGCGGCGATACCGCCAACGCACTCGGGCTGGGCACGTTCGTTACCGCCCTCAACGGCGCCGCCTCCTATAGCGACATCACCGCGGGCACCGCCTATAGCCAGGCGGCCACCGGCAATGGCGTAGCCACGCTCGGGTTCTCGCTCGACGGAGGCGCCACGGGCGGGATCACGCCCGCCAGCATTACCGGCGCGGCCACCGGAACGGGATACAACGGCGGCGGCACGCCGAACGGCACCGTCGACAACGCCGCGGGCGCGCTGGGAACCATGACCCTTACGCTCAATGGGAACTCGACCGTTACGGTGAATTTCGGCCTGGATGCCAACCAGTCCGGAACGGAGACGGCCCAGCAGGCCGCCGATTTCATCAACAACCAGATCCAGACACAGGCCGGCTACGGCAGCGATGTGAAGCTGGCCACGGTAGACTCCGCCACCAACACCATTGTCCTGACCGGTCCGCCCGATGGAGCCGGGACGATTTCGGCATCCGGCACCGCTGCCAGCGCGCTCGGTTTGACGGCCGTCTCAGGCGCCACGATTGTCGCCGCCAGCGGCAGCGCCGGTAACACGGTCTCGGTGAACCTGGCCGGCGACGATGCCACCGGCGCGGTGGCTACCGGAACGGCGGCCGCGGCGGCCAATATCGCCACCGGCACCAACACCATGGAACTGAACATCGATGGCACGGCCGTTAACGCGAACTTCGCCAACGATGTCAACGCCGCAGGCACGGCGGCCGCCTTCACCAGCGCCACGCTCGGCTCGAACGGGGCCGCGAGCACCGTGGGTCTCAGTTCGCTTCAGGGGACCGCGGCCAGCATTGCCGGCGGGGGAATCACGGGAGTCACGTCGCCGTCGCCGTCCGGCACGGTCAACCTCAGCGGCTACGCGGCAGTCAAGGCCGCCTCCACGGGCACCGCGATCGCGGGTGCCACGAGTGCGACGGCCGGCTCGGTGGACCTCAGCGGCTTTGCGGCCACTTCGGCCTCCACCACCAGCGCGGCCCTGGGCACGGGCGGTACCGCCGACCCCACGCTTTCCACCCTGCTCTCCGGCTACGCGGCCAAGGCGGCCACCGTAACAGGCGGGGCTCTGGGCACCAGTGCGAACACCGCCGTGGGGGCGGGCTACGCCCTCGATGTCACCCAGTTCGCGGCCGCGGCGGCCTCCGCCACGGGCACTACGCAGTTGGCGTCTACCGGCCTGAACCTCGGCGCCTTCGCCGCGCAAGCGGCAGTTATGACCGGAACCGCGGTGGCGGCGAACGATACGGCCACGATTTCGGCGCTCGGCAACCTCAACCCGGCCGACACGAGCGATAACCTCATCATTACCGTAAACGACGGCACCAACACCTATACCCATGCCGTCAACATCAGTGGGGCGACGAATCTGGACGGCGTGGTGTCCGCCATCAACAACGACACCACTCTCAACGCCGGGGGTACCCACCACGTAGTAGCGTCGGATGCCAACGGCGTACTCACGCTCACTAGCGGCGGCGACCTCGCGGGAGGGGCTACGGGCGCCGCCAAGACCATCACGGTGGCCGCCAATAATGCCTCCCTGGCGGTCGGTCTGTCCACTTCCGGGCAAATCGCCAACAGCACGGCGCAAGGCGCGAATTACACCGGGCTGCAACTGACGGTCGATACCCCCGCCCAGGCGGCCAGCGCCACAACCGGCGCTACGGCGAATACCGGCACCAGCCTGAACCTGTCCCAATTCGCGGCAACGCAGGCAACCCTGACGGGGACTCAGGTCGCGCCGAACGATACGACCTCGAATCCGGACATCGCGGCACTCACCACTGCTCAAAGCGACGAGCTCGGGGTTAGCCTGGATGGAGGAACCACCCAATACATCAGCCTCCACGGCTGCACGACCCTGGACTCTGTCGTAACCGCAGTCCAGACCGCGATAACAGGCGACCCCACGGATTTAGGGCACTTGTCCGTGTCGGACAATGGGGGCACCCTCACACTCACCAATAACAATGCCGCGGGTGCGGGTCACAGCCTCACGATCACCAACAATAATGCTTCCCAGGCTCTCGGCTTCTCAACCCTCACGTCCACGAGCTCGGCTTATCAGGGAGTAAAGGTGACGGTTGACGGCGTCGCCCAGGTGAACGTCGATGTCAGCGGTTGTCAGTCTATGGCAGCCATCGCGACCGCAATCGGCAACGCGGTGCACGGTGCGACGGGTGGTTCGGGTTATACCGCCGCCAGCGTCGCGCAAGGCAGCAACACCACGGGCACGCTCACGATCGGCGGCATGACCACGGGAACCACGGGAAAGGTCGATATCGTAGCGAACGCGGCCACGGCTTTTCTGGGGCTGACCACCAACGCCACGACGGCCAACAACACAACGGGCGTGGCGGCGGGCAATACCACGGTGAACGTAGACCTCTCCGGCCAGACCACCCAGACGGGAATTGCGCAGACCATCAACAACGCGGTGAAGGCGGTGAACCCCAGTTCCGCCAACGTGGCCGCGTTCAACGCCAATGGAACCCTCACGATCACCGGCAATGCCGCGAGCAGCTCGGGCACCGTCGATATCGCCAACAACGCGCTCTCGAATTACCTGGGCTTTACTACGGGCAGCGCCGCGAGCGACAACAGCGGCAAATCCGCTCAGTTGCTGACGCTGAACGTCGATGGGCAGGGAGCGAAGACGGTCGATGTCAGCGCGGCCACGACTCTGGGCCAAATCGCGAGCGATATCAACACCGCCGTGGGGTCGAACGTGGCTTCGGCCGCGACTGGATCCCTGGTGATCACGGGCCAGACAAAGGGCAGCGCGGGATCGGTCGATATCACGGACAACGCCGTCTCCCGGGCGTTGAAGCTGACCACCAGCGGCGAAGTTGACCAGACCGGCACCAATGCCACCGACCTGAAACTCAACGTTGACGGGATTGGGGAAGTGGATGTCGATGTCAGCGGGGTTACGGACCTGACCAATGCCACGACCGGTCTGGCCGCGGTAATCAACTCCGCGGTGGCCGCCGCGGGCGGTACGTACGCGACGTACGGGAACATAGCCTCCGCGACAACGGATACGAATGGCAACGGAACCCTCACGCTCACCAGCAAGGCCACCGGGTCAACGGCCAGCAGCATACAGGTCATCGGCAACGCGGTCTCGACGGCGCTGGGGTTAACCGCGGGCACCACGACGGGCCAGGACTCGACCAAACTCGACCTGAACGTAGACGGGCTTGGGACCGTGGCCGTCGATCTCAGCAAGATCAGCGGCACCGGCGGCGCGGGCCACGGTACGGTTACGCAGATCGCAACTTACATCAACGCCGCGCTGGCGAAAGCGGGTGGTGGCTACAACGGCACGTACGATAGTGTCGCCACGGCCAACTCCGGCGCCGGCAGTACCGGGTACCTCTCTCTGGCCGGCGTGACGCTGGGGGGCAGCCTTTCGGTAACCAACAACGCCATGTCGAAGGCGCTGGGATTGGCCGCGGGCACCTCCGACACCAACGTCTCGGGCGCCGCTCAGACACTGAACCTGACGATAGACGGGCACAATCAGGTGAAGATCGACCTCAGCGGCCTCGGAACCGCGAGTGTAAGCAACATCGCGGGGGCCATCAACACCGCGCTATCGAACGATACGGCCGATGGCTACGGCTCGGCCTATGCTCACGTCGCCACGGCCAACTCCAATGGAACCATCACGCTCGCCGGCGTGTCCCAGGGCGGCACGCTGACCGTCGGCAACTCGACCCTTTCAAACCTGTTGGGCCTCACAGCGAACACCTCCAACGCTTCCAATACCGGCACGGCCCCCCAGACCCTGAACATCAGCATCGACGGCAAGGCCACCGAGAATATCAGCTTCGCCAATGTCGCCGGCGGCAGTACACCGACCCTCAGCGGCATCGCCCAGGCCATCAACACCGCCCTGGCGAACGACACGGCCAATTACGGCTCCGCTTACGCCAACGCCGCCGCGGCCAACGCCAACGGAACGATCACCATCTCCGGCGAGGCGCTGGGCGCGGCGGCCGGCAAAGTCACTATCGCCAATAACACGGCCTCGCAGGTGCTGGGCCTGACCTCCGGCTCCAACCCCTCGGTCACGGTCACCGGCAACGACGAATCCCTGGCGGAGGTCGTCTCTTTCCTCAACTCGACCGCGCAGAAAGCGCTCGGCACGAGCACGGCGGCTAATATCGTCTCCCTGAACTCCAGCGGCGACGTGGTGATCTCCTCGCAGACCAAGGGCGCCAACTCCAGCGTCTCGGTGGTCGGCGCCGGCACCACGGGTAACCTGGCCGCCGCGCTGCAACTGAGCGGCTATGTGGATTCCGCCACGACGGGCCAGGCCCGCAGCCTCGCCAGCGTGGTGAACAGCCTGAAACAGTCCTTCAACAGCAACGCCACGCTCGAGGAGGCGGGGCTGACGGCCCAGGTCAACCAGGCCACCAACAGCCTGGAAATCAAGTCCACGAACGGCACCCAGTTCCGCGTCGATGCGTGGGGCACCAAAACCACCACCACCGATTCCGACCTGGGGTTCGGCGATACCGGCACGGCCTTCACCAACGCCCTCACCCCCGCGCAATCCACCTCCAGCATGGTCGATGTGCAAGGGGCCGCGGCTATCGGGACCGCCGCCAACGGACCCACCGGCAACACCGCGAGCATCTCGTTCCAGAACATGGAGTTCGGCAACGACACCCAGTCCATCTCCATCTCGGCCAACAGCTCCGCGGGCGTGCCGCAGACGCCGCTGACCATCACCCTCGAGAACAACAACACGGCCCAGACCGGCGCCACGATCGACGCGGCCATCAGCGCCATCAACACGCAACTGCAGCAGAGCGATAATCCGACGCTGCGTTCCATCACGGCCGTCGAGCAAACCAACGCAAATGGCACCGAGAGCATCAACTTCATCAGTTCGCTCTCTTCCTTCAACGTCGCCGTGAGCAGCTCCGCGGGCGCCGCCGTGGGCGATGGCCTGAACGGTGGCGTGGCGAAGACGTTCAGTTCCACGTTGAACGGCAGCGCCAGCGGCATAGCGATCGATTCCCAGGCGGGCGCCGAAGCGGCCGTTCAGGCCGTCGGCGCCGCCGTAACCAAACTCGGCAGCGCCCAAGCGGCCGTCGGCAAGGGCGAGAACCAGTTGGGCTATGCCATCAACCTAGCCTCATCCCAGGTGACCAACTTCAGCGCCGCCGAATCGCAGATACGCGACGCCGACGTCGCGGCGGAGGCCGCCAATCTCACCAAGGCCCAGGTCTTGCAGCAGGCCTCGCTGGCTGCCATGGCCCAGGCCAATTCCGCGCCTCAGGCGGTATTAGCTCTCCTGAGGGGCTGACCAGTAACCTGACAACCGGGCCGGCGCTCTCCGCCGGCCCGCCAACTTGTGGGCGTTAGCGCGGGCTCGAGCGCCGCGCCGCGCCCCAGGGGGCTTTCATGGGAACCACCAGCAGCGCCACCGCTTCGCTCTTCACGGGCAGCAGCGCGTTTGCGCAGTCTTTGCAGGCCTCCATCACGCAGGCGGTCAATATCGCTACCCTGCCGATCACGCAGTTGCAAAACGAAGTAACCAACCTGCAGAACCAGTCCTCCGACCTATCGGGAATCGACTCCAAGTTCGCCTCGCTCCAGACCGCCATCGCGGGCATCGATCAGGCCATGGACGGCTCGTCCTATGAAACCGACGTTTCGGATACCAGCGTGGTGAGCGCCACCACCTCGACGGGCGTCATGGAGGGGAATTATGCGATCGAGGTGGACAGTGCCGGCGCGTATGCCTCCAGCATGACGACGAGTTCCTGGGTCGACAGCGCCAACCAGCCTGGCCAGCAAACTACCTACCAGCTCGTGGTCGGGAGCAACACCTACAACATCACTCCGGCCGATAACAGCGCCGCCACGGTGGCCGCCGCCATCAATGCCCAGGCCGGAAACCAGGTGCAAGCCACGGTGGTCGACGTGGGATCGAGCGGCAGCCCCGACGAACGCATTTCGCTCCAAAGCACCACGCTCGGACCGGAGACCCTGGATATCCAACTGAACGGCGTCAGCCTGCAAACCCCGCAAACCAAAGGGGTACTGGCGTCGTATATCGTCAACGACTCCGGCAAGACGGTTACCAGCGACTCGCAGTCGGTCGATATCGCTCCCGGATTGACCGTGACCCTGCTCTCGAGCGATCCGGGCAATCCGGTAAACATCACGGTGACGCGCTCGACTTCCGCGCTGAGCACGGCGCTATCGAGCTTCGTGGATGCCTACAATGCCGTCCAGAGCGCGCTCCAGAACGAAAGGGGACAATCCAGCGGATATTTGAATGGGCAATCCATCGTCTATGAGATGACGGACGCCCTGCAAGGCCTGGCGACCTATACGTCGCCGGGATCCGCGGTCAGCGGGCTGGCCGATCTCGGCCTGACTCTCAACGACGACGGCACGCTGACCTTCGACCCCACCACCTTCATGGGGGAGGATTTCGGGAACTCGACCGCCGTGGACTCGTTTCTAGGCACCGCCACGACCGGCGGATTCCTGGAAGCGGCCACCAACGCGATGACCGGGCTGGAGGATCCCACCACGGGGATCATCAAGACCGACGAAACCGACATGCAAAACCAGATCACCTCGCTCAACAGCCAGATCTCCACCAGACAGGATCAGGTCAATACGCTGCAGCAGAACCTCACCACTCAAATGGACGCCGCCGACGCGGCTATAGCGACCATGGAACAGCAATACACCTACCTGTCCGGTATGTTCCAGGCCGAGCAGGTGGCCAATGAGCAATATTCGGGCCTCTGAGCGGGATAAATATGCACGAAATTCCCATAAACAGCGATTTTGAGGCCGCCATCCGGGCGGCCTTTGGCGCCGGCGAGTTTGCGCGCGCGCGGAGACTGTGGATCGAATGGGCCGCACAGACGGAAGCGGCCATTCGCAACCGCTCGGCTTCGCGGGACACCCTGGCGCGAATGCGCGCGTTGATCGATTGGGCGCGCCTGGTGCACCTCGCCTTCCGCGCGCGGGCTTCCGGCCGCCTCGCCGCGCTGCACGCCGCCGCCGTCTACTCCGGCCCGCCGGCCCGGCCCGCCGGATCGTTCCGCGCCCGCCTGTGACCACCCCGGCTCACCACAGGTAATCCTTGGCGATTTCGCGCTTATCGTACCCATCCAGCACGTGAACCACGCGGATCTTCTTGAGCGACACCGGAGAAAGCTGGCCGATCGGGATGTAAACGACCGTGCGGCCCATGCGCGCGGCGATGGTCTTGAAAATGGAGCGCGGCGGCTTGGCGGCTACGTAGACCACGTGGCGATGAACCGAGTAGTCCAGGGCCGCCAGCAGCAGCCGCTCAGACTTCGATTCGGCGAATTCGTAATCCGCGTCCCGCCAAACGTCGTACATGCGCCGCGGAGGCAGGCTCATCAGGAAACCGCCGTACTCGGCGCGGCCGATGCCCGGCCCCGCCAGGTTGTCGAAGGGAAAAGTGGAGTAGAAGGCCATGTCCGATTCGTTCTGGTTTTCGCCCAGCCAGGTGGTGGCGTAAGGATAGCGGTTGTCGCGGTCCTCGTCGAAAATCACCACCACCGAGCCCACTTCGCCGCGGATCTTCTGAAACTGGCGGACGTAGATGCGGCCTTCGTACCACTTGCGGATGGTTTCGCGCAGGTCGACGCCGTCCAGGATCGAAGTGGTAAACGGCTCCACGCTCACGCGCTCCTCCGAGAGGATGCTCTTGCCCTTCTTCCGGAGGAAGCGCCCGTAATCCTCGATGACCAGGTCCTCGGGCGGGTAGGAACAGATGCTGGTCCCGTTCAACTGGCTGGCCCACTCGCCGGGAAACTTCTCTTTCCGGCGCGGCTTCAATCCGAACGGCCGCGGGCGCCGCTTGGCGCTGGGAAGGCGGCGGCGCAGGCGAATGCGCCGCGTGTCCATCCAGACCTCGTCGCCGGAGATGCGCATCGTCATCGCTTCGGATTCGGCCTTCTGGGGCGGGTAGCGGCCGGCCGCTTCCCAGACCTCCCAGGCGTAGTTGTCGTCGGCCGCGCCGCGCGCCGCCACGGCCAATTCGAAAATGCCGGCCGAGAGCTGGCCGCCGGCCAGCGCCAGGTTGCGCGTGTAGCGCGCCAGCAGGCGGCGCTGCCAGTGCGCCAGGCGCTCGCCCGTCGAGGTCTCGTACCGCTTCTCGGCCTCGCGCAGGACGGCCAGCTGCGCGTGGCGGCGATCGATCAGTTTCCAGTCCGCCGCCGACTGCCGGAAAGACTCGTAGCGCCACTGGAGCTGGGGATACTCGGCGCAGATCTCGGCCAGGCATTCGGGGTGCGCGTTGAAGACCTCGACGTCCTCGCGGTGCGTGCGCGCCAGGGGCTGCGCCTGGGGTTCCTCCATGGCGTCCAGCAAGGGGTCCAGCAGGTTGAGCGATACCACCACCATGACGGTTTCAAGCGGGTTGGCGCCCTGGAGTTTCCAGGCGATGCCCTGGGCGTGCCGGGCGATCTCCTCAGAGCGCGGCTGGGGATAAACGCGGTAGGCTTCCACGTAACGGTCCAAGCCGATATGCCGGACCGCGAAGGAATCGGGATAGGCGTCCAAAAGATGCGGCCGCTCGCCCGCGTCGGGGTCCGCGAAGACGATTTCGGCGCCGGTCTCGAGCCCGGTGCGAATGGCCTCGGTAAAGGGGTCGGCCGGCTCGATGGGAATATACACCGCGCGGTCGCCGTCGGAGGTGTCGTCCGGGTAAAAGATCAGGGATATCTCGGGCAGGCGCTCGACGGCGCGCAGCCAGGCCCGCTCGAGGGTGACTGGCAGTTCCAGCGCCACCACGCGCGGGCGGTCGCGCAGAATCGCCTGGCGCACCTCGATCGAGAATTCCAGCCGGCCCGGAACCACCGGGAAGTAGGTGAAACGCCCGCGCTTCAGGCTTCCCGCGTCAGGCAGGGGAAGATCGGTCTCTCCGGGCATAACGCAGGGCTTCCTCTCCCAGCACCTGGACAATGGCTGACTCCAGGGCCTGAGTCTCGTGCGCGCGCTGGGTGGCCAGGCTTCTCAGTTTGATGGCGTAGCGCGCCACGTTGATGCCGTCGCGCACCGTGTAACGCTCGTCGGCGGCATGCGCCATTTGCAGAAAATCGGTCACGTAATGGAGGATACGCTCCTCGGCGAAGGGCAGGTTCTCTTTCAGGATGTGGTATTCCTCGTCGCGTTCCGGGAAATCGATGAAGATCTGGGGCTGCAGGCGGGAGTGAATGTACTCGGGCAGTTCGAAGGTGGAGGCGTCGTCGTTCATGGTGGCCACCAGACGGAACTGGGGGTGGGCCTTGATCTTGATTCCGGCCACGATGGACTCCACGTAGCGGCGGTTATCGAGCAGCGGGGCCAGGCTGGCCCAGCTCTTCTCGCTCATGCGATTGCCCTCGTCGAGGATGGCGACGCCGCCGCGGATCATGGCCGTGACCAGCGGGGAGGCCACGTAGCGCAGGCTGCCTTCGCCCTCGATGACGGGGGTGATCAGCAGGTCCTCGGGGCGGGTGTCGAGGGTGGCTTGCAGGATGTAGGCTTCGCGGCCCATGCGCCGGGCAGCCGCATAGGCCAGGGTGGTCTTGCCCACGCCAGGCTTTCCCAGCAGGCGCGGGTTCATGGGCAAGTCCTGATCGTCGACGACCATCCAGGCGGCCAGCAACTGGCGCATCAGCTCTTCCTGCCCGACCCACTGGATCGCCAATTCGTCGGGGTGGGCAAGGTGCAAAATGACGCCTTCGATCTCGATCGGCATATCCTAGCTCTATTATGGGGCAGGGACGCCGGCGCGGCGCCGAAAACGCGCTCACACGTGGCTGAGAACGATCTGCTGGACCTTCAGGAGCAGGTCGACTTCCTGCAGGGGAATTTCCAGGGTCAGCGCGATCTGTTCGCGCGTTTCGCCCCTCCGGTGCATGCGCAGGGCCTGGGTGCGTTTGCTCAGATTGAACCCGGGCCTGGGCGCGGCGGGAACCGGCGCGCCGGAGGGCGGCTGTTTCCGGATCTCGCGAATCTCCCCCGCCAGGCCCTCGACCTTTTCGAACAGGGCCCGCAGCGCAGCCTCGCACTCCCCCCGGGAGGCGTGCGCGCGGCGTTCGGCGGCCGAAACCAGCGCCGCAGCGCGGAATATCACCAGCAGGCCGAGTCCCACGCTCCCCAGCGCCAGGCCCGCAAGGAGAGCCGCGGGAACCAGCCACGGATTCATCGCAGGCTCCGCAGGCGGTCCTGCCGGTTGACGATCTGCTGGATGCGCACGCCGTAATTGCCGTCCACCACGACCACCTCGCCGCGCGCGATCAGGGAGTGGTTTACCAGGACCTCGACCGGGTCGTTGACCGCGCGATTCAGTTCGACGATGGAACCCGTGGTCAGCTTGAGGATCTCCTTCATGGGCAGTTCCGCCTTGCCGAAGGAGATGCTCACGGGCAACTCCACGTCCAGCAGCAGATCGAGGGTGCGGGAACGAGCGGGTGGGGAGTCGGCTTCCGCGCCGGGCTTCGGAAGAACGGCGCCGGGGCCAGCTCCCGAATCTTCAGCGGCGATTTCGGCCGGAGACGAGATCAGGTTCACGAGTTTGGCGCTAAGCGCCACCACCAGCGGTTCCAGCGGGCTGCCGGTGAAACTCAGGCACAGCCAGGCCCGGTGGCGCCCCTCCGGGCCGGGAGCGCGTTCCACGCCGGCTTCGCAGTTGACCTCCCGACCCACATGGGCGCCGATGGAAGCCGCCATCCCGGAGAGGGACTGGCCCAGGATTTCATACCAGGTATTGCGGGCCTCGCTCGAACCGGCTGTATCGAAGCCGGCGGCTTTTAAGGCGAGGGTCGCGATGTGCTCCCACACGGCTCGCGGAGCGCCCACCCAGGCCTTGGCGGCCGGCGAGATCTGAAACGGCTGTTCCCACCACAACAGGTCCGCCTCCTTGCCGGATTCCGGTGGCGGACCGCAGTCTTTCCGCCATTCGAGGGCCGGCTTCTGCCCGGTCATGGCTTCCAGGACCTGGACCAGCGTCCGGGCCCAGTCGTCCAGCAGGCGCACCACGATTTCGGCGGATTCGCGCTCGGCGGGCTCCTTGCCTGGCTCGCTCACGCCGGAATCACCCCTCGCGGAGCGGGCCATTGCGCGCTCAGACGGCTCCGCAGCCTCAAAATGGCTTGCGATTTCAATTGCGAGATGCGAGATTCGTGCAGATTGACCACAACCGCGATTTCGCGCAAAGTCAGCTCCTCCTGAAAGTAGAGGCCCAGCACGGTACGCTCGATGGGAGGGATGGTCTCGATGCTCTCCGCCAGAAGACGCTCCAGTTCCGCCCGCTCCAGAAGCGTGGAGGGCAGATCCTCTTGGCCGGAGGGGATATAGCGCAGCAGATCCTGGTTTGGATCATTGCCGGCGTGTTCGAGGCTGGCAATGTTCAGGCCCCGAATCTCAACCAGCCACTCGCGGTACTCCTCGATCGAAACTCCCATTTGCGCGGCGATCTCTTCCTCGCCGGGGCACCGCTTGAGCTTTTGTTCGGCGGCCGAAATGGCCGCCTCGATCTGCTTGGCCTTTCGGCGCTTCTGGCGGGGGGCCCAATCCAACCCGCGCAGACTGTCCAGGATGGCGCCGCGGATCTTGTACTCGGCGTAGGTCTTGAGCTTCACGTTGTGGCTGGGGTCGAAGTTGTCGATGGCCGAGATCAACCCGATCACGCCGGCCGACACCAGGTCCTCCAGAACGACGCTCTCCGGCAAGCGGTCCTGAATGCGGCGCGCAATCAGGCGGACCTGGGGCAGGTGCTCGAGGATGAGCCGGTCCCTTTCACTCTCGCTGGCCGGCTCCTTCACCGCGTAGGAATGCATCATGCCCTCACTCGTCAGGCGGCTGAACGAGCCCGAGCTCCCTGCCCCGCCAGCACTAAGTCGATGAGGCGGGCCTGGCTGGCCGCCTCGATATCCTCGGGAATGCGCTGCCCGGTGGTGAAGAAGGAGAGCGGCCGGGAGGTGCGCTCCGCCTCTCCGAACAGCGGGCCGAACGAGCCGGTTTCATCAAGCTTGCTGAACAGCAGCCGCCGCGGCCGGAAGACCTCGAAAGCGTCCGCGGCTTGCGCCAGGTCCGCCGATTTCATGGAAGCCGGCAGAACCAGGTGCGTGTCGATATCGGTACGCGAGCCCAGAAAGCGGGCCAGACCGGAGGAGTGGTCCAGGTCGCCGAAACCCAAACCGGGCGTATCGATCAGCAGCAGGTCCTTTCCGCGGTGCTCCTCCAGCGCCTGCGCCAGCGCGGTCACGGTTTCCAGTAGTTGGAACCCGACCCCCAGGATGGCGGCGTAGGAACGCAACTGGTCGGCCGCTCCTACCCGGTAAGTGTCGATCGAGAGGAGCATGGTGGGGCGGCGGCAGGCCAGCCCATAGTTGACCGCCAGCTTGACCAGGGTGGTAGTTTTTCCCGAACCGGGCGGCCCCACCAGGGCGGCCACGCGCGGACGCGCATCCGAACACCCCAGCGCGGACTGCACCGTGAAACGCGAGGCCAGCTCCTCGGCCAACGCCCGCCGAAAAGCGGCTCCGTCGGAATGCTGCGCGCCGCGCTCCGGGGCTGCGTGGGCCGATGTCAGACGTCTCTCGGCACCCTCCACCACCGCCCGCGCCAGATCGGGCGGCATCTCGCTCGAAGCCAGCGTCTCCAGAGCGCCGGCCGCGTTGGGAGCGAGCGCGCCGGTGATTCCAGCAGCGGCATAGGCTGGCCGAGCCAGGGCCCGCCGCATGGCTTCCAATTCCTTCTTCAGCTCCGCCACCTCGCCGAAGAGGCGCTCGCCCGCTATCCACTCGGCCGGAGAGGCTGCCTCGGAAGCGCCGTTCCCGGCTTCGACCGGCGCGGTGTGCAGCCCGAAGACCACCTCGTACTCGCCCAGGTGGCGCGATTCCGGCGGCGCCCGCCGGCTGTCGATCAGCATGGCGTCCGGGCCGAGTTCCTGGCGCGCGGCATCCACGGCGTCCTCCACCGCGTGCGCGAAATAGGACTTGATCCTCATTCGCCCAGACCCCCCGGTTCCGTGCCGAACGCTTCAACCCGAAAAACCCGCTTGTGCCGCACGCCAATCTATCGTCATTCCGGCCATCTTTCTGTAGACCCCGGAATCACAGATTGCCCAGCGATTGAACCCGCACGGTGGGCGGCAGCTCGCTGTGCGAAATGAAGAAGAGGTTGGGCAGCGCGGCTTCCACGATCTGCCGGAGGAAGTACCGCGCGCCGCCCGAAGTAATGGCCACAACGGGCGTCTGGGCCGACTGGATCCGGCCCGCGATGCGGTTCACGATGTCACGCACGGCCTGCGGCGCCAGGTTGAGATGGCTCGACTGCTCGCCGTGCTCCACCCCCGACTCGACAGCCCGCTCGAGAGCCGGGTCGACAAACCAGGCCGGCAGTTCGCCCCCCCGGTTCAGGTACGGCTTGACCACCGCGCGCCGGATCGCCTGGCGCACGTACTCGGTCAGCAGCACGGGGTTGCGCGTGGACGGCGCGGATTCCCCCAGCGCCTCCAGGATGGAGACCGCGTCGCGGATCGACACGCGCTCCCGCAGCAGGCTCTGCAAGACCCGCTGCACCAGCGCCAGGGGCAGGATCTTGGGCACCAGGTCCTCCACTACCTTGGGATGTTCGACGGCCACGCGGTCGAGCAATCGCTTCACATCCTGGCGCGAGAGGAGTTCGTGCGCGTGGCGCCGGACCAGTTCGGCCAGGTGCGTCCCCAGCACGCTGACGGCGTCCACCACCGTATAACCGGCGCGGCGGGCTCGTTCGGCGCGGTCGGCGGGAATCCACAGGGCGTTCATGCCGAAGGCCGGCTCGCGGGTCGGCTGCCCCTCCAGGCCGCCCGGCGCAGCGCCCGCCGGGATGGCCAGTTCGCACCCGGCGGGCAGCTCGTAACGGGCGATCTCCACGCCCTTGAGCGAGATCGCATACTCGCGGCTGCGCAGCGCGAGGTGGTCGGCGACTTTCACGGGGGGCAGCACGTACCCCAGGTCGGTGGCCAGCTGCCGCCGGATCGAGGCGATGCGCCGCAGCAGCGCCGAATCCTGCGCTCCCTCCACTAGGCTCACCAGGCCCAGGCCCACCTCGATGGCCAGCGGCTCGACCCGTAGCAGGGCCTCCACGTTCTCCTTGGCCGCGGCGGGCTGGCCGCCCGCGGGCGCGAGCGCCGGACGCAGCCCCTGCCGCCGCAGCCGCCACCCCAGCGTCCCCGCGCCGCCCGCCATGATCAGGAAGGGCAGCTTGGGCATCGAGGGCAGCGCCGCCAGCGCCACCAGCACCCCGGACGCCAGCAGCAGCGGCTGCCATTTGCCGAGGATCTGGCGGTAAAACTCGGCGCCCAGGCGGGCTTCGGAGCCGGCGCGCGTCACGATCAGCCCGCCGGAAATGGAGATCATCAACGCCGGAATCACCGTAACGAGCCCGTCGCCGATCGTCAGCACGGTATAGGTCTCGAGCGCGCGCGCCAGATCCATCCCGTGCTGCAGCACGCCGATCAGGAAGCCCGCTACGATATTGATGCCCGTGATGAGAATGCTGGCCACCGCGTCGCGCTGTGTAAACCGCGAGGCGCCGTCCATGGCGCCGTAGAATTCGGCTTCCGTGGCCAGTTCCTTGCGGCGGCGCTTGGCCTCAGTCTCGTCGATCAGCCCGGAGTTGAGGTCCGCGTCGATGGACATCTGTTTGCCGGGGAGCGCGTCCAGGGTGAAGCGCGCGGTCACTTCCGATATGCGCACCGCGCCGTGGTTGATCACCACGTACTGGATGGCGATCAGCACCAGGAAGATCACCGCGCCGATGATATAGTTGCCGCCCACCACGAAGCTGCCGAAGGCGCCGATCACCTCCCCGGCGGCCGTGGTTCCGGTGTTTCCGTCGAGCAGGATCAGCCGCGAGGAAGAGATGTTCAGGGCCAGCCGGAACAGCGTCAGCAGCAGCAGCGTGGTGGGAAAAGAGGTAAAATCCACCGGGCGCACCAGGTACAGCGCGACCATCAGCACCGTAACGGACATCAGGATGTCGGTGACGATCAACAGGTCCAGAACGAAGCTGGGCAGGGGGGTGATGAGGGCCACCACGATGGCCAGTACCGCCAGCGGCACGGCCATTTCGCCGAGCGTGGCCCAGGGCACACCGGCCAGCCATTTGGGGGCCGGCGCCGCCATGGTCTTAGGCGGTGTCATGCGCCTACGCCGGCAACTTCCCGTGCATCAGCTTGAAGATATAGGCCAGGATTTCCGCCACGGCCCGGTACAGGTGCGGCGGGATCTCCTGCCCCACATCCACGGAGGCGTAGAGCGCCTGCGCCAGGGGCGGATTCTCGATGATGGGGACCTGGTGCTCCACGGCGATCCGGCGTATCCGCAGGGCCAGGTAATTCTTGCCCTTGGCGACCACCACCGGCGCCGTCATCGCGTCCACCTGGTAGCGCAGCGCCACCGCGAAATGTGTGGGGTTGACGACCACCGCGGCGGCCTTGGGGATCTCTTTCATCATCTGGTGACGGGCCCGGTCGCGCTGCAGCCGCCGGATGCGCGCCTTCATCTGCGGATTGCCTTCCTGCTCCTTGACCTCCTCGCGGATCTCCTGCCGGCTCATGCTCAGGTCCTGGCGGTAGCGCCGTAACTGGCGCGCCAGGTCCACCGCCCCGAAAACCAGAAACAGGCCCGCCGCCTTCCAGAACAGATCCATCAGCGAAGCGGCGATAAAGGCGCACCCGTTTTCGACTCCGATCAGGGGCAGCGCCAGCGCCTCCGCCAGCTTGTCGCGAGCTATGGCATATACCGCCCACAGCATCGCCGGCAGCATGACCAGGGCCTGCAGCACGGAGGCCGGCGATTGGCGCCACACGTCGCGCAAACGGGACGCTGGGTTGAGCCGTCCGAAATCCGGCGCCAGCTTCTTCAGACTGAGTCCGAAACGCGTGGTGACCAGGCGGAAGGCCAGAGTGGCGGCCGCCACCGCGAGGCCGCCGGCCAGCAAGGGAAACATCTGGTTCCAGAAGAGCTGCCAGAAGATGTGGGTCAATTCGCGAGCGGTCAACTCCCGGGCGAAGGCTCGCCCGAACAGCGCGCGCATCGCTCCCCGGAAGCCGGCGAACCAGCGCTCCCCGAGGGCCCCCGCGAGGCCCAGGATGACCATGAACTGCAAGGCCCCCACCAGCTCCCGCGCCGCCGGAAACTGGCCTTCCCGCCGGGCTTTCTCCAGGCGCCGCTGAGTGGGCGGCTCGGTTCTCGAGGAGCGGTCCGCCAAGGGTTCTCACAGCCCCAGCATCCGCCGCGTGGCTGCCCATGCCTGCCCGTCGAATTCCACGAGCAGGCGCGGAAACACCGGCGCCACCCAGCTCAATACCAACAGGCCGGCCAGCATCTTGACCGGAAATGACAGCGAGAGCAGTTGCAGTTGCTGGTTCAGGCGTCCAAGCAAAGCCATTGCCACCTCGATCAGGAGCAGCAGCGCCACCACCGGCAGCGCCAGGCGGACCCCCACCGAAAACAGCCCGGCCCCGAAATGGATCAGGGTTTGCGCGGCAGGCGGGCCCAGGCGATAGACTCCCGCCGGGACCCGCTCCACGCTTTCGGCAAAGAGGCGCAGCATCTGGCGGTCCAGGCCCAGCGCGAAGAAGAGCAGCCCTCCCATCAACTGCGCGAAAACCAGCAAGATTCCGGAATCGGCCTCCGTGTTGGGGTCGATCGTGGAAGCGTAGGCGTAACCGGCCTGGAGGCCCAGAACCTGCGCCGCCATACCGAAGGCTTCCAGGACGAAAGCCACCGGAACGCCGATGGCGATCCCCACGGCCGCCTCCGCCAGGACCCATCCCGCCAGGCGGGCGGCCGTCACCGGCGAACCATCCACCACCGGCCAGCACGGCGCGAGAGCCAGCGTAAAGCCCAGAGCAAACACCGCGCGAGCCTGCGGGGATGCGCCGCTCGCGCCCGGCCAGGGCACGAACACCAGCGCTCCACTCACCCGCGTCAGCACTAAAAGGAAGGCATACAGTGTTCCGGTTGAAAGGGTCAGGTCAATGGGCATAGCGCCCCAGATTCCCCAGCAGCGCGACCGTGTAGGTGACGGTCCGGGCCAGCATCCACGGCAGCAGAAGCACCAGTCCCACCAGAAAAGCCGTCAGGCGGGGGATGGTGCTGAAGGCGGTGTCCTGCATGGACGTGGCGATTTGCACCAGGCTGACCACGATGCCCGCCAGAAACCCGATCGCCAGCAGAGGCGCCGCCAGCCAGAAGGCCGTCAGCAGGGCCTGGCGAATGATTTGGACCACCATGTCGGGTGTCATCCGTAGAAGCTTTTCATGAGCGAGCCGACCACCAGGTTCCACCCGTCGGCCAGCACGAACAGCATAATCTTAAAAGGCGCCGAAACCATGACCGGAGGAAGCTGCACCATCCCTACCGAAAGCGTCACCGAAGCCACCACCAGATCGATCACCAAGAAAGGCAGGTACAGCACCGCCCCGATCTGGAAGCCGGTCTTCAGCTCCGAGAGAATGTAAGCCGGGATCAGAACCTTCAACTCCAGGTCCGCGGGAGTGCGCGGCGCCGGTGCGTGCGAGATTTCGACAAACAGGCGGATGTCCTTTTCCCGCGCAAAACGGAGCAGGTATTGGCTCAGCGGCCTGGCGGCCCGTTCCATGGCTTCCGGCGCGGTCAGCTTCCCCGCCTCGAGCGGCTCCCAGCCCTGGCGGTACATCTCTACCGCCACCGGCTGGACCAGCACGATGGTCAGAAACAGCGCCAGGCCCAACAGCACCTGGTTGGACGGCGTAGATTGCGTGCCCAAAGCCTGGCGCAGGAAATGCAACACCACCGTGATCCGCAAGAATGGCGTAACCGCCATCACGGCGGCGGGCAACAAGGTCATCAGCGTCAACAGAACCACGATCTGCAGGGGAACGCTGAGGCCACCTGTGCCCTTTCCGTCCGATATGCCGAACAGGGCGAGAGGCCCGGCGGGCGCGGCTAAGGCCGGAAGGGCCGTCACCGCCATCGCCAGGGCAGTTCGACAGAAGTATTTCACGGCCGGGCCTCCCCGTGCGGGTCGAAGCCGGTTCGCGCCTGGCTTTCGAGCAGCGCGCAGCCTCCCGGGGAGGAGGCCACCAGCAGAATCCTCTCTCCCAGACGGATCAGGTGCAGGGTGTGTTGCGGGCTCAAGGGCAGCCTCTCGAGCCGCTCGAGGCGCCGTCCTCCGGGCGCCCGCGCCGCCCCGGTGCGCCGGCGCAAGAACCACAAGGCCGCGCCCAGAGAGGCTGGAACGGCGGCCAGCGCCGCCATCACCCGGATCGTTTCCATGCCGTGTCATCCTCGTCATCGCTCACGCTCAATCGTCCCGGAAGTCTGTGATCCGCACGCCCAGGGTGTTCTCGATCACCACGATCTCGCCCGAACCACACAGCACGCCGCCGATATAGATATCGATATTCTCGCCAGCCGACCGCACCGTCCGGATGACCGCGCCCGCTTCGAGATCCAGTACTTCGCCCAGGGTCATCACGCGCCGGTCAAGTTCCACCTCGATCTCGACCGGGACTTCGCTGAGCAGCACGATCTCTTCCTGAGGAGACATCGGAGGTTTAGTGGATTAAATTGATAGTGTCCTGGCTCAAAGTGTCGGCCGTGGTCACGACCCGCGCGTTGGCCTCATAATCCCGCTGGTACACGATCAGGTTGGTGAACTCGCTGGCGATATCCACCGTGGAGGCTTCAAGCGACCCGCCCACCACGTCTCCGCGCCCCCCCGTGCCCGGAACTCCGATCGAGGGCGTGGCCGTGAGGGCGCTCAACTGGAAGTTGTTGTCGCCGACCGCCAGCAGGCTGTCTGGATTTCGGATCGAAGCCATGGCAACCTGCCCCACCACCACCTGATCGCCATTGGAGTACTGCGCCAGGATCTGCCCTCCGTTGGCCAGGCCGACGTTTACGAGTTGGGCCGCCGCCGAGCCGTTCTGCGAGCTGGCGGATGGCGCCGACGGTTGATCGAACTGCGTGATCCGGCCCGCCCCGGCACTGGTGTAAGGATTCCAGCTCAAGCTCATATCCGACGCGCCGTCGGAGAGGCCGGTGATGGCGACCGTAATCGGGCTGCCGTTGGGTGGATCGATTAACTGGCCGGTGCTGTCGAACGTCAAGGTGCCGCTTGCTCCGGTATCGTAAGGCGTCCCGGCGGTCCCGCCCGAAACGTCTTCCCCGGGTATCGTGACGTCGTAGCTCCACTGGTTGGCGCCGGTCTTCTGGAAGTTCAACGTCAGCACGTGAGAGTTCCCCAGGCTGTCATACACTGTCATGGGCGTGGTGAACGCCGAGGTGGAATCCGCCGTCGCCGCGGAATTCAGGTTCAGATCGACGGTGAAGGCGGTGGTGGCTGTGGGAGGTTGCAGCGATCCCACCGGCACGACGATGTTGCCGATCGGCCCGTTGGTGTCCACCGCGCCGGTAGTCGGGTCGATGGTCGTCCAGCCCTGCACCTGGTCGCCCTCGGCAGTCAGCAGGTTTCCGGAGCTGTCAGTCTTGAAGTTGCCGGCGCGGGTATACAGGGTGTTGCCCTGGCCGTCCGTCACCACGAAGAAGCCGTCCCCCTGGATGGCCGCGTCCAGGAGGCCGGAACTGGTCTGGATGGCGCCCTGGGTGAACTCGCGCGTGGTCAGAGGCAGGCCCGTGCCGAAGCCGACCTGCGTCTCGCCCAGCCCGGCGCCCAGCGATTGGGTCACCAGGTCGCGAAAGCAAACTTCGCTGGTCTTGAAGCCGGTGGTATTGAGGTTGGCCAGATTGTTGCCAACCACGTCTATTGCGGTAGTCGTCGCGTCCAAGGCGGACAGTGCGGTGGAAAAGGAAGTCATGCGATTCTCCTAGGAATTTGCAGTACTGGTGGTGCCGCTCGACGAACCGACGAGTTGGTCGAGATCCTGGCGGATGGCCGAGACGTCCTGGCCGGTGGTCATCGACTGCTCCAGTTGCTGGAACTGGGCCAACTCGCCCAGGAACTGGGCGCCGTCGGCCGGGTCCATGGGATCCTGGTTCTCGAGTTGCGCCACCAGCAACTGGAGGAACATGTTTTCGGTGACGTCGGTGGACGTCGAAGATGACGTGGAGCTGCCGCTCGAGGCGGCGTTCTGGCTGGAAGTCGAACTGGTTGGTATCGGACTCATGCTTGTGCCCTCTTGGGTGGCGCCGTATTTCCGCGGAGCGCCGCCATCTAGTTGAGGTCTCCCATCAGACTTGCGAAGCGCTGGCGATCTTCCTTCGACCGCGAGCCGCCCGCATTTTTCGCTTTGGGCTGTGGATCGTCTCGACCGCCGCGGCCCCCCGAGCGGCCCTCCTGGCCGCTGTTCTCGGAAACCGCCGCGGCGCGCCACGCGGCTACCGGCGAGCGGCCCTGTACGGCCGCCGGCGGATGCCAGGCTTCCGCCCGAAAACCGGCTTGCTCCAGGCGGGCGGTGAGCGCCGGAAGCCCGCCGCGTAGTTCGGCGGCCAAGCGGGAGTCCGGCGTGCGCACGTCCACGTGCACGTCTCCGGAGCGCTCCACCACGCGCACTTCTACGCGGCTGTCCGCCCCGGCCACCTCCAGGCGGATATCGCGCACCGTCGCCGGCCGCCCGGCCGCCCCGAGGGAAGCCGCGGAATCGGTCGCCGGCACGGGTTCTTTCGGAGAGGCCGCCACGGCGGGTCGGCTGGCGGCTGTCGCGGGTGCGTGGGCCACCTCGGGGGCCGGGCGGACCATGGTGGCGGCGAGAGCGGCAGGCGGATCCGCCGAAGAGGATGGCGGCGGATCCTGGAGCACCTCCGGCGCCGCTGCGCGAGGCTTCTCGCGTGCGGCCGGTGGCGCGTCGTTTTCCGGATTCTCGCCGGGTCTTTCGGCTGGCCGCGAGCCTTGATGGAGCGGATCCACTGCGGATGGAGCGGGGGCATCGTCGGCCGGCTGACTGGCAACGGCTGCGCTCCGAAGACTCGCCTCGGCCGGAAGAGAAGGCTCGGCCGCTCGACCGGATGCGACCGGATGCGACCGGACGCGGGACGCCGGCTCAACGGTTGCCGGCGCAAGTTCCGGCGGTGAGGCCGGCCGAAGATCGACGGCGAAAGCCAGTTCGGCGCGGGGCGCTTCGCTCGGCGCCGCCGGCGCGGCGGAATCGGCAGCGGAGGTTGTGGACCGCGGGCTGGATGCCGGCTGCGGCTCGGCCGCGGGTGGACGCGCCGGAACCGGCGCCCGGGAGGTATTCCCGTCTTCTCGGATGAGGGGATCGCTGAGCGGAGTGGCGCGCGGCTTTGCGCCGCTCGAGTGCGGACCCGGCGCAGCTTCCGCGGGTTGCGAGATCCCGTCATCGGTGTCAATCGCGGGGGGAGGCGACTGCCACGCACCCGTCGCCGGTGCTGGCGCGGCATCCCTGGCGGCTGCCGGGCTGGGAAGCGATGTCCGAACCTCCGATTGGTCCGGACGCTTGCCGGAACGGCTCTTCGCCGCGGACAGGCGCGGCGTGGCCGGCTGCGTGGAACCCCGCGGAATTGCCGGGATGGGGAGCGATACCGGAACCGTCGCCTTATTCGCGGGCTTCCCGAGCCGGCGGTTGTCCTCACGGTTGGCCTCAGCTGAAAGCGGGACGTTTGATTCGAGGGCTGGTCCGGGGACGATCACACGTGGATAACCACGCGGAGCGATCGCTGGCTTCGGCTCCGGTTCCAGCCCGGAGACGGATGGCATGGCGGCCGGTTCGGCTCCCAGTGCCTTGCCCGAGGGTGGCGCCGATCCCGATATCGCCGCGGCGGCCGGTTCGGGAGCCCGGCTCGATGCGACCGGCGCGTATGCTTCGGAGGGTTGCGCGCGGATCGCTTCCACGCCGGGCATACCCGGCAATGGCGGCGCGGCGCTCCACGGCTTTTTCGCCAGCGGAACCAACGGCGGGACGATGGCGTTTCGATCGACCCTGTCGTCCGGCAGATTGTTCTTCGGTTGCTCCACGGCTTGGCGCGGGCGCGTGGGC
>Ga0326728_10004187_pt1 | contig 43263 bp, 39 predicted proteins | sample MB3enrmetagenome_FD_207602 | JGI IMG/M metagenome (GOLD analysis project Ga0326728, IMG submission 207602) | Lab enriched peat soil microbial communities from McLean, Ithaca, NY, United States - MB31MN | ecosystem: Environmental > Terrestrial > Soil > Wetlands > Peat | place: USA: New York...
CTGTTCCTGGCGGCGCTGGGCTTTGGGCTGGCTCCGCTGGGACTGGCGTGGCTCTGGGCCAGGGTGTTTTCGCCGCCCAAGCCCAATGCCGTGAAGAACGCCATCTACGAGTGCGGCCTGGAGTCCAGGGGCGATGCCTGGATGCAATTCCACTCGGCCTATTACCTGTATGCGATTATCTTTCTGATCTTTGATGTGGAGGCGGTCTTTCTGCTGCCCTTCGTGGTGTCCTTCAGCGGGTTGGGCGTGGCGGCCTGCGGGGCAATGCTGGTCTTTGTACTGCTGCTGGTGGAGGGGCTGGCATGGGCCTGGGCCAAGGGCGTGCTGACGTGGGGATGACGATAGTTCTCAGTTGTCAGTTTTCCAGTTCTCAAAATCGAGGCCTGGAGCACCCAACTGAGTGGTACTGAAAGCGAAAGGCTGAGAACTGACAACTGAGAACTGAGAACTGGAGCGTAGCGACGATGGATGAGGGATTGAAGATCGAACTGGGCAAGCAGGGGGTCTTCGTGACTACCATCCAGGAGCTGTACAACTGGGGCCGTCGGAACTCGATCTGGCCGATGCAGTTCGGGCTGGCCTGCTGCGCAATTGAGATGATTGCCACCACGATGGCGCGCTACGATCTGGCCCGTTTCGGAGCCGAGGTCTTCCGCCCGTCGCCGCGCCAGGCCGACCTGATGATTGTCTCCGGCACGGTGACGAAAAAGATGGCGCCGCAGGTGGTGCGCCTCTACAACCAGATGGCCGAACCAAAGTACGTGATCGCGATGGGAGCCTGCGCAATCTCTGGCGGACCGTTCAAGCAGGGCTACAACGTGCTGAAAGGGATCGACCGTTATATTCCAGTGGATGTGCATATTCCCGGCTGCCCGCCGCGGCCCGAGGCGCTGATTCAGGCCTTCATGACGTTGCAGAAGAAAATTGACGGCCAGCCGTTGACCGGGGAGGGCCGTCCGCGCTTTCTGGATGCGGAGCAGCAGGGCGAGTTCCCCGTGCCGGTCTTTGGAGAGCATGACCTGGAGCCGGCTTCGAACAAGGGAGTGTGGCCGCTGTCGGTGATCAACAACAGGGACTAGGGACTAAGGGAGTGAGGGACTAATGGACTCGGGACTGAGAGACTGAGAGAATGACGAAATGGGACTAATAGATTGGAGTGCGTTTCATCAATCCGCTTTGTAACAAGGGCACGGCTTCAGCCGGGCCGCAAAGGTAGCATAAAGAATACGGGCTTTAGCCCCTGATGGATGTTTATTCAGGAATGGAACTAAATCAGGTGTTCTTGAAAGTGAGGAGGCGCGAATGAAGAGTGTGGATCGGGATTTTGATGCAAATGGAATTGCTAAACACTTTTGGACTCTTGCCTATGTGATTGTGGCATTGGGAGCTTTCGCTGTATTTGGCAGATTTTGGGACGAAATTCATCTCCATGGGCTGCCGCCTCACAAACTCATTCGAATCGTTGCGCTTCCATTGATCTATTTATGCCCAATAATTTTCTCTCTTGCAATCAGAAGGTATATTAGGTGTGCTTTGAAAGAGAAACTTGTGAGTGAAAGGGTAGCCAATAACTGTGGGTTTTTTATCGGGCAACAGTTGATATTTGTTTATATAGCGATCTTGTTATTAGCCAGTTAGAACTGACATTGATTCGAGGGAATAGGGATTGAAGACGGTTGAAGAGATCAAATCGGCGATTGAAGCGGCCATTCCGGGTGCGGGAGTGGAGATTGTCTCCAATCCCAGCCCGTCGGGCCAGCACTCGCTGCGGCTGGCGCCGGAATGCGCGCTGGCGGTGGCGAAGTTTCTGCGCGACGACGCGGAACTCAAGCTCGATTATCTCTCCAACGCAACGGGCGTGGATTGGCCGGAGTCTCTGGAGGCGGTCTACCACATGTATTCGGTCGAGAAAAAGCACGGGCCGGTTATTCTCCGCATGAAGACCGTGAACCGGACAGACCAGGTCGAGCTACCGTCACTGACGCCTATCTGGCGGTCGGCGGAGTTTCAGGAGCGGGAGATCTTCGACCTCTACGGCATCGTCTTCACGGGCCACCCGGATCTGCGGCGGCTGCTGATGTGGGAGGGCTTCAAGGATCATCCGATGCGGCGGGATTACCGTGAGCCGGACGACTTCGAGTATGAACCGACGGCGCATGATGAGGTGTTGAAACGGGCGGCGGAGCATCAAGCTGCGGCTGCCAGCCATCCAGGATCGGAGGCCGGCGCATGAATGTCGCGGAAGAGCTTCTGAATCCGAAGCTGGAGGGCTGGAACCGTCCCGCATCGATCGCGGAAAGCGGTGACGGCGAACTCCTAGAAGTGGCGATGGGGCCGCACCACCCCTCGACCCACGGCGTCTTCCGCATGGACGTGGCGCTCGACGGCGAACGGGTGGTGCGGCTGAGGCCGGTCTTCGGCTACCTGCATCGCAACCATGAGAAGATCGCCGAGGGGATCAGTTACCTGGCTTCGATGCCCTACACCGACCGCCTGGATTACATCTGCCCACTCACCAACAACTGGGCCTATGCGCTGGCCGTGGAGAAGCTCACTGGCCAGGTGGTTCCCGAGCGCGCCGAGTACCTGCGGGTGATTCTGGGTGAGCTGACGCGCTTCCAGAATCACGCCTCGTCGATTGGATTTTTGGTTCAGGAGATGGGCGCCACCGGTACGCCGCTGATGTACGCCTTCCGCGAGCGGGAGAAGATTCTAGACCTCTTCGAAGAACTAACCGGAGCGCGCATGATGGTCAACTACATGCGCTTCGGCGGCTGCCGCGTGGACGCGTCGCCTGCCTGGCTCGACCGGACGCGCACTGTCGTCGCGGGCCTCGCTGGATTTGTGGACGAGTTTGAGCGCCTGTTGGCGACCAATGAGATTCTGATGGCGCGCACGCAGGGCGTGGGCGTGCTGCGCGCTGATCTGGCGGTCAACGCCGGGGTCACCGGGCCGATGCTGCGCGCCTCGGGCGTGAACTACGACATTCGCAAGGTGGACGGCTACGGAATTTATAACCGCTTCAACTTCCGCGTGCCGCTGGGCGATCATGGAGATGTCTACGACCGCTTCATGATTCGCCTCTTGGAGATGCGGGAGTCGATTGTGATTTTGCAGCAGGCGTTGAAAGAGATTCCCGGCGGGCCGGTGATGAGCCCCACGGCGAAGATTCGCGGCTTTCGTCCTAAGCCGGGCGAGGCTTACGGGCGGATCGAAGCGCCCAAGGGAGAACTTGGCTTTTATCTGATCAGCAACGGCGGACCGAATCCCTATCGCTATCGGGTGCGGCCGCCAAGCTTGATTAACCTGACTATTTTGGAAGATATGTGCCTTGGTCACGACGTTGCCGATGTGGTGCTAATCTTCGGCAGCGTGGATATTGTGCTGGGAGAAGTGGATAGGTAGGTTTTTGTTTTGGCTTCTTAGGATTCTGAAGGTTGAGGCGTCCCCGTTTTACCAAAAACCTTGGGGCATCCGGAAGTGAACCGCGCAAGCGGAGATGACAGAATGAAAAGGAGAGGTCAAATGATGATTCGTCGAGTACGGACCATGGTTGGTGTGGCACTGGCTCTGATAGGGAGCTTGAATCTTCACGCCAAAACCAAAGTAAATGCGCCGGAAGCCTCCTATAACTTCCATTGCATGGGACCGACGCTGAATTTGTCGGCGATTTCGTTCAGCTTGCCAGTCTCGCGGAGTGCGGCAGCCACGGGTGCAGGGAAAGGGGCGGCATCAGGAAGGCTCGCAACTTCGACTTTGACGATCGATTTTCCAGTGGACACGGCGTATGCGACCTTGTTTTCCCAGATTACTCGTGGGGAGCACTACAGTTCCTGCACTTTGGTCCTGAATGTGGCTGCATCTGGCGGCCCAGGCGGCGCTGCGAGATCAACCGAGTATAGCTGGACCTTCAGCCAGATGACCCCGACCACCGTGACCACGATCTGGAGAGATCCATCGACTCCAGGATCATCGGGAGTGGATTCTCCGTCCTCGCTGGTTCGGGCGACCTTTGCCTTCAGCGAAGTGCGGTTTGAAGACGAGAATGGTAATCACACCAACGGAGCGGTGGATAGCTGGACGCAAACGCAATGAATCCAATCGCTAATAACCCGTTCTAATGGGCGGTTAGCGGTCGATGATTCAAGAGAGCGGGCGAAGTTTCCGCGCGGTGCGAGCGCTGTGGGTGGATTGTGTCAGGGAGGACAGCGGGTGTTAGGCGAGGGCATACTGAAGGGCATGGCGGAGACGGCGAAGAACTTCTTCGGCAGCTATCACTCCGCCGAGCGGCTGACGACAGTCGAGTATCCAGAGCAGCGGATCGCCCCGAAAGAGGCTGCGCGCGTCTTTCCCTTTCTTGTCTATGATTCCAAAAACCCGGGGGACGGCGCGGATTGGGAGGCCGGAATGCGCTGCGTGGCCTGCCAGATCTGCGAGAAGGAGTGCCCCCCTAAGTGCATTTATATTGTCAAAAGCACGGATAAAAAGCCTGATGCATTGGGCAAACCGCAGTTTTATCCGGCTAAATTCGATATTGATATTTCTGTTTGCATGAGTTGCCAGATCTGCGTCGAGGTTTGCCCTTTTGAAGCCATCAAGATGGACACTGAGTATGAGTTGAGCACGGCGGATCGCTTTGACGGGCTGTTACTAGACCGCCAGCAACTAGCTAAGTCGAACGAGTATTACCACCAGATTCATCCCGCGGAAGCGACCGGCGTGGATGAGCGGCTGGCGGCGGAGAAAGTCAAGTCCGACGCCAAAGCTAAGATCGCGGCCGATGCAGCGGTAGCCAAGGCCGCGGCCATCGCCGGAGAGGGAGCGTAGACGATGATCGATACTTTGGACCAGATCTTCGTTCTGCTCCGCCACTGGCTGGTGAGCTTTCTGCCTGCGGACTGGCAACCGGTGATTGGCGTGCTGCTGAGCGTGGCGGCCATTGTCACCCTCTTTCCTGCGCTCTTTGCGTTGACCACGGTCTTCGAGCGCAAAGGGCTGGCCCGTATTCAGAATCGGCTCGGCCCCAACCGCGTGGGTCCGTTCGGCCTTTTGCAGCCGATCGCCGATGCCATTAAGTCGCTGATCAAGGAAGATATTGTTCCGTTGAGCGCCGACGCGGCGGTGCATTTTCTGGCGCCGGTGTTGCTGGTGGTGGCCGTCTTTATGGGCTTTGCAGTGCTGCCGATGGGCCGTAACATGGTCCTTGTTGATATGGACGCCGGACTGCTGTTTTATTTTGCCATGGGCGCATCCACGGAGTTATCGGTCTTCATGGCCGGATGGTCGAGCCGCAACAAATATTCGCTGCTGGGCGCAATGCGCGCGGTGGCGCAGATGATTAGTTACGAGGTGCCGCTGCTGCTGTCGAGCGTAGTGGTAGTGATGATGACCGGCTCGCTTTCGCTTACCAAAATCGTCGCGGCGCAGAGCGGCTTCACCTGGGGATTACCGCACTGGTTCATCTTCACGCCCTGGGGTTGCGCGGGTTTTGTGATGTATGTGATTGCGACCACGGCGGAGACTAACCGCTCGCCGTTTGACTTGCCCGAAGGCGAGTCGGAGTTAGTGGCTGGATACCACACCGAGTATTCGGGCTTCAAGTTTGCGCTCTTCTTTTTAGGCGAGTATCTGGAGATGTTTTCCATCTCCGGGTTGGGCACGACGCTCTTCCTGGGCGGATGGTCCGCGCCGTTTTCGTTCTTGGCCTGGATTCCGTCGTGGATATGGTTCTTCTCCAAGCTGATGATGTCGATCTTTGTTTTCATCTGGATGCGGGGAACGCTGCCGCGGCTGAGGCAGGATCAGTTAATGAACTTTGCCTGGAAGTTTGTCTTGCCCATGTGCCTGTTGAATCTGATGGTCGCCGCGCTGTGGCGCTTTCTGGGCGACGGGTGGCTGCGCTGGGTGATTTGCTCCGTGATATTAATTGGAGCGTATGCAGCGATGGGTTGGGGAGAGATGCGTCGAGGGAAGATCGGATCGAGGAGTTATCGTTATGCGGAATGAATCTTTCGGGTCCAGGGAAGGGAAGTGCATGCGTTGAGCTTTGTATTCTACATCCTTGCAGCACTCACGGTGGCTGGTGGCTTAGCGGCCATGCTGCTCAAGAACACCGTGCATTGCGCGCTGGCGCTCACTGTTGCTTTTGCCGGATTGGCGCTGCTGTTTTTGAATCTGGACGCGCAGTTTGCCGGATTCGCGCAGATTCTGGTTTACATCGGCGCGGTGGCGATCCTGGTGGTCTTTGCGATTCTGCTGACCCGAGGCTCAGAGACGCCCAGTGATGGAGTTTTCAGCAAAACATGGCTAGTGGGGCTGGTGATTGCGGCGGGAGTCTTTGCGGTTCTGGGCTGGGCGGTGATCGGGAGTGTGCGAGTCTTGCCACATGAAACTGCGGTACCGACCGTCACTGTTTTGCAAATCGGCATTGCGCTGGTGAGTCGTTATGTGTTGCCGCTGGAGATCGTGGCTGTGTTATTAACTGCGGCGATGATTGGCGCGGTGATCGTGGCTATACATGAGAAAGAGGGGCAGAAATGACGCCGCTGGCGAGTTATCTGCTGGTTGCAGCTTTGTTATTCTCGATTGGACTTGCTGGAGCGCTTACGCGGCGCAACGCCATTCTTGTGCTCATCGGAATTGAATTGATGCTGAACGCGGCTAACTTGAATCTGATTGCCTTTTGGCGCTACGGGCCGCATCCGGAACTACTGACGGGGATGATCTTTGCGATCTTCTCGATTGCCGTGGCGGCAGCCGAGGCTGCGGTGGGGCTGGGGCTGGTGATTCAGATTCATCGCCACGCAAAGACGACCGACCTGGACCAGATGAACAGGATGAAGGGGTGAGAGGTTGATGCAAGAGACAATTTCATTCACTCCGCAGTTAGCGGCTTCTCCCATCGCAGAGATGCTATGGCTGATTCCTGCCGTACCGATGGTGGCCGCGGGCGTGGCCGCGTTGCTGAAGCAGGGCAATCGCAGAACTTCCGCCACGCTCGCTATTGGCTCGATAAGTGTTTCCTTGCTGCTCTCTCTCGCCGCGTTTGTGCACGTGCTGGCTGGTTGGTCGTATGGGCAGGCTATGCGCGAGACGACCAAGTTCACATGGGTTCAAGTCGGCTCGGCTAACATCGACTTGGGCTGGGTGCTCGATCCGCTTTCGGCAGTCATGCTGGTGATGGTCAGTTTCGTCGGTTTGCTGATATTTATCTATTCGACCGGCTACATGAAAGACGATGATAATTACACGCGATTCTTCTGTTTTATGTCGCTCTTTGCCGGGGCAATGCTAGGCGTCGTAATCGCCAACTCGATTCTCTTGCTCTTCATGTGCTGGGAGTTAGTCGGGCTTACTTCTTACTTATTGATAGGCTTTTGGTATCAGAAGCCGGCTGCGGCCGCGGCGGCAAAGAAGGCCTTCCTGACTACACGGATCGGCGATGTCTTTTTTCTGCTGGGAATAGTTTGGCTCTTCTCGCAGACGGGTACGCTGCTTTTCTATAACCACGGAGCGGGTTCCATTGAAGCAGGCGCGCTGGCCGGATTGCTCGCGCAGCCTGCCGCTCTGGGACTTACGGCTGCGGGCGCGATTGGACTGCTTATCTTTGCCGGCGCGGCGGGCAAGAGCGGGCAATTTCCGCTGCATGTCTGGCTGCCCGATGCGATGGAAGGTCCCACGCCGGTCTCCGCGCTGATTCACGCGGCTACGATGGTGGCCGCGGGCGTTTATCTGATTGCGCGGGTTTATCCGCTGATGGCCGCCGGAGCGCTGGCCGGCGGGACGACAACAGCGCTCACCGTTGTTACTTGGGTGGGCGCGTTCACTGCGGTCTTTGCCGCGCTGATCGCTGTGGCGCAGAACGACATCAAACGCATTCTGGCTTACTCAACCGTCTCGCAACTGGGTTACATGATGGCCGGGCTGGGCATGGGCGGCGTTACGGTGGGAATGTTTCATTTGATAACTCATGCCTTCTTCAAGGCGCTCTTGTTCCTGGGCGCGGGATCGGTGATTCACGGCTGCCACGAGGAGCAGAATGTACGGCGTATGGGTGGACTTAAGTCTGACATGCCAATCACATTCCTGACTTACGCGATAGGAATGTTGGCGCTGTGCGGCTTTCCACTGCTGTTTTCCGGCTTCTGGAGCAAGGATGGGATTCTGGAGGCTGCGCAACATTGGAGCGTTGCCAAGGCGCCGTTTTATATGCTGGTCTGTGGCGCGTTTCTGACGGCGTTCTATATGACCAGGCAGGTGGCTTATGTCTTCTTCGGCCACTGGCGGGGCGGCAAACCGGCGCATGAGAGCCCGGCGGTGATGACCGTACCACTAGGTATTCTGGCCTTTTTCGCGATGGCTCTGGGATTGATTGGAACACCCGCCTGGCCGTGGTTTCGAGCTTTCATGGATGGGCGCGCGACGAACTTTGCATGGCACGGGTTTATGGAGCCGGGGTTGTTAACGCTGATGGGCGCTTCCGCGCTAGTCGTTTTTCTGGGATTGGGCCTTGGATGGAAGCTTTACGGAGATCGCTCCCCAAAGCCGTCGGAGCCGGATGCGCTGGAGCGGATGATTCCGCCAGTGTGGGTAGCATTGCGCGACAAGCTCTATGTGGATGAGTTATACGGGGTAACGGTGATCGCATTCTATGGCTGGTGGGCGCGCGTTGCGGATTGGCTGGATTGCCAGGTCTGGGGTGGCGTGGTGGCCGGGGTTACGTGGGGCTTTGCTCTGAGTGCGCAGTTAAACCGCTTCCTCGATAATAATATCGTAGACGGTGGCTTCGACAAGGGATGCGATGAGTTATCCGTGAGCGGCGGATTACTGGCGCGCGTTCAAGCAGGCCGCGTGCAGACTTACCTGAGAATTCTAGCGTTGGCCGTGGTTGTGCTGGCCGCAATTCTATTCTGGAGCAGCAGGGCATGAGCGGAATCCATCTGTTGACGCTGTTGACCGTGCTGCCACTGGTGGGGGCAGCGATTGCGCTGGTCGCCGGCAAGCACGCACGTGCCGTGGCTCTGATCACGACACTAATTAATCTGGCGATGGCGTTGGTGGTATGGACGCAACTGCCCGCGAATGGAAGCATCGGGTTAGTCGAGCGGGCCGCGTGGGCGCCTTCGCTGGGCATTGAGTATCATCTAGGCGTGGATGGACTGGGTGCGCTGATGCTGCTGCTTTCCGCGATCGTCACGCTAATGTCGGTAGATGCCGCGCACAGAGTGCATCATCTGCCGGGGCTTTACTTCGCGTTGGTGCTGACGCTCGAAGCGGGTCTCTTCGGCTCCTTCACAGCACTGAATTTCTTTCACTGGTTTTTATTTTGGGAGTTAAGCCTGATTCCCGCTTTTTTCCTCATCAAGCTGTGGGGCGGTGCGCGGCGCGGTTCGGCGGCGACGCAGTTTTTCGTCTATACGATGGCCGGCTCCGTGGCTCTGCTGGTCGCGTTTCTGGCCGTATTTCTTTCCACCGGAAGCATGGACTTCTCGCACCTGACACTGCTGGCTTCAACCGGAAAGTTAGAGCAGATGGTAACTGCGCATCTGGGGCCGGTTTATCTAGGATCGGTTTATCTGGGGCCGGTGATGTTATGGCTGGCCATCGGCGTGCTCGCCGGCTTTGCTGTGAAGGTGCCGATGATTCCCTTCCACACCTGGCTGCCCGCGGCCTACGCCGAAGCGCCTTCGCCGGTGACGATGTTATTAACTGGAGCGATGTCGAAGATGGGCGTCTATGGCCTGCTGCGGATTGCGCTGCCGCTCTTTGGCCATCAAATCTCTCAGATGCGCATACCGCTGCTGGTGCTGGCCGTAGCCACGGTAGTGATGGGCGCGTGGGCAGCGGCGGCGCAGAAGGATCTGAAGCGCATCTTCGCGTATATGTCGGTGAATCATCTGGGCTATTGCTTGCTGGGCATTTTCGCGCTTGCAGTTCCGGCGGCGGGCGCTGCGACGCAAACGAGTCAGGCCATGGCGCTGAACGGCGTGATCCTGCAGATGTTCAATCACGGCATCACGGCGGCGGCGCTCTTCTGGTTTGTGGCGATGATTCAGCAGCGGACTGGCGGCCATCGCGGCATCGATCAATTCGGCGGCCTGGGCAAGCCCGCGCCAGCGCTCTACGGGCTGATGGGGATCGCATTGTTTTCTTCACTGGGATTGCCGGGGCTGAATAGCTTTCCCGGCGAGTTCCTTATCTTCCGCGGCGTCTTTCCGCTGGCGTGGGTAGCCGCGGCGGTTTCGATTCTTGGTCTGCTGGTCACGGCGGCAGTGATTCTCACCGTGATTCAGAAGGTCTTTACCGGGCCAGTGCCGGAGCACTGCGCCGGATTTTCTGATCTACACCACAACGAGCGCATGGCGCTAATCCCGGTAATAGGACTTATGATTCTGCTCGGCCTTGTGCCGCAACTGATTGTGGAGATCGTAAACCCAACGGTCGTTAACCTTTTGGCGCACTGGAGATTTTAATGTTAGCGTGGACGATCTATCTCTCGTTTGCCGGGGCGCTGATGCTGGCGCTGCTGCCCAAAGGTAAGCCGGTTTTGGCGCGCTGGCTAGCGCTGGCTGTGGCTGTAGCTGGGCTGGCGCTGGCCGTGCAGGGGTTTGTGGCTGGAATGGGGCAGGGAAGTACCGTGCTGGTTGATTTGCCCTGGGTGCCGTCGATGGGGATACGCTTTCTGCTAGCGGCTGACGGCATCAGCCGCGTGCTGGTGCTGCTGACCGGTCTGGCTGCTGTGGCTGGAGTTTTATTTAGTTGGAATATCGAACTGAGGACGAATGAGTATTTTGCTTTTTATCTGGCGCTGATAGGCGGAGTCTACGGAGTATTTCTCAGCTACGATTTATTTTTACTCTTTGTCTTTTATGAAATTGCCATTGTGCCCAAGTACTTCCTGATCGCCATCTGGGGTTCCACGCGACGTGAGTATGCGGCGATGAAGCTGGCGATCTATTCCTTCGCGGGCTCGGCGATGGTGCTGATCGGCCTGCTGGCGGCCTACGCGACGGCTGGCAGCCATTCGACAGGGTTGATTGAGTTAGCGCACGCCAACCTGCCAGTTCATTTTCAAATGTGGTGCTCTCCACTGGTCTTCACGGGCTTTGCGATTCTGGCCGGCATGTGGCCCTTTCACTCCTGGGCGCCCACCGGGCACGTCGCCGCGCCGACAGCGGCTTCGATGCTGCTGGCCGGCGTGGTGATGAAGCTGGGCGCATATGGCTGCCTGCGTGTTGGCATTGCGCTCTTCCCGCGTGGCCTCGATCCGTGGGGATTCTCGTTCATCGGCATTGGTTCCTGGCGCGATGTCTTCGCGGTGCTGGCGGTCATCGGCATTGTTTATGGCGCGCTGGTCGCGCTGGCGCAGACCGACTTCAAATTCGTGATTGGTTACTCCAGCGTCAGCCACATGGGCTTTGTACTGCTGGGGTTGATGACTCTGAATCAGATTGGTATGACCGGCGCGGTGATGCAGATGTTCTCGCACGGCATCATCGCCGGGCTGCTCTTCGCCATTGTCGGGCGCATCGTCTACGACCGCACGCACACGCGTCAGTTAGCGGAACTGGAAACCATGCACTTATCGAAGCGGCTGCCCTTTGCCGCATGGGCCTTTGTCATTGCTGGAATGGCTTCGATAGGAATGCCTGGCTTCTCGGGTTTTGTGGCCGAGTTACAAGTGCTGGTGGGAGCGTGGATGGTCAGGCCCTGGTGGACTCTGGCGGCGGGCGTGGGGGTTGTGGTCGGCGTGGCTTATACGTGGCGGGCGTTACAAATGGCCTTCTTCAGCGATGCGCTGCCCAGTGCGCACGTTTTGGAGCAGGAACACGGGCACGAGTTAGCCGCCATCACCTGGCCGGAAGTTACCGGTGTAGTTATGCTGACGGGAGTGAGTCTGTTTGTCGGGCTTTACCCGAAGATATTGCTGGACGCGATCGAACCGGCGGTGAAGGCTCTGCTTGCAGGAGGGGTGCAATGAACTACGCAGACCTTTTCCGCGTGACACTGCCGGAGACGGCGCTGGAAGTTGCGGCGCTGATCGTGCTGATTGTCGATTTGGGCTTTTTGCGTAAGGTGGCGCTCAAGGTGCGTGTTATTGTGGCGGCGCTGCTCGGCGTTGCAGGTTGCGGCGCGGCGCTTTGGGCGATGAGTTTTCAGGGCCGTACATTCTTCCCGTATGGCGACTTTGACGCACAAGTATTACTTGACCCAAGTGGCCATGCCGCAGTTGCTGAGGCCGCAATTCTCGTACTGACGGGACTGACACTTTTACTACTCATCGATTCTGTCTTCACAAAGCACGTGGGCGAATACGTGGCCGTAGTGCTAATGGCAGCAACGGGCGGATTGCTTATTGCCGCCGCGCAGGACCTGCTTGTGATCTTTGTCGGCCTGGAATTACTGAGTTTGGGCCTATATATTCTGACTGCATTTGCGAAAAGTTCCGGACAAAGTGCCGAAGCCGCAATGAAGTATTACTTATTCGGAGGAATGTCCGCGGCGTTTCTGCTGTTCGGATTCAGCTATTTCTATGGAATGAGCGGGTCGACTTCACTACCTCTCATCCATCACGCTATCGCTCTTTCGGGTCCCAGCCCGCTCTTCTATGTTGCGTGGATCTTTGTTGTCGTCGGGCTCGCATTCAAAATAGCTGCTGTTCCATTCCACATTTGGGCGCCGGATACGTACGAAGGAGCCCCGGCCCCGGCTGCCGCATTTATTGCGTCTGTCTCCAAGGTGGCAAGCTTCGCGCTCCTGCTCTCTCTCTCAATTCAATGGTTTTGGCCAGCGGGTGCATACAGAGAAACTGGGTTTTTAACCGACACATGGGTGAGGGAGTCTTTTGATACCTGGCCCAGGGTGGCACTAACTCTCCTCTTCCTTTCCGCTCTGTCGATGATCTTCGGTAATCTTGCAGCTCTAGTACAGGTAAGTGTCCGACGGTTGCTCGCCTACTCCGCAATCGCACACGCAGGCTATATGCTCTTGGGTGTCGCAGTCTATCCACTATACTTTCGGCAAGCTGATCCATCATGGGTCTTCAACACGGACTACTTTCAAACGATTCGCGGCGTTCAATCGACCATGTATTACGTCCTCACCTACGGCCTGACTACCATCGGTGCATTCGGCGTGGTCTCCGTCGTCGAGCGCGCCACTGGCAGCGACCGGCTTGATTCTTTCCTCGGCCTGCACAAGCGCAATCCGCTGCTGGCGGCGGTGCTGGGGGTCTTGTTTCTCTCGCTCGCCGGGATTCCGCCGCTGGTCGGCTTCTGGGCCAAGTTCAATCTCTTTGCCGCAGTGCTGGGCGTTTCCGCCGGGCCGGTTCCCTTTGCGCTGGTGGCTCTGGCAGTCGCGATGAGCGCCGTCTCACTCTACTACTACTTACAAGTTCTCAAGCGGGCTTACGTGATGCCCGCCGTCGACGAGACGCCGATCAAGGCGCATCCGGTGACGCTAGGTGTGCTGCTGCTGATTGCGGCGGCGGTGGTGCTGCTGGGCTGCTTCCCGGCGTTGTTGCAAGGGTGGATAGAGAGCTTCTATCCGATCCTCTAGCTTGCTCTTCACATACCGGCCTTTTCCTGTGAAGATGATTACGCGCACGGGCTAGAGCGCAGAAAAGAAAGAGATAGCACACAAAATTGCCTTGCTTTCCAGCCCGGGCGAATCGACAGTTACAAGATCGAAAACCAGCCAAGGTAACGTAAAATACCCCCTGTAAAATGTGCAACGTAACTGTTTTTACCAGGCACAAATTACCAGAGTAACCCTATATGCGTAATCTTGTGCAGGAATTGGATTTGCATAGAATATTCATGATGGCAGAACCTTGACCTCTGCCATGGGAGAGCCTTACGTCTCAACTAGCTTTCCAGGGGTTGATTTGAAAGACGCCAGCGTACGAGGTTATGAAATGTACGGGCAGAATCAGAACCCACTCAAGGGTCTGGACCTTGTCTCTAAGGGGCCAAGAGGGGTTGGAAAGATGAAGAGCATTGTAGTTCGCACACTCGGTCTGGCCTTGTTGGGCGTGGCCTTCGCTTCCACGGCATTTGCCGATGGAATCACCCTCAACGGTAACCTGAGCTCGCCCACATATCTTTACTACACCTTCACCTCGACGAGCGAGATCACCACGACGGGCCAGATCACCTCAACGAGTCCGACCACCGTTAATCAGTGGGTTTCTCCCTACCCAGCAACATCCACGATTTACGGAGTCACCATACCCTCTCAGTTCGGTTGCCTGGACATTAATAACGGGACGAGCGTCGGCACATTCTACAGCGGCACCTTTGGGTACGCCGTCACCACCGCCGATGATGAGGTGTCGTGGCTGGCCGACCAATTGGCCGGAACCACCCCAAGCAACCCCTTAATAGTTAATGGAGTAAATGAATCTGGGCCCATTTCAATGGCCATTTGGGAGATTGAGTTTCCCTCCTCGAACAATTCTGAAGGCGGGTTTCTGCCCATTGATCCGGCGGCGGCGCCCTGGATTAAAGACGCTCAGGCCGCAGTGAATGGTGGCTACCAACCCGACAGTGTGTTTTTCATCCCCGATGACTCAGCTTCACAGCGCTTCGTTGAAATTTCGCTGACGCCGTCCACGCCAGGGACTCTGTATTTGCTGGCTCCCGAGCCCAGCAGCCTGATTCTGCTCGGAAGCGGCCTGCTCGGCCTCGCAGGCTTCTTGTGGCGCAGAAGGCACGCTGCTTGAGAAACCTCTCTCTGTTGACGCTTGTGAGAAGCGTTACATATGAGATTAGGACACCCGCATCGGGCTGGGATCAAGCGCGCACATCTGATTCGATGAGATTCCCCTCTCCAGCAATAGCTAAAGCGAATTGGCAAGCCGGATCACCAGATCCGTGATTCCAGGAAGGTTGGCAGACTTCGTCGAGTTACCGTTACCGGCCAAGGCATTACCGGTGTAATGCCTGGCCGGTAATCTTGTGCTTTGGTTATTGCGCCAATAGAATTAATACAGTGACAGGGGGACCTCATGCCATTCAGAGGTTTTTTTGAATCTCTAATGCCTCCCTTTGAGTCGAACGTATTAAGAATTCCGCGCGAGTTTATCCTGGTTTTGGCTTGCGGCGGGGACAATAGGCGAAATTGCGCTGTGCGCATGCGCACAAGGAATCACTCAAAAGGCTGAACACAGCCGTAACAGGCCAACAAGAGGTAGCGAAATATGAAGAAGTTTAAAACCTGCACGATTCTGTCCGTCTTTGCCTTCGGTGCACTTCTATTATTGAGCCCGCGGATGGGTTACGCGGACGACATGACTATCACGCTCGAAAGTGTCGGCGGGCAGAGCTCCGGGGTTGTTCAGGGGGAGTACGTATACCCCTATAATTTCAGCTTCGACGGCAGTACAGCCCTCACTCCGCTGATGTGCATCAGCTATGAGAATGAAATCTACTTTGGCGAGACCTGGACGGCAACGATGGTGCCGGTTTCGGGCACTGAGCAATACGTAGAAGCGGCATACATTCTCGCTCAAGCCGCCGCTCCAGGCGCATCGGCGAATACCATCGCGGTAGCACAGTGGGCCAATTGGGAGTTCTTCGATCCCAATGATCCTGCTTTGTTAGCAAACCTACCCTCCGGGTATCAGCCTCAGATCGACACTTTGCTTGCTCAGGCTTCGAATTTTGCAGTGAACAATGTCGACACAACCGACTTCCCGAATATAGACATTTTTATCCCGATTAACGGCACCCAGAACGAGGGTGGCTATCCTCAGATATTTGTAGGGGATCCTAAGCCTTCGTATAACGGTGACGGTAATGATCCGTTTGCCGCGCCTGAGCCCGGCAGCTTTATCCTCTTCGGAAGCGGCCTGCTCGGCCTGGCGGGCTTGATCTTTCACAAAAGGTGTATTGCCTGAGAGAAGAGCTGATTGATCGACGTTGAACGAGAGGCCCTGGCAAGACCGCGGGGCCTCTTGCATTATTTACGGCCAATGCTCTACGCGCCTTACTTCACTTCATCCAGAAAACGCCATCGGGGTTTCCATTCCGGGGTGAGTTTCTCGCCGGTGAGCAGGGCGCGGAGCACCGGGAGGGGCATCATATTCTCCTCCAGGATGGCGTCGTGGTACTGGCGGCTGGTCACCTTTCCTGAATCCACGAGTTCATGGCGCAGGGCGCGGAATTGCAGTGCGCCGAGCATATAGGAGCACTGGTAGAGCGGGTCATAGTCTCCGTTGACGGAGCGGCGCACCTCGGCGGTGGCGTTGTCGCGCTCGTGCCCCACTTCGGTCACCAGGAAGTCGATAGCCTGCTGCGGGGTCATCGTGCCCAGGTGGAAGCTGAGCGAGAAGATCACGCGGGCGCAGCGGTGCATACGCCAGAAGAGCGCGCCGATTTTCTGCTCCGGCGTTCGATCGTAGCCCAGATCCCAATACAACATCTCCCAGTAGAAGGCGTTGCCCTCCAGCCAGAAGCCTGAGCTGAAGGCCTGGCGGTAGGGCCGGTAGCGGGCGCTCATGAACTGTTGCAGCCAGTGGCCGGGAATCAATTCGTGGAAGACCGTCGCGTGAGAGAAGGCGGGGTTGTTGCCGCGCATGCTCATCATGCGCTGCTCGTAGGTCATTGTGTCGGTGGGGTAGCTTACGAGGATGGTGTCGCCGCCCAGGAAGAAGGGGCTGACGAGTTGGCGCTCGGGCGACATCATCTCCATGCGCCATGTCTCTTTAGCCAGTGGCGGCACGGTCACCAGGCCGCGGTCTTCGGCAAATTGTTCGCCCTCCAGGGCCAGTGAGCGAATCAGATCCGGTTGCTTGCCCGGCTCGACGTAGGAGTTCTTAACCGCCTCCAGCGCCTTATGCCAGTCGTCGCCGTAGCCCATCTCGCGGCTGGCCTTCACCATCTCCTGCTGGCACCAGGCGAGCTGCGATTTTGCCATGGCAATCAGCTCTTCGGGCGAGTAAGGGATCATCGCGTCGTCGAGCTGCTGGAGCAGCGCCTCGCGGCCGATGGGCGTGCCGAGAACCGTTGCTTTATCGTCGGGGGCGATGCCCGCCAATTTCTCGCGGAGAAACGTTGACTGGTCCTTGAGCGCGGCGGAGGCCTGTTTGTAAGGCTGCGCGGCCCACCAGGTGAAGGTGGGATCATAGCCGTTCCAGAAGTCGAACCAATGCTGAAGCTGCGTGGTCAGTTGGTCGAGATCTGCAGCGGTGCGCCAGGCTGCGATGCGGTCTGCGGGGGATGCGTCCTTGACTTTGGCTTCGAGCGCCTTGCGGCTGTCGGCGACAGCCTTGGTCAGTTCGCTCAACTGCGCGGCGGCCTTCTGCGGATCGGGGTGTTGCATCATCCGTTTCTGGTCTTCGAGGGCAAAGATCGCCGGTGCAAAGGGTAGCAGTGGCGCAACCTCAGACCACTGCCGCTCGTCCAGGGCCAGCTGGTGCTCCAGTTGCGTCAACAGGTTGGCAAAACTCAGGTAGTCGGCCTTGCCCTCCTGGTCGAGGGCGTTGAAGTCGATCCTGGCGAGCAGGGCGCGTTGTTCGCGATAGAAGGCGGAGTTGCGCGCGCGGGCGGCTGGCGCCAGGGGGTCGGCATAGACGCTGAGGAGCGTAGCCTGGTCGGCGGAGAAGCGCTCGATGAGCGCGCGCATGGCCGGAACGGAAGGGTCAAGGGCGCTGGGGTCCTGGGCGGCGAGGGCGGGTGTCGCGGCGAGGGCGGCGAGGAGAAGCAAAGAAGCGGTGCGAAAGAAGCGCATAGGCTAAAAACCCCTTGCGTGAGGTGCGGCGCCGGCGCAGGTTCAAGCCGGGTTGCCAAGAGGAAGAATGTCACCCTCACCATACAGTATGGCTGCCGAGGAAGAGAAACCGGCGATGGTCGCGGCGACTGAAGTGGAGAGAAAACAGGATTCGTTTACGGGCTCGCGCCGCTTGATATATAGTTCATCTTTGCTCGCCGTTCGGTATTCTGCTGTCGTCTACGGCGAGACCACATTGAAAGGGAATTTTTATGCATCGTATCTCTCGTCGCGACCTGCTTTCGTCTGGATTGGCGCTTTCCGCCGCATCACTGCTCACTCGTTTGGCCTGGGGACGGGCCGTCGCACTGGTTGGCGGCTCTCCCGGCGCAGCTTCGGCCGAGGCGCTGGCCGCCGCGGCGCCGCGCGAGCAATTGCTCTTCGACTTCGGCTGGAAGTTTCAGTTTGGCCACGGCACGGACCCGGCCCGCGATCTGGGCTTCGGCAACGGCCAGGGCGACTTTGCCAAGACCGGCGAATTCGCCTTTGCGAAGGCCGGTTTCGACGATTCGAAGTGGCGCGCTCTAAACCTGCCCCACGATTGGGCGGTCGAGCTGCCCTTTGTGCATGACGATGTGCAGCAATCGCATGGCTACAAACCCGTTGGCCGCCGCTACCCGGAGACCAGCGTGGGCTGGTATCGGCGCGAGTTCGAGATTCCGGCCAGCGACCTGGGCCGGCGCATCACGGTCGAATTCGATGGCGCCTTCCGCGATGTGCTGGTTTTTGTGAACGGCTGCTTCATCGGCCGCAACAACAATGGCTATGCACCCTTCCGCTTCGATCTGACAGACTTTCTGAGCTACGGGAAAAAGAACTGCATCGTGGCGCGAGTGGATGCCAGCTTCGGAGATGGCTGGTTCTACGAGGGCGCCGGCATCTATCGCCACGTGTGGCTGACCAAGACCGATGCGCTGCACCTGGGCAAGTGGGAGAGCACGGTCCGCACGGCGGTGAGTGGCGACTCCGCTCTTCTGACGCTGGACACCATGGTGTGCAATGAAGGCAAACAATCCGAGAGCGCCAAGGTGAGCTGGCAGATTCTGGACGCAGCGGGCAAGACCGTGGCCACTGCCGAAGCCGCTGATAAGTCGATTGATGCAGACGGTTGCGCCAAATTTACAGCAACAGCCAAGCTGATGAATCCGACGTTGTGGTCGGTTGATACTCCGAACCTCTACTCAGCAATTGCGACCGTGGAAGCGGCTGGCAAGGCGCGTGACGCCGAGCGAGTGAGTTTTGGCGTACGCACCGCGCTCTTCGACGCCGACAAGGGATTTTTTCTGAATGGTAAGCCGCTGAAGATTCAGGGCACCTGCAATCATCACGATCACGCCGGCGTAGGCGCGGCCCTGCCTGACCGCTTGCAGGTCTTCCGGCTGAGCGTGCTACGCGAGATGGGCTGCAACGCGGTGCGCACCTCGCACAATGCGCCGACGCCGGAGTGGGTGGAGGCATGCGACCGCATGGGCGTGATGATGATGTGCGAGACGCGGCAGATGAGTTCAAGCCCCGAGGGCCTGGCGCAACTGGATGCGATGATCAAGCGCTATCGCAACTCGCCGTCGATCATTCTGTGGTCCATCGGCAACGAGGAGTGGCAGTTGCAGAACGAAATGGCCGAAGAGGGCGCCAAGATTGCCGCGACCATGGTGCGGCGCTGCCACGAACTGGATCCCACGCGCGTAGTCTCGGCGGCGGTGAATGGAGACAACAAGCGGGGCGTATCCGATGCATTCGACATCATCGGATTCAACTATGGCCTGGACCGTCCCGACAACTACCACAAAGAGAATCCCCGGCGGCCCATCTACGGTTCAGAGACGTCCAGCGCCATCTCCACACGGGGCGTCTACTCTACCGACCCGCTGCGCAACACCGTCAACGCCTATAACTCCGTGGTCCCCTGGGGTGAGACGGCCGAAGAATGGTGGAAGTTTTATGCGACCCGCGAGTGGGAGGCAGGCGGCTTTGCCTGGACCGGCTTCGACTATCGCGGCGAGCCCACGCCTTACGGCTGGCCCTCGATCAACTCGCAGTTCGGCATCGTTGATATTTGTGGATTCCCCAAGGACACGTTCTTCTATTACAAGGCCTGGTGGGGCTCCGAGCCGGTGCTGCATCTCTTCCCGCATTGGAACTTCGAGGGAAAGGAAGGTGAGGAGATTCCTGTCTGGGTGTATTCGAACCTGGACGAGGTTGAATTGCTGTTGAATGGCAAGAGCCTGGGAAGCCAGAAGGTTCCGCGTCTGGGCCACGTGGAGTGGAAAGTCAAGTATGAGAAGGGCGCAATCGAGGCGCGGGGTGCAAAGGATGGCAAGGTGGTGCTCACGGAGAAGCGCGAGACAACCGGGCCGACGGTCTCCATTCGACTGACCGCGGACCGCACCGAGATCGACGCCAATGGCGAGGATGTGGCCATATTGAAGGTTGAGGCGCTGGACAAGGAAGGCCGCCCGGTGCCGACGGCGAGCAATTTGATTGGCTTCAAGGTTTCGGGAGCGGGCGCGCTGATCGGCGTGGGCAACGGCGATCCCAACTGCCAGGAGAGCGACAAGGAACCCAAACGCTCGCTCTTCAGCGGACTTGCGCAGGTGATTGTGCAGTCCAGCAAGCGCCCCGGCGAGATTCACATTGAAGCGGTCAAGGAAGGCTGGGATGGTCCGGAGTTGACCCCCGCCAAGCTGGTCATTGTGACCAGGAGGGTTCAGCCGCGCCCAGCTGTTGGCTGATGGGCCTGGGCAATCGCATGAAGCTCTTGAACCACCATGAGCAAGAGCTTTGAAAGGCTACGGCTTCAGCCGTGCACTTTCAAAACATGAACTTCTTGAATTTGCACGTTCACGCGATTGCCTTGGCGTTTTGGGAAAAAGGACAAAATGCCGCGCAAAGTGTGGCATAATGTCCTTATGAGCCAAGCCGCCGTCATTCCCGTCGTTTCTCCGCCTCCTTTCACCTTCGATTGGCGTGAGATTGAGCGCGGCCTCCCGCTTTCCACGCTGGAGGAGTTCTCCGCCTACTCCGGCATTCCCGTCAAGGACTTGCTGGAGGTGGTGATTCCCGCGCGTACGCTAAAGCACCGCCGCCAGAAGAAGGAGCCGTTCAGCGTGATAGAAGCAGACCGGTTGGCGCGCGTGGCCCGAATGTACGAGCTAGCCGTGAAGGTCTATGGGGATCGCGAGGACGGCCGGAAGTGGTTGTGTGGCCGCAAGCGACGCTTTGACGGCAGGACCGCTCTGGCCATGTTGGATACCCAGATTGGAGAACATGCTGTGGCGGAGGCCCTGATCCAGCTTGACGAGGGGATGTTCATCTAAATGAGCAGCCACGAGCAGGCCTCTTCATGACGACTCTTTGGCGCATCAGCAACTTTGTCGATTTGAGTGGAGAAGGCGGTCTTGGCGCTTCTGGGCGCTGGCATACCGAAGGAAGGCTCGTTGTTTATCTGGCGGATTGCCCCGCTGGCGCGCTGCTGGAGCGCATTGTCCACATGACGGATATGTACGAGGATGCGTTTCTTCCCGGTTTCTACCAATTGCTCAAGGTCGCTGTTCCCGATGAGTTGGCGATAAAGCCGCTGAATGCGATTGCCCCGATCCACTGGAAGGAACGCCCCGAATTTACACGTAACCTTGGCGACGCCTGGCTAACCTCGCGGGAAACGACACTGGCGCGGGTGCCGTCAGCGATTGCGCCGCATACCTGGAACTACCTGCTAAACCCCGAGCATCCCGACGCGAAAAAGATCGTAGTTGCCGAGGTGATTCGAGAGCGCTTCGACAATAGGCTCTTCCGTTTTGGGGCGCGGTGACGGGCCGGGTTTGCCTTCGGGTTAAGGCTGGGCCTGCCTGATAGCGCAAACCAGCTCTTTCGTGGTAATCTCACATTAGACACTGAAGAGTGGACCTGAGAAGACAAGAGGAGTAACACACGCCGTGCTGGCGACCGCAAAGAAAACAACCCTGATTGAAAGCTTCCGCACCCATGATACGGACACCGGTTCGCCGGAGGTCCAGATCGCGATTTTGAGTGCGCGCATCAGCGAACTGACCGAACATTTCAAGACGCACAAGAAGGACCACGCTTCCCGGCGCGGCCTTTTGCAACTGGTCAGCAAGCGCCGCCGCCTTCTGGACTACCTGAAGACGCACGATACCGATCGTTACCGCGACGTCATCGGCAAACTCGGTATCCGCAAGTAGCCAGAAAGCCAAAACATTGACCCGGAAGCGCCCAGACCGATCATTGGTCACGGCCCCCATTCTACCCAGGATCTGGGGCCATGGTGTACCTGGCGAACTCGACCCGCTGCCAGGGACGGCGCACAGCTATGGGCTGTGTGCGTCCCTGCCTTTCGCCCTGTGCCATGCCTTGCCAATCCCTTCCAGCGCTTTCCCTTCACAAGTTTCCCAAATGAACACAATGAAACGAGGATTCTATGTCCAAGCATGAAGTAGCCGTCGAGCTTGCCGGTGGCAAGCGGTTGGTCTTTGAGACCGGGCGCATGGCCAAGCAGGCCTCTGGCGCCGCACTGGTGACCACGGGTGAAACCGTGGTTCTGGCCACTGCCGTTGCCTCTCCCGATGCACGGGAAGGCATTGATTTTTTCCCCCTCACCGTGGACTACCGCGAGTACACCTATGCCGGCGGACGCATTCCCGGCGGCTTCATCAAGCGCGAAGGCCGGCCCAGTGAAAAGGAAATCCTGACCTGCCGCCAGATCGACCGCCCCTTGCGCCCGCTCTTCCCCGACGGCTTTCGCAACGAGACCCAGCTGATCGCGCTGGTCTTCTCCGCCGACAAGGAGAATGATCCGGACGTGGTGGGCATCAACGCCGCCGCCTGCGCGCTGGCTCTCTCCGATATTCCCTTCGGCGCCACGGTAGGCGCGGTGCGCGTGGGGCGCGTGGATGGCCAATTCGTCATCAACCCCACCTACTCGGAGCGCGCGGGGACCACGGTCAACATCATGGTCGTCGGCCACAAGGACGGCATTGTGATGATCGAGTCGGGCGCCAAGGAAGAGTCGGAAGAGACGATTCTCGCGGCGATCGAGTTTGGCCACGCCGAGATCAAGAAGATCTGCGCCGGCATCGACGAGTTGGTGGCCTTGGCGGGCAAGCCCAAGCGGGCCTTCACCGCGCCGGAGTTCGACCAGGCTTATTACGACGAGTTGAGCGCCAGGGTCAGCGACCGGCTCAAGGATGCACTGGACACCAAGACGCACGAAAAGCTGGAGAGCCAGACACTGGTCAAGGCGATCAAGGACGAGCTGGCCGCGGCGCTTCCCGCCGACGACCCGGCCGACAAGAAGAAGCTAGCCCACTACTATGAGAAGCTGCGCGAACGGGTCTTCCGCGAGCAGGTGACCAAGGAGCGCATCCGGCCTGACCGCCGCCTCTTCGACGAGATTCGCCAAATCACCATCGAGACCAGCGTTCTGCCCCGGACGCACGGCTCGGCGCTGTTTACCCGCGGCGAGACGCAAGCACTAGTCACGGCAACTCTCGGCACCGCCGACGAAGGTCAGCGGCTGGAGAGCTATGAAGGCGACAAGAAGAAGCCCTTCATGCTGCATTACAACTTCCCGCCCTTCTGCGTGGGTGAGACAGGCCGCATGGGAGGCACGGGAAGGCGCGAGGTCGGCCACGGAGCACTGGCGGAGCGCGCCATCACTGCGGTTCTGCCCTCAGCCGAAGAATCGCCCTACACCATCCGCATCGTCAGCGACATTCTCGAATCGAATGGGTCGTCTTCGATGGCCACGGTCTGCGGCACCAGCCTGGCGCTGTATGATGCGGGCATCGCGCTGAAGGGCGCTGTAGCGGGCGTGGCCATGGGTTTGGTGAAGGAAGGCGACGACTATGCCATCCTCACCGACATAGCCGGAGCCGAGGATCATTACGGCGACATGGACTTCAAGGTAGCCGGCACCCGCAAGGGCATCACCGCGCTGCAAATGGATATCAAGATCGGCGGCCTGACCCACGCGATTCTTGAGCAGGCAATGGAGCAGGCGAAGCGCGGCCGGCTCTTCCTCCTGGACAAGATGGACGCGGTGCTGGACGGACCGCGCACCGAGCGCTCCGCTTACGCGCCGCGCATCGAAACCGTGATGATTCCCACCGACAAGATTCGCGATCTGATCGGCAAGGGCGGCGCGACGATTCGCGGCATCATCGAGCAGACCGGCGCCAAGATCGATGTGGACGATACCGGCAAGGTGAGCGTTGCTTCGTGCGACGCCGAGGGCCTGAAGAAGGCTCTCGAAATCATCGGCAACCTCACCGCTGTACCGGAAGTGGGCAAGATTTATCTGGGCAAAGTGGTTCGCCTGGCGGAGTTCGGAGCGTTTGTCGAGCTCTTCCCCGGCACCGATGGCCTGCTGCACATCTCCGAGATCGCCGAGCATCGCGTGAAGGAAGTGAAGGACGAACTGAGCGAGGGTGATCAGATCATGGTCAAGGTTCTGGCCATCGAGGGCAATCGCATCAAGCTCAGCCGCAAGGCGCTCATCCGTGAGCAGAAGGCCAAACTGGGCCAGGCGGCTCCGGCCGCGATTGAAGCTGATGATGTGGAGATCGGCGTTTCTGATTCTCCCGCCGCGCCGGCCTATGCACCCATCAAGCCCCGCCATGAGTTCGACGAGCGTCAGCCCAAATCGAACCAGAGCACCATCCTGATCGAAGGCGGAGATGACTTCGACGAGGAGGATGGTGTGGAGATCGACGAAGAGAACGAGCCGAACTTCAACCGTGTGGATGGCGCGCCGGTTCCCGTCGGCACACCGGCTGGCTCGGGTCGTCCCAAGCCCGACAACAAGAATCGCCGCCGCCGCCGTCGTCCCGGTGGTGGTGGAGGGCGCGGATAGTAAGTGCAGCTTTTAGCTTTCAGCTAATAACTGCCCGCTGCGCGCTTCTTGTGCGAAGGTAAAGCAAGAAAGGCCCGGATGCTCTCCGGGCCTTTTCTATGCCTAAACGGAAGGTGCTTCAGGTTAGCGCGCCAGGGTTGCGGTTCCGAGCAAGGGCGCTCGCTGCTTGTTTTCGTACATCCGCAGGTCGGCTGCTATGCAGAGCGACTCCATCTCGGCGGCGTCGTCGGGAAAGATGGCGATGCCCACGCTGGCGCCGATCCGCACCGTATGATCGTCAAGCTGTAGAGGCTCTTCGAGCAACTGGATCAGCGAACGGCTAACGAGTTCGGCATCCGCGCGGCTGGTCGGCTCCTCCAAAATCACGGAAAACTCGTCTCCCCCGGTTCGCGCGACAGTATCGGAACGGCGGACCCTTCCGGTGCAGATCGAACCCACGCGCTCCAGCAGCAGATCGCCGATGTGATGTCCCAGCGTGTCATTCACCTTCTTGAAGTGGTCCAGATCGACCAGCAGTAAAGCCGTCTGCGCACCGCTGCGGCGGGCGCGTTCCAGGGCGTAGGTCAGCCGATCCTGGAATAGCCGGCGGTTAGGCAGGCCGGTTAATTCGTCATGCAGCGCCAGATACTTGTTGTGTTCGATCTGATCTTCCAGCAGCAGCAGAATCATGCCGATGGCAACGATGAATTTGGGCAGATTCCAAACCTCGGCTTCGACATGAACCTGGGGAAAGTAATAAGAGAGAGCGGGCCCCACAGCAAAGATCGAAGCCCATACCGTGAATCCGGCGATGGTAATGAAGGCCCCGGCCGTGGTACGCCGGTACGCGAAGTAGGACTTGATGGCGCAATCGAGAAAGACGGCCACCATCACTGCATTCATCGCCAGATAGGGGCCATTTCCCGGACGGTTCTGAAAGGCTAGCAAAAAGGCCGAAAGCAGAAGGTTGACTGTGACCGTAGACCAGCGATACCTGGAATTGTGCCGACGCAAAGCGAACAGGGTGATCGCCAGGGGGACGAGGCCGTAGAGCGCGGCCGCCGTCGTCCACGTCCACTTCGGCTGATCGGTAAAAAGTAGGGTCAGGTACAGCGTGTTCACCGTCAGCAGCACGAACATCATCAGGCGGCTGGAGGGTTCTTTCCTGTCGGGAATCACCGCCGTCTGAAAGAGCACTCCGGCCCATGTCAGGGCGGCCAAATTGAGAATCTGCGCAAAAGCGCCCCATATTCCCGGAAGGTCAGTGAACAGAGCGGAAATGAAGTGCAAAGCGATCATCAGCCATGCAATCAGCCACATACTCGCGGTCGGCGAGTAGTTGCGCCGAGCCGTGGAGGCAAAGGCGCAGATGAGCAGTGCGATGGCTACAAGATCAGGAAGTACGCTCCAACTCATTTTTCTTCCTCTGGATTGATGTATATACCTGTGAAGCGGTCACCGTTCCGGAAAAGTTAGAGAATGATCATGCGCCAGGGTTACGGATGGGTGTTGGAGCGCCTCGTCAGGTCGCCTCCTCCTGATTACCTTTAGGAGCAAAGACGTTGCCCATGCGGTAAATCTCGGCGCCCACGCCGGCCAGCTTCTCCTCAATGCGCTCATAGCCGCGATCCATGTGATAGACGCGGTCGAGGATCGATTCGCCATCGGCCACCAGCGCGGCCAGTACCAGCGAGGCCGAAGCGCGCAGGTCCGAGCACATAACGGCCGCGGCGGACAGCCTGGTCGGCCCGCGCACGGTGGCTATGCGGCCTTCCACCTTGACGTTGGCGCCCATGCGCACCAGCTCCTGCACGTGCATGAAGCGGTTCTCGAAGATGTTCTCCTCAACCAGGCTGACGCCCTCGGCCTGGGTGGCCAGCGCCATGTATTGCGCCTGCATATCGGTGGGAAAGCCGGGATACTCCTCGGTCGAAATGTCGGCTGCATGCAATTGTCCGTCGCCGCGGACATGCACCGCATCGGACCCTAGAACGTCTACGCGCGCTCCGGCCTCCTGGAGTTTGTTGATCACAGCGCTCAGGTGCGCCGGATTGCAGTCGGCCACCGTCAGGTCGCCGCCGGTGATGGCCCCGGCGATCAGGAATGTACCCGCCTCGATGCGGTCGGGATTGATGCGATAAAGCGCGCCATGCAGGCTGCTGACGCCTTGCACGCGTATCGTCGATGTGCCCGCGCCTTCTATCTTCGCGCCCATGGCGGTCAGCAGCGCGGCCAGGTCGGCAACTTCGGGCTCGCGCGCGCAGTTTTCCATCAGCGTTTCGCCCTCGGCCAGCACAGCGGCCATCAATAAATCCTCCGTGCCGGTGACGGTGATCTTGTCGAAGACCAGATGCGCGCCGAGCAACCGCTCCACGCGCGCTTCCAGATAGCCGTGCTCCTGGGTGATGACCGCTCCCATCTTCTCCAGGCCGCGGATATGCAGATCGATGGGCCGGCCGCCGATGGCGCATCCGCCGGGCATGGCCACACGCGCCACGCCAGCGCGGGCAATCAGCGGACCCAGTACCAGCGAACTGGCGCGCATGGTCTTGACAATCTCGTATTTGGCGACGGGGTCGGAGAGCGTGCGGCAACTGATCTTGACACGATCTGGCTTCGTGTCGTCGACCCAGATTTCAGCGCCCATCGAGGAGAGCAGCTTGCGCTCGGTGTTGATGTCCCTCACCTGGGGAAGGTTTTCGAGCGTGATCTCGTCCTCGGTCAGAATCGCCGCCGCCATGCAGGGCAGCGCCGAGTTCTTGGCGCCCGAGACGCGAATCGTCCCGGTGAGCGGATTGCCGCCGCGTATGACAAATTTATCCATGACAGTTGAGCAACCCCTCATCCTTTAGTCTAAATCCGCGCGCGGTTCCGTTGGGAGCGATAGTTATTATTGCGGCACTGCCCGCGGCGGAAGCACAACGGCGCTGGCTGTTGGGCGCATTGATTTCTGAGTTGCCTATCGTTGCGCATTGAAATGCTCATGGTGCGGTTCAGGCGTTCACTATTTGAGCCGCTTGTGAATCCTTTGTTACAATAGAAACAGGTGAAGCGGCACGTGCCGGTCCGGATTCTCTCTATCCAACGGTTTCCGTCCGCGTCCAACTGGAAGAAAAGCTTGCAACAACCCCGTGGATGGGGGCTTGGATGATCTCCCTGGCGGCAGCGCCGGCGACTTCAGGCAAGTCAGCGCATCCTCTGCAAGCCGTGAATTGCTTTCAACATCCCCGTCGGCTGCCCCAGAAAGGGCGAGCGGACTGAAGGCGGAATACGGTGAACCTGGTTCTCGACGAACTAACGGCGGCCTCGCCGGAGGCTGGCAACATCTGTAGCCTCGAAAACTACCTCGCGCTCCCTGACCACACCATGGATGAGCGCATTGCGCAGGCCCGCGCCAAACTGGGCGCGACCACCCTGCTGCTCGGCCACCACTACCAGCGCGACGAGGTGATCCGCTTCGCCGACGCTACCGGCGACAGCTACAAGCTCTCCCGCATTGCCGCCGAAACCCCCGCCAAGTACATTGTTTTCTGCGGCGTCCACTTCATGGCCGAGAGCGCCGACGTGCTCGGCTACCCCGGCCAACAGGTCATTCTACCCGACCTCAATGCCGGCTGCTCGATGGCCGATATGGCCGAAATCTCCCAGGTCGAAGCCTGTTGGGAGGCGCTCGATAGCCTTGGCTTTGCCGGCGAGATCATCCCGCTGACCTACATGAACTCCACCGCTGCCATCAAGGCCTTCTGCGGCGAGAGGGGAGGGCTGGTCTGCACCTCCTCCAACGCGCGAGCCGCCTTCGAATGGGCCTTTCAGCGCGGTAAGCGTATTCTCTTTTTGCCCGACCAGCACCTGGGCCGCAACACCGGCTACGCGATGGGTATTCCGCTCGGCGAGATGTTGGTTTGGGATCCGTGGGCGATTCAAGGGGGCCAGTCGAAGCAGAGCCTCGCCGCCAGCCGCATCCTACTATGGAAGGGCCACTGCGCCGTCCATCAGCGCTTTCTGCCCAGCCATGTCGATGCGGTCCGCGCCAAGTATCCCGGCATTCAGGTCATCGTCCATCCCGAGTGCCGCTTCGAGGTCTGTCAGAAGGCCGACGCCCTCGGCTCCACTGAGCGCCTGATCGCGCTGGTCGAGCAAGCCCCGGCCGGCTCAATCTTTGCCATCGGGACTGAGATTCATCTGGTCAACCGCATGGCCCGCCGCTTCGCCGCCGAGGGCAAAAAGGTGATCACCTTAGACGATACCGGCTGCCTCTGCACAACCATGTACCGTATAAGCCCGCAGCACCTGGCCTGGGTGCTGGAGAATCTGGTCGAAGGCCGCGTCGTCAACCGCATCCAGGTCCGCCCCAGCGTCAAACGCTGGGCTCGCGTGGCGCTGGACCGGATGCTGGAAGTGGGGTAAAGCAGCTTCTAGCTGACGGCTAGAAGCTCTTTCGTCGTATCCTATACACGGAGGCGCCCATGAAGACCTTCACTCTCGACGAAGCGCAATCGCTGCTCCCGGTGCTGGAGTCGCTGCTGAAGCGCGCCATCGAAGGCAAGCAGTCGGCCCAGCAGGTTGAGTCCGGCCTTGCCGAGATGGCCCGCCGTATTTACATCTCCGGCGGCATGAGGGTGGACGTGACCAGGGTGGCCCAGTTGCGCGCGGAGATGGAAGGCCATGTGCAGCGGGTTCGCGAGAGTATTACGGAGATCGACTCCATCGGCGTCCAGGTAAAGGACATCGATGCCGGCCTGCTCGATTTTCCCTGCCGCCTCGAGGACGAGGTAGTGCTGCTCTGCTGGCGCATGGGCGAGCCGGCCATCGAGCATTGGCACCCTACCGACGCCGGCTTCAAGGACCGCCAGCCCGTCGACGAGCGCTTCCGCCGCCGCTCCGCCTCCGGCAACCGGCCGAACTAGCGACAAGGTAACTACAGTCCTTTATCGTTCTTTACAATCTCGCCCATCCCATAATCTGGGTGCCCCAGGTCCCGCTTTTGGGACCTGGGAATCCACGAATCCCTACTTGACCAGCAGCCCCAAGACAGACGCCACGATCCCGACAACTGAGAATCCCAGCCCGAGGTACCAGTAAGCGCGCTTGCGCGTCAGCAGCGTGATCGAAGTAATCACTAGGCCGATCTCCAGCAGCACCTCGCCCAGGTCGAAGCGCTTGGCGCGTGTCTCGGCTTCTTCCACTTTATTTTCGAATTCACTTACCTTCTTTTCCTCTTCGCGGGCTGTCGCTTCTTCTTCCTTGAGATCGGTGGCCCACTTCTCCTGATGATCCGCGTAACTCTTTTCGATCTTCTGCGCCTTGTTCTTGTCCGAAATGGCCAGCACACTCAGCATGTCGGTAGTCAGTGCTGTGTCATTGGAGCGGATCTTATGGGCTTGGTAGTAGGCCCAGTCATCGGAGACCCGGTTTTGTTCCACAGCGGCTCTTGTCTGGTTCAGAATCGCCTCAGTGTGCGTGCGATGGCCCAGCACCGTAACGACTGCCACCAGCACGGCCAGAACGGTCATGGTCAAGGCAACCGGCCGCAGCGACTGATCATGCCCGGCGTGCTCCGCGTGCTCCTGCAACTCCTGCGCTTCGTTCGCTTCCATGGGTGAACCTCCATTTTCTGAAACTTCGTTTGGATTACTTTCGCTTCCAGCGCACGCCGTCCTTGGAGTCCTCCAGCACGACGCCCTTTTCCGCCAGCTCATTCCGAATCGCATCGGCGCGGGCAAAGTTGCGCTGCTTTTTAGCCTGTGTCCGCTCCGCCACCAGCGCTTCGATGGCCTCGTCCGTCAGCCCTTGCCGCGCCAGCAGCTCGGGAGCCACTTCGCTGAGCCGCCCAGCCTGTTCAGCCCAGATGAGTGCCTTGTTAGTAGCCTCGGCGTCACGATCCTCTAGCACGTCGAAGACCGCGTCGAAGCTCGCCAGCACTGCCAGGATCGCATCGCGGTCGCCGGCCAGAAGCAGCCCCTGATCCATCGCGGTATTCGCTGCCCGCAGCAGATCGAAGATCGGCGCGCGGGCTTCGGCGGTATTCAAATCGTTCGCCAGCGCGGCTAAATACTCCGCCTGCGCTTTCTTCGCTGCCGCCTGCAGTGCGGGATTCTCTCCCGGCGCGAAGACACCCAGTCTCAGCCGCTCCCGGAACGTCCGCAGCCGCTCGATGGCGCTGGTGGCCTCGATGAGTCCGTCGAAGGTGAAGTTGAACTGATGCCGGTAAGGCACTGAGATCAGCGCCAGCCGTATCGCTGACGCCTTGTAGCCCTTCAGCAGCAGTTCCCGCAGCGTATAAAAGTTGCCTTCGCTTTTGGACATCTTGCGCCCATCCACCAGCAGGAAGCGCACATGCATCCAGTGCCGCGCAAAGGTCTTGTGGGTCACGCTCTCCGACTGCGCAATCTCGTTTTCGTGGTGCGGGAAGATCAGATCCTCGCCGCCGGCGTGCAGGTCGAAGCTCTCGCCCAGGTACTCCATTGCCATCGCCGAGCACTCGATGTGCCATCCAGGCCGGCCGCGCCCAATCGCCGTATCCCACGAGGCCTCGCCGGGTTTGGCCGCCTTCCACAGCGCAAAGTCCCGCGCCGAGTCCTTCTCATACTCGTCCAGATCCACGCGTGCGCCGTCTTCCATCCCGGACAAATCTTTCTTGCTCAGCTTGCCATACTCTGGAAAGGCCGCCAGGCGAAAGTACCAGCTTCCGTCCTCCGTCTGATAAGCCGCTCCGGTCGCCGCTAGCTTCTGAATCAGCTCCACCATGCGTGGAATATGCTCCGTGGCCCGCGCCATCACCTCCGGCCGCTCCACCCGCAGGGCGTCCATATCCTCGAAGAACGCCTGCTCATATCGCCCTGAATACTCGCCGATGGAGATGCCGGCCTCCGCCGCGTTGTGCAATATCCGGTCGTCCACGTCGGTAATGTTCATCACGTGGCGCACAGCGGTTCCGGTCAGCCGGAGAAACCGCCGCAGCACGTCGACTTGTAAAAATGTCCGGAAGTTGCCGATATGCCCGTAGTCATAGACCGTCGGCCCGCAGGCATACATTCGCAGCGCCACGCCGTCTGCGGGCACAAGTAGTTCCACTTCTCCGGTAAGAGTATTGAAAAGCCGCAGAGTCATCGTTCGAACTTCCTGCTCATTCATGATGGGATAATAATAGGAATTGGCGGGTTTTCGGCCTTCTTGATTGTAACAGCGCGCTCGATTCCTGCGCGATGCGGGGCTTGCCTGCCGGCGTTCTTACGAGTTTCACGGCTGTTGCTGGAGTTCCAGCAGCTTGCGGATGCGCGGCTTCACGCTGCCCGGCTGCGGCGCGGGCAGCAGCGCCAGCGCTTCGCTGGCCGTGGCGCGGCTCTTCTCCGTCTGGCCGGAGGCGCGGTAGGCCTGCGCGAGAGTCAGCAGCATCGAAGGCGTCTTGCGATGGCTCAGCGCAACCGCGCGCTCGGCGCAAGCGATGGCAAATCGCGGGTCGCGCAAAGAAGCCGGCTCAACCGTCAGCAGGTCGCTGGCGGCCATATCGAGAAACACTGAAGAAGACTGATCCTTCCGGGATAATTCCTTCAGGCTCGCGGCGCCATTCTTCGCCATCACCCCAGAGCCGCGTGAGCTGTGCAGGATCGATTGAATACTTCCCAGGCGAACCTCCGCGTCGGCCTTCGACTCCAGCCAGTCTTCATCCGATGGATTCAGCTTCATCGCCCTGTCCATGACGGCCATCACCTGAGTCCATAGTTTCTCCGCCACGGCCAGGTTCCGCCGCCGGTCGCTGCCGGCAACCGCCAAGGCGGGATCGGCTGCCTCTTCAAAACCGTTCGCTTCCCGGTTCAGAACAATTTCCAGGTCGCCAAGAGAACGCATATCCTGCGGGTCCGCTGCCGAAAGGCTCTGAAACCTCTGGACTACTTGAGTGTATAGAGTATTTGCTTCAGAGTACTCTCCCATCTCTACCAGGGCGTTGGCCTCATCGAGAAGCAGCATACTGCGTAAGCGCATCATCGATAAGCTTTCCTGTTCGGCTGTCGGCAAGGCATCGGCGCGTTGCAAGGCCGTTTGAAAGTCTCTCAGCGCCAAGGCCGGATCGGTCTCCATCTCCACTTTGCCGATCTTCCACTGGATGATCGAGAGACCGCGCCGGGCGCGCATAAAGTTGGGATCAAGGAGGAAGGCGCGTTCATTCAGCGCGATGGACTTTCGATAAGCTGCCAGAGCAGCGGAGGTATCGGCCGGGCCGGCGGCGCCGCTCTGGCCCAGCCCATCGCCCAACACGCCATAGGCGGACGCCGCCTCGCATAATTGCAAAGGCGTGGCATCGGGAATTGCGGTTAGCCGGTCATAGGTTCTGGCGGCTTCCTGCATGGATACGATCGCATCCTGTATTCGCCCCGGCCCGAAGAAAATCTCGCTGCGGGAGACCTGCGCCAGGGCGAGCGCCTGAAGAGCATCTCGATCCCTGGAGCCTTCCGGCGCCAGCGGCACGGCCAAAGAAATCGCTTTCTGAATACTGGCAAGCGCGCCCGATCGATCCCCTAGATTCTGATAATAAAGATTCCCTTGAATGTTACTGAGCCGCGTGTAGGCGTCAACTAAGTCCAACTTCGTCTGACGGTCGCCCTGCGTGTCTCTGGCCATGCGGTCCAGGTGTTCCAGCACGCGCGTCACCAGCAGCTTCTGCGCGCCGGTGGAGCCGGGAATCTCCTTGATGGCTTCATCGAACTCAGAGAGCAGGCTGTTGCTCAGTTGCCGCAGGTCGGCGGAGCGCGCCTCGGCCATTCGCCGCTCCTCATAGGCCACTTTAGCCTGCCACAACACGCCCACGACGCCCGCAAACAGCGTGAGAGCCAGCACGGCAATGCTCACCAGCCCGAGGCGATGGCGGTAAGCAAACTTGCAGGCCCGATAGCGTAGCGTGCCGCGCCGCGCCCCTACCGGCTTCCTCGCAAGATAGGCGCGCACATCGTTGGCCAGTTGCTCGGCGGTTCGATAGCGCTCCTGGGGCTCCTTGCGTAAAGCCTTCTCGAGGATCGCCACCAGATCCGGGTCGAGCCGCTTGCCGGAAACAGCTTCAAGAGACGGCCTGCGCGGAGCTTGCTCGCAAATCACGCGCAGCATCTCTCCGGTGGTAAGTTCCTTTAGCTCATAGGGAGGCTCGCCGGTCAGCAGAAGATACAGCAGAACGCCCAGCGAGTAGGTGTCGGAGGCCGTAGTGATCGGATTGCCCAGCACCTGCTCCGGGCTGGCATACTGCGGAGTATAGGATTGATAGCCTTCACGGGTCAGTTCGCTGCCCGGCGCGGCATCTGACGGAGAGAGCAGCTTGGCGGTTCCAAAGTCCAGCAGGCGCGGCGTTCCATCCTCGACCACCAGGATGTTGTCCGGCTTCAGGTCGCGGTGGACGACGAAGTTCTGATGAGCAAACTGCACCGCTTCGCAAACGTGCAGGAAGAGATTAAGGCATTGGCGCGTAGAAAGGTCATGCTCCTGGCAGAAGCGATGGATGGGCACTCCATCCACATAATCCATCACCAGATACAAATCGCCGGCGACAGTCACTCCGCCATCCAGCAGCCTGGCAATGTAGGGATGCTGCAATCCGGCAAGAATCTGCCGTTCCTGGCGAAATCTCTTCTGGAAAACGCCGGTCGCCAGCGGCAGGTCAATCAGTTTGATAGCGACCTTTTGCTCGAACTGGCCATCGGCGCGATGCGCCAGATAGACCGCCCCCATGCCGCCACGCCCCAGCAGGCGATCCAGCAGGTAGGGACCGATCGGCCGGGCTTCAGCCTGAGCTTCGCGCCCCGCTCCCGGCTCCATGCGGCGAGAAGCCGCAAGGCGCTCTTCCGCCTCGCAGGCATCCAGAAGAGCCCATACCTCGGCGACCATCTCTGGATCCCCATTGCACCGGCTGTCAACCAACTCCGCGATCTCGTCAACAGGAGCGGCGAGGGCCTCGTGGAAGATCGCCTCAATACGCAGAAAGCTTTCCGTCGTTTCGATCATTTGATCGCTAACTCCGTCCCTGGCTCCCACTCTTAATAAGAGAGTGCGTTAACCGGAGGAAAAATGAGTCATACACCCATGGCATGCCCGGCGATGCCACAGTGCAAGTGCCGGAAGAGCCAGCTCTTGATGAATTTCAGCTCGCGATCCACGGTGGACTTTGACATCTGCATCAGGGCCGCGGTCTCCTCGGCCGTGCAACCAAGAAAGTAGCGCAGCTCGACCAGTTGCACCTTCTGCGTGTCCAGCGCCCCCAGCTCGTCCAATGCCCGATTCAGGTCGAGAAGCTCCGGGCTGTCGATATTGATCCAGGCAAGGTCGTCGCTGAGCGGGACGCGCTCATAGCCGCCGCCTCGCATCTGCGACTGGCTTTCGCGCGCGTGATCGATCAGGATCATGCGCATCACCTTGGCGGCAAAGGTGTAGAAATGACGGCGATCCTCCCAGGCGGCCTTCTTCTGGTTCAGCAGGCGGAGATATAGCTCGTGAACCAGCACCGTCGCCTGCAAGACGTCCGGATTCCGTTCCCGGCGAATATAGGATGCGGCCACCTCGCGCAGGTGGGAGTAGACCAGCGGCATCAGCTCCTCGAAGGCCGACGGTTCGCCGTCCTTCCACTTCGCCAAAAGCAACGTAATTTCTCCCTTGGCCGGCTGCAAAACCGCCTCCATGCATGGGGCGCAACTCACGCTATCCTGCCTGAATTCTAACATTTTCCTCGCTCATTTCTCCTCCCGCGGGGGAGGCCCGCAGGGCGATTGCATAAACCTATAGTGTCCACAAAACCGCTTTCATTTCACACTCTCTTCTGTTCGACAGCAGCAATTCGTCCTGGAGGAAGGAAACGAAAGAAGGCGTTCCCGCCAGAATCCATCGCCCCCAGCGGTGGAACGAACTTTGCTCGCAGCCGGGATCGCCTTTCATGCGATTGCCCTGAGAAGCCCCGCCGCCGCGCTTTTCATCCGCATAAGAATACTGAGGCATTTTTCCTCTGTTTGCCGCACTCTATAGTGAACGGTCAGAAACAACTTCATCAGAAAGAGGAAATAAGAAAAGATGCCCGGCACAGCGCTCGATTCTCCCCAGAATCCGCTTTACATTTCCCTTAATGACAAGGGTCTTCCCTTCTTGTACGACCAGTCTGCGTGCGGCTCCCCGGCTACCGGGCGCGCCTTGACTCAACGGGCCAAGGCTCGCCCGATCGGCAATATTGCCACACATCCACAGGCCAAGGTGTATGCAGGTCTGACCGGTTTGCTGCGGCGGCCGGCTCGGCAAAGAAGCATGGAGGTTCGGATGTTCAATGTTCTGTTTGGATCGGAAACAGAAAAGGTATCGGGAAATCACCTGCCTCGGACGCCCTTCGCTGTCTGGACGAACCGCATGAGCGTGGGAGTGAAGCTGCTGGATAACGACCATAAGAAACTAGCGATTCTCATCAGCGAACTGCACGACGGAATTGTCGCCGGGTGGGTTAAACAGGCGCTAAATCGACTATTTGAAGAGCTGGTCAGGAACATCCGCATTCACTTTGCCCAAGAAGAGCAGCTCTTCGCCGAAACCGCTTACCCCGACGCGGCGATTCATCTGCGCGAGCATGACAATCTGATCATGCGGGTCAGCGAGCTCAAAGCGCGTTTTGTCAGCGAAACGGGAGTGGACGGCTCGCTGGAGGTGGTGAACCTGCTCAAGGGCTGGCTCTTCCGTCATTTTCAAAGCTCTGACCAGGATTACGTCGCGCATTTCAAGGCAAAAGGCGCCGAAGCAATGCTGGCCGCGCGGGAAACACTGATTGAGATTGCGCCGAGGAAGAAGGCTAACGGGCTCAGAATCATGCAAGGAGTCTGGTCCACATAGCTGGCAGCCAGATGAACGCCTCCGTTTGCGCCGCGTGGAACTTGTGGTATAGTAAAAGACAGATCGGCTCCGCCGTTGCTGCGGGGACCGTTACAGCTTCATAGATTTTCTTGAGTACGAGGCGCCTCTCACGGCGCCGAATGTGCCGCTGATTGGGAAAGGGCCATTAGGCCGAGTCCGGGAGGTTCCGGTCTCATTCTTGAAACTGGCCTCTCATCCACTACTACAATTTCATCGCTCCTGCCGCTGCTGCTTGAGGTTTGCCGATTCTCTTCGGAAACCATGAAACGCTTTTGCATCGACCAGCACAATATAGCCAGATCCGTTGTGCACCACTTTGAGAACGTAAACGTTCTGGAAAGGATCGCCGAATATGCCACTAATTGTTTGGACAGATCAAATGAGCGTCGGGGTGAAGCTCCTGGATAACGACCATAAGAAGCTGGTTCTCCAGATCAACCAACTGAACGAGGGGCTGATGACGGGCCGCGCCAAGCCGGCGCTGGAAAGTATTTTTCAAGACCTGATCAACTACACCCGCATCCACCACGCCCACGAGGAGCAGCTCCTTGTCGAAACCGGCTTTCATGGTACGGCGGCGCACAAACAGGAGCATGAGTCCACCATTGAACGGGCCGTCGAGTTGCAAATGCGTTTTAAGAGCAGCGAAGGATTGGCCTCCGAACTGGAAATCATGCACCAGCTCAGGGAGTGGCTCTTCAGGCACATCCAGGGCTCGGATAAAGAATTTGTTGCGCATCTCAAAGCTAAAGGAGTCGATGATATTCTGGCCACGCGAAAGACTCTGGATGGGGTTGCGCGGAGTCAACCGGCATACGAAATCAAAGTAGTGCAAGGAGCCTGGTAGGCATCGCCGTTCGCACTCAGCCGGCCTCTACCCCCAAACCTGCCTCGGAGCGCCCTCGTTGGGTTCCCGTTTTGAGGATGCGTCTCTAAGATCTCGTCTCTTGGACCGAGAGCACGTCCCACTGAGCAGGATGGACCAACCCCAAAGCCCAATGGGTGTTAGCATCTAATCTGACAGATGCAGACAAAAAAACTGAAAATTATTCCTCTGGGCGGTCTCGGCGAGTTCGGCATGAACTGCCTCACTATCCGCTGGGAAGACGACATTATCGTGATCGACGCCGGGTTGATGTTCCCGGAGTCGGAGCTGCTGGGCGTGGATATCGTGGTCCCCGATATCACCTACCTGGTTGAAAACAAGGCGCATGTCCGCGCCATCATCCTCACCCACGGCCACATGGACCACATCGGCGGCCTGCCCTGGATTCTGAGCGAGATCAAAGTTCCGGTCTACGCCACCGAGTTTACGCTGGCCTATGTCGAGGGCATCCTCGAAGAGCATGGCTTGCTCGACGAGACTGAACTGGTCGAGATCGTCCCCAAAGAAAAATTCACCATCGGCCCCTTCACCATCGAGCCGATCCACGTCACCCACTCGATTGTCGACGCCGTTTCGCTGGCCATCGAGACCCCGGTCGGCGTCGTCATCCACTCCGGCGATTTCAAGATCGATCTCGCCCCGTTGGACGGCAAATCCTTCGACCTGCATACCTATGCCGAGTACGGCAAGCGTGGCGTGTTGGCCTTCTTGCAGGATTCCACCAACGTCGACCGCACCGGCTACACGCCCGGCGAGTCGGCGGTCATTCCGCGGCTGGACGAGATTGTCTCACGCACCAAAAAGAAGCTCTTCTTCAGTTGCTTCTCCTCGTCCGTCTTCCGCATTCGCATCGCCCTCGATCTGGCTCGCGCCCACGGCCGCAAGGTCGCCCTCATCGGCCGCTCGATGATGGAGAGCACAGAGATCGCGCAGGACCTGGGCTACATCGACGTTCCCCAGGGGCTCATCATCAATCCCAGCCAGATGCGCGACTATGCGCCCGAGCAGTTGATGATCCTGATCAGCGGCACGCAGGGTGAACCGATGAGCGCCCTGAGCCGCGCCGCAGTGGACAACCACAAGCACGCCCACATCGACGCCGGCGACACCGTCATCCTCAGTTCGCGCATCATTCCCGGCAACGAGAAGAGCATCTTCCGCGTTATCGACCACCTCTATCGCCGCGAGGCCAACGTCATCTACGACAACGGCTCCAACGGCCTGATCCACGTCAGCGGCCACGGCTCGCAGGAGGAGCTGCGCCTGCTCATCAACCTGCTGCGTCCCAAGTTCTTCATCCCCGTGCACGGCAACTACGGCAACCTGCGCAAACACGCCCAGTTGGCCATGGATACCGGCGCCGTCGAACACGCCATCGTCATCGAAGACGGCGACGTGCTGGAGCTGGACAAGACCAGCGTCCACAAGAAGGACAAGGTCACCACCGGCCGCATCCTGATCGACTCCGGCTCCAATACCGACGTTGTCGAGGATATGGTTCTCCGCGACCGCCGCATTCTCTCCGAAGACGGCGTCGTGCTGGTGGTGCTGGCCATTAACAAGCGCACTGGCAAGGTGGAGCAGCAGCCCGAGGTAGTGATGCGCGGCTTTGGCGGCGCGGACATCACCGAAGAAGCCCGCGAAGTCGTCCTGAAAACCCTCGACAGCCTGACCACCGAGGAGAAGTCCGATTACGGCATGGTCAAGGAAAAGGTCCGCGCGGAATTAAAGCGTCTGATCCAGAAAACCACCGGCCGCAGGCCGATGATTATGCCGGTGATCCTGGAGATCTGATGCCGGCTTCCACGAGCGCGGATGGTGCAGGTCCCTATTGAGATAAATCAATTACATCTGGGTGACCCATCTCCGGATTCTCGGATCAGGGAGGTCGAATTAGTTTTGACAGCGTGTGCGTGATGCGCTACACTTAACGGATGATCAAGAGCTTTCGGCACGCCGGTATTGAGAAATTCTTCCTGACCGGAAGCAAAGCGGGAATCCAGCCCGCTCATGCCGATAAGCTCTCACTTCAGCTTTACGCGCTGGATGGGGCAAAATCACCTTCCGACTTGAAGACGCCGGGATGGCGATTACATCCCCTGAAGGGCAATCTGGAAGGCCATTGGTCCATGCGGGTCAACGGCAATTGGCGGCTCACCTTCAGATTTGAAGGCGAAGATGCGATTCTCATCGACTATCAGGATTACCACGGGAGTTAGAGCTATGACGCAAATGTTCAATCCGCCGCATCCGGGCAGGGTCTTGCGCGAATACCTTGGAGAGATGGACGTAACCACCGCGGCCAAGCGCCTGCACGTCTCGCGCACTACGCTTTCTCGCATTCTCAACGGCGCGTCGGGCATCTCGGCGGATATGTCGCTGCGCCTGTCGGACGCGCTCGGAACCCACACCAGCTTTTGGTACGACCTACAAGCGGGCTACGATATGTGGCAAGCATCCCACAATAAACGGCCAAAGATTGAACGCTTCGATGTAGCCGCATAACAGCCGGGTGCCCCAGGTCCCGCTTTTGGGACCTGGGGAAAAAACTCACCAAAGATCAGTACTTCACAATGGCGGTGAACGAATCCGGCTTGAGACTGGCGCCGCCGACCAATGCGCCGTCGATCTCTTCCTCGCCAATCAAAGCCGTCGCGTTGTCCGGCTTGACCGAGCCGCCGTAGAGGATGCGCATCTTGGCCGCAACCTCCGCGCCCAGCAGCTTGGCCACTTCGGCGCGAATGATTTTGTGCGCGTCGACGGCCATCTCCGGCGTCGCGGTCTTGCCGGTGCCAATGGCCCAAACCGGCTCATAGGCAATCACAATCGGCGCGGCGGCTTCGGCGGTAATGCCGGCCAGTGCGCCGGTGATCTGCGTCTTGAGCACGGCCTCGGTCTTGCCCGCCTCGCGCTCGGCCAGCACTTCGCCGATGCAGACGACGGGCACAACCCCGTGCCTGAGCGCCGCGTGCAGCTTCTTGTTGACGATCTCGTCGGTCTCGGCAAAGTACTGCCGGCGCTCGGAGTGGCCGATCAGCGTATGCGTTCCGCCCACGGCCTGGAGCTGGTTCAGCGAGGTCTCGCCGGTATAAGCGCCCTCCTCGGCAAAGTGGATGTTCTGCGCGCCGACCAGGACGTTGCTTCCCTTGGTGGCGTTAATCACCGTCGGCAGCAGCACGGGCGAGGGAAACAGCGCAATCTCGTCGCGGGTGTGCGAGGCAACGAGGGGCAAAAAGGCATCAACAAAGGCTTTGGCTTCGGCGGGTGTCTTGTACATCTTCCAATTGGCGGCAATCAGCGCTTTACGCGGCATGGTTTCATATCTCCTTCGGTCAATTTTAGAAGATGGCATATAGGCTTGGGGGTGATGGTGGGCACATCCGGCGTCTTGTTGCCTGTTGTGCGGGCCGCAAAGATGCGATAGCCTCAACTCACGCCATAAGAGGTGAACGCCGATGAAAACTTCCCAGACAGACGCCACGCTCCTGAGCCTGCTTGACCGGGCGCGCCTGGCCGCACAGAACGCCTATGCCCCCTACTCCGGCTTCCGAGTCGGCGCGGTGCTGCGGCTGACCAACGGCGAAGTTGTCACCGGCGCGAACGTCGAGAATGTAAGCTACGGACTGACCCTCTGCGCCGAGCGTTCCGCTTTGGTTCGAGCCGTTTCGCAATTCGGACCGGAGATTCGCATCGAGGCCGTCGCTGTTGCGAATTTGAACGACGCTCCCAGCCCGCCCTGCGGCGCCTGCCGCCAGGTGCTCGCCGAGTTCATCCTGCCCGATGCGCCGGTGATCTTCCCCGCCGCGGACGGCGACCGCACGCTGCCCTTCCACGAGTTGCTGCCGCTGGCCTTTGAGATGAAGGCGAAATCAGAGAGGATAATCTGTTAAACTTCTTCCCATGAAATTCAAATTGCTACAACTCGAACAGCGTATCCAGGAATTGGAGTCTCTTGCTGACGAGGTGGATCAGCTTGCAGTGAAGCAGGGAAGCGGGAAAGACGTCCAGCCAGAACTGAGTACGAAAGGGCAGCGCTGGTACCGAGGCACAAGGGAGATTTTCGTACAGCAGAATTCATCTGGCCTGAATGAGTTCGAATCTTGTTACACCCAGATCCTCCAAGATGTGATCTCTGGGAGCGTATTCGTGATCGGGGATCCGAATATGCATGTCGAATTTGGGAAAACTCTTGCGCTAGCCCGCTCACTCTTGGCAGGGGTGATAGAAGAAATAAAGTCACGCGAGCTCCCAATCAAGACACAACTTAGTTTTGCTGTTTCAGCAGACGAATTTGAGAAGGCTTTGGAGCTTGTTGACTCCTCTGGCGGAGATGAGGTCTTTCTTCGGGCAGGTGGTGTGGTGGGCAGGGTAGCCCTTGAAAGGCACCTTTGGGCGGTAGTTGATGCACATGGGGTTCCGTTGATTGTGAATCCCCCAACTAAGAAAAAGGCGGAAGCCCAGGATTTGCTGACGAGCCTTGTCAAGGCTAACGTGATCACGTCCATCCAGCGGTCTGAACTGGAAAGCCTTTTTGCCATCGGCAACAATTGTGCCCATCCGAAAGATACGGTCGTCCAAGCAGACGTTGAAAGGCTCATAAAAAGAGGACGCGAGCTGGCCTCAGTGATTCTTTGATGCCAACCCGCATTCCAAAACTATATTTGAGATGAGCCTGGGTGGTTGATAATCACTCGTTCTTCGCTAGAAGTCAGTAATTAGAAGCTAGAATCTGCTTTACGTAGCTTTTTCGCTGTCCGCCGATCCCATCATTTCATCCAATCGTCACGGCAGCCAAGGTCTCCAGTCGTATAAAATCATTTGTCAGCCGCCAACCGCTGCCACCAGGGGAGAACGAAATGCCCGACGTCCTCATTCCTACCCCGCGCGGCCAAATGCCCGCTTACCTCGCTATTCCGTCCAAACCCGGCCCCGTGCCCGGCGTCGTCGTTCTGCACGACATCGGCGGCATGAGCGCAGACCATCGCAATCAGGCCAACTGGCTCGCGGAGGCGGGCTTTCTCGCGCTTTCTATCGACCTCTACTACAAAGGCGGGTTGCTACTCTGCCTCCGCCAGGTCATCCGCGACCTGATCGCCCGCAAGGGGCCGGCTTTCGATGACGTGGAAGCCTCACGCGCATGGCTCCTCGCCCAACCCAGCTCGAACGGCAAAGTGGGCGTCATCGGCTTCTGCATGGGCGGCGGATTTGCCCTGCTACTCATCTCCGGCCACGGTTTTTCCACCGCCAGCGTCAACTACGGCGGACCGCTCCCCAAAGACTTTGATGACTTTCTCAATGCCGCCTGCCCGGTGGTTGGCAGCTACGGCGGCAAGGCGAAGTGGGAGCAGGGCGTCGCCGACGAGTTGCAACGCGCCCTGGAACGCGCCCTCGTCCCCCACGACGTAAAGGAGTACCCCGACGCCGGCCACTCCTTCATGAATAATCACAAGCACTTTTTCCTGAAGCTCCTTCGCTGGACCGGCGTCGGCTACAACGAGCCGGCCAACCAGGACGCGCGCCGCCGCATCACGGCGTTTTTTCACACACATCTCGGAGGCTGAAAGCCATGGAACCAGGAAATGATAGCAATGAGCCCGTCTGCGAAGAGTCCGGCGATTTGACTAGCCTGTGCCGCATCGGCGGCATCGCAGCTTACATTCTGATTGTCTATTCGCTGGCGACTATTGTTCAGATGGTAGTGCTGGGGGGCCAGCCCATATCAGCCGCCGAAGCCTTTACGCTGTTGCAGCACAACAAAGCGCTGGGACTCTTGCGCCTCGACCTGCCAACCCTTATCGTGATGCCGCTCTATTACCTGCTCTTTCTCGGCCTCTTCGCGGCATTGCGGCGGAGCCATCTGGCGAACGCCCTGCTCGCCACAGCTTTGGCCTTC
>Ga0326728_10004188_pt1 | contig 43258 bp, 33 predicted proteins | sample MB3enrmetagenome_FD_207602 | JGI IMG/M metagenome (GOLD analysis project Ga0326728, IMG submission 207602) | Lab enriched peat soil microbial communities from McLean, Ithaca, NY, United States - MB31MN | ecosystem: Environmental > Terrestrial > Soil > Wetlands > Peat | place: USA: New York...
CGCGGTGGCGACCATGGTGGACAGCGGCGGGGCAACCAACAAGCCGTCGCGATACTATCGGGTGCGGGTGTTGCTGCCGTAGCGATACGGCTATGGAAACAAGAGCGCAGTCGGAACGGTAACAGGTTAAACAAGCAACAAAAGCCTGCGTTCACGACTCGGTGAAATGACCACCGTCCGCGCTCGCTCATAGCACGACCCGCTTTCCTGCTTCGTGCGGGTCATTCGCAAATCGGGTTTTGGTCCGGCTCAACCGGTTGAAATCAAGCTGCCGAACTTTGAACAGGTCGGTTCTCTCGAACGGTATAGTCCGCAGGTTTTCGTCGAACAAATCGAGGAATACGCGGCCTGTCATAAGGAGCGTTCGACGTGCTGCGGAAAAGTCAGCGATTGGCCCGCGGCGGCATCCCCCTCGTAACATCCGCGAGCAACGGGGGACGATGCAGCATCAGGCTCTCGCGTTCCAGCCTGGCCGTGGTCACAATTTGGCCCCGAAAGAACCGGAACCGGAACGCGTGCGGACCTTGGTCGGACACGGTGAACCGGGGCGCGGCCGGGCGCGGCGGATCATTCTGCGCCATCATCGCGCTGCGCAACAATGTCAGTCGTACCCGGCGGGGTGTCGCGTCCGCCGCATACACATCCGGGCACACGATCCCGAGCCGGTTCTTGGTTCCTTCGTTGATCAACATCCAGTCCCGGAGAGGCAATTCGCGACCGTCGTTCGCGCGATCCAGATGGCCGCCCAGAATTCCATCCGTCCGGTGTCGTGGGGTCGCTGTCAAGGGCATTACGAGTTTGAGAATCTTGTGCAGCTCCAGCCAATGCACCTGCAACCGCAATTCGATGAAGTTCTCTCCCGCATAACTGCGCCACTCGGCGGTCAGTCGGCTCTGTCCGATCATTCCGTGCTGAATGCGAGAAGACATCAGCGGGCCGCGGTCGACGACCACAGGACGTTCCCAATGAGCCGCGGCGATTGGTTGTTGACCGTACCGATCCAGGCCGTGTGACCACGTGTCGCTTGTGTCCTCCGCGAGAACGAGGCGGGGAACCGGCGACGGCAGCGACACGATGGGCTTCCCGCACCGTGGGGCCAGTGGCCTTCCTCCACTGCGAATGCGCAGCACGCGGAGTCCTTGGGGTGGAATTTGCATTTTAAACAGCAGCCGGTTCTTCCGCTCGCCCTCCGAAACCAACTGCTCGCTGGCGAGCAACTGAATCGGAAGAGGGCGGCTCCGCTCGTCCAGCAACTGGTCACCACATTGCCACGACTGCCATTCGAGCCACGGCTCCGCTTCCACCCAGTTGTCGAACGGCGCTTCCGACGCGTTAAACAACACCAACCGCTGGAGCGGATCGTCCGGCAACGACCGCAGTTTTTCCCGCAGCCCATATTGCAGAATTTCATCGGCCACGCACTCGGCGAATCCCAACTGCGCGTTCACCTGCTCGTACGCCGTCGGGATGGCGCTCCCACCGAGCGTGTCGTGGAATTGGCTGAAACAGACCTTCTCCCACGCTTCCGAAATCCTCGGATTGCCGGCCTCCGTCACCTGCTCGGCCTGCATGACCCGGTGTTCCGTGCGACGCAACGCGGCTTTCACCGCCCGATGAACTGTATAGCAGCCGATCGCGTGCATTTGTAGTTCGCCCGTCACCAGTGGCAATCGGGGAACCTGCTTCTCAATCGCGTCAAAGAAATTCTGGACTGTGGAAAACTTCCACTGGCAGCCCGGGATGGCATGGCGGTTCTGTCGGCACCAATCGATTTGCTTTCTCGTTGGCCCACCGCCGTGGTCGCCCACGCCCACGAAACACATCGTGTGTGTGATGCCTTCCGGCAGTTCAGTCAATGATGCGCGCACGTGGTCAAGGCCCATCTCGCGAGTGCAGTACGCATTCGCAATGCGGAAGGTCACGACCTCGGGACCGGTGGTGCGCACGCGCCAGCGAAACACGCGCGCCGGCAATTTCATCTCGTTGGCCATCGGTCGCATGATGACGTACCGGTCCTGCCCGGCCGCCTGCAAGTAGCCGGGCAGGGTGGCGGCGTGGCCGAAACTGTCCACGTTGTAACCCACCCGTGGAAAGAAGCCGAAGCGATCAAGAAAATACCGTTTACCCAACTCGATCTGGCGTTCCATGGCGAATCCGCTTGGTAGATTGCAGTCCGGTTGAATCCACCATCCGCCGACGATCTCCCAGCGGCCGCTCTTCACGTGCTGTCGAATACGGCGGAACAACTCTGGATCCAGCCGTTCAACCTGCCGATACGCCCAGGCTTCGCCGCGTGTGAACGTCAGTTCCTTGTCAGCGTCCAGCAAATCGCAAGCACTGCGACACGTGGCCAGCACTTCGTCCAAACCCTCCTGCCACGGCCAGAGCCAAACAGGGTCAATGTGCGCGTTGAGAATCAAGTGAACCGTCATTTTCGCTTTCATAAACAGGATTCCGTCTACAGAGTTGTGATCAGGACCGATCGCGTGCCGTCTCACAACCGCGGCGCCAAGCTTCAACAGCCACAACTAGGGCGGAACAGTCCTGCAATCGCTCGCCGAGACCGGCCGGCCGGACGGCGCACGCCCGCCGGACTTGCGGATGGACTTCGCGAGCAAATTGTTTTCGGACCAGCCCAAGCCAATCGGCTCCGCGATACCGGGCCAGACTACCTAGAAGTATCATCTCTGGACAAAGGATGTCTGCCAGCAGGGCGCAGACATCACCGATTGCTCGCGCATTCAGGGCCAGAATCTCTCTTGCTTCGATGTCACCAGCCGCAGCCAGCACTCCAAGCTCCTTTCCGTTGGGAGGCTCTGCCCAGCGACTGGGGAATTTCCAGGCTGCCAGCAAACTCATGCCGCTTCCCGAGCAAAAGGCCTCGACACTTCCCTTCTTGGCGAACGCTTCCGGTCCATCCTGCCGGTAGCGCACGTGTCCAATCTCGCAGTTGTGCCCACGCGCCCCATGGTACGGCTGGCCGTTGACCACGAATCCCATACCGAAACCGGTTCCGCAGGTCAGATAGACCAGACGCCCGCAGTTCCGGGCGGCACCCCACCGGTACTCCGCCAAGGCACAGGCGGCGGCATCGTGCTCGACAAACACCGGCAAGCCTAGCGCTTGAACCAGTCTCTGTTTCAAGGGAAACGCGTCCCACCCCGGTAAGTGGGGTGGCGAATTGATCACGCCAGCTTCGGCGTCCATCGGCCCACCAATCGAAACGCCCACGCACCGCACGTTGGAGAATCGACCGCACTGCCCCTGGGCCTGATGGATCAACTCCCGGACCATGGGTTGTGGGCCGCGTTCCGCCCGCGCGAGCCACTCAGTGCGTGACAGAATCGTCCCGTCCGTCGTGCCGATCACGGCTGCGCACTTGGTGCCACCGACATCCAAACCGAGAAACTGATCGTCGCCTTCCATGATGGAAAGTATAAAGAATGCCATGCGAAACACAAGCGTGCTTCCCCACCGCGTCGGGAATCCCGGCGGAGTCATAGACTTCCTTCTTGATCTCACGGGCTACGCTCGGTAGCTTTGCGACACTTGATTAAGAAACGGAAAAACGCCCCCGCCAAGCCAAGCCAAAGCCATTTCAAATTGGCGGGCCGTGCTTTGGACAACCTGTCCCTCGTCAGAATACCATTGTACGCGAAGGTGCGGGAGAGTCTGCGTGAGCTGGTAATGGAGCATTTCGCTGACGGGGATAGATTCTTCTCGGAACCCGACCTGATCGAACGCTTGGGCGTGTCACAGGGAACCGTGCGCCGCGCTTTGGGAGATTTAGCGGACGAAGGTTTGTTGATCCGCAAAGTCCCACATGGTACGTTCGTGCGCAAGCTACGCACCGACCGCTTCGCCATCGGGGTCTTCATGCCCCGGTACGACTCGCCCTTTCTCATGGAGGTTCTGGAAAGGTTCTCTCAGGAGTGTCGCCAGCAAAAATTGTTGCTGCGGCTCTATCACACGCACCATCGCGAGACTATCGACGATACGCTTCAACAAATGCATTCCCCCCCGTCGGAAGAACGCATTCTTTTGCTGGGGGAAACGCCGCGAGTAACCCACGAACTTTGCGTCTCGATGAAAAAACGCGGCTACCATATCGTCAGCGTTGACACGCTCACCGCCAACGAGGGCGTCGCGTGTGTCGCCGTGGACAATGAAGCCGGCATCCGAATCGGGATGGAGCACCTGCTTTCCTTGGGCCATCGTCGCCTCGCGCTGCTGGTCAACGAACCCCGCGAAGCCTACAACGTGCACGTACGTGTCGAGGCCTTCGAAAGATTGGCGAAGAAATACAATCTGACGCAGGCTCGCGTTGTCGATTGCGGCACGAAACTTTGGGGAAATTCATACGAGGCAGCCTTTGCGCAAATGGGCGACGTAATGTCCGCGGATCCCCGACCCACAGCCATCTTTGCCGTGTCCGATGCCGGCGCGTGGTCCGCGTTGAAATGGTTGAACGAACACGGCATCAAAGTTCCCGCCGAAGTTTCCGTCTTGGGATTCGATGATGATCGCCCGAGTCAGTACCTTTACCCGGCCCTGAGCACGTTGCGGCAGCCGATCGAGGATCTGGTATCGTGTGCGGTCAAGCTGCTGAGTGCCAAGACGCGCGGCGGCAGCATGCACCTTCTGCCGCCGACACTCGTGGTTCGCCAGAGCACCGGCCCCGCGGCGTCGTAAATGCAACCCGTCGGCTCCGCGCCGATCAGTTGGACCACCCGGGCAGTGAGGACAGATTGGGCATTCCGCCAGCACGTCCCGACTACCAGACGTGTCGTTTCAGGGCGGCGAACGCCGCTGCTCGAATAACCATGGAATGAGTTCCGGTTCTCTCCACGCCGCCACCCAGGAGTCATGTCCGACATCCGGATACTCAATGTACCGGGCCTTGCTGCCGGCATCCTTCAGCGCCTTGTACATGTCCCTGGAGGTGCTTACCGGCACGTCCGTGTCCTGTGCTCCATGAAAAATCCAAATGGGCAACTGCGCCAGGTCTTTCGCCCGGGACGGATCCCCGTCTCCACACACTGGCACCGCCGCCGCAAACAAATGCGGATTCCGCGCAATGATGTCCCAGGTCCCGTAACCACCCATGGACTGGCCGGTAACGTATAGGCGTGAAGAATCGATCCGGCACTCCTTCCTCACGGCGTCGAGAATCGAAAGAACCAGCCGCATTTCCTTCGTCATGCGTCCCTTTGAATCAGGATGAGAGCCGCGCATCGGCAATTCATAGCGCGACCACGTTTTGCCTTCCGGACACTGGGGAGTGAGCAGAAAACCCGGGTACTTGGTCTGAATCTCGGGGGCTGAGAGTGCCAGAAACGCCTCGGTGCCGCGGCTTTGATTGTCCGTTCCCCTGCCAGCGACACCGTGGAGACAGAGAACCAAGGGATAGGCTTTCGTGGCGTCATTGTCTCTCGGTTGGCGAATCCGGTAAGGCATCGAATCCCCGTTCTCATCTCGAAATATCCGGGCTTCGACTGAACCTTCCCCGCCCAAACCCGAGGCCAGTGCCGACCCCGCGAAAGGAATCGGCAGAATGAGGGCCGGTATGTTTCTCGTTTTGTTTCTCACTTCACGTTTCCACAATCGAGGTTCGTTTCACCGTCCAGCACCCACGGCGCAACTGAAGCCGCCAACTGGCGATTGTCCCGGCCCTGACGGTTCCCAAACCGAGTTTCTGGCCGCACCAGGTGAGCGCACCGGACGTCGCCTTGCCGGAGGTTTCCTGCACGCGCAGCACGAGTCCTCTCCCGTCCTCCGACTTCTTCAAAGCCAACATCTGTAACGATGCCGGGCGGAGCGCTGCCATAGAACCAATCCGGGGCAGTTTCCCCGCTTTCGCAGGCACAACAAGACTGACCGGCGGTTGTTCCAGCCATTGCGCCAGGACCGGTAGCTCGTCATTGCCGGGGTTGATCAGGAATCGGAACCTCAATTCACCACAGTCCACTGCCGGCCGCCACGGTCGGAGGCGACTCGCAACCGCGTCACTCTGAGGTTGGTTTGTCGCCGAGAGAGCGTAACCGCTGGCTCGCACCACTGTCGCGCGCAACTCACCGTTCCTGCAATCGAAACAATACAGCGCGTCGCTCGCAAAACCAAAGTTGCGGGTTCGCAACCAACGCCCGCCTGGCACCTCGCCACACGGTTCTCGGCGTATGCGTGCACCGGGCACTTCGAACTCCGCCGTCCTGGCTCCGACCGGCATCACGAGCTTCAGACGCGCCTGGCGTTCGTTCCACAACACGCGCGCCGAAACATCCACGGCGTCGCGTCCCCGGTACAACTGAAAGGTCAACTCGATCCGCGACCGTTGGCCGGCGAAACGCACCCACAGCGCCGCCCGTTCGGGGCCGGACTCGATTGTCTCGACCTGCGTCACCCGCCAGCGCTCCAGCACTTCGGATAGACTCTTGGCTTCTATGGCGTCCGGGCCGCCCCACGAACCCCACGTGTCCTTGACCACAATCACCGACAGCCCGGCCCCGCCCAACACCTTTTTGCCCCTGCGGAAAATCTGCACGCCGGCCGCGCCGCGCCGCGCTTGCACCCGGTAAATTCCGTTGGAGACTCTCCCTCGTGGCGACCGGTTCGGTGCGGCTGGTTGCTTGGCTCCTTCAACCCAACCGAACTCGAACACACTCCACCCCAACGGCGGTAATTCCACAGGGACAACGACGCGTTTGCGCCAGAACCAATCGGGGGATTCAAACGAGTTTTCCACCGGCACACTTTGGAACGGCAACGATTTACCCGCCGCGTCCAGCACTCGCAATGGCACGGCGTCGGGCCGGCCTTTGTACGGCGCGATCTCCCGATAATCCAAACACGCCTCAAATTCGATGTGCCCACGGAATGGTTGCGGATGCGGATTCCACGCCAGCAGCGCATTCGCCGACGGATACTCGCCGACCGGTTTGGCCACGCGGGTGTCCACCGCCAACGCGAGTGCGTTGAGCGCCGCCAACTCCGTGCGTTGGGCTTGGTGAATCGCGCTGCCAAGCCAGGCAAGTTGATCGTCGTAGGCGCGCTCGATACTTGAGCCCGGCAGGATGTCGTGAAACGAATTGAATAGCACGCTATCCCACGCGTCGTGGGTGTCGGCCACCGGCTGACGCAACACCGTGCGGATGACCGCATCGGTTTGCTCGGTGCTGGCCACGGCGGCTTGCGTCTTCCGGTAGGCGAATTTAAATTTGGCTACGGAGGCGTAACAGCCGCGCAATGTGAAATTCATTTCGCCCCGATGCGTCGGCAGTGCCGTGCGTTCGGCGCGGAGCGCGTCGAACAACCGGTGCAACCCGGAATGCACCACGTTCACCTCGGGGTGCGCCGCCGCCCATTGGCGAATCTCGCGCAACTGGCGGCGGCTCGGTCCGCCGCCGTGATTTCCCAACCCGTAGAAAACCCCCACGTCTTTCAGATCCCCCCGCTGCGCCGCGGCCAGCGTGTCATCCAATCGCTTGAGCATCTCGTCGCGCGACGTGCCGTACCAGCCGACGGCTGGCCGGTACCCCAACACCCGCGCGCCGCTGGGCGCTTCCCACCAAAACGCCGGTTTTGCCAATGGCAACATGCCCGCCAACGGCCGCGTGAACGCATAGCCGCTGATGCCTGCATTCACCATGATTTCGGGCAAGCCGGCACAATGCCCAAACGAATCGGGCGCCCATGCGACCCGCACGGTCCGACCGAACCGCGACCTGAAATAATTCTGGCCGCGCGCGAAATGCCGGGCAAACGTTTCCGTTGCTGGCAAGTTCGTGTCCGGCTGGATTACCGTGCCGCCGACAACGTCCCAGCGCCCGGCGTCCACCTGCCTTACGATGCGGCGAAAGGTTTTCGGATCGTGTTCCTCGATATGCTGGTAGATGGCTGACTCGCCGCGGACGAACGTCATTTCCGCAAACTCGTCCATCAAATCCAGGATGGTGCGGCACGTGATCAGGCCTTCGTTCATACCCTCGCGCCAGTCCCACAGCCAGACGGGGTCGAGATGAGCGTTTGCAATCAAATGGAATGTAAGTTTCGACATATGAAAATTTCAGCATATAACACAAGACCCCACTCGACAAGCCATGTCTTCGTCGTCTCGATCTCCTGCCAGTAATCGGGACAATCAATCTTCAACAGATCGTGCTGCAGAGCATCCCGGAATGCCTTCATGTTTTCCGGATGCCCGATGGCGCGGAGCCGTGTGTCGAGTTGTTGAGCGGTATCCTTCGACCGGCCGTTCTCGAGAATGAGCGGGAAGAGTTCTCGGACCACGGCGACACACGCCGGGGATTCGGCGGGATTGTGTAATTCTTCAGGATCCTCGGTGAGATTGAAGAGTTCAACAGAGTCGTAGGCGCTGGAGCGGCTGACGAAGCACGTCTTGGGTTTTGTGGTGAAGCATTAGCTGTCCCTGTGGTACGTGGTTTGTCAGTCGGATGGTGCCTGACACTTTCGGGAATGGTTGGCGCTTTTCGCTCGACCATCTTTACGTCGAGGCTGCCGATCACGAGCTCGACGTGCTCTTGAACTTCGTGTTTCATCCGCACCATTACCGGGCACAAAAAGCAGTAGTCACAAAATCAACAATTTGCCATCATTGGTCTCTAATCATGCGCATTCTTTACGTCGACATCGATTGCCTGCGGCCGGACCACCTTGGCTGCTACGGATACCATCGGCCAACCTCACCCAACATCGATCGCCTCGCCACAGAAGGCACGCGTTTCGATAACTACTACGTCACCGACGCGCCCTGCCTGCCCAGTCGCACCGCGCTCTGGAGTGGTCGGGCCGGTATCCACACCGGTGTCATCAACCATGGCGGCGCCGCCAGCGAACCGTTCATCGAAGGCGCAGGACGCGGGTTCCAGTCAACGCTGGGAGCAACGAATTGGATGACCTGCCTGCGCAATGCCGGCTTCCATACCGCCACGATCAGTCCCTTCGGCGAACGCCACTCCGCGTTCTGGTGGTATGCCGGTTTTAATGAAATCATCAACACCGGCAACGGGGGAATGGAACGAGCCGAGGAAATCTCCGGGCCGGCCCTTGCATGGCTTGCGCGGAATGCCGGACGCGACAACTGGTATCTCCACGTCAATTTTTGGGATCCGCACACGCCCTACCGATCGCCCGATGGATATATCCGCGCGTTTGCCGACACGCCCTTGCCGGTGTGGTACACGGAGGAGATACGGCAACAACACTGGCGCGGCTGTGGCCCGCACTCCGCCCGGGAGGCCAGAGGCTTCGATGAATATAAGGACCCGCGCTATCCACACCAGCCGCACGTTATCGACTCGCTGCAGGCCGCACGGATGATGTTCGACGGGTACGATGCCGGTGTGAAATATGCCGACGACCATCTCAGTCGGTTGCTCAATGCACTCGCCGATGCTGGCGTGCTGGATGAAACGCTTATCGTTGTCTCCGGCGACCACGGTGAGAACCTCGGCGAACTCAACATCTACGGCGACCATCAATTGGCTGACCATCTCACGAGTCGCGTCCCGCTGATCATCCGCACGCCCGGCCGGACAGGCGGCATTGATACCGGCCTCCATTACCATGTCGACTTTGCCGCGTCACTGCTTCGTCAAGTCGGTGGGAAGGTGCCGGCGAATTGGGATGGCCGGGGTCTCGATTGCCATCGCGACCACCTCGTCGTCAGCCAGGGCGCGTGGAGTTGCCAGCGCAGTGTTCGCTTCGGCGATTACATCTGCATCCGCAGCTACCACGACGGCTATCACGGTTTCCCGGACGTCATGCTGTTCGATGTGAAGAACGACCCGCACGAGCAACATGACCTGGCCGCGCAGCGCCCCGACCTCGTGGCGCACGCGCAGACGCTGCTCAGTGAGTGGCAGGCCGCGATGATGCAGACCTCGTCGCATCCGCAGGACCCGATGTGGACTGTGCTCCGGGAGGGCGGGCCGCTGCACACGCGCGGTTGCCTGCCGAAGTATCTGGAGCGGCTCCGTGCGACCGGCCGGGCCGACTGCGCAGAGCGGCTCGCTCATCGGCCACTAATTCCCTGAACAGGTCTTGGAGGTCAGGATGTGGTGGTAATGGGACAAACAGGAGAGGATACCGCGCCATGACCAGGACACCACGAACACTCCCGAGCGGCGACACAAAGTGGTTTATCCGGGACCGCTTTGGGCTGGTCATCGTATGCGGTTGAGGGAGACCGCTGGGCCTCATTCCCGGCCCACGGCTGTGCTTGGTTCGTGCGGTCTACGATGTTCGTGCGGTGCTGCCGTCAGTTATCTCCTCGAAAGACGTTCCCGCCGTTGATAGCATCTCTTGGAACCGGGCCGTGTTCTCCAGTTTCCCGATCGCGATGAGCCAGTCGCCGGCCTGCAATCGCGATTCCGGGCCGGGTATTTCGACGACGTCTCGACTGGTTAGCGAATCGCGACGTCTGACGGCGATGACATGCACCCCGTAACGGGATCGCGGCGACAGTTGGGCCAGAGTGCATCCGTCATAATTGGCCGGCAACTCGATTGTGCACAACTCGAACCCAACCGGCAATTCGACAAACACGTCGCGCTTCTCGTCTTCGGCGTTGAAGACAAAATGGCCGAGCAATTGCTGTTTGCGCAGCACTTCCTGACTGTAGACGCCAAACAGATCGCGCTTGGAAAGCCAACCGACAAGTAACCGGTCGGTTGGATTGTCCACCACCGGCAGCCGCTCGGCGCGTTCGTGCCAGAATGTTTGCATCACCTCGGCAAGGGTCTGATCGGGCGTGACGAATTGGAAACTGTCGTCCAGTAGATCGTCCGCGATCACCCAGGTGAGCGCGTCCGCTTGGTGAAGCATGTTCTTGAGCGCGTGCAGGCGAATCGCCCCGAGAAACCGGCCCGTGCTGTCCACCACGTAGAGGTTGTTGTACGGCTCGTTCAGGAATCGCTCCACAACCGTGACGAACGGAAGGGAGTGATTCACGGCTTGTACTTCCTCGTGCATCACGGAAGCCACACGCATCGTCTGCATCACACTTTCTTCCGGACCACGGGGCAGGGTTACGCCCTGCCGCGCCAACCCCGCCTCATGCAGCGACCGGCCTCCCAACAACCGTGCCGTGAAATGGCTCACCACGCACACGAACATCAATGGCAGCACAATCTGGTAGGAATTGGTTTGCTCGAAGATCATCATAATCGCGGTGATGGGCGCGTGAGTCGTGCCGGCCACAATCGCGCCCATGCCCACCAGCGCGTAGGCTCCCGAGCCTGCTGTGTGAACCGGAAACAATGTGTGGACGCCGTGCCCGAACGCGCCGCCGACCAGCGCTCCAACCATCAATGTCGGCATGAACAAACCACCGGCCCCGCCGGAGCCGAAGGTCAGCGAGGTGGCGAGGATCTTTGCCGGCAGCAGCACCAGCAACAGCACCAGCGGCAGTTGCTCGTGCAACGCCTGGTTCACCGCGTCGTAGCCATTGCCAAACACATGCGGCAGGAAGCACCCCAACACGCCCAGCAACCCGAAGCCCAAGACCGGCTTGATCCAGCGCGGGCCGGGAAGTTTCTCAAACGCATCCTCGGTGGCGAACAGCACCTTGCCGAACACCAGCGACACGCCGCCACCGATAACTCCCAAGACGAGGTAAGCCGGTAATTCCCAACCCGAGACCAGGGCGTATTGCGGAACCACGAATCGCGGCAGATTGCCCATCGCGCCCCGAAAGACCAGCGTCGAAAGCACGGAAGCCACGACGACCGGCCCAAACACGTCCAGCGCGAAATTGCCCATCAGCACTTCCAGGGCGAACAGCGAACCGCCGATCGGCGCGTTATAGACGGCCGCCAATGCTGACGCCGCGGCGGCGCAGACCAACGTGCGCAACTGTTCCGGCGTCAACCGGAATTGCCGACCCACTCGGGAACCGATGGCGCCGGCCACCCGCATCATCGGACCTTCGCGACCGAGCGAACCGCCGGTCCCAATCGTCGCCAACGCCGCCAGGAGCCAACGCAGCGTCTCCCCCAACGAGAGTTGGCCGCCTTTCAACCGGATCGCTTGGATCATCCGTCCGGTGCCTGCGCCACGTGTTTGCACTCGAAACAGCCAGCCGATCACCCCGACCAGCACTCCCCCCATCAATGGTATCACGATCCGCAACGGCCATGGATTGGATTCCGCGGCATCCAGCAGGTACGTGCCGCTTCCCCAGAATAGTTTTTGCAGAAACGCCAGTAGATGGGCGATGCCCACCGACGTCAAGCCCACTACCAACCCCACGACCGGCAGTACTAACAAGAACGCATTCTCGCCTGGTGAGCGTTTCGCCAACTGCCCCCAGATGAGGTGACGCAACTTCGCGGCGCTATGTCGAATCCAATGCACGATGCCTTGAGAATTCCTATCAAGCTGGCGTTTGTTGCCAGGTCCACTCGTAATAAGGCTTGCGCGTCAGTCCCGCCGTCTCCGCGACGGCATTGGCCCTGCATGTCCCAACGGCGAGCAGAAGCATCTGGCGGCTCTCCATGATTGTTCTTGCTCTCATGGCGATCATTCCTCTGGGCATTTTGTGGCAGGGAAAAGGAGACTGTTCATGCGAACCCCACGACGCATTGTGGCATTCGTTTGAACCGCCATTCTCTGGCGATGTTTGCGAACCGTTTCCCAGCCTCGACACAGACGGGGTTTCTTGCCGCTGGCCCAAACGCGCACTGGAATAACTGCACGCCCCGGAAGAGCAATCCTTCCGCCTGGAGTTGAATTAACCAATCTTGCCCAGAGTCATCGGATGACGGCCCGGCCTTTGCGCAATTGTTGTTCAAATCGCGTCTGGCCGCGCCAACTGGCTATATTGTCGACCGTTGTCAGTGAACGTCTCCTTGCGCACAACCTTACTCGGCTACTGCCGGAATCAACGCGCCCTTGGCCGGTCAGACCAAGGGCGCGCCGCGAATCTTCGGCTATGAACTTACTTCCGCCGCCGCCGCAATAGTACCGCCACCCCGAGCAGCCCGGTCCCGACCAGAGCCAGCACCGACGGTTCCGGGATCAACGCCAACTGGTCGCCATTGTAGGTGCTATCGAAGGTATAGCCGGCAGGCACATTGTTTACAGTGGCCGGGGCCGCCGCCAAGGTGCCGTACTGGCCAAACACGTACACGCTCTCCGTCAACGTGCCGAGGTTACTAAAGTTGAGCGTGGCGCCGGTGAGGTTCAACTGCCCAACCACATTCACGAAATCCCCCGTGTTGTCGATCGTCATCACACCGTTCAGCGTCATGGTCCCGGCATTCAACTGCCCAAGGTTGCTGAGAGTGAGTGTGTTGACGTTGACGCCATAGTTCGTCACCACCAGATTGTTGGCTTGCATGAACCCGCCATTGCTGATCACCAGCGAGCCTTGACCAACTTCGCCGATAACCGTATTGGCATTGCCGGCCGCATTGGTCACGAACAGATTGCCGCCATTGACGACGACGCGGTTATTGCTGAAGACCTCGCTGGCAACCGACGACGCCAAATGGCTGCTGGTGGTGGAGACGTACAAGGCCCCGGCTGTCACCTTGGCCCCGTTCTGAACCGTCAGCACGTTGTTGCTGTTCAGACCTGCGTTGGACGCGTTCATAATTCCGACACTTATGTTCGAGGACACGTTCCACACCGACCCGGCATCGGACACCACTACCGAGTTGCCATAGTTCGTTCCCACGAGGGTCAATGTACCCGCGTCAACTTGGTAAAGCGATTGATCGCCGATTGTGCCTTGCCCGCTGTACACCTGGCCGCCGCTGGCAATCATCAACATGGAGTTCAAGCCGTTTTTCCCTGTGCTTTGACTGCTCGCATTGCCCACCCGGATCACTCCGTAATTCGTGACAACACCGCCGGCAACCACATACATGTTATTGTTCGAGCTCGCGCCTGTGTTAACTCCACCCCAATCCCCGAGCGCGATCTCGGAGCTCAGCAGGTAGGCACCGTTCGAGACGATGATCGCGTCGTTATAACTGCTTGACCCAATCCGTAGCCCTCCCGCATTGTAGCCGCCTCCCGAGCTGTAGGCGGAAGTGTAGGGAAGATTCGTCAAGTTGAGCGTCGAACCGGGCCCCGTTACCGTAATGATTTCATTCGTGTATACCGTGCCTTGACTGATAGAGCCCCAAACCACGGCGTTCGTCGTGGCCAAGGTAAAGTTCGCTCCGCCCGACACCGTAAACGCGGTGTTATTCTGAACCGAAACCAACTTCTGCAGCGAAGCGTTAACAACAGTGCCCGGTCCGCTCACGAGCAGCGACCCGTTGACCGTCAGACTCCCCTGGGCAGTCAGCAGGTTCGTGCCACCGGCATACCACAACAGAGGCGCCGCGCCCTGCGTAGTCACGGCACCGATGACAGCCCCCTTGCCAGCCTGCCCAATGATGTCCGAACCGTTGAGGATCTCCACCGTCCCGCGTTGCGTACCAGCACCGAAGAGAAAGGTTGACGTGCTGTTGGTCGCGATTATTTGATCCGCAATCAGGGTGGCCGTGCTCGCGGCGGAAGCGTTCCCGACTATCAGCGAGCCGTCTGAGCCAATGACCACCGTCGCCGTGCCCATCGCGTTGGTGACGGCGAACACGCTGCCCCCAGAGCCGTTCAATGCCAGGTTACCCCCGGTCGTACCGCCCGCGATGTCGCCAACGACCAAACTGTTGGTCATTGTGAGCGTCTGGTTGATGTTGGTCAGTGTCACTGCGCTCGCCATGCTGGCGGCGGTCCCGTCGATAATCAGATCCGAAATCAACGGATTGTTCGCATCGACCCTAACCACCTGGCCGCCGTTGGTAATGACGGCCGCTTCATATATCCCACCGGCGGCTTGGGCGCCCGGATAATAGCCATCCGAATAGCCATCCGCCCACTGTGTGGCGTTGGTCCAGAAGAAGCCCGTCCAAGCCGTGTTCGTGTAGTCGGCTTGTGCGCGGGCTAGATTGATACTGCCGGCCAATACTGCAATACCGATGATGGTGCCTTTGAAAAATTTACTCGCGTGCATGTGTTCTCCCCTCACCTTTCGTTGTACTCGCTTTCGTCCCGTTGAAGGTATCACTTCCTAAACGTGCCTATTCTTAACAGAATAGAGATAAAGTCAACAACAATCTGCTTCCATGTTAAAAACAAGTGAAATATCCGCTTGGGCGGGTCGTGACCTGGCAAACGGCTGGCGGACACACCAAGGTAGTGCAAGCCGCCACAGGACTCTCGGACAGTTCGTATGCGACCAATTTTATTGACGTGAGTCCGTATATCATCAATGCCGGTAGTGGCCACACCACAACCAATTACGTCGATTGGGTTGGCGCGACCAATAGCCCGTCCCGCTACTATCGCGTGCGGTTGCAGCAATAGCGCAGCCAGATTGCGCTTGAGCCGCCATGTTCGGCCCAGCAGCCGAAGATCGTAACTGCCCAAGAGCCACCCACCCCTCTGCCAGTCACCATCTGTCTCATGATTGCAGCCTCCAGCTCTCACCAGTATTGGATCCTGCCAGCCTTTCGCCACCGGGTATGGTTCGTGTCCTGCTGCGGGAAGGAGTTGCTCACATCTTGTTGAAGACTGGAAACTGCAGGTCTTGAATTACCGGATTCTTGGCGATGAAGAAGCCTGCCTGCATTGCTATCCGGTAATCGCGCGGCGAGAAGCCATAGGTTTTGCGAAACTTGTTCGAGAAGTGATATGGCGAAACAAAGCCGGTCACATCGGCGATCTGTTTGATGGGCAGATTGGTGCGCACCAACAGCGCGGCAGCGCGCTCCAATCGCGCCAAGCCGGCGCATTCCAGCGGACCGAGGTTGAGGTGCCGGCGGAACAGCCGGCACAGATGCTCGGGTGTCACATGCGCGGCCCGCGCCAGGTCCGCCAGGGCCAAGGGCGCCGGCGGGTCTTGCGCGAGCGCGCGGCGAATTGCGGCCAGCGCGAGTTGCACTGCAGGCGGCAGGTTCTCGTGAGGTTCCAGCGCAACGGCAGTTCGACCGGCCAAAAAACTTCTCAACATCAGGCCCACGGCCGATTCCAGCAACGGTGTAGTGGACTCATCTGGAGTTTGGGCGAGGCTAATGACGTAGCGGAACAGGGGACGCAGGACATCCTCTGCCGCCAAACTACGAGTGATCGGCCATTGGCTCAGTGGCGGCCAGTCGGAGTAGTCGAAGCTGAAATGAAAATAAGCGTGGATGGTTCGTTTGTGCGCGTCCCAATCAAACCGCTGGGTCATACCGGGGCGCGCCAACAGTACTGTGTCCGGCGAAGCGTCGATCAATTGCTCGTCGAAGTGAGCCAGTGCGCTGCCGTCGATGATCCACAGGAACTCGAAGTCATGCAGTAACCGCGGGCCAAAGGTTGCCCCCGGCGGATAGGCAGCAATACCGGCGATTCCCAAGAGTAAGTCCATTGTCGAGCCATTATTCGTAGATATCAATAATAGACATGTTTCCGCAAGTTCAAGGTATTGTCAACTCGCCGCAGATTCACTATGGTTAGCAGCAGTTTGCAAGAGAATCCGCCCTTTCACATCGCGATCAAGAGGTCAACCAGAGTAAATCAACCAAGAGGAACCGACATGAGTTTGGCAATCGTCATGACTTTGGTAGCCGCCGTCTACCGGCTGTTGCCGCATCCGTATAATGCTGCCCCGCTAGGCGCGATCGCTTTTATGGGCGGCATGTGCCTTGGTCGTCGTTACGCCCTCTGGGTACCACTGGTCGCGCTCGCGCTGACCGACTTGGTATTGAACGCACGCATGGGGTACCCGATTCTTTACTGGCCGCGGGCGTTTGACTATGGCGCCTTCGTGTTGATCGGCGCCGCCGGTTTGTGGGCGCGTTCGCAACGGCAGTGGGCGAAGCTCGGCTTGGCCCTGGCCACGCCATTTGTATTTTTCCTGATCAGCAATTTCGGCGTGTGGCTGTTCGGCCTGAGTCTCGGCAACGAGCCGTACCCCAAAACGCTTGCCGGTTTAACCGCCTGCTATGCTGCTGGGCTGCCGTTCCTGCGCGGGACGCTGATTGGGGATTGGGGATTCATGCTCGCGTTCGTCGGCGCGACCGCGCTGGCCACGCACCGACAAACCATGTCCGTACCGGCCACGGCCTAAGGGGAGAACGTCATGAGTGACTTGCAACAACTGACTGCCGCCGTCGAAAAGGGAAACCGCAACGAAGCCAAGCGACTGACTCAGGTATTGCTCGACTCCGGCATGGCGCCGCTGGACATCGTCGAGAAAGGTCTCGTGCCCGGCATGGCCATAGTCGGCGAGAAATTCAAGCACAACCAGATCTTTGTGCCGGAGATGCTCATCGCTGCCCGCGCGATGAAGGAGGCGATGGCCTTGCTGGAGCCGCTGCTCGCACAAGCGGGGATCAAGCCGAGATTTACCACTGTCATCGGCACCGTCCAGGGCGACCTACACGACATCGGCAAAAATCTCGTCGCCATGATGTGGAAAGGCGCGGGCTTTGGTGTCGTTGATCTCGGCACCAACGTCTCTCCGGAGAAATTCGTCGCCGCTGCCAAGGAACACAACGCGCAACTCGTCGGCCTGTCGGCATTGTTGACGACGACGATGCCGGCCATGAAAACGACGATTGCCACCCTCCGCGCGGCGGGCCTGAATGCGGTGAAGGTGGTCATTGGTGGCGCGCCGATCACGCAGGATTTCGCCAGGGAAATCGGCGCCGACGGTTATGCGCCGGATGCCGCCAGCGCAGTGGACGTCGCCCGGCAATTATTGGCGGCATGAATACGTATCGCGACGTCGCCATCACCGATCCCACGGAACTGCGTTTCGGCGTCGCGCCGAAACCGCTGACCACCCGGCACGGCTTGACCATCGGCGGCGGTCTCGTCTATCCCGAACTCAATTTCACCTTGCCCCCCATGTTCGTCAACGAGCAGACGATGCCGGACGTGCGCCGCCATTACCGCGACATCATTTCTGGGGCGACCCTGCGCGCGGCGGAACTGGAAGCGCCCGGACTCGTTGTCGAGTTCGAGACCTTACCGCCGATGACCGAGACCCCGGCCTGGGGCATCGAGTTGGCGAAGATTCTCCTCGACGGCATGGAGCACGCCCGCGACAAGCACGGCCTCAAGAGCGTGCTGCGCATGACGCCCAACGACACGCGCGAGATGGAGCGCCCACCGCGCATGTGGTCCGGCAAGCTGTGGGATTGCATGATCGAGACGTTTGAAGGCAGCGCCGCGGCGGGCGCCGAACTCCTCAGCATCGAGTCGGTCGGCGGCAAGGAAGTCAACGACGACGCCCTCACGATGGGGGACATCAGCCAGGTCATCTTCGCACTCTGCGTCATGGGCGTGCGCGACATGCGTTTCCTCTGGACGGAACTCGACCGGATTGCCAGGAAACACGGCGTCCATTGCGCCGGTGACTCCGCCTGCGGTTTCGGCAATACGGCGATGGTACTGGCCGAACAGAAGATGATCCCTCGCACGTTCGCTGCAGTCGTCCGCGCTATCACCGCCGTGCGTTCCCTCGTCGCGTTCGAGTGTGGTTGCGTTGGCCCGGGCAAGGACTGCGCGTACGAGAATCCGATTCTCAAGGCGATTACCGGCTTCCCGATGGCGATGGAAGGCAAGACGGCGGCGTGCGCGCATTTGTCACCGCTGGGCAACATCGCTGCCGCCACGTGCGACACATGGAGCAACGAGAGCGTCCAGAACATCAAGCTCCTCGGCGGCATGGCCCCGACCTGCTATGTCGAGCAACTCATCTACGACTGCCGGTTGATGAACGCGGCACTGGCTGATGGACGCGATGCCGCCCTGCTTTACCGCAAATGGATGATCGACTCCGATGCCGCGCTTGATCCGCAAGCTTACATTCTGACGCCCGAGAACTCCGTTGCCATTGCCCATACCATCGTCACGGCACGCAACGCTTACGATGCTGGCAAGGCCGTGGCTCTCAAGGCCGTGTCGTTGCTCCGGGACGGGCACGTCGCCGGTGCGCTGAAGATACCGGAGCGCGAGGTGCCATGGCTGGATACGATCCAGGACGCGGTCGAGAATCTGCCCGAGAAGGAAGATCAGTTTATCGACCAGATGATGGCCGTCGTGGACACCAGCAAATTCGTCGCGACGGATTACGGCCTCTGACCATTATGACATCCAAGGAGCGTGTACAGGGAATCTTACGCGGCGAAGTGGTGGACCACTTGGCGGCTCAACCGATGGCGATGATGTTCGCGGCTCGCTATGCGGGCATTCCGTTTGCCGATTATACGCGTGACGGGATGAAGATGGCCGAGGCGCAACTCAAGTTGGCGGAGGATTTTGGCATCGATTGCCTGTTGACCTGTTCCGATCCCGCGCGCGAGGTCATCGATATCGCCGGCGACGGCAGTGTGGATTGGTTCGTCGATCAGGGTCCCGTTATTAACGAGGCTCGGGCGGCGCTGGCAGACAAGTCTCTCCTGAAGAGGTTCAATCTGCCCGACCCGCTCGGCGGCGGCCGCATGCACGACCGTGTCAGGAGTATCGAGTCTATGCGCCGGCAGGCTGGACGGGATATCTCCATCGTCGGGTGGATCGAAGGTCCGTTGGCGCTGGCGGCCGAACTACGTGGTCTGAATAACATCATGATGGATTTCGTCGACGACCCCGTATTCGTGCGAGGCCTGCTCGACTTCACGGCCGAGGTCGCCATCCGCTACGCCCCGGCGCAGATCGAGGCGGGCGCCGACACGATCGGGATGAGCGACGCCGCCGCGAGTATGATTGGCCCCGAGTTGTACGCCGAGTTCTTGTGGCCGGTCCAGTACCGGGTCCTCAGCCATCTCAAAAAGCGGTATCCGTGGGTCATCCGCCGACTGCATATGTGCGGCCGCGTGGATGCGTTGACCCAAAAGATGCGCGAGTTGCCGGTCGACATCTACGAAATCGATTTCCCGGCCAACCTCCGCGAGGTGCGTGCCACCCTCGGCCCCGATCGCGTCATCGCCGGCAATGTGTCCACGATCACCGACTTGTTTCAGGGTACCCCCGACCAGGTTTATGATGCTTGTCGACGCTGTCACGAGACGTGCGGGAGATACCACATCGTTGGCGCCGGGTGCGAAATCTCGCCGTTGACTCCACCGGAGAATCTGCGCGCCATGTTCGACTACGCTCGCGGACACAAGCCGGAGGAATTCGACCGTTCATGAAGCGGAGGTAGTCGTTCGCACTGGCCGTAGCGAGCCCGTGAACGGCCAGCAGCATGTGCATTGCCGATGAGCGAGAGCGAGTTCATTATCCAAATGATGGCTCAGATTGACAAAATCAAGTTTGTTCCGGCCGACTACGGGTCGGCATGAGGCTGCAGGTCTTCCGTCACCTTTGGGGCGTGAGTGATTCGTGGGAACAATCTTTCCCGCGTTTCCAATCGCGTGGCTATGCCGGCATCGAAGCTGTCCTGCCACGAGCGGCGGAAGCCGGCCGTTTTCGCCGTTTACTGGGCCGGCATGGCTTTCAGTTCATCGCTCAGATCGTCACCCGCGGCGCGACCGTCCGTGAACACATCACGTCGTTTCGACAGCAAGTACGTGCGGCGTCGACCTGGCAACCCGTTGTGATCAACACTCACAGTGGCAGTGACGCGTGGTCGGACTCTGAGGCCAGCGCCTACTTCTCCGAGGTGTTGCGTGTTGAGCGCGATATCCGCTGCCCCGTGGCCCACGAGACGCATCGCGGCCGCTTGCTATTCCACCCGCTCCAGACCCGACGGCTGGTGGAAGAGTTTCCGGACCTCAAGCTGTGCTGCGATTTTAGCCATTGGGTTTGCGTGTGTGAACGGCTGCTCGAAGACCAGCGCCCTACGATTGCGCTATGCGCGGAACGGGCATGGCACGTGCACGCCCGTGTCGGGTACCCCCAGGGACCGCAAGTGCCCGATCCTCGCGCAGCGGAGTACGCCGGCGCGCTGGCCGCTCACGAAGATTGGTGGCGGCTCATCTGGCAGGCGCAACGCGAGCGCGGAATGGACACCAGCACGTTGACTCCGGAATTCGGCCCGCCGGATTACCTCCACACCTTGCCATTTACCCGACAAGCGGTCGCCAACTTGGAAGACATCTGCGACTGGCAGGCGCAGCGACAGACCATGAACTTTAGGAACGTGATCGCGTCCCGGATCCGTCGGAAACGACCTGTCTGAATGGCGGCGGGGTTGCGAAGATTGGAAACGACGACGTGAATGCGTTGATGGAAAAGCTCTCGGCTGAGGTGCCCGTCGTCGCCGACGGTGCGTGGGGGACGCAACTGTTCGCCCGTGGTCTCGATGTCGGACAGTGCCCGGACGCGTGGAACCTCACCCACGCCGCCCAAATCGAAGAAGTCGCCCGCGCCTACGTCGACGCCGGCAGCCAGGTCATCCTTACAAATACTTTTGGCGCCAGCCGTGTACGTCTCGCTGAATACGGTCTGGCTGACCGCACTGCAGAGATCAACCGGGCCGGCGCACAGATCTCCAAGCGCGCCGCCGGCCACAACGCTTTCGTGTTTGCGTCCATCGGTCCGACCGGCAAGATGGTTGTGGCCGAAGAAATCGGCCCCGACGAACTCCGCGCGGCGTTTGCCGAACAAGCGCGCGCGCTATGCGACGGCGGTGCCGACGGCATTGTCGTGGAGACGATGGCCGAACTTGAGGAAGCCCGGCTCGCATTGGAAGCCGCCAAGGAGACCGGCTTGCCGGTCGTCGTCTGCATGACGTTCGACACTGGCGGGCGCACGATGATGGGGGTCTCACCCGAACAGGCGGCCCGGGAACTGACCGCTGCTGGCGCCGATGCGATCGGTTCCAACTGCGGGAACGGCATCGCCGAACTCATCCCGATTACCCGGCAACTCCGCGCCGCGACTACGCTGCCATTGTGGGTGAAACCGAATGCGGGCATACCGGAACTGGTTGCCGGGAAGCCCGTTTGGAAAACCTCACCGTCAGAGTTTGCACGGCAAACAGCAGCCCTGCGAGATGCCGGCGCGACGTTCATCGGCGGTTGCTGCGGCACCACGCCGGAACACGTGCGAGCGACGTGCGTGGCACTGGGAAGACCGTGAAACGCGGCCAGCGGGACGCGGCTAGAGTCGAGTCGCCCGCACGGCTTCGACCAGCGCGACGATGTTCTCCCACGGCACGTCCGGTTCGAGCACGTGCGTCGGGGCGACGACAATCCCCGCACCGCCCCGCGCCCAGCCGGCGCAGTCGGCGACGACCTGACGGACGGCGTCGGGCGAACCGAACGGCATCGTGGTTTGGGTGCCGACGATGCCCCAGAAGCCGAGCTGGCGCTGGTACGCTGGTATGACTTCAGCGGGTGGCATGCATTCCGGCTGGACCGGGTTGAGAATGTCGACACCGACCTCGATCAGGTCCGGCACGACGTCGCGGATGTCGCCGTCGGAGTGATAGCGGATCCAGATTTTCTCGTGTTGCGCCGCGCGAATGGCGTCGATAACGCGTTGCAGCCGGGGGCGCAGGTGTTCGCGCCAGAAATCGACGGAAATCATCATCCCGCGTTGCGTACCAACGTCGTCGCCCAGCGCGATGACGTCCACGCCGGCGTTGGCGTACGCGGTCACGACGTGGACCGAGCGTTCTGTGAACCAATCCAGCAACCAGTCGCCAATGCCGTTGCCTTCGATGAGATCACTGAAGAGGTAGTCCATCCCGCGCACGTACCACGCATCCTCGAAGAGGGTGCATTCGCGCCCACCGACGAACACGCGGCCTTCGGCGTGGCAGCGCGCCACTTCTTCGGCCAGCGAATCATAATGATGTGGGTCAGCCATATCGGGCCACGGCAACTGCTTCAGTTGCGCGACGTCGGTGACAACCGAGAGCGGATGCAGCATTTCGCGGAAGTGATAGCCAGCCCCGAGTGTTTCACGCGCCGGCACATCGTGCGTCACGCCGTAGCTGCCAATCTCGGCTGTGGGCGGGGCCGAAAACCCGATGGCCGCGTGCGCGGCCCGCCAGATCGCCCGGTCTTGTTTCGGCTCGACCCACGTGCTGCGAAAATCCGTGCTGAATGCGGCGACGACATCCCGCGTCCCGGTCTTCTTCTCGATGAGATCGGCGACCGGCGGCGTGACCGGTAGGCCCAAGGGCAACCAGGCCGGCTCCTGCCGTCGAACCATCCGCAGAAAGTTTTCGCGGGGCGTCAGCATATCTTGCCACGCTTGCCGGCGGGACCGTGCCCGACCGGCTTCTCGCCGACCCAACGATCATCCACTGGCTCGCTCGCAAGTTGATACCGAGAATCAGACGAAAGACGGAATCGGTTGGTCTGATTGTCCAAACTGGCATGCACCGTTGCCATACCGAACACGAGCACATCGCCCATCTGGAAATCGGTCGTCAGCCACCGCCCACCCAACTTCTCGCGTAATTTGACCGGGTCGGATGACAAACGCCCGTCCCAGTCCTGCCATTGTTTGCGGCCGGCCGCAATATCGTCGCCATCGGGGTGGTTCGTGCAATACTCGTCCACATCGCGCTCAAGGTAGTGGCGAAGTTTCGCGCCCTGACGGTGCGAGCCTTCGAGGATCATCAACCCGCCCAAGCCGACCGGGATGTCGCCGATCGGCGTCCACGACGTGTAGAGGTTGAACGTCCCGCGTCCCATGTACACGATATCGCAGTGCGGATACGTGCCGGAACCGCCGCCGCGAACACAGCGGAACCACGTAAAATCGTAGTGCCGCACGGCGCCGCCGAGGAGACGTTCGTACAACGCCATCATCGGCCCTGCGTACAAGACCTCGCGCAACGCCGCGTTTTGCATCACGAGTTTCTCCGGCGCCCGCAGCCCCGTGGTTCCCGGTTTCGTGACGGTCGCGTCGTGTGGAAACTGTTCATCCAGCAACCCGCCTTCAGCCAACCGGCCGACGACGTGCTGGCGCGCCGCGCGTATCCCTTCTACGTCCAGCAGTCCCGGCAGGAAAAGGTATCCGTCCTCGCTCATTCGCGCCTGCAACGCCGCGCCATCACCGGCGACATCGTCCGAGCGGCGCAACTCGCCAAAAGCCTCGGGAGATAGCTCCAGTTCCTTGCCCAACGATGTCAGTGGTGCCGTCGTGTTCACGCTCATGGGGGCAGTCTACGCGCGGCGCGGGCTGGCGGGAATGGATGGTTTGGACAAAAACTTGTGCGCGGTGGTATCCTCCGCCCGGCATGAAATCCGTGCAGTCACAGGTTGTCTTCCGCAACGCCACCAGCTCGGCGCTCGGTCGCGTGACGCTGGCGGGGTTCATCCGCCACAGTGCCGGTGTCGCCCCCTTTCGCCGGTATGGCCAGTACGCGCTCGTCTACCTGCTCGACGGCAGCGGCCGGTATCGCGACACCAACAGCAACGATCAAGCCATCGGCCCCGGCGACCTGATGTTCATTTTCCCAAAACTCGGTCACGCCTACGGACCCGGTCGCGGCGAACACTGGACGGAGTTTTATCTTTGCTTCGATGGCCCGGTCTTCGACCTCTGGCAGACACACGGCCTGCTCGATCCGCGCCAGCCGGTCCGCCACCTCGAACCCATCGACGCCTGGCTGAAGAAACTTGAAGGAATCCTCAGCGCGCCGCGGCAACCAGGCTTCGCGCCCCCGTTGGTGGAGGTTTGCCGTCTCCAGCAACTGCTGGCCGAAATCCTGACCGGCGCCGGCAACGTCGCGGGTCCCGGTGATCTCCAGTGGGCGGCGCGCGCGTGCGCGTTGCTCGAAGCTGACCTGGAACGTGTCGTCAACCTCGGCGCCCTGGCGGCACAACTCGGCATGAGTTACGAAAGTCTTCGGAAGCGATTCACGCGCGTCGTCGGCCAGCCGCCGGCGCGATACCGGACGGCGCGACTGATCGACCGGGCGTGCGAGTTGATGCAACGCGGCCAGATCAGCGACAAACAAATCGCCGAGGTGCTCGGGTTCTGCGACGCGTTTTATTTCTCGCGCCGTTTCAAACAAGTAACCGGCCAGTCGCCCCGACAATTCCGCCAGAAATTTGCCGCTCGTTGACGGCACGGCCAGCGGCGTGTAGACTGACCGGGGTTTTCATGAACGCCCCTCGGGTTGCTGTCATCACCTGTGCCGTGCTTGAAGCGGAGATCGAACACTTCAGGCGCGATCTCACCAACGTTGTCACGATCAGCAAACTCGAACAAGGCCTGCACAACGAACCCTCGCGGTTGCGCTCGAAGTTGCAGGAAGCCATCGACAACATCGAAGCGGCACACCCCGAAACCGAGGTGATTGTGCTCGGGTACGGTCTCTGTTCGCGGGGCACCGAAGGCGTCACCACGAAGCGCTGCCGGCTGGTCATGGCCCGCGCGCATGATTGCATCACGCTTCTGCTCGGCAGCAACGAACACTACGCCGAGTACGTCCGCCAGAACCCCGGCACGTACTGGTACAGCGTCGGCTGGAACAAACATGCCCTGATGCCCGGTCAGGAGCGTTACGAGAAACTCCGCCGCGAATACGTTGAGAAATACGGCGAAGACAACGCCGACTACCTCATGGAAAGCGAACAGCACTGGTTCAAGACTTACAACAACGCCGCATTCGTGGAGCTTGGCGTGGGCGACGTCGAGCAGCAACTGGCGTACACCCAGCGCTGCGCCGCCTGGCTGGGCTGGGAGTGCCACCACCAACGCGGCGACCCGGCGCTGTTGCGCGCCTTGTTGAGCGGACCGTGGGACGACGACCGATTCCTCGTGCTCGCGCCCGGCCAGACCTTCCGCCTGACCGCCGATGCGCGCGTGATCGAGGCGGTGAAACCGGAGACCGATGCCGCGCACTGAGCTGATTGTCGAATCCAGCAAAGGCCGCCGCTCCCTGAGGGTCTCCCGCGCCGACCCGGAGTTGCGGTTGACGGAGTGGCTGCGGCGTCACTCTCTCCCGCTGAACACCCGCTGCGCCGAACGTGGCCTGTGCGACGGCTGTTTGGTCGAACTGGTTGACGTCGCCGGGCGCGCGACCCAGGTCCGCGGCTGTGAAACGCGGGTCGCCGATTGCCGGAATGCATTGGTGCGCATATCCGCGCGCTCGCTGGTGGCGCACCGGCCGCAAGCGGTCATCGATTTTCGTATTAACATCCCGCAGGCGCACGACCCGCTGGTGTGTGATGGTCTCGGCGTGGCGCTCGACATCGGCACAACCACGGTCGCCGCCCTGCTCGTCGATCTTGCGACCGGCAAGACCATCGGCCGCGCCGCGGACTTCAACCGCCAGATGCACTTCGGCGACGACGTGCTGACACGCATCAACTCATGCGCCAGCGACCGCGCCATGGTTGGGCGGTTGCAGGCCGCCGTCGTGCAGGAAACCATTGTGCCGTTACTGGCGGAACTCGGCGCGATGGAACGATTGAAGTGCATCATGGTCGCCGGTAACACCACGATGTTGCACCTGTTGGCCGGTGTCGATCCGACACCGATGGGCACGGTGCCATTCACGCCGGTGTTTCTGGAGCACCGCGTGATTCAGTTGCCGGAACTTGGAGTGGTGGACGTGCATCTGTTGCCCGGCATGTCGGCCTACGTGGGCGCGGACTTGTGCGCCGGCGCGTTGGCCAGCGGACTGGCCTACGACGACGGGCCGAGCCTGCTGGTAGACGTTGGCACGAACGGCGAGATCATCCTCAAGCACGACGGCCGGCTGCACGGTTGCGCGACGGCCGCAGGGCCGGCCTTCGAGGGTACCGGTCTGACCAGTGGAATGCGGGCGAGTCCGGGCGCGATCGAGCGCATCCGACTTGACCGCGAGCCGTTTGCTGTTCACGTAAAGACCATCGGACGCAAGGCGGCCATCGGCGTCTGCGGTTCCGGTTATATCGATTTGCTGGCCGAAGGTCGCCGCATTGGGCTGCTCAACGAGCGTGGGCGCTTCCGCTCGCCGTCAGCCATGGTTGACGGCCGGCTGCGCCTGGCACGAGAGGTATTCGTGACCGAGGCGGACATCGCGCACTTACTGCAAGCCAAAGCTGCGATTGCGGCGGGGATTCTGACCTTGCTGGAGCGCGTCGGCTTGGAGCCGGCAAGCATCAAGACGCTGTATTTGGCCGGCGGGTTCGGCATGCATCTCGACGTCCCCAACACCATCGCCTGCGGCATGCTACCGGGATTCCGCCACGATCAGGTGCAGGTCATCGGCAACAGTTCGCTGGCCGGCGCCTACCTCGCATTGCTGGACGGCGGGATCGTGGACGAACTCGGCCGGTTGGCCGGTCGACTCACGGTCGTCGAGCTCAATCTCGACCCCGACTTCGAGACGCGCTACATCGACCAACTTTCGCTCCCTGATGTGCATGATTGACGGCAATTGAATCATCAGGGAATTGAGAATGTGATTCCATTTCCCGACATTCGCCTGGATCGGCAGGAAGGGCCGGTGATGACGGCAGAGTGGCTCGGCGGGTGGCTGAACTTCCACTACCGACAGCCTGCCCGAGTGAGCAAATTGGGCGGTATCGTTCCCCGAATGGTTCTTCTCCGTTGTGTCGCCGTGTGTACAGACGTGCCGACCTTGAGTTCTCCGGTCCGTCGTCTACCAGAAAAGAGATTGGTAACGGCGCGTGTGTCACAGCGTACATTCAACTGTCCCGCCAGTTCCAAAATGCGGTGCGCTGTAACATCCTCAAGGACGATGGCCGGACGGTGAAACTCGAAGGCAAGCGCGGGACACTCGATTATGGCCCCACGCAATCATCGGCGTCGAACTTCGTCGAGTCGCCAACAGGCAATCTGACTTACGGCAGGGCCGGCGCCACGGGAGGTACCGGCACATCTGGCTGGCGTTTCCGCCACGCCTCGAGGTATTGGCTCAATTGTTCGCGAACCTCTGGCAACTCGGACCAGCAGTTTCGCAACTCCAGCGGGTCGGTCGCCATGTCGAAGAGCATTGGCCCGAACGCGCGGTAATCCTGTTGGGGACGGGATTGGGACACGTCGTTCCAGACGCCCAACTTGTAGCGTGGTGTGATCACGGTGGTCTGCGACCAGTTCTCCGAGACAAGCCACGGTTTGCCGACCGGCTGGTCGCGCAATAGATACGGCGCCAGCGACGCACCCTGCAACCCCGGCACCGCCGCGGCCGGTGCGCCGCACAACTCCATCACCGTGGGGAATAGATCGACCAATTCCACCAAATCATCCGGCGTCCGTCGGGGCGCAATCCGACCCGGCCACGAGATCAACAGCGGCACGCGCAAGGTGTCTTCGTAGATGTTGTGCCCGACGGAGCATTTCTCCACCATCCCGTGGGCGCCGACGAAATCGCCATGGTCGGACGCGTAGATCACAATCGTGTTCTCCCGTTGTCCGGTCTCCTCGAGAACCCGCAAGATGTCACCGATGTGGTCATCGATTTCCATCACCAGGGCGTAATACGCCGCAATGGCATCGCGATAGAGCTGCTCGTCTTGCCGGGCCAGATCCAAGCGCCAAATCCGATTCGTCCCGGCATGCCACTCCTGAAATACCGGCGGAAGTTCCGCCACTGGCTGCCGCAAGCTGGCGGGCATCGCGAGAACATCGCCGTGCCGGGTCCCCCGCCCCCACTGTCGGCGGTCGAACCGCTCAAAGTAGCGTGGCAGTGGCGTGTAGGGCTGGTGCGGCCGGTAGAACGACGCAAAACAGAAGAATGGCGGGTCACCTTGGCGGCGCGTCCGGAGAAACTCGATCGTGCGCCGCTTTGTCCACGCTTCCATCGTGCAATCTTCCGGCAACTGCGATGCGCGTGCCGACAGCAGTGCAAAGGCAATATCTTGCCCGTGCTCCGGCGTACCGTCGGGTCCGCAGCCAAACTCAGCCGCCCAGTCCCGGGAGAACGCGGCGATCTGCCCCTGTGCCCGCAGCCAATCCACATAGTTGTCGTCGGGGGATTCGACGATCTGGTGTCCGGCGCGGATGTGCCATCCTGCATCACAGCCGAGGTAGAGATGCCGTTTCCCGAACGCCGCGGTCCGGTAGCCACAGGTCTGCAAGACCCTGGGGAGCGAGATGGCTTCCTCCATCGCGACGCTGCGGTCACCATTGTCCAGACAGCCGAGCGCGCGCGGATACTGTCCCGTGAACAGCGAAGCCCGCGAGGCTACGCAGACTCCATCCTGACAATAGGCGCGATTGAAACGGACCCCGCTCGCTGCCAGCCGATCCAGATGCGGCGTGGTCACATCCGGATGGCCGGCGCAACTGAGCGCGCCGGCGTTGTGCTGGTCGGAAAACAGCAACAGAACATTCGGTTGAGTTCTCACCGCGAGTTACCGGTTCCTTTGCGCCACACGGCTAAACAGCACCCGATACGCGCCGATGACCGCTCGGCTTGGCGGGGGCCAACTCAATCACCGGTATCGTCTCGCCCACCTCGGCCATGCGACGGAGCAACCTTTCACGCAGGTTGGCCGCCACTTCCTGGTGTGATTCAAAGCCAATCAAGTTGGTCAGTTCATGCGGATCATATTCCAGATCGTAAAGGAAATCTTCTACGTACCGGTCCGCGCCGCCGGCAACGTGTGTGGCGCCGGCGGCAGCGCGGACACTGTACTTCCAACGCCGCGTGCGCACGCAGCGACCGATGTGCGACTCGCTGATTTGCACGAATGCTTCCGCGGGCCATTCCGCTTTCCGGCCGCCGAGCAACGGAAGGATCGAACGCCCTTGCATCTCCGCCGGCACTGGCAATCCGGTCGCCGCGAGCAACGTCGGCGGCAGATCCACCAAACTCACCAGTTGCCGAACGCGACCGCCGCCATCGAACCCCGGCCCGCACAGCGCCGTCGGGACGCGGATGGAACTGTCATGACAGGACCGTTTGTATTCGTCGTTGCGGGTCTTGAAATGACACCCGTGATCCGATGTGAACAACACGATGGTGTTCTCCAGGAGCGCCAAACTCTTCAGCGCGTCAAGGACCCGGCCGAGCGCTTCGTCGAGGCGTTTGACCATGCCGTAGTAACCGCCGAGATGGGCGTGCGTTGAACCGCCCAGCGCTGCCAGATCCGGTGGAATCCACCGGCCACTGTACCGCTCCCGATAGCCGTCGGGTGGCGGATAGTCATTAACTTGGTTTTGATAATGCGGCTCGATGTACGAGAGAAAGAGGAAGAACGGTTCGCGTTGATGGACGTCGACATACCGGATCGCCGCGTCCGTCAGGGCGTCCACCCGGTAGCCCGGCAGTTTGACTGCCTGGTTATTGTTGTTGTACAGCACCGTGTCATACTCTTCGGAGGTAAACTCCAATATGTTCGAGGCCAACCAAAAGTCATACCCTCCTCGTTCCGCTTCCGGGACGGGGTTCTGTGCCGCCAAATGCCATTTTCCGATGTAACCGGTCGTGTACCCACCCCTCTTGAAATGATGCGCCAAGGTTTTCAGATGCGGCGCGAGCGGGATCTCGTTGCGCCACGAACCGGTCGACGTGGCGTACAACCCGGTCTGCAAACACGAACGCGCCGGACCGCACAGCGGCTGGCAGGTGAAGCTATAAGCAACATGAGTGCCGTGGGTCGCCATCCGGTCGAAGTTCGGCGTCAACTCCAGAGGGTTCCCATGCACCCCGGTCGTGTCCCAACGTTGTTGGTCGGTGAGAAAAACAATGACATTCGGCGGATGCTTGGCGGACATAAACTTGATCAAAATGATAACGAGATTGACGCGAAAGACAAGCTCGCCATCCGACCGCGCCAAATCACACGTTGACCGGCTCGAAAAACGAGGTCACGTCATTCATTCGGCAACCAGTAGTCAAAGCTGGCCTGGTTCCCGCTCAGCCCTGTATTGCCCAAGGCTCCGGCATCATAAAGCGATTGGTATGTTCCCGCGGGCGCTTTGACGGCACTCACATGGCCGTCCACCCAACACACGTTGCAGAAACCTTGGTGCCGCGGATATGGAACACCGTTATTGATGTCGCCCTCCGTTCGGCAGTAAAAATAACCGATCGGCGGTACCGGGGTTGGTCTGATGCCGCAATCCACCAAGAGAACCGTCGTGCTCGGGTGGGAGACCTGTTCCGGTCTGACGGCGCTGGTCGGCGCGAGGGTGACAAGGCCCTGACCCTGCCCGCTCAGGCCAATCCAGTTGTAAGCGTAGCTGACGGCTCGGTTATCGTTGGGACCACTGTCCGACACTCCCAGCGTGCCCGGATCTTTCGGGCAATGGAAGGCCATGCGGTTCGTCACGTCTCCATGGTTGATCACGTCACACCATACATTCGAAATATCCCCAGCCGTGGTAGGGCTGGTCCCGCCATAGCAATATGGGAACGTGCCCGTGTCATTCACGTACATCATCATCATGAGGCCCAGTTGATGAAGATTGTTCACACATGTGGCCGCCTTGCCCTTATCGCGGGCACTGTTGAGCGCGGGCAGCAGCATTGCCGCCAGGATTCCGATGATCGCGATCACGACTAACAGTTCGATCAAGGTAAAGCCACGCTTGCTCGCCTTCGTTTTCCCGGGCGGGACGTCTTGTTTCGTTCTGCCGCAGTCTGTGATTTGTTCGACACGTATGTCACAGTTCGCAGTTAGTGATTTCATTGCCTGTTTACTCCTCTTAATTCAGCCCATACTGGATACTGATAGACGGTCGTCTTGTTGTGTTGGATGGCAGTTGGCTGACTCACTCGGATCATCGTAACGGGATCTCCGTCGCTTGTTGGCCGGCGCGGGCCGCCGGTGGGACGATGGGTTCGCGTGGGGCCGTGCCGGTGCTTTGGCGCGTGACCAGCGTGGGCGCCAAGAGGTGCTGACCGCGTGGCGTCGGTTCCTGAGTCAGCAGGTCAAACGCCTGCTGCGTGATCGCGGCGACTGGCTGTGCGACAGCCGTCAGCGACGGATGCATGTGGCTGCTCGCCGGGCCGTCGCCAAAAGCCAGCACGGATACCGCCGCCGGCACCGGAATGGCCTTTGCCCGCAGCCACTTCAACACCATCCACGCCCCAAGATCGGATGCGGCCAGAATCGCCGTCGGCCGTGGCTCCTCGGCCATGATGACATCCATCTTCGCGTAGGCTGCTTCGCCAGCGTCTTCCCAAAATTGCGTGCCGCAGACAACCACCTGCGCTTCGCTCAAGCCGCGTTCCCGCACCTCGGTCTTGAAAGCGGCCACGCTGACCTGCACGTTGCCGGATTCGTACGGTTCGTTGACCAACAGAACGATCCGTTGATGGCCGAGGCCGGTAAGGTGATCCAACGCCAGCCGGACGCTGAGGCGGTTGTCCACCCCCACATAGGCGTCGCCGCATCCGTCCAGCAACGTATCCACGTTCACAACGCGAAACCCGCGCTTAAAGAGCGCCCCACACAGTTCCCGGGCTGCGCGCGGAGTTTCGCCGAGCAGCAGGATCCGTTCCGTCGCCGGAGAGCCGCGCAGTTGCAGCAGCACCTCCTGAATATTGTCGCCGCGATGGGTATGGTGGACCATCAAGGCGAGGCGCCGCTGGCGGCACTGGTCGGAAAGCTTTTCCAAAATCGACATCAGGAACGGGGAGTCCCACTGCGGCATGAAGACAACGACCTGCATCTTGCTAGCGGCCGGCTTGCGGACAAACGTCCCTTGCGGTACCCGCCGCACCAACACGCCCTCGTCGGCCAGATCGCTCAAAGCTCGCCGAATGGTTCCCTGGGAAACGCCCAGTCGACGGATCAGGACCGGCTCGCTGAAAAACTTCTCGCCATCGGCGAAGTTCTGCAACGCCAACTCCCGCAAGCTTTCCCGAACTCGGGCGTGCAGCGGCGCCTTGGTGTGGGACAGTTTTCCCTCGGCGAGAATTGCTGATGCGGAGAACTTGGTGTTGCTGACGGTATCGGAATTTGCGCTCATTTTCTGGCTTCTAGCACCTACAACAGTCGAAAGCTCGAACGGCCCATTACCATTCTACAAATAATACACTGTTCACCTTATATTCAAATCGACTGGGAGTGTCAAATACTTTTTCGGTCAGGTCTTCGATCGGGTGGTGTTAGCAGTCTTGCGCAATGAGAATGAAGAGGGTGTATCTCGCGAATCAGAAAGGAGATACACCAGTGCGAGCGGCTGAAGAACTCATGGTTGACCCTGCCGAGGATTGGCAGCAAGTGCCAGACGGTAAAGAGTAGGGAACGGTTTCCTGATAACCGCGAACAACCGCTGCGGGACCATCACCGTCGCTTCGCGAAGGAGTTATTGCGTCAGGCGCGGCCGCGTTTCGTCAATGCCGGCGCTAGGAGCGATTCGGTGTCGGACAGCTTATGGGGTTCTTGATTCCGCAGGGTGTGGACCGACCGGCACGAAGCCGAACTGGCGGTGCGCTTCACGCTGGGGCAACCAGTCACCGCCGCCATTCCACCGGGCGAAGAATCGCTGTTCCGGCTCGCCCGCGATTTGGCTTCTGATTCTCGTGCGCTCGCCAGTGTGGAACTCACCGGGCTGCAGGCGCTGGCCGGCACGCTCGCTCCCATCTTCCAACGCGCGTGAGAGGCGGCGAACGGCTGTTATGCGGTGGTCCTGAAACGGCCGGCTGGTTGTCGATACAAGCAGCGCTTGTCGAGCACAAAAGCCGTACGCCCACTGTAAGAGCATACGTAATCCGCGCAGTCTCAATGGGTTGTCTGCTTGACCAATCCCCGGCTGGCGTAGACGAAACGACGATGATATTCCTGAAACGTCACAATCCTGCTCCCAACGACGCGGACGGCGGGAAACCCGGCATGATAGGCGCTTCCCCTGTCTTCGGCCCAAGATTCGGGGAATACTATAAAGAATAGAGTATTGCTAAAAGTGCTTGACTCCATTCTGAATTCTATTAAGATTTGCCTTCAGTAGAATGAGGCTTTAGGCTTCCGCAACAGCGAGTGAACTGAAACGACGGCTAAGGGAGATCGGGATACATGAACAAGATCGGGATTTTCATCAGTAGCACCCTAATGGGCCTTGCATTATTGGCAGGCAGCACTGTACACGCACAAACCTATTACACCAACAGCGTCAACGCCGGCTTTTACTGGACCAACACGACAGCGTGGTCGGTTGCCGGCTTCTATCCCGGCAGTCAGGGCGGCACCGAGATCGCGGCCATTACCAACGGCGGGTATACGGTCACCGTCGACGCCAACAGCCCGTTGATCTCGGACCTGTTTTGCAGCGAGGGCACCTCGGTGAATCCGCTCGTCCTCTCCAACCTCAATAGTCAAACCCTGACGATCACCGACAGTTTTGTCATTGGCACGGCCTCGAACCCAGGCACCGTGACATTGGAGTCCACCCTCGCTGCTCCGGGCGGCGTGTTTGCCGTCACCAACTCGACGGGTACCGCGCAGTTGATCGTCGGCGCCGTCGACCCGAGCGGCTCGGGTGGTCAACCGGGCACGCTGGTTGTCGGAAACACCGTGCTCGAGCCAGTCCTTCTGATTGCGGACCGGGTGATTGTGACCAACAATCAAATGTCATCCTTCCTATATGCCGCTGGGGGTAGAACGCAACGAGGGAGTGTTAAGATCCTCCACGGTTCGATCATCAATGCGCCGGGCACTCTCACCGCGAGTGCCACCATTGGTGCTGTTGCTACGTTGACTTTTGCCGGTGGCACGAACGTGCTGGCGGGAGGAGGCGGTGCTGGGTCGGGAAGCCTTACGTGGAACGGCACCCTGATCGTCAGCGGACCGAACACTCTTGTCACCAATGCACTCGGCGGTCACCTTGGTTCCAGCCAGACCAACGGCACGCTGATCGTGAGCGGCGGGGCGAAGTTCTATCAGGGCCCTGCACCTTCTATAGCTTACCCGTTGACAATTGGCAACGGTTCACAGGGTAGCACGTTGTCCAACCAGTTCGTCGAGGTAACCGACCCCGGTTCGACGCTCGATCTGTCACAGATAGGCGGTGGTATCGCCTTCCCAATCAGTGGTGCCACAAACACCGCTGCCGGAGGGTTTCAGCTCGGGTCGAATTCTCACAATGACCAGCTTATTGTTACGAACGGTGCTTACCTCGTAGTCCCGGATATCACAGTGGGGGCGTGGGGGGGCACCGTCACCATCGGCGGTAAGATCATCAACGGCTCGTTTAGCAATCAAATGTCCGTGGTGGCCAACGGCGTTGTCACGAATTACGGCGTGCTGCGGGTGGGCTGCAGCGGCAGCGCCATTGGAACAAACGCCGAAAACTGTGGTTTGACGATTAACAGCGGCGGTCATGTGTACAGTGGATTCGGCGGCGGGCTATACTGCTCCATCGGTGATGTAACGGCAGTCAACGGTGGTTGGCCATTGTATGGTGGCGCATTGAACTACGGCAACTCGGTGGTGGTGTCGGATCCGGGGTCGCTGTGGGATGTGGCGGGGACCATCCACGTCGGGTTACTCGCCGAAGGCCAATTTGGCGGCCACTGCCTCACCAACGATGCCCTGGTGGTTCAGAACAGCGGCCAAGTGCTCGCTCAAAACCTGTACAGCAGTTCGTCCACCGGCGGGCTTTCGTTCGTCGGCGACATCCTGAGCAATAACCAGGTGATCGTCAACGGCGGCAGCCTGTATGTGACCAGCGGGGGCACCGGCGTGTTGCAGATTGGCCGAATTGGTCAAGGCTCGATAGTGATCAGCAATGGCGGGCTGGTGCAAGCGGACAACCTCGTCATGACAAACTACATCGCCATCCTGACAAACACACCACCCTCCTCAATCTACTTCCCCAACGGAACGAACTACTTTGTCAACACGTTCAACTTTAGCGACGGCACGCTCAAGAGCGGGAATACCACGTACAGCAACGGCGTGGCGTTCATCGTCGGCAGTGGCGGCGCCAGCACGGCGACATTCACCATGTTGGGCGGCACGCATCAATTCTTCAACGGCCTGGTCGTCACCAACAACGGCGTCCTGGCCGGCACGGGCACCATCGTGGGGCCAACCACGGTGCTGGGCACGCTATCCCCCGGCTCCGGAGCTTCCGTCGGCACGATTACCATCGACGGTAACGTCGTGCTCGGCAGTTCCGCGGTCCTGCAATATGCCCTGGGATCGTCCAGCGACGAAACCATCGTGAACGGGAACCTCACCGTAGCCGGCACGCTGGATATCTCCAATTCCGGCGGGTTTGGCACGGGGATCTATCCATTGTTCACCTACACGGGCGCGCTGGTGAACAATGGCTTGGCGGTCGGCACGACGCCAAATCCTGCCTATCAATACAGCATCGATACCACCAGCGAAGTCGGCGTGGTGAACGTGGACGTGACCAGCCAGTCATCGAATCCGTTTGCCACGTGGCAAAGCCATTATTTTACGGGCTCGCCACTGAATTCCTCGCCCAACGCCGACCCGCTGGGCAAGGGCATGAGCAATACCAATCAGTTCCTGGCGGGCTTCAACCCGACCAATGCGGCGGCGTATCTGCATGTCATTAACATCGCCAAGACCAACAACAATGCGGACATTCGAGTGACGTATCTGGGCGCCAGCGGCGACTCGACATACAACGGCGGACCCGCGTCGCGCACGAACGTGCTGGAGTTCACGACCGGCACGGCCAACGGCAGCTACACGAACAGTTTCGCCAGCACCGGCCAGACCAACATCCTCAGTGGAGGCACGGGTCTGGGCGCGGTGGCGACCATGGTGGACAGCGGCGGGGCAACCAACAAGCCGTCGCGATACTATCGGGTGCGGGTGTTGCTGCCGTAGCGATACGGCTATGGAAACAAGAGCGCAGTCGGAACGGTAACAGGTCAAACAAGCAACAAAAGCCTGCGTTCACGACTCGGTGAAATGACCACCGGCTGCGCTCCCTTCCATTAAACAGAGAGACGACTCAGTCACTCCTGCCGGTCACGCGACGGCGGATCGTCATGGGGTCTCCAAGATGAGGCCAGTCGAATTTGAGGAATAAGATGCAAAATTCATTTGGTGCGAATCTTCTACGCGCCGGAAGCTTGGTTGTATTGGTGGCACTGGCCTTGCTGAATCCGTTGTTGGCGAGCGGACAGGTGACGGCGGTGACAGCCAATGCCTTTCTGAACACGCTGGGCGTGAACACGCACATCGCCCAGGGCACCGGGTGGGCCACCTACACGAACTCACTTACCTATACGGGAATTCGCAACATCCGTGACGGCAACCAGGGTTCTCTGACTCTCTCCCACTATGTCTCGTTGTATCAGGCGACAGGTGTGAAGGTCGATATCGTGGGCGGGAACATGACTAGTGTTGTGAGCATCTGCACGGGCTTGGCGACCAACGGGGCGTTGTTGTCAATCGAGGGGCCGAATGAACCCAATAACCAAACGATTACCTACGACGGGGCAACCGGCGGCGGAACCTTTTCCTGGGTGCCTGTGGCGGAGTATCAGCGGGACCTCTTCTCCAATGTCGTGAATAGTGCCATCCTCAGCAATTACCCGGTCTTCAATGTGTCTGAGGGCGGCGCCGAGATTGACGACGTCGGGTTGCAGTTCAATGCTATTCCGATTGGGTCGGGCATTGCCATGCCGGACGGCACGCAATACGCCAATTATGCCAATCCACACAATTACGTCTCTGGCAATTGCAAGGACTGGGTGGATAACGCCGCGTGGTGGGCCGAGGAACCCACTTTCACAACCAACTGCGTGGACGGGTTATACGGCGAGTACGGCGTCACGTGGAAGGAGGGCTACACCGGCTACGTGACCAACCAACTGGAAACGTTGCCGAGGGTCACAACGGAAACAGGCTGGCCCACAGCCGTGGTGGACGGGGCGCTCACCCAAGACCAGCAAGGCAAGCTCTACATCAACGTCTATCTGGACGCGTACATACGCGGGTGGAGCTACACGTTCATTTACGAGATGTACGACAACCAGGGGGGCACCTATTACGGAGGGTTTTACGACACGAGTAAGGTGGCGAAACTTTCCGCGATATACCTCCACAATTTCACAACGATCCTCGCGGATGCCAGCACTTTTACGCCAGGCAGCATGAATTATACAATTCCCAACCAGCCGGCGACGGTGCACTCCCTGCTTCTGCAGAAGGGCAACGGCACGCTCTATCTGGTTATTTGGGACGAGCGAACCAACGCCACGGACAACGTGACTGCTAACCTCGGGGCGACTTGTCCGACGGTGAATGTGTACGATCCGACAGTCGGGACCAATGTCACGCAGGTACTCAGCAACGTCAACTCGGTCGCCTTGTCGTTAAGCGATCATGCCTTGATCCTGGGGATCGCCGGCTACGATTCGGTTGGCGACGGCATTACGGACTGGTGGCGGGCACAGTACTTCGGTGGCACTGGGGCAACGACCAACAGCCAATCCTGCGCCACCTGCGATCCCGACGGTGACGGCCAGAACAACCTGGCGGAGTTTTTGGCCGGGACCAATCCGACCAACAGCGCGTCGGTCTTCCACATCACGTCGGTGACGCCGCAGGGCACGAATATGGTCGTGACCTGGCAGACGGCCGGCGGACACACCAACGTAGTGCAAGCCGCCACGGGGCTTGGCGCCGGTTCGTACGCGACCAACTTTACTGACATAAGTCCCTATATCATCATTGCCGGTAGCGGCGACACCGCAACCAACTACGTCGATTGGAGTGGCGCGACCAACAGCCCGTCCCGCTACTATCGCGTGCGGTTGCAGCCATAGCGCGGCGAGCATCTTCCGGACAGTAGGTGCGATGGACAGGAAGATCGGTTCGGCACTGGTGCGGTCCATCACGACGCCAAAACTCTCGTAGGGATGCAACGTGATGTTAGAGAGTCTGTATCATGGACCGGGACATCGCCGTTAGAATTGGAATTGCACGCGGCCAAACATGTCCTCCTCGGTCTCGCGGTTCTTGACCGTGTACGCGGTCGCTGTCGGACTCCCTGCGCCGCCGTCGAACACCGTCTGTTCATAATCCATGGCCAGCTTCACGTTCCTGTTCAGGTACCAATTGAGGCCCACACCCCACTCGTGCGCTTCTTGGGCTGACTTCGTCGGGTCCGCAAAGCGCAAGCCGCCCGCCGTCGGATTCTTGCTGAACGCGTCCGGGTCAATCCGCAATTCACCGTAGCGCCCGACGACTTCCAATGCCCCCCAACCACCAGCGGCCGGGTTGAATGGATGGCGCGGCTCCAACACGTAGTCTGGATTAAACGGCGAACCACGATACTGCGCTTCTTCGCCCGTGAGGAGGAAGCCACCCACGACCTGCCAAGCGGTGTTGTGAAGGCTGTCCGTGAGCGTTCCCGCGCGAACCTCCTGCTCCGAGATGGCGTATTCCGACAGCAGGTTAAATGGTCCGTAGTAATAATAGGCTTGCGGCGTGCCGCGCATCTCCCTCCCATCGTTGGCCACACCCGAACGGTACGAGAAGAACGTCAGTTGTCCGGTTGTCTTGTACGTTGGCAGGTTCGTGGCGGAACTCGTATACTTCTGGTCTCCAATCGTCCCGCCCGCCCCAAAGCCCAATCCTTGTAATGGACTGATATTGGTTGTCTTGAAGGGCAGGATGAAAATGCGTGCCGTCCCGTCTTTCGCATCCCCCGTGTCAAGATCAGCGATTCCCCCGTCAACAACACCGTTAAATATTCCGCCGGCATAACTGACGACTCCTCCCAGCAAATCCCCGGAAACTTGAATGCCAACATCACGTTGCGGCACCAAATCCGATGGCAAGCCGCGCTCCATGAAAATCAAATCGGTGTCCGACTGCAGTTGCTCCAAACCCACGGGTGGTTTGAATTTACCGGCGGTGATACTCAGCCATGGTAACGAATGCCATTCCAGATAGGCGTCCTGCAGGAGCGTCGAGGAAGCCGCCCCGTTTCCAAAGTCCGTCATGACGCGAAAGTCGAAATCATGATAGAACGTACCATCGAGAATCGGCCGAACTCGCCGCATGAGAAACGTATCGACTCCATTCTTGGCCTCGTCGTGAAGATAGAACCGCCCGTCGGCCTGCGCGTACCCACCGACTCGCACCATGAAGTTGCTGTCCGCGGACCGAAACCAGAAGCTCTCCGGCCCGGCGGTAATAATTGGCGTGTCTTTCGCCTGCTGCGCCGCTTGTATGGCGGCCTGTTGCGCCTGCTGCTGTGCTTGTTGCTGGTCGAGTTCACGCTGGTGCTTCAGGTCCTGGATCTCCTGCTCCAGTCGGTTGATCTTGTCATCGATCGTAACACCCGGCGCGGTGTTGGTATCATTCGCAAACAAACTCCCGGCGGAGGCAGCGACCGTTGCCACCACCGCCACCAGAACTGCAATGCGTTGACAGGTCTTCATGGTTCCTTTCTTCTAGGTGAATTGGTCCCTCGCCCCGACACGAATCACTTGGTTTGGATGGTTCCGGTTAACCGACTGTGCAGAGAGGCCGATCAGGCAATCAGGATTTGCCTTGTAGCACTAGCGCGACTGAGACACGCCGTCGTTTCATAAAGTGTATTTCTATCATGTAACAATTGCATCGGCACAGCGGTGACGAGCCAATTGATTGGAAACAAGTGCGGCACGTCTCATGCGCCGGGCGTTACGGCAACAACGGCAGTTTGTTCAGAGCAGAGCACGTCGGGGATCGGCGCCACATACGCTTCATCGCCGCCATACCGTTTCCAACTCTTGTAGAGTCCGAGCAGGAAGATGAAGCAGGGGATGGCGAAGAGAAGTTGCCAAACCGGAATATAAAGATACGCCCTGTCCTTGCCGACCCAGCGTCCCATGAAGTCCAAGGCAACCCCAGCGAGTGAGGCGCCAAAGATTGCCCCGCCAACGCGCCAAATGGCGTTGTTTGAGCAGAATTGGCCGAGACGCTCGCCGGGGAATATTCGCATCAGCAAGACCGGGTCCCACACGGCGCCCAGGGCAAGAACGGGAGACCTCAGTCCAACAGCGATACAAAACTGCACGAAGTACACCTGCCGAACCTCGAAAACCGTTCTCCAGAAATGCCATCGCCACACGGCGTCGGCCGGTGGGCACCAGTACAGCCAGATCAGGTTTGCCGGGGCCACCACCAATCCCAAGATGCCGGCGGCCACCACCACACGAATCGGATGAAACTTGTCCGCCAGCCAGCCTGTCCCCAACACAAGAATCCCCGTCACAATGCTGGCGGTACCATTGATGCGACCGATCTGTGCCAAGTTCAGACCGGTTCTTTGCAGAAAGAAGAGGTTGAAGACACCTACACCGGCGCCAACCGAGCCGATAAACGTTCCCGCCCAGACATACCAGTAATGGGCGTGAGAATGGCACTCTCGGCCGTAGGTCTTGACCGCAGCGATCGGTCCGGTCCCTCCGCCAACGTACGGCGGTGCCGGCGGGTATTGCCCTTCCCGGACATTGAGGCACATCAAGCCGAAGCCGATCAGATACAAAACTGCGGCGCCCAGAAAAATCTGTGTGGCGCGTGTACCGGAGTATGGAAAGATGACATACTGGTACAGTGCCGTCGAGCCCATGGCGAACATGCGGAACCACGACATGAACCGCGCCAGCAACTTTTCCGGCACAACATCCCGGAAGAGATACCAAAACATCGATGTAAAACACGTGTTGAAGAACGTAAACGCCACCAACAACACCGCCAGCGTCCCGGTTGTCACGGCCACGAGGGAGACCCCGGTTGATTTCAAGTATTCGTAAAGCCACCGGCTTATCTGGTCGCCAAACGCCAGCGCGACCAGGGCAAGCGTCAAAAATGGCAACGTGGCCATGATGAATGGAATCCGCCGACCCAAGCGACTACGGAACCGGTCGCTCTTGAAACTGATGATCGGATTCATCACCGAGAAAATGATCCCAGGGATCGTGATCAGAACCAGCCCGATCTCCGTGTTCGAGGCCCCCAGACCCTTGAACTTCAGCTGCATGATCGGTTGGGTCACACTTTCCATCAGTGTGTAACAAAAATCTCCCCACAACAACCAAGCGAACAACGCCGCCAGCATCGACTTGGTGTACACCAACGTACCGCAATGATACAGTTTGCCGTCGGTTGGGAAATCTTTGGTCATCAATCACCTAATGCGTGGCCAAGCTTCGATAAACGAAGTGTGCATGATTACCCGCGCGTTCTCCGTAAACGATTCTCCCGTTGTTCATTTGCGCTGTTCCGCAAAACCATACTATCTCAAGTACTTGCGAAAATGGCAATATTTAAATAATACCTAATGCATCCTTTGCGTTATTCGGATATAAAATTCCCGCATACTAGCAGCCTGCTAAACTTTCCAAAACGCATGAAATGGCTTGTCTACCGAGAGTTTTACGCATGAAGGGTGCCTGACAGTTCAGGCTCATAACCTGCTTTAGAAATCCGCTTGCCACGACTTGGCTAGACCTTGTCCGGCAATACCAACAATGAGGCAAACACCCCAGCCGGTGCTCGGCAAGGATTTCGGACCCACATCTCAACATCCACGCATTTTGCTTGCCCGGAATTCCCCAGATTCTAACGCATCAGTCGATTAGGTTGTTGCGCGCGCGGAAAGACGGCGCCGGAATCTTCAGCCGTCAGACGATGATCGGTTGGGCGTGTTGGGGTATGACGATGCGAATGGGCAGGCCGGCCAACATTTGTGGCCAGGCATGGGCTGCTTCGGTGTGGATAGGGAACAACGTCCTCGGACAGATGCGTCGCGCGAACTCCTTCAGATTGTCACCTCCGGCATGGCCCGAAGCGTGGTAGGCAGGCTGAACATCCATCGCCACGAAGCGATTCCACCGCCCGCGTAACGCTGTTGGGCGCTTCAGAGAGCATAGCGACAACGTACACCTCGGGACACAGTCTCGGGCAACCCATCTCGGCACACAACAGTTTGGTCTCCACAGCCACGTGGAGCGTCTCGAAATCCACTTTATCTTCCAGTTCGCTCATACCAGGTCTCCCACACTCATCTGTAATCGTTTGTTTAATAGGAGCTTACGCTGCCTTGGGCTGTGCCACGGCTGCCTGCTGAAGTTGGTCAATTTGACACAACCAATCGATGATCTGGTTCCAACTCGCGGCAATGAGGGGAGCCGCAGTCAATTCTTCGAATGGGTGAGACGCGGCTACGTGAATAAAATCAAGAATGGTCGCTATGTGCGCTATTCGATCAAGGCATTGGACGCGATGCTCGAGCGTTTCGAACGGCCAAGTGTCCGCGCACCACGTCACAAACGGAGGATGCGTCGTCTTGAGTTGCCCTGAGAAAGTGGCTGCAGATTTAGCCGTCCAAATATGCTGCCCATTTGCTGCCAAAGAAATCGGAATCTGGAGCACTCTGGCGCACTGTGACGGACTGTGCCAGCCTT
>Ga0326728_10004189_pt1 | contig 43257 bp, 34 predicted proteins | sample MB3enrmetagenome_FD_207602 | JGI IMG/M metagenome (GOLD analysis project Ga0326728, IMG submission 207602) | Lab enriched peat soil microbial communities from McLean, Ithaca, NY, United States - MB31MN | ecosystem: Environmental > Terrestrial > Soil > Wetlands > Peat | place: USA: New York...
CGGCGATTTTGCCGCCGGAAGCCTTGTCGAGCAGGGTGGAAAGTTTTTCCAGAAATTCCGCCACTCCCGTCTGCGGCGGCATGGCCGCGACAAGCGATACCGACGGGCCGATGCGATAATTGCGCGCATGGAAAGCGCGTATGGCGGACGGGGCCATTGCGCGCATCGTGGCCGGATCGCCGCCGCTTTCCAGAGCCAGAGGATGCTTTTCGCCGAAAGCCAGTTTTGCCATTTTGCGCCACGCGCCGTAGCCGGGCTTTTCAGCGGCGGCCACCATTTCGTTGTAAACAGTCCCCTTTTCCTCCAGCGCCACCGAGCCGCTGCGGTCGGCCACGGCGTCGAGACGATAGACCTCGCCGCGCACCTCCTCGTCGGAAAAATCCGGCGACAAAAGCGCGTCCATAAAAGGCCCGAGCAGGCGCCAGAACGCGTCTATGCCGCCCGCGCAGGAAAACTGGTAATTGGTTACGTCCGGATAAGTGGCGGCGGTGTTTTCGGACAGGCACATATCGAAAAGCAGGCTGAGGCTTTTACCCTTTTTGCCTTTGCCCAGAACGATATGCTCCAGCGCGTGCGGTTCGCCTCCGTCGCCGGTGGGCGGGGTCTGGAAACATACGGAAACCTGCGGGAGCGAATTGAAATAGAGGAGGTCGACAAGCATGCCGCTATGATGCTCGAAACGCGCGCCCAGCGGCTTGCCGAGATGATTGGTATAAACGGCGCGGGTCTTGTAGCCCGCGATAACGGTATTTTCCGTCAGTAAAGAGAGTGTTTCAAGCGCTGTCGTCATGCGAAAATTATAGCTTTTATTGACGCAAAACAAGTACCAGTTAAAATCGCGGGTTCGCAAGCAGGACCGGCTGATTTATTTTAGACTGTGCCCTAAAGGCGAGTTTACGGATGGGCCTGCGCCCAGGCTAAATAGCGGTCTGCAACCCAGGGTGTAAAATCGGAATAGCTGTCGGAGGCGTTCATGCTCCACGGGAAAGCGCCGGCCAGGCCGTTGTCGAGCGAGTCCTGCATATACGCTTCCACGTAGCGGCTGCCGCCCTTGGTCTGGAATTCGCCCAGTATGCACGGTTTGTCCAGCCCGAGGCTGCTTGCCTTCACGGGATATGGTATGAGATATTTGGACATATATTCGTAATAATGGAATTCGTAGAAATCCAGTCCAAGACCCTTCCATTGCGAAAGCCCTATGCTGGAAAAACTGCCGATAGTAACCATCTGGCTTGTGCTGGAATGCACAGCGGAGACAATCTGCTTTGCGAGAGCGCAGAAACGGTCGTAGTTTATTATGCGCTTGCCGTAGACGTTGACAAGCTGGTCGAGGCGCATTTCGGGCTCGTTCATTATCTCCCAGGCGAATATGGAGGAATTGCTTCCGTAACGCTTGAACATCGGCAACAGCGCGTTGTCCATAAGGCTTTTTGCGACGGCGTCGTCCGAAAAGAAATTCGCCCGCCCGCCCGATTGCACTCCGTTGACTACGGAAGGCGTGTCCACCAGCGAGAAATCAAAAAGCACGAAAATTATTTTTATGCCGTTGGCTTTTGCTATATCCAGCGCGGCGTCCATGTCGGGATAGAACCAGTAATCAAATCCCGTGACCATGCCTTTGGAGTCGACCAGCGGAGCGGCCTTGCCGTCGGCCATCAGGAACCAGCGCACGACCTTCACTCCCCTAGAATGCAGATAGGCGAAATCGCTTGCCACTTTCGCGCGCGAGGCGGGATCGGCAACCCCTCTATGTCCCCAGGCCGTAGCGCCGAAATCCCAGCCGTAATTGACCCACGGATAGTTGGCTCCGTCGATAAAATTCATCCCGCCGAGGCCGGACGAGGACTGCAAAGAAACCTGCGATTGCGGCTGCGCGACCTGCGGCACCGCCGAAGCGTCGGAGCGCGCAGCGCTGATGGCCGCCTGCGGCGAGGACAAGTCCGCGCAGACGCCCGAATTCCCGCCCCAGACAAGCAGGCAGGCAAATAGCGCGATTATTCCGAAACTCTTTTTCATATCAATTCCCTTTGCAATATTATAATGCGCACAGGTATTTCCGCATGGGCTATTGGACCCATATGATTCCAAGAGCCTGCATACCCTGAAAATCAGGAGCATTGAACCGTTGGCGGCAATTGTCCAAGTTAATTGATAAAATATACCCAATGCGAACTTTCAGGGGCATCCCGCTTTTTATCATACCGTTCACCCTTATCTACGCTCTTATAAATTTCCTGCCGGCGTTCTGGCTGGCTACGCATCTGCCCGCGCTGCCGCCCTGGCTCGGCTACACGCTGTTTCCGGTAATGGCTTTCGTCGCGCCGCTCTGGATGCTGCTGATGCGCCGCGCCGCCGCGCCGTGGTGCAGGATAGTAACAGTGCTGGTGCATTGCTGGATGGGATTGGCATTTATATTTTTCAGTTTTACGGCGACAGGTTATATTTTTGAATGGCTGGCTAAACCGCTGTCGGGTATCACCGACGTGGTACGCTGGACATCCATGATAATCCCTCCCGCCACGCTGATTGCCGTCATACTCGCAATATCCGGAGGACTCCGAAAGCCCCGGATTAAAAATCTGGAGATATCCTGCAAAAACCTGCCCGAAGCGCTGGACGGTTTTAAAATAGCGCACCTTTCCGACATACATCTGGGCGGCGCGATGCCAAAATCGCGCATTGAGTTCATCTGTGACACGCTGGAGGAACAAAAACCGGATTTGCTGGTTTTCACAGGCGATCTGGCCGATCCGGGATTCAACGATTTTGACAGGCTGCGCCGCGCGGCGGGAAAGCTTAATATACCATGCGGACGCTATGGAGTGCTGGGCAATCACGAATACTATTTCGGCATAGAAAGGGCACAAACCGTTTTCGACGCTTTCGGGCTGACGTTATTGCGCAACAACCACGTCACGCTGAAAAACGGTTTACAGATAGCGGGCATCGACGACAGCCAGACCTCCGGTATAAAGCGAGAGGACGTGGAAAAGATTTTTTCCGCGCTGGACCCGGAAAAACCTTCCATATTCCTTACACATCAGCCGAGATTTTTTAAACTGGCGGCCACGCATGGCATAAGCCTTGTGCTGGCCGGGCATACGCATAACGGCCAGATTTTCCCGTTCAACCTGCTGGTCAAGCTTGTGCATGAACAGGCTTACGGACTTTATCAGAAAGATGACACAAGTCTTTACATAACATCCGGCGCAGGCTGGTGGGGTCCGCCGATGAGGCTTTTCACAAAATCCGAAATACCAATCATTACGCTGCGTCCGAAAAAATAAAGGAGAAGGAAAATGCGTTCCATTCTGGGATTCTCGCTTTTCATGTCATCGTTTACGCTTATATACGTTGTGATGCATTATTTCGTTGCATGGTGGATCGGCAGACATTTCCCCGCAATCCCCGCGCTGCCGCTGCGGCTGCTGCCGCCGCTTCTGGCGATAGCCACGCCCGGCATGCTTGCCGCGTTGCGCCACAGCCACGGGAAGCTGATGATGCTGGGCTCCTACTGCGCCTATATCTGGATGGGCGCGATATTTATTGTTTTCTGGACGGTGCTCGCCGGATTCATCATTGAATGGCTGTCCGGTTTCGCCTTCGGAGGAGAAGCGGCAAACCTCTGGGCAGCAAGGCTGGTCCCGGCATGCTGCGCATTTTTCGTGCTGCTGGCTTTGTACGGTGGATTTAGAAAACCTGCTCTAAAGCATATTGAAATACCGATGAAAAATTTGCCCGCAGGCATGAACGGTTTTAAAATAGGCTTTTTTGCGGACATGCACATGTCGGCGATAATGCCGGTGTCGCATTTGCTCGACACCTGCGATAAATTAAAAGCGGAGAATCCGGACCTCATCATATTCGGCGGGGATTTTGTTGACCCCGGATTTTATGACATGGCGCTGCTGCGCGAGCTTTCGGCACAACTCAAGCCGCCTTACGGCAAGTACGCGGTTTTCGGCAATCATGAATACTATTACAGCGTGCGCGGCGCGCAGGAAGTGTATGATTCCTTCGGCCTTACAACGCTGCATAACGACACGGCTGCGCTTTCAAACGGGCTGCAACTTGCCGGGATAGACGACGTGCGGGTGATGCACATAACGCAGGAAGAAGCGGACAGGGTTATGGATAAACTTGACCCGGCCAAACCTTCTATTTTCATCACACACGAACCCTACTTTTTTGAAGACGCGGCAAAACGGGGAGTGGGCCTTGCACTTGCCGGGCACACGCATGCAGGGCAGATTTTCCCGTTCAATCTGATAATAAGCCTCACCTACAAATATATCTACGGGCTGTATTCGGACGGGGATGCGCGGTTCTACGTAACTTCCGGTTCCGGCTGGTGGGGTCCGCCGATGCGGCTTTTCACGCGGGCGGAAGTGGTGATAATAACTCTTACTCCAAAATAAGCCTGGCGGCCGAGGCGGCGTCAAGATTCTCTTCTTTTATATCGTCAAGCAGTTGCTGCGCCGCGCCATAATTAAGCGCGGATGATTTTTTCAATGCAGCCAAAGCATCATCGTGCATTTTAAGCCCGGCATAGCCTTTGGCCAGTACAAAATACCCCACCCCGTTTGATGGATCCGCATTCACCGCGCGCTGCGCGAGGATGCGCGTCATCTCGAACTTTTCTTCCCTCGCATAAATGACGGCCATAAGAATCATCACGTTCGGCTGATTGGGCTCGCGCTCCAGCGACTCGGAGAAAACCGACATGGCTATGGCGTAGCTCCCGCGCGCCATTTCCATTTCCGCCCGTGCATTCAGATAAAAAACATCATGGCTGCGCACGAAGGCCATACGGAAGGAATCCACCGCCTCTTCATACCTGCCCATGCGCTCAAACAGCACGCCTAAATCATAGAATGCCTGAGCCAGCGCGGGCTCCGCCGACGCGGCACGGCTGTAGTATTTTGACGCATCGGCCATGTTGCCCATGGAATAGGCGGCGGAACCGCGGCCAAGCAGCGCCTCGTAATTGGAACCGTCTACGGCCAGCGAGCTGTCATAGAAAATTGCGGCGGCCTTTGCATTGCCCGCAAGCAGCGCCCTGTCGCCGCGCAGCGCGCGCACGGCGGCATATGTCCATTTGTCCCGGTGAGCATCATCCTCAACCGGGTCAATAATATTGTCGAATTCAGACAACCTCCCGGCCGTGAACAGCGCCTTTGCCTCCAGATAACCGGAAATACCGTCAAGTCCGGCGCGGTGATTCCAGAGCGCCACTTCATTTTTATATATGGGGCCAAGCCGGCATGATGCCAAGCCGCAGACTATCGCGATGCTGGAGAACAAAAGCGTTTGTTTCCATGCGCCAAAGGCAAATCTTTCGGACACGCCATGCAGCGCGCAGGCAAGCAGCAGCGAAAGTCCGGCACAAAGCGGATAAGTCAGGAATTCGGCTGAAAGCAAAGTTTTGCCGCCCCAGCCGCACCAGCACAGCATAAAAAACCCCAGCACGCTTCCGGCTGCAAGCGACAAACCCGCATCAACACCGCATAAACCATCCCCTTTTTTAGCGCGCAGGGCGAAATACGACAAAACCGCCGCAAGAATCGCAGCGATGAAAATCCATGCGGCATGGCATCCCGCGTCCTGCAAAATTGGAGTGCAGGAGAACGGATTAAAAAATCCAAGTATGCCGCGCGCCGAAAGCGCCATGGGCGAAATATCCCTGGCCCCGTACAGGAGCGACGAGCGGTGCGCCCTGAAACAAAGCAGCGCCATATATGCCGAAGCGGCGCACAGCGCGCCGTAAACGCCGTAAACAACCGTATAATTCACGCCGCGCCGGATAAAATACCGCAATAACAAAAACAGCGCAAAAATCGAAACCGCGACAAGAGTGTCGGATGCAAACAGCAGCAAAATAAGGGACCATACCGCAACGGAAAGAGTCTCCCCGCTGGCCGATATATCAGGCCCCGATATCTGGTAGAAGAACGCAAGGAACAGCAGCACGGAAAGCAGCGGCGCAATCCCTCCCGCCGACATCACCGCGCAAAGCGCCATGGGATGCAGTCCGAAAACAAGCGCGGCTACGGCCGCAAGCCGCCAGGAAAAACCGCTTCTCTTAAGCAGCCCGGCAAACAGGAAAACCGACATGCCGTGCAGCAACATCCCGGCAAGGCGTATCAGCAACGGCTGCGGCACTCCGACCACATGCCTGAGCGCATAGTCCACCGCAAAGGAGGCCGGCTGATAAAACGGGAAATCCTTTATGCCGCATAGAATGCCGCAATGCGAAACGGCCTTAAGATAAAGCCCGTCTGCGCCGTTAAACGGCAGTCCCGCATAGATGGAAACGCAAAGCATGGACAACAGAACGGTCCCGCCAAGCGCGCAAGCGTCGGCAACCTTAAAATCGTGGGTCATTTCGAATTTCAGCCGCATTTCCGGAAATTATAGGTTATTTAGGACCCTTTTTCTTCTGGAATCGATATATGTACGCGGAATCGCCGCTCTTTTATTAATTAATATATGTATGTATATAATTAAAGGACCTATACAAAAATAGGCCGATAGGCCCATGGCAGAAGCGAAAAATACCCGTATTCTAGTAAAAGGATCAGGTGGTTTTGCAGGACAATTTGTAAACCATCGTACCTGTAACCAAGAAGGGTCACCCACATACGGAGGTTAACGAAAGTATGGTAAATAAAAGCATCGCAGCCCTGCTCGCTCTGGCGTTTGCTGCCGCCGGCGCAAGCGCGGCCACAGTAAACTTCGACCAGAACGGCTCCGGAGTAAAAGACATAACCAACACCACCACCGGCATAGAAATACCGAAGGTGACTGTTCCCGCCACCAAAGACGCGAGTTCCCTTCCGGAATGGACGCTGATGGTGTTCGAAAACGGCAAGAACAATCTCGAACCCTACGCCATAAAGAACTTCAAGCAGATGGAAAACGTAGGCTCCAGCGACAAGCTTAACATAGTCGTGGAAATGGGCCGCTACAAAAACGACAATACCAACGGAGCATGGACCGGCTGCCGCAGGTATCTCGTCCAGAAGAGCAACTCAGCCGACATGACATCCCCCGTACTGCAGACCATCCCCCAGTGCGACATGGGCGACTATAACCATGCGATAGACTTCGGCAAATGGGCGATGAGCAACTACCCCGCCAAGCACTACATGTTCATACTCTGGAACCATGGCGCAGGCTGGGTAAAATCCGCAAGCAAGAACCTTCCGCCCAACCCCGCTACCGATATGGCAAAGCCCGTGCTGCGCGGCATTTCTTACGATGACGAAACCAACAATCACATCGACACGCCGCAGATGGCCAAGATCCTCCAGGCCCTCGGCCATGTGGACGTATACGGTTCCGACGCCTGCCTGATGCAGATGGCCGAAGTGGACACCGAGATAAAGCCGTATGTGGACTACATAGTCGGCTCCGAAGAGACCGAACCCGGCGACGGCTACACGTATGACGACTTCCTCAACCGCGCGCTTCAGTCCGATCTGACCCCGTCGGCATTTGCAAAAGCCGCAGTAGACTCCTATGGCGACCATTATGTGAGCATCAACGACACCACGGCGACCCAGTCCTATCTGGCGTCGTCTTCAGTGGACAAATTCAACACCCTTGTCACCAACTTCGCGCAGGCCGTTATGGACAATAACGACAAGAGCGCGGCGACCACCGCCCGCAGCAATGCGCAGAAATACGCGTATGATAACAACAAGGATCTGTACGACTTCGTTTCCCAGACCGTCTCCAACAGCAGCAATCAGGCTGTGCAGACCGCCGGGAACAACCTGATGCAGTACATATCGGGCACGCTGATACTCGACAATCGGTCATCCGCGAATTCGCATGGAATAGCCATATACGTACCGAATTCGTCTTATGACAGCAACTACAACGAACTGGCCTTCGCAAAAGCGACCAACTGGCCCACCTTCGTGCAGTGGCTGTTAAACGGCAGCAGCTCCGGCGGCAACAGCAACTATTAATCCGCCGTTGTGCAACGCCATCATTAAAGATTATCCCCCCGCGCAAAACGCGGGGGGATTTTTTTTGGTCATTTTCCTGCCGGGCGCTATTTAAATATACTGATACAAATGCAGGGCCTTATCTCCGTGCTGATATTTATACTGTTCCTCCCGGCCGCCCATGCCGGAGGCTCTGCCCTGACGCAACCGCAGCCGCAGGTTAAAACATCAACGGAGGCGGTCCATTTATTCTACGGGCCGAAACTTCCGCAGTACTATCAGGAACTTTCCCCCCTTGAACTGGAAATAGGCCAGTTGCTCATGCCGACAGCCGATATAAGCGGCGTAGGCAGGCTGCAAAAAGCCGTGGCTCGCGGGGAGATAGGCGGCATAGTGCTGCAATGGGGCAGATTCGACAGCAAAAACACCTTCGGCGTGACCTATGCGCTGCAAAGGCTGGCGGCAAAAAGCCCGCTGCACGAACCGCTTATAATAGCGGCTGATTACGAAGGCGGCCCGGTTTTTGCGCCGGAAACGCTGGGGCTGCCCGACCTGCCCACCAACATGATGATCGGCGCGGCAAATAACGGCGACAACTGCGGGCTGCTTTTCTATCTCGCCGGGCAGGAACTTAAAAAAGCGGGCATAAACATGAATTTCTCGCCGGTACTGGATATAAACACCGAACCGACAAATCCCATTATCGGAGTACGGTCTTTCGGCGACGATCCTGAACGAGCAGCCACGCTCGGCACGGCGGTCATCAACGGGCTAAAAGCTGCGGGCATAGCCCCGGTGGCAAAACATTTCCCCGGTCACGGCGCGGCGAAAGCGGATTCGCATCTGGAACTTCCGCGCATAGACATATCCACCGAAGCGCTGAAAGCGCACCTGCTGCCATTCGCGCGCGCCGTGGACGCAAAAGTTACCGGCATAATGACCGCGCATGTTTTGTATCCCGCACTGGACCCGGTTAATCCCGCGACTTTTTCGACAGCGGCGGTAGCCGGGCTGCTGCGCGGCGAACTGGGATTTAAGGGAGTGATTTTATCCGACAGCCTGGACATGAAGGGCGCTTCAGGAAAAACATCGGTGGAAACAGCGGCCGTTGCGGCGCTTAAAGCCGGGGTAAACCTGCTGATAATCGGCAACGGCAATCCGGCCAGGGTGCGCGCCGCCATAGTCGACGCCGTTAACCGCGGGGAAATATCGCAGGCAGCGCTGGACTACGACGCGCAAATGGTGGCGAAGCTGAAAGCCAAATATGCAAAGCCGTCCCCTAAACCGCACAGTCTGGAATTTTCCGAAACCTACCGGGATGTGTCTAAAGCCATAGCCGACGAGGGAGTGACGCTGGTGAGGGATACGCAGAATCTTGCGCCGCTGACGCCGTCCACGGCCAGCGTATGCGCCGTGTTTTTCGTGCCGCCGAGATTTGCCGGAGACATGGTGCGGTTTTCAGCCCCGCTGATGCGAGGCGGGGCGGAAGTGCAGGTTTATAACTCACGGGTCGAGCCGGGCGCAAAAGATGCAAAGCGGGCGATGGAATGCGCCGCTCTCGCAGATGTGACGGTTGTAGGCAGTTTTCAGTGGGCCGCAAAACCGGCGGATGCGCAGGTGAACCTGATAAAAAAACTGCTCTCTTCCGGCAAAAAAACGGCGCTGCTTTCGCTTATGAGCCCGTATGACATAACGCTTTATCCCGAAGCAAAAACCGTTATCGCGCTTTACGGCATAACCAGATTTTCTTCCGAGGCTGCGGGCGCATTGCTGGGCGGAGAAATAAAACCCCTCGGCAAACTGCCGGTAACGGTCACACAATAATAGTTTTTTAAAATAAAAAAGGCCGCAGCATATAAAGCTGCGGCCTTTTCATGTATGCAGATTTTAATTCGCTGCAACCGGCCTGGGTTCCCTTGACGCGCGGAAATACTCAATTACCGCCGGAAGTATCGAGATGAAAATTATCGCCAGTATCACGTAATGGAAGTGGTTGCGTACCACGGGCAGGTTGGCGAATTTGCGCCCGACCAGCAGGAATCCGCATGCCCACGTTACCCCGCCGATGATATTGTATGCGGCAAAACGCGTGTAGCCCATTGTTCCTATGCCTGCGACAAACGGAGCGAAGGTGCGTATTATCGGGATAAAGCGCGCGAAAATTATCGTCTTGCCGCCGTATTTTTCATAAAAACCATGCGCGCGCATAAGGTGCTTTTTATTGAGCCAGCGCGAACTTTCGCTGCTGAAAACCTTCGGCCCCGCCCACCAGCCCGCGGAATAATTGACCGCGTCGCCAAGCACGGCGGCGACGGAAAGCAGCAGCATCGCAAGCGGCAGGCTTATCGGAGAATCCGGCTTTGCCGACAGCGCGCCTATCGCAAACAAAAACGAATCGCCCGGCAGGAAAGGCGTGACAACCAGTCCGGTCTCGCAGAAAATAACCGCGAACATCAGCAGATACAGCCAGCTTCCCAAATCCCCCGCCCAGGTGTTAAGATACACGTCAAGATGCAAAAATACGTTCACAAAATATGCGAGTTGATGCATTATTCAAGTCTCCTGTTGTGATGAAAAAACGGGTGAGGTCAGTCCTCTTCCGGATACGGCTTGCCGTCGGCGGCGGGCGCGCTGGAGCGGCCTATGAAGCCCGCCAGCACTATTATAGTAAGCACGTACGGTATCATCTGTATGAACTGCGTCGGCAAGTCCACGCCCACGGCCTGAAGCTGGATTTGTATCGCTTCCGCAAAACCGAAAAGTATAGCGGCAAGCGTGGCGCCGAGCGGATTCCATTTACCGAAAATCATCGCGGTAAGCGCTATGTAGCCGCGCCCGCCGCTCATCCCGTCGCTGAACTGGTTCTGGTCGAAAGCAAGCCACGCGCCCGCCAGCGCGGTAAGCGCGCCGCAGAGCAGCACCCCTGAGTAGCGCATTTTATAGACGTTGACGCCCAGCGTTTCCGCGCATTCCGGATGCTCGCCCACGGCGCGCAGGCGCAGTCCGTACGGCGTGCGGTAAATAAGATACCATACGCCGAAAACCAATATCGCAGCCGCAAGGATAAGCGGGTCCGACAGTATCGTGCCCAGTACCGGCACACGATCCAGCCCGCCGAAAGTCCAGTGCGGCAAACCTTCCACGCGCGACGAATTGGAAGAGGAATTGAATATAAGTTTAAGGAAAAACTTCGTTATGCCTACCGCCAGTATGTTTATCGCGAGACCGGAAATTATCTGGTTTGCGCGGTAACGTATAGAGACTACGGCATGTATCAGCGATACCAGCATGCCGCCCGCGACGGCGGTAATAACCCCCACCCACGGATTGCCGCTGTAATACGAGCCCAGCACCGCGCAGAAAGCGCCGGTAAGCATCACGCCTTCCAGCGCGATATTGACCACGCCGCCGGTCTCCGAAATCGTCGCGCCGAGCGCGGTCAGCACGTACGGAACCGAAATGCGCACCGTCTGGGCCAGCAAAGCGAGGGAGAATATCTTTCCCATAATTTACCTGTCACCGAAGCGTTCGGCCACTATTTTGCGCGTAACGCCGTTTAAGACTATCACGAAAATTATCACCAGCGCCTGCATGACTTCCACTATATCCTTTGGCACATAGCCGTTTATCACCAGCGTGGCGTGAGACAATGCGCCAAACAGCAGCGCAGCCACGGCGACACCGACGGGATTATTCTGCCCGACCAGCGCCACCGCTATGCCCATGAAACCGACTCCGCTGGAAAATCCTTCCTCATAATAATGCTTGTAGCCGAGCACGAAATTGACGGAGGCAAGCCCGGCCAGCGCGCCGGATATCAAAAACGCGTAAATCAGCCGGGTGCGTACGTTTATGCCGGCCGTCGCCGCCGCGTCCGAGTTAAGACCGAAAGCGCGGATTTCGTAACCAAGCGGAATCTTCCACAAAAGCCAGTAGACCGCGCCGCAAGCCAGCAGCGCCAATATAAAGGACATGTTGGCGGGCGAACCTTTGCAGAACCCGAGCATCACGCTAAGTCTTGGGATGAACGAAGTAGCCTGTGCGGTGAAAGTATGCACGGTTTCCGGCTCGTGGAATTTTTCCGCGACGAAATAGCCGGTCAGCGCGGCGGCGATGAAATTCATCATTATCGTGGTGATTACCTCGTGCGCGCCGCGATAGGCCTTCAAATACGCCGGGATAACCGCCCACAAAACGCCGCCGAGCATCGCGACCAGTATGCAAAGCGGCACATGCAAAATCCACGGCAGATGCACGTAATAAGCAGCCAGCGCGCAAAGGAAACCGCCGACTATCATCTGCCCTTCCGCGCCTATATTGAACAGTCCCGCATGGAAAGCGAAGGCAACCGAAAGCCCCGCAAGCATAAGCGGCGTAGCCTTGAAAAATATCTGTGCAAGACCGTAGGGATTAAGGAAAACGCCCTCGAACAGCTTGCCGTAAACCAGCAGCGGGCTTACCCTGACCATAAGCATCAAAACAGCGCTCACGGCAAAAGCCAGCAGTATCGCGGCTATGGACCCGCCAAGATGCACAAGCACCGCTTTGGCTTTGTTGGACAGCGTCATTTGCCACCCGCCATAAGCAATCCGAGCCTGTTTTCATCCACGCCTTGCGCCGGCATAAGCTCGGACAGCCCGCCGCGATACATAACGCCGATGCGGTCAGAAAGCGACATTATTTCCGACAGCTCGGCGGAAAGCAACAACACCGCCGCGCCGGAGTCGCGCGCCTCGATTATTTTTTTATGTATAAATTCTATCGCGCCGACATCCACGCCGCGCGTGGGCTGCGAAGCGACAAGCAGTTTGGGCTCGCGCGAAAGTTCCCGAGCAACGACGATCTTTTGCTGGTTGCCGCCGGACAGCGCGCGCGCCTTCAGCGAGCCGTCGCGCGGCTGCACATCGAATTTTTCCAGCAGACCGTCGGAAAAAACGGATATCTCGCGTTCATGCAAACCAAGCGGGGTTGAAAACCGCGTTTCGCGGTGGCGGCCCAGTATCATATTGTCACGCACGGAAAAATCCAGCACCAGACCGCGGCGATGCCTGTCTTCCGGCACATGACCAAGCCCCAGCGCGATAAGCCGCGCCGGATTTAAAATTTCAAAATTCAATTCGGTACCGCCGAGTGATAATTTGCCGGACAGAGGCTTGCGCAGGCCGGTGACTGTTTCCACCAGTTCGCTCTGGCCGTTGCCTTCAACGCCCGCTATGCCGACTATCTCGCCGGCACGTATAGAAAAGGAAACGTTTTTCAGGGCCTCATGTCCGCGATCGGAACGCACGGAAATATTTGCTATGGAAAGCACTGTAGGGGCACAAGCCAGTTCGGCCTCGGTTTTCAGCTTGCGCTCCACCTGAAAAACCACGGGGCGGCCCACCATCATCTGCGCCAGCGCGGCTTCGTCCGTTTCGGAGGTTTTAACCGAGCCGATGGTCTTGCCCCGGCGGATGACGGTCACATTGTCCGACACGGCCTTAACTTCTTTCAACTTGTGAGTGATGATGATTACCGTCTTGCCCTGCGCCTGCAGCTTGCGCAGAATAGCGAAAAAAGCTGTTGTTTCCTGCGGCGTAAGCACGGCGGTAGGCTCGTCTAGAATAAGAAGCCTGGCTCCGCGAAAAAGGACTTTCAAAATCTCAAGACGCTGCTGCTCGCCTACGGAAAGGGAAGATACTATAGCTTTCGGATCCAGCTCAAGGCCGTATTTTTTTGATATTTCGGCGGTAAGCTCTTGCGCCCGTGCGATATCGAAAGCCACGCCGTTTTTTACCGGTTCCTGCCCGAGCACCACATTTTCCGCCACGGTCAGAGTGGGGACCAGCATGAAATGCTGATGCACCATCCCGATACCGGCAGCAATTGCGTCGCCGGGGCCGGAGAATGTTATCGGTTTGCCGTCCATTTTAATAACACCGGAATCGGGACGGTAAAGCCCGTAGAGAATCTTCATCAAAGTGGATTTGCCTGCGCCGTTTTCGCCCACAAGAGCGTGTATCTCGCCGGCAACGACGCGCAGCGACACGGATTCGTTGGCCACCACGGCGCCGAAGCGCTTGGCCACGTTTTCCATTTCCACCGCGAAGGCAACAGTGTCGCTCATTTGGATTCCTTGAGGTAGGGCACTTTTATCTCGCCGCTGATTATGCGCTTCTTTAAATCTTCAACCTTCGCTATTACGTCGGGCGGGATCAAATTCTTGTTGTGCTCGTCATAGACGTAGCCTACGCCGTTTTTATCCAGCCCAAGTTCCACAACGCCGCCCTTAAGCGTGCCGGCGAGATATTCCTTTATAGTCTCCTCAACACCCACGTCTACGTTCTTTACCATGGAAGTCAGTATATAGCCGGGAGCTTCGGAATACTGGTCGGAGTCCACGCCGATAGCCTTTATGTTGCGCTCGCGCGCCGCTTCAAACACGCCGAGTCCGGTGGAACCGGACGCATGGAAAATTATATCCGCGCCCTCGTCGATTTGGGAAATGGCGAGTTCCTTTCCTTTCTCGGGATTTTTAAAGGCATCGCCGGTCACCCCGGCATATTCGACAATGACCCTGCAATTTGGATTTACGGCCTTTACGCCCGCAGTAAAGCCCAGTTCAAATTTATGTATCAGCGGGATGTCCATGCCGCCCACAAAGCCCACCACGTTGGTTTTGGTTACAAGACCCGCTATCGCGCCGACGAGGAAACTGCCTTCCTGTTCGCGGAATTTAAGCGCCACCACATTGGACGGGACCGGCTTGTCCGGATTTAGCGCATAGTCCACGCAGGCGAACATCTTGTCCGGGAAATCCGCCGAGACGTTGTTTATGTCGTCGGTGAATAAAAATCCCGTGCCGAAAATAAGCCCCTGCCTGCCGGAGGCGAGCTGGCGCAGCGCGCTTTCCTTGTCGGCGCCCTCGCCGGGCTCTATATAGGTATAGTCGATGCCGAGATCTTTCTTTGCGGCTTCCAAACCCCTGTAGGCAGAGTCATTAAAGGACTTGTCGCCGCGCCCGCCCACGTCGAAAACCAGACCGATTTTTTTCTTGTCTATTCCGGTGGCTGCGCCGTTGCCGGAACAGCCGCAAAAGGCCGCCGCGCAAAGCGCGACGGCTGCAAAAGCAACAAGATCGGTACGGAGTTTCCCCTGCATTATTTAACATGGTAATAGCTTTTTAAAACCTTGTCAATCGCGCCCGTACGCCATGCTTTACAATTGTGAGCAAACAGCGCCGCCGCTGAGGCAAAGCGTATTATATAATTGAATTATGTTCACGCCGCAATTTCCCCTTTGGATAATCTTCATCTGCCTTGTGGGCGCGCTGCTTTATATCGACCTGCGCGCTGCGCGCGCGAACGAAGAAGCTCCCTCATTTTCCTCATCGGCGCGGCATGTGGCGCTGCTGGCAGCCGCGGCGCTGCTGTTTGCATTGCTGTTATGGTGGCGGCTGGGGCATGAAAAAGCGCTGACTTTCCTTACCGCTTACGTCGTGGAGTATTCGCTTTCCGCCGACAACCTTTTTGTGTTCATGCTGATTTTCTCGGCGATGAACATACCCCTAAAGCAGCAGCCGCGAGTGCTGGAATGGGGCATTTTCGGCGCGATGCTGATGCGGCTGATAATGATTCTGGCCGGAGTGGCGCTGGTATCGCGTTTTCACTGGGCGCTTTACATTTTCGGCGCGCTGCTTATATGGATGGCGTGGAAGATGACATCCGGAAATAACGAAAAACCCGATCCCAAAAATAACCGCGCATTGGCTTTTGTGCGCAAATACCTGCCTTTTTCCGACGAGCCGAGCGCGCTGTTTTTCATCCGCACCGCGCAGGGGCTGTGCGCCACGCCGCTTTTTGCCGCGCTGGTGGTGATAGAAACCTCGGACGTTATATTCGCGCTGGACTCCATACCCGCCGTACTTGCGATATCGCAGGACACGCTGATAGTCTATTCCTCAAACATCCTGGCGGTGCTGGGGCTGCGGGCGCTGTATTTCATGCTGTCAAAAATGATGGGCATATTCTCGGGGTTCAAGTACGGCGTGGCGGCGGTGCTGTTTTTCGTGGGGGCAAAAATGCTCTGCTACGGAATCATCCCGGTATCGTCTGGCACTTCGCTGCTGGTGATACTTTTCCTGCTTTGCGCCGGGACCGCGGCCGCGCATCTGCTGTGCGGCGACAAGGCAAAATAACCGCATGGACCGAAATATAATAAAAAACTGGCCGGAAATAGCCGCTATGATAAGCGGCAGGCATGTGCTGCTGATGCTGGATTTCGACGGCACGCTGGCCCGGCTAAGGCCGACTTCGGAGCAGGCTTTTCTGCCCGCGCGCACAAAAGCGCTGCTGGAAAAACTGGCCGCAAATCCCGGAATAACGCTGGCCGTAATCAGCGGCAGGGAAATAGGAAACGTGCGCCGCAAAACGGACATACCCGGAATAATTTACGCGGGAACCCACGGCTTGCGCATAGAAGGCAACGGAATAAAACTTGCAAAAACAATACCGGCAAAAACGCTGCGCGTGTTGCGAGGGTTCAAGCGCCGTCTGGAAACCGCCGTTGCGGACATCCCCGGCGCACGCGTGGAGGACAAAAGCATCTCCGTGCTGCTGCACTGCCGGTCCAATAACGCCGAAAACCTGCGCCGCATGGATAAAATTTTCCGCACCCTCGCGCACGAATGCGGGGGGCGCGCGCTGCACATAAAGGACGGCAAGAAGATGCTGGAGGCGCTGCCCTCGCTGGACTGGAACAAGGGCAACGCAGTGCTGCACATATTGCATGAAGTACGCCGCCGCAAATCTGCACATTCCGTAACCGCAATATATGCCGGGGATGATATCACCGACGAGGATGCTTTTGGCGCGCTGAAAAATTCCGGCATAACCGTGAAAATCGGCGGCGCCGCAATTCCCACAGCGGCCCTGTACCGGGCAAAAGGCATAAACGAAAACAGGCGCATGCTCTCCCTGCTGCTGGGCCAGCTGAAATCCCAAAAATAGTTCGCCGCGATTCCCCCCTCTCCGACAGGCATTGCCTCCCCGTTGACATCTTGTGTACCATTCGGTATACTGTGTATGTGAACAAAAGAGAGGAAATGCTCGCCGCCGCACTTGACCTTTTCTCGCTTGAAGGTTATGACGGCGTTGGCATACAGCGCATAGTGGACGCCTGCGGGGTGCAAAAACCCACGCTGTACCATTATTTCGGCAGCAAGCAGGGGATACTGGAAGAAATAATCCGTGAAGAATTCCTCCCTTTTCTGGACCGGCTGGAAAAATCCTGCGCGTTCGGCGGCGACCTGACGCTGACGCTGGAAAACGCCGTCAAGACGCATTTTGCGTTCGCCTCCGAAAAACCCACGCTTTACAAAATGTATCTTTCCATGATGGTCGCGCCAAAAGAATCCGAAGGATTTAAAACTTTCACCCCGGTTGTGGAGCGCCATTACCTGATACTGGAGAGTATGTTCCGGGCGGCTGAAAAAAGCCACGGCAACATGCGCGGCCGCAGCAAGCGCTACGCGATAACTTTCGCCGGGCACATAAACGCATATATAACCGCGCATCACTACGGACAAATAGCGCTTTCCGAGGAAAGCGCCTATCTGGCCTGCAAGCACTACATGCACGGCATATTGTCCTGACAGGCGGTTTTTTTTGCCCTGCTAGTATACATACCGGTAGGTATACAAACAAGAAAAGGAGACTTATGAACGACTGGATAAAAAAAGCTGTTTTCTACCATATCTACCCGCTGGGGCTTTGCGGAGCACCGAGGCAAAATGACTTCAGCAGCGCGCCGCAGGACAGGATATGCAGGCTGCAGGAGTGGGCCGTACATATCCGCAAATGCGGTTTCACCGCGCTCTATCTGGGCCCGGTTTTCGAGTCGGGCAGCCACGGTTACGACACCTCGGATTACTTTACCGTCGACCGCAGGCTGGGAACACGGGAAAGCCTCGCCGCCGCATGCTCCGCTTTTAAAAAAGAGGGCATACGCATTGTCTTCGACGCGGTGTTCAACCATGTGGGGCGCGACTTTTGGGCGTTCCGCGATTTGCGCGAAAAAGGGCAGGCGTCGGCGTACAAAAGCTGGTTCAAGAGCGTGGATTTCTCGCGCGCAAGCCCGTGCGGAGACCCTTTCGGCTACGCCACATGGCAAGGCCACTCCAGCCTTGTAAAACTGGACCTTGCAAACCCGGAAGTAAAAAAGCATCTCTTCGACGCCGCCGGACAATGGATACGCGACTATGACATCGACGGCCTGCGCATGGACGCGGCGGATTGCATGGACAAGAGTTTTCTGGGCGAACTGGCCGCGCGCTGCCGCGCGCTAAAACCCGATTTCTGGGTTATGGGCGAAGTCATTCACGGCAATTACGCCGACTGGGCCAACCCGCGCTGCATAGACAGCGTCACTAATTATCACGCATACAAAGGCTTGTATTCCAGCTTCAACGACGGCAATTTTTTCGAGATAGCATTTACGCTGCAACAGCAGTCCGGCGCAGGCGGCACATGCCGGCACACGCCGCTTTATAATTTCGCCGACAATCACGACGTAAACCGCATAGCAAGTACGTTATTGATAGGAACCTAAATAATGTCCTATGCGAAGGCCCGAAATCGGGACTTGCGCTAGGCGCGGATGTGAAAGCGTGATGCCCGCACGGTGAACAGACGCAACGACGCGCAAGTCCCGAGGGCGGGCCTCCCCGAAGGGGCTGGCCGCTTTTGCGCTGCAACCGCGTCGCGCTGAATACACCATACGGGAAGTATGCTGTATTCATCGCTCCTTGTTTCGCTGCAAAATCGAACCAGTCGCATAGGGCATTATTTAGGTTCCTATCAATAAAGGACCGCAGGCATCTGCATCCGCTTTACTGTCTCTTATTTACAATGCCGGGCATACCGTCTATATATTACGGCAGCGAATTCGGCGTCGCGGGCGAGAAAAGCCGCAACTCGGATGACGCGCTGCGCCCGGAACTGGATTTTCCGGGACTGCTGAAAACCGGGGACTGGCAACTGGCGGCGACGGTCTCCCGGCTGGCCGCGCTGCGCGCAAATTCGCAAGCGCTGCAAAGCGGAGGATACAGACAGATTACAGTCACGCCAAAACAACTCGCCTTCCTGCGCGAAAGCGACGGGGAAAGCGTCCTTGTATGCATAAACGCGGACAGCAGGAGCCGTGAAATATCCTGCGACCTCAACTGCTTCGCGGGCAGAACGTTTAGCGATATATTAAATCCCGGATGCAGCATCAAGGCAGTCTCCGGCAAAACCGCAATCCCGGTGGACGGCAACTGGGCGCGGATACTCTCAATCAAAGGAGAAACAAAATGAAAGACTTCAACGGAAAGACCGTCGTAATAACCGGAGCCGGAAACGGCATAGGCAGGCAGTTGTGCATACTGTTCGCTAAAGCCGGAGCGAATATAGTCGCGGCTGACATACGCCCCGACGATCTGGCGGAAACCGCCGGATTGCTTGCGCCCGCCGTGTGCAGGAGTTATGTTCTTAATGTGTCGGATAATGAAGCAGTGGAAAAGCTGGCGGAAAAAGTGGCGGCCCAAAAAGACGGCGCGGACATACTGATAAACAATGCGGGCATGGCGCTTGGCGCAGTAAAGATAGCGGACATGCGGCTGGAGGAACTGCGCACGGTAATGGACGTAAATTTCTGGGGCGAAGTGTACTGCACAAAGGCTTTTCTGCCGCAGTTGCTTGCCAGGCCGGAGGCCGCAATTGTAAACATGTCTAGCATCTACGGGATTACGGCCGTGGCGGGTTCCGCCGCATACTGCGCCAGCAAATTCGCGGTCAGGGGATTTAGCGAGGCGCTGCGGCAGGAACTGCGCGGAGGCCCGGTCTCGCTTACCGTGGTACATCCGGGCGGAGTGCGCACGGCCATTGCAAGGAACGCGCAAACCCCCGCCATTCACAAAAGCGGCATATCACGGGAAAAAGCGGAGAAAAATTTTGAAAACTCCGCGCGCACCGGCCCGTTACAGGCGGCGCAGCTTATCGTGGAGGCAATTCGCGCAAAAAAGCCGAGGCTGCTTGTCGGAAGCGACGCAAAACTGCTGGATGCCATTGCCAGACTGCGTCCCGCGACTTACGACAGTTTCATGCTGAAACATGTGGCGGAATTATAAATCACTCGCTGTAAAGCCAGCCGGGCACGAACATTTTCGTAAGCACTTTGTGCACGGAAGCGCTCTGTTTTACCTGTTTTATCATGAACAAAAACGGCACCGCGGCCAGCAGGCGCAGCCCGGTGGTAAGGAAAAGTACGCTTACAAATCTGTGCCCCCATACCACCGGCATATGGCCGTACAGCCAGCCGCCGCACAGCGTACCGGCGAACTGCGCCACGCCGGTGGCAAGCGCGAAGTAAGAAAGGTAGCGGGTGCGCAGCGCGGCAGGCATGGAATCATAAATAAAATTGGAAGTGGCGCGCCCGTAAGACGCCCATATGATGCCGGAGCAGGCTTCGTTAACGGCAAGCAGCCGCCAGTCCGTGGTGAAAGACCAGAACAGCGCGGCCAGCGGGATAAGGCAGACGGCGGCGCGCATCACGGCGACGCTGCCGTATTTGTCCGTGACATCGCCCCATCTTTTCGTGAACATGTATCCGCTGATGGCGCTCGCGGTGGTGACGCTTAAATACTGCCAGTAGCTGAACTTCAGCCCTTCCAGCATATAAACGCTGAAAAACGGCGCGGCCAGATAAACCCCGAAAAGCAGGAACGAGCAGGCGAATGTGAACAGCGCCACGTTATCTTTGCGCAGGTTCATTATGAAGGACAGGAAGCTTTCCCCATCTTCGGAAATCGCGGACGCGGCCTGGCGTCTGGACTCATACATAAGGCTTATGTAATGCACCGACAGAAACCGCGCCGAACCGGCAAGCATGAAGATAAGCAAAAACCCCCACAAGTCGCGCCCCTTGAAAAGCGCCATAATCCAGCCGGATGAAAATCCCACCGCGCTGTAGACAAAGCCCTGCATGCTGTCGCGCCAGCCCAGATAAACGCCGCGCCGCGACGGCGGCAGATACTCGCACATCAGGCTGGACCAGGGCGGCGTGGACACATTGCCCGCCACGGTATAGACTATGACCAGCGCCATAAAGAAATAAATGCCGCAATGTCCCGGCAGCATGGCGCTAAATGCGGCAAGCACAAGCGCGGCGGCCTGCAGGGAGACCAGCCGCAAAAGCAGGCTCCTGCGTCCGCCGAAAAACGCCACCATGCGTTCCACGCCAAGCTGGCCCAATGACGAAAGCAGCACCGGCGCGGAGCGGATGAAAGCTATCTGCATCGCTCCCGCGCCCAGCGCCAGCGCGAACGGGACTATGTACGATTCCGCAAGGCCGGCCATCACGCCCCAGCATATCCCGTCGCCGAGGCTGACCTTGAGGCTTTTTCTTGCGACTCCCTTCATCATAATGTTTCTCGAAACAGGCAAAAAAGGTATTCTTTATGGTATCAAATTGAATTGCAAAGGCATTTAATGGACATCATTTACCAAAACGACAATCTTGTTATAATCAACAAACCCGCCGGCATAGCCTCGATACCGGAACGCGACGGCGCGACGCAGAATCTGCTGGCGCTTGTGCAGGAACAACTGGGCATGAAAGTGTTCGTCGTGCACCGGCTGGACAAAGAGGTAAGCGGCGCGATAATATTCGCTAAAAACGAGGACGCGCACCGCGACCTCTGCCGCATGTTTGAGCGGCGCGACGTGGAAAAACATTATATCGCGCTGCTGCACGGCATCCCCCATACCGACAACGGAGAGATAAACCTGCCGTTAAAACAGTTCGGCTCCGGCCGCGTGGGCGTCAGCCCGGAAGGCAAGGCGTCAAAAACCATTTATTCGGTGGCGCGCAAATGGAAATTCTATTCGCTGGCCGACGTTAGCATAGAAACCGGGCGGCGGCACCAGATACGCGCTCATTTCTACGCGATAGGCCATCCGGTGGCCGGCGACACCCGCTACGGCGACAAGGGTATCCAGTCGCATTTCCCGAGGCTTATGCTGCACTCGCACAAGATAGCGTTCGAGCTGGACGGGGAAGCGATAAGCGCGACTGCGCCTTTACCGCAAATGTTCGGGGAAGTTTTGGAGAAAGTGGAAAACGGCGGTTTCGACAACCTGCAATAACGAATATTTAAAGAAGCCTAGTCCGCGTCGGCGATAGCCACGGAGTTTATGCGGTATACCATCAGTTCCTTTTCCATTCCCTTGAAAGTCTGATAGCCGACCGGGATGCAGTTTATATCGGTCTTTCCTGTCGTCAGCATGACGCTGTCCGTAAGCCAGATCTCGCCCGCCTCCGCGATGCCTTCAAGACGCGAGGCGACATTCACCGGATCGCCGTAAATGTCCCCGTCCGCCGCGACCGAGACTTCGCCGCCGTGCAGCGCTATGCGCACATTTATAGCGTCAAGAGGGGCCTTGCCCGCGTTATGCGCCTGCAACGCCTTTTGTATGCGCACCGCGCAGTTGACCGCCAGCGTGGAGCTTTCAAAAACGGCTAAAAACGAATCGCCTATAGTCTTTACTATCCTGCCCTTGCCGTCCTTTATAAGCGGGGCGATTATGTCGTTGTGGCGTTTGAGATACGCCATCACGAAGGCGGGCGGATTTGCGGAACACAGCGTGGAATAGCCCTTTATATCCGTCATCATTATCACGTAGTTGCGCGTTTCCAGCGAAAGGTTCTGGTGCAGGCTGGCGTAACGGGAAGCGGTATCGAGATAATTGATATCCTCGGAGACAAAGCGGCGGTATATGACCAGCGCCATCGCGCTATGCCCCTTGCTTTCAAAATGCTGCGCCGCCGAGTAATATATTTCCGGATGGGTCTGAATATCCACGCTGCGCTCGAAAACCGAATAAAATTCGCCCGCCAGCGCCGCGTCCGTCTCAAGCTGCAAGACCAGCCAGGCAAGGTAATCCTTTTCCACCCACAGATGCCTCGGGCGGCGCGCCATAAGCCGCTGCGCGGTTTTCACATCCCGCCCGTCGTCCAATAACGCCAGCACAGCCGTAGGTATAAGCGAAGACGGCATGGAGTCCAGATATTTAGGCGGCAGCGCCGATACCGCCTTGCATTTGTCCAGCAGCATCTCTATCGTGGCGGGATGCATCATGTCGGAGGGGATATGTTCCAGCAGCCCGAGCGCGGTCTTTTGCCGCCCGTCCTGCACGAGCTGGCGCACCAGACTGTTGGCCGTCTGGTGGAAAAGCGCGTTCTCGCCGCGCTGATTCAGTTTCTCCAGCATCGCGATAAATATGTCCAGCGGGAATTGCGATATGGAACTCCAGCCCACCATGCCGTACACCAGTGTCGGCTCGAAGCGCAGCGCCACGGCGAATATGTCGCGCCGGAAAAGCAGCGCCTCCATGAAAAGCGCATGCTCGCCGGTGATATACAGACATTGCAGGAATTCGTCCAGATGTCTGGAATTGAGGCGCAACATCAGGTCGGTATTCAGCAAAGACTGCCGCGCACAGGAAAGCGCCAGTTTTTCCACTTCGGCGCTGCCCCACAGTTTCGGCCAGAATTTGTTGAGCTTGCGGAATGTTTCGCCCGGATTGTCCGGCTGCAAATCGGGATGTACTATATACGGCTTGAGAAACAGGAAAAGCACCGCCGCGCACAGCAGGATCAGAAGTATATGTTCTTTTTTGCTCCAGATCGCACCAAGCAAAGCCTGTTGCTCCGGGGGCAGCGGGTATACAGTATCGTTGCCGGCAACCTCGTAAGGGGACGAGGAGCCCGCCACCCCGGCAGCCACAGGCATGGCCGCCTGCGTCATGGCTGCGCCATGCGCGCGACGCACCTGGGAGATAACCCTGCGCGCGGGCAGCATGGAGGCCAGCAGGCAAAAAAATCCCAGAAGCGCAAAGCCCGCCACAACCACAAAAACAGATTGCCTTTCCGGCGCCGGCATCCGACCTCCGTTATCCGTTACACCAACCAGTATTGAAAAATAGCCGCCTGCTGTCAACCGCCAAAAAGAGTAATCCCGCCGACTTGCCATGAAAGACAGGGCGGCGGGACTGAGCGGAGCTTACAAAACTTCATTTCTTTGCAGGCTGCTTTACCTTGAACTCAAGGCCCGCTTTGGCGGACTCAACGCATACCGTGTCGCCGGGAACTATGTCGCCCGACAGCAGTTTCATCGCCAACGGATTCTGCACCAGCCGCTGCACAGCGCGTTTCATCGGGCGCGCGCCGTACTCCGGGTTATAGCCTTCCTCGAACAGCGCCTCGCGCGCCCTGGCGGAAAGTTCCAGTTCCACCTTGCGCTCGGCCAGCATATGGCGCAGCCCGGCAAGCTGCATGTCCACAATCTTTTCCAGTTCCGGTTTGCCGAGAGGGTTGAACACAACCAGCTCGTCTATGCGGTTTATGAACTCCGGCCGGAAATGCTCCAGCAGGATATTTTGCAGATGCTCCTTTAGCGTGTCGGTGGAACCCTTGTGCGCCGCTATCTCGCGCGAGCCGATATTGGAAGTCATCACCAGCACCGTGTTGCGAAAATCCACCGTGCGGCCCTTGCCGTCGGTCAGGCGGCCTTCGTCCAGAATCTGCAAAAAGACATTGAAGACGTCCGGATGCGCCTTTTCTATTTCGTCGAACAGCACCACGGCGTACGGACGGCGGCGTATCTCCTCGGTAAGCTGGCCGCCCTCGTCGTAGCCGACATAGCCTGGAGGCGCGCCGACAAGGCGCGACACGGAATGCTTTTCCATATACTCGGACATATCGATGCGCACCATGGCTTTTTCGTCGTCGAACATGAACTCGGCGAGCGCTTTGGCAAGCTCGGTCTTGCCGACGCCGGTGGGGCCGAGGAATAAAAAGCTGCCCGTCGGACGTTTTGGATCGGCAAGTCCGCTGCGGCTGCGGCGCACGGCATCGGCGACAAGGCCCAGCGCCTCGTCCTGTCCGACAACGCGCCTGCGCAGGCGTTCTTCCATATGCACCAGCTTTTCCTTTTCCCCCTCCATCATGCGCGAGACGGGAATGCCGGTCCATTTCGCCACTATGCGAGCTATGTCCTCCTCGTCCACTTCTTCTTTAAGCATGCGGCCGTTTTTCTGCACTTTTTCAAGCGCGGCGTTGGCTTTTTCAAGTTCCTTTTCCAGCGAGAGGCGTTTGCCGTAGCGCAGCTCGGCGGCGCGGTTCAAATCGCCCTGCCGCTGCGCCAGCTCCTCGTCCACCTTGGTGGCTTCTATATCCGCTTTCAGCTTGCGAATCTTGCCGATGGCGTCCTTTTCGGCATGCCAGCGCAGTTTAAGTTTGCGCGATTCTTCGGTAAGATTGGCTATTTCCTTTTCCGCGTTGCCAAGACACTCTTTGGAACCGGCGTCGTCTTCCTTGCACAGCGCCTGCTTTTCTATCTGAAGCTGGGTGAGACGGCGCTCTATTTTTTCTATTTCGTCGGGCATGGAGTCTATTTCCACGCGCAGGCTGGAGGCCGCTTCATCGACGAGATCTATCGCCTTGTCCGGCAGGAAGCGGTCGGTTATATAGCGCGCGGACAGCCGCGCCGCCGCCAGTATCGCCGCGTCTTTTATGCGCACGCCGTGATGCACCTCGTATTTTTCCTTGAGGCCGCGCAGTATCGATATCGTGTCTTCCACCGTCGGTTCGTTTGCATAGACCGGCTGGAAACGGCGCGCAAGAGCGGCGTCTTTCTCGATATATTTCTGATACTCGTTAAGCGTGGTAGCGCCGATGCAGTGCAGCTCGCCGCGCGCGAGCGCGGGCTTAAGCATGTTGGAGGCGTCCATGGAGCCTTCGCTTGCGCCCGCGCCGACAAGGGTATGCATCTCGTCGATAAAAAGTATTATCTTCCCCTCGGCGGCCTGTATTTCCTTAAGCACGGCCTTGAGGCGCTCCTCGAACTCGCCGCGAAATTTTGCGCCCGCGATAAGCGAGCCGATGTCCAGCGCGACCAGTTTGCGCGTCTTTAGATTTTCCGGCACGCTGCCCGCGGCGATGCGTTGCGCTATGCCTTCCACTATCGCGGTTTTGCCTACGCCCGGCTCCCCGATTATCACCGGGTTGTTTTTGCTGCGGCGGGAAAGCACCTGTATCACGCGGCGTATTTCCTCGTCGCGGCCGATGACCGGGTCCAGCTTGCCGAGGCTTGCCGCCTGCGTCAGGTCGCGCGAATATTTTTCCAGCGCCTGATATTTCCCCTCGGGGTTTTGGTCCTGCACGCGCTGGCTGCCGCGCACGCTGACAAGGGTTTTAAGAACGGCGTCATGCGTCACTCCGGCGGCGGACAGCAGCGCGCCGGCGCGGTCGTCGCCCAGTTTGGTCAGGGCCAAGAGCACATGTTCGCAGGAAACGAATTCGTCCTTTAGCGCCGCCATCTCTTTTTGCGCCATATCCAGCGCATGGCGCAGGCCCGAGGAAATGTAGCGCTCCCCGCCGCTGACGGACGGCAAATCTTTCACAGCGCGCTCCGCGCCGGAGGCCAGCATGCGCGGGTCCGCGCCCAGCTTGGAGAGAATGGCCGGCACTATGCCGTCCTCCTGATAAAGCATGGCGCAGAGCATGTGCAGCGGCTCAATCTGCTGCTGCTCGCGGGACTGCGCGATGTTCTCGGCCTCCTGAATGGCTTCCTGCACTTTTAGCGTGAATCTGTCGGTTCTCATATTTTACCTCTCGCCCGCTTCGCGCCGGACGCAGTCTTCATGTAACCCTTAAGCTCAAGCACCACCCTGATGCCCTGAATGTTCACCTGGCGGTGCAGCAGCGCGGCTATTTCCAAAAGCAGCATCCTGTCGCTTTCGCTAAACATGCGCTGGCGGCCCTCGCTGCGCGCGGCGCGCAAAAGCCCGTTATGCTCAACCCAGCGTATCGTGTATACCGGCAACCCGCACAGGCGCGCCACAGTTCCTATCGTGTATACCGGCGTAAAATCATCCTTTCCGTCGATGGCGGACATTATTTTCCTCCTTCTCCAACACACATATTATATAAGGTTTATTTATATATTTCAATATATAAGCTAATAGATTATATTAGTTTTAGAAACAACAGTTCCGGCGACCCCGGGGGGGCCCAAGCCTTTGGGATATTTTTATTTACAAGTCGGTATGCGGTGCGAATTAGTATAATTTTAGCGTCCATGAAGAGCCTTTTCATACATATCCCCCACATGCGCGCGGCGGCGAACGGCAACCATCCGGAATGCCATGACGCGCGCATAATGGCGGTCGGGCTGCCGGCTCTTGCCGCTTATCTTTCCTCCAACGGCTTCCCGTCGAACATACTGCATCTGGGCGTGGAGAAAAAGCTGGACGCAAAATTCAGCCTGCCGCGTCTGCTGGAAAAGGAAAAATGCCGGCTGGCGCTGTTTTCGCTGCACTGGCATTTCCAGACGCCGGACGTGCTCCGGGAGCTGACCGCCTCAAAACGCCGCCTCCCCGGGCTGGCCGCCGTGCTCGGAGGATTCACCGCGTCGTTCTTCCATAAGGAACTTATGGAAACTGTTCCCGAGGTGGATTTCATAGTGCGCGGAGACGCGGAGGAACCGCTGCGCCTGTTGATGACGGCTGTCAAAAACGGAGCGAAGGACTTTTCCAAAATACCCAATCTCTCCTGGCGCAAGGACCGGGAAACGGTGCATAACCCGCAGACCTATCTGGCCGATTCGGCCATGCTTTCGCAGCTTGATTTCGCCGCGTTTTCAAGGATACGCCACGCCCGGGAATATTGCAGGGATTTTTCCTTCATCGGAGACATGCGCCAGCCGGAATTTTATTTCGTGCCGGGAAGGGGCTGCCCGTTTTCCTGCTCGTTCTGCGGCGGCGGCGCGGCGGCGCAGCGCCATCTGACCGGCAGGGAAGGCCAGTGTTTCATGAGCATAGAGTCGGCGGCGCGCACGCTTGAAAAAGTGGCCGCATACGGCATAACGCGCGTGCTGCTGCCGATGGACAACTGCTGCGACGCGACTTATTATCCGCGCCTGTTTTCGCTGATAAGGAAGCGCGGCATACGCCTGACCGCCGAGTTCGAAAGCTTTTCGCTGCCTTCTCACGAATTCATAGAATCCTTCGCCGACACCTTCATGCCCGGCTCTTCGATAGATATCTGCCCCGAAACCGGCTCGGAACAGTTGCGCAAGCGAAACCGCAGCCCCTTTTTCACCAACAGCCGGATGTTTTCCACGCTTATCGAAATGGACCGCCACCGCGTCAAGGCGCACCTGTGTTTTACAAGCGGTCTGGCCGGCGAAACGCCCAAAGACGCCCTTTTTACCATGCACTTCATGCAGCTGCTGCGCGAGAAATTCCCCAATGTCCAGCTGCGCGCAAGCTGTGTGGAGCTGGAACCGGCGTCTCCCATGTACCTGTATCCGAAATCCTACGGCATAAAGCCGCTGCGCAAAAAATTCCGCGATTTCCGCAGTGATTACGAAGACATACGCTCGCCCGGATACACGATAGGCAGCCTGCCTTACCGGCAGTGGAAGCAGGCGTACGCGCTTATGAGCGCGCTGTCCCGCTGCATGGCTAAAAAACCGGCCTTTCTGGATTCGCTGGAAAACTCCGGGAAGCTCGACGGCCTGTCCGGAATGTGCAAAGCATGCAACTGGTATAAAAGCTGCTTCGGTTGAAATACTGCCCTCCAAAAGCTATAGTGAATATATTCGGCAGGGGAATGCTGTGAGAATCAGCAACTGCCCCGCAACGGTGAAAGGCTAAAAACCTCAAGTCCGGTCTACTGCCGAACCGGCGTTTAAATGCGCCGGGAAATTCCTTCGCGGGAAGGGCACTACACTATATTTCGTGCATGCCTTCCCGGACCCGCAAAAGCGAGTCCTTTTTTATTGGAGGCATTACATGAAACGTTTTTTAATAGCGGCATTGCTTGCGCTGTCGGTCTGCGCTCAGGCGGTGGCGGAACAGAGAATAGTGTCGCTGCTGCCGTCGGACACCGAAATACTTTTCGCGCTGAAGGCTTCGTCCGTCGTGGCTGTTTCAAACTTCTGCAATTACCCCCCCGAAGCCGCAAAGCTGGAAAAAGCGGGCGACCTGTACAACCCCAACATAGAAAAAATACTCTCGCTGAAACCGGATATCGTAATAACCGGCAAATGGAAATCCAGCCCGGCCGCGCAACGCCTCAAACGCGCAGGAATAAACGTGCTGGAAATACCCGACGCGGATTCGATAGCCACTATATATTCCTCCATAAAGGACATCGGCGCGGCGACGGGACGCAAGGCGCAGGCGAAGGAACTTGTCGCCTCCATAAAAGCGCGCATAGCCGCGGCGGCCAGGCATGCGTCCAAATCAAAACTGCGCGTGTATGTGGAAGTGGACTCCCAGCACTGGACCGTGGGCAAGGGAACCTACATAAACGACATGCTGCAAACTGCGGGCGGCGTTAACATTTTCGCGGATCTGAAAGAACCCTACGCAAAAGTATCCTGGGAAAGCGTGGTCGCGCGCAACCCGGATATCATAATTTCCTTCACGCCGCAGCCGGTGGATTTCACAAAACTGCCGGACGCGGACAAGATAACGGCAGTCGCAAAAGGCAGGATGATATCCGGGCTGGACAAGGATATTTTCGTGCGCCCGTCGCCGCGCGTTGCGCAGGCGGTGGAGATACTTGTAAAAACATTTAATGAAGCCGCTAAAAAATAACACGGGACTCTGGCTGCTGTTTATAGCGTTACTGGCAACGGCGGTAGCGGCGGTATTCCTTGGCCCGGTACATAATCCCGATTTACAGATAATACTGAAAGTGCGCCTCCCGCGAGTGCTGGCCGGACTTATGGCGGGGGCCAGTCTTGCGGGCGCGGGGGCGCTTATGCAGGGGGTGTTGCGCAACCCTCTGGCGGATCCGTACATACTTGGCACATCATCCGGCGCGGCGCTGGGCGCGGCGTGTTCGCTGATGCTCGGCTCCGGGTTCGGGACCCCGCTTTTCTACATATTATCGATATTCGGCGCTTTCGCGGCCACGACGGCATCCTATTTTCTTGCGCGCGCAGATAACCGCGCTCCTGCGATAAACCTTCTGCTCTCCGGCATAATAGTCAGCACCTTCTGCGGCGCATTGATACTGCTTTTCTTTTCGTTGCGGCGGGAAGACTCTTTTTCGGTGCTGATGTTTATGATGGGCTCGATAACGGAATCCTCCCCGTCCATACTGTGCGGCGCGGCAGTTTTATTTATAATCGGCGCGGCCACCGGCATACTGCTTTCGCGCCAGATAGACCTGATGACGCTGGGCGAGGAAAAAGCGCAGACGCTCGGCGTACCGGCGGAGAAAATGAAATTTATGGCCTTCGCCTGCGGAGCGCTGATGTGCGCGGCGGCGGTGATGCTGTCAGGAACAATCGGATTCGTCGGCCTCATAGTGCCGCACATATGCCGCCTTATACTGGGCCCGGCGCAGCGCAGGCTTATGCTCGGCTCGGTAATGGCGGGAGCGCTTTTTCTGACCGCGATGGACGCGCTTGCGCGCACGGCCGCCGCTCCGGCGGAAATACCGGTCGGCGTGCTGACCGCGCTTGCGGGCGCGCCGTTCTTTTTATGGCTGCTGAAAAAACGGGGGACGGGCTATGGCCTCTGAAACAGCAGTAAAAACCTCCGCGTTGACTTACCGTCACAACGGCAGTTTCCGCCTGTCCGGTATAAACATGGAAGTGCGTCCCGGCGAATTTTTCGGCATAGCCGGGCCAAACGGCTGCGGAAAAACCACGTTGCTGAGGCTGCTCTCCGGCGCGCTGGTTCCGCTGGAAGGCGAGGTGGAACTGTGCGGCAAAGCGCCCTCCGCCATGTCCGCGCGGGAATGCGCGCGAATAATGGCATTTCTTCCGGCCGAAATGGCGGTGTCCTACGACTTCACGGTGAAAGAGATAGCCGTGATGGGCCGCGCGCCGCACGCGCGCTGGTGGAAGGATTACAGTTCGCAGGATTATGCCGCCGCGCAGGAAACGCTCTGCGCGCTCGGCCTTGCCGCCGCGCTTGAAAAACCGATAAACGCCCTCTCCAGCGGCGAGCGCAGGAAAGTATTCATCGCGCAAGCCATATGCCAGCAGCCAAAAGTGCTGCTGCTTGACGAGCCGACCTCGCATCTGGACCTTAAATGCCAGATCGACACATTCTCGCTGCTTGCGGCGCTGGCAAAAAAAAGCGGCACAACCATAGTGGCTGTGTCGCACGATATCGCGATGCTGATGCGCTACTGCGACAGGATACTGCTGCTAAAAACAGGTTCAATGGCCGCCTGCGGGACTCCCGAGGAAGCCATAACAGCCGGGATAATGCGCACGGTATACGGCGTGGAAACCCAGCTGCTGCGCGGCGAGGATGGCGAGCCGCAGCTTTTCCTGAAAAAACCGCAGAAATCCCTTTAGAAACATCATTCTTCTTCAAAAATACTGCGCGCCCGGCTAAAAAGCCGGACGCGCATTTCGCTGCAACCCTTGCCCGCTTAGGCGGGCCAAATATTATTTTACAGACGGAGCCTTGGCAGGACTGACATGTATCCACAGATCCATATCGTCCAGTTCGGATGATGTGCCGGAATTTTGCTGTCCGCCGGGACCGCCGCTTCCTCCTCCGGGTCCGCCGCCCATTCCTCCGCCTCCGGGCCCGCCGCCCATGCCTCCACCGGGACCTCCTCCCATGTCAGCCCCCCCACCGCCGGGCCCGCCCCCCATGCCGCCGCCGGGGCCGCCGCCCATATCCGAGCCGCCCATTCCTCCGCCGGGGCCGCCGGACGAAGAACCTCCGGGTCCGCCTGAAGAAGAACCGCCCGGACCGCCGGACATTCCGCCGGGACCTTTTTCAGCCGCAGGAGCCTTGGCCTGAAGTCCGAAACTTATTTTTTTGGGCAGCACTCCGCCGAGCAGGCTTATCGGGATGCGCACTTCCATAACGCCGCGCCTGGTATCGGTGCCTACGCGGACTTCTATATTGTTCTCCGCATGGTCCTTGTCCTTTAGAAATCCTATAAGCTCCACCTTGCCGGGGCGCATGCCGCCGCGCGGTCCGCGCTGCGACCGGGAAGACGAGTCCCGTCCGTCCGAGGAGGAATTCTGCTGCATATCGGGTCCGCCCTGCGGCATATCCGAGGAACTGCCGCCCTGCTGCATATCGGGAGGCGCGCCGGAGGAATCCGAATTGCCGGAAGAGGAATCGGGCGGAGCGGGCGGCCTGCCTCCCGCCGGACCGCCGGACTGCACAAGCTTGAACCCTTCGTTGGTTCCCTTGCCCGCGCCGGTGTCTATCCACACGGTAAAATCCGTGGTATATATGTTTTTGAGCCTTGTCGTGCCTTCAGTGTCCGAAGGTTTTAAAAGCATATATACGTTTTTAGCGTCGTTTGCGAACGCTATTGTAAATCCGCTGTCCTCCACGCTGTCGCTTATCTGCCACGCCCTGCCGATGCCGTCCATCTTTATGCCTTCGTTCCATTCGCTGTCGGCCGACGAACTAAGCCACAGCGCATGGCACGGCGCAGCGGCGGCCATTGCCGCAGCCGCAATAACATATGCCGCAATTTTTTTCATGCTCCATCTCCTTGAATATCTCACTAGTCTAACGTTTTCGGACGCTTTTTTATTGCCCGCAAAAGAAGCCCGGCATTTACATGCCGGGCTTGTTTAGTTTTCCGTTTCAGTACCAGACAGCTTCACTTTCATCCACAAATTCATCGCGGAAAGAGATGAAGCGCTCCCTATGGAAGCGCCTGCGCTGCCGTTTTCAAAAGATGAACTGAATTCACTGCCGGCGGAGTCTGCGTTTCCCGGTCTCCCTCCGGAAAATCCATTGCCGGAGCCGCCCGGCCCACCGCTTCCCCCGCTGGGCCCCATATTCCCGCCCGGTCCGCCGCCGGGACCCGAACCCGTATTACCGCCCGGCCCGCCACCTGGACCTCCGCCCGGAGGACCGCCCTGCCCGGCCATGTTCTGTCCGCCCGACTCGTCGCCGCCCGACATTGCGCTTCGGGTTGAGGCGGAAGTCCGGCGGGAAGATGATGAAGCCGTGTCCATTACGGAACCGGAAACGAAGCCGACAGCTATTTTTTCCGGCGTTACGCCGGTATAAGGGACCAGCGCCTTTATGGACACGGAGGCCTCAAGCGAAACGGAGGCTCCGGTGGAAAGTTTTACCTGCACCTGAGAATCCACGGAAGACGATCCGCCCGCAAATCCTATCAGCTCGACTTTGGAATTTGCAGCGCGCGACCTGAGCGACGCCGATGAAAAGCTTGCGCCGGCTGCGGCGGGGCTGAACCTGAACCCCCTGCGCTTCTGCTGGCGACAGCTTACATCCAGCCATACGGTAAGGCCGGACTTATACGCCTGGCGCAGTCTTTTGGTTCCCTCCCCGGTGGACGGTTTCACGCTTATATGGAGCCTTTCTCCGTCGTCGGAGAATGAAAATTCCAGCCCGGAGGCGGACGCGCTGTCTACTTCGCCGCGCACGGAACCGGGAGGCGCACTCTGCACATAGCCTTCCAGCCACGAAGCGCCCGCGGATACCGGCAGCAAAAGAAAAGCCGCCAGCGGTAGTATTCGGTAAAACATGTTATCCTCCATATCCCGTATCAACGCCCCGCGCCGCGTTTTTATTGCGGGCATTGACAGCGGGGCCGGGAATGCGTTATACTTACCGGTAGGTAAGTTATGCGCACAAAACAGACCAAACCTTCGAAAAAATTCTGCTGCGCCGATTCGTCGGACATGCGCCGCCGGCTGCTAAAGGCGACGGTGGAGCTGATAGGCGCAAAAGGCCTCGACCATGTCTCCGTACGCGACATCGTGGCGCGCTGCGGCGTTACCAAACCGGTGCTTTACTACTACTTCAAGGACAAGGACGATCTTCTGCGCCAGATAGGCGAGCAGGCCACACAGGACCTGCTTATGGCGACAAGGGAGCTTGAGCAGGGCAAGCAGAGCGTGGAGGAATTCATACGCGACATGCTTATAGACTCCATGGAGCGCAATCTCCGCCACCCGCATATGGCGAAAATGGCGATGAGGATGATGAGCCTTTCCGAAAAAGAAGACAAGTTCGCCGGATATTTTTTCAAAATGATACGCCAGCATACGGTCATTCTAAAAAAAGCTTTCGCCGCCGCCGAAAAACGCGGGGAACTGCCTACCGGCTCCGCCGAAATAACGCTGGCGATGAGCGTGGCCGCCAGCCAGTATTACATGGCCGTGGCCGCTATCGGCAACAAAAACGAACTTAAGCGCACAATGCCCGGGGAAATGACCGAAATAATAATGGCCGGTATAAAAGCCGGATATAAAGGAAAGGCAAAAAAATAATGAATAAATCCACATCCGCACTGCTGTTGGTTCTGCTTGTTCCCGTCATCGCATCCGCCGAGGATGTCAGCGTGGAACAGGCGGTGGACATCGCGCAAAAAAACAATCCTTCGCTTTATAATGTGCAAAAAGAGCGGGAAAGGATGGATGAAGAGGTGCGCGAATACTGGGGCAACGTATACCCTTCCGTAAATCTTACCGGCAGCTACTCGCATTATCTGGACAAGCAGTCGCCCGACTACCTCTACGGCGAGGACCTCTACAACAACTACTACACAATGACGCTCGGCCTGACGCAGACCCTCTGGGCCGGCGGGAAGGTCAGCACCGGCATAGAGATGGCCAAGCTGTACTCGGAAAACGCCAAACAGCAGGTGCGCAGCACTTCCATAGAGCTGGCAAAAAACGTGCGCACGATGTGCTACGACATAATTCTGGATTCGGCCACCGCGATAATCGAGGGCGAAAACCTGCGCATAACGCAGCAACACCTAAGCGAGATACAGGCCAAGTACGCGCAGGGGCTTTCCAGCGACCTTGAGGTGATAAGGCAGAAAGTTGAGGTCTCAAACGCGCTGCCTGCGGTGACAAAGGCGCAAAACCAGTTGGAGACCGACCTGCTTGCGCTCAAGAAAGTGCTGGCGATGGACCCCGAAAAACAGCTCTCACTGACGACAGCGGAAGATCCCGGCGCACAGGAAATGGATATAGACAAGTTATACAAGCAGGCCACGGAAGCCCGGCCGGAGCTCATAATGCAGCGCCTGCAATACAAGTTGCAGGATGAAAACATACAACTGGCAAAATCGGAATATTATCCCACATTCAGCGCTTTCGCAAACCGCGACTACAACGCGCAGACGAACAATTTAACCGCCAGCGGGCCCGCGCAGTCCACGTGGGATCTGGTGGCCGGCGTGAAAATGCAGATATCTATTTTCGCGGGCGGCGCTTCCGCCTCGCGCGTGCGTCAGGCGCACATAGGGAAAGACGAGGCTATCAAAACCCTCGAGGACACGGAACGCGGCATACGCATAGACGTAAAACACGCGTGGCTGGATTTGAATGAATCACGGGAACGCCTCGCCGCGCAGGAAGGCGGCGTGGATCAGGCGCGCAAGGCGCTTGCAAGCACGGAAACACGATTTAAGAGCGGGCTTTCAAGCCAGCTGGAACTAAACGACGCGTCGCTGGCGCTCAATCAGGCGCAGCTGGCGCGCGTGCAGGCGCTGCGCGACGTTTACGCTTCGCTTGCCGATCTCAAATGGGCCTGCGGCCAATAAGACGAGAGGACTACGATGACAACAAAACACTTAGCGATTTTAACGGCGGCGCTGGCGCTGGCCTTCACCGCCGGCTGCCATAACAAGGAACGCGCCGCGCTTAACGGTCTGGAAAAAGACCGTTTTCTCGTAAAAACGGAAAAGGCAGCAGCGCGCGATATGCAGGAAGAGATACTGCTTACCGGTTCAGCCAAAGCCAAGGATGAAGCGGTGCTTTACCCACGCGTTGCGGGCAAACTGCTTAAAAACCTTCTTAACGAAGGCGATCCGGTGACAAAGGATCAGCCCGTGGCGCTGATAGAGCGTGACGAAGTGGGCGTGGTCTTTGAACCAGCTCCGGTCCCCTCCACGCTTACCGGCGTGGTCGGCAGGATTTACCAGGACGTTGGCGCAAACCTGACCATGGAAACGCCAATAGCGCTTATCGTAAGTCAGAAAGAGGTGCGAGTGCAGGTGGACCTGCCGGAGCGCTACCTCGGGCGCATATATCTGGGCCAGCCGGCCACGGTTTCGGTGGAAGCATTCCCCAACCGCACTTTCTACGGCAAGGTCTATAAAATAAGCCCCGTAGTGGATTCGGCAAACCGCACCGTGCCTATAGAGGTGCTGGTGGACAACAGCCAGAACATGCTCAAGTCCGGCATGTTCACGCAGGTAAAGCTTATAGTCGGCAGCGCGCAGGGCGCACTTTCCGTGCCACTGGCCGCCGTTCAGGAAGACAACGGGGAGTCCTTCGTTTTCGTCCCGCAAAACGGACAGGCGTCGAAACGCAAAGTAACCGTGGGGATAAAAACCATGAATTATGCGCAGATAAAATCCGGATTGCGCGCGGGAGAGGAAGTCATCTCGTCCGGGCTCTACGGACTCAAGGACGGCGACAAGCTCGAGATCTCGCAGGACAAATAAAATGGAACTAATCCATACCGCGATACGCCGTCCCGTAACCACAACGATGCTCAACCTGAGCATCATAGTGCTGGGAGCATTCTCTTATTTCGGCCTCGGCATAGACCTGTTTCCCGACGTGGATTTCCCGCTGGTCACCGTCATGACCACGCTGAAAGGCTCCAGCCCGGAGGAAATAGAAACCTCCGTCACGAAACCGATAGAGGAGTCGGTAAACTCCGCCTCAGGCATAGAGGACCTCAACTCCACCAGCTACGAGGGCGAATCGCTCATAATCGTAAAGTTCGTGCTTGAAAAACCCGTCGAAGTGGCCGCGCAGGACGTGCGCGACAAGGTCAACGCCGTCATAAGCCAGCTGCCGCAGGGCACGGACAATCCCGTCGTCAGCAAACTGGATATGGGCGCAAGCGCGGTTTTGCAGGTGGTGGTCGCCGGCAACCGCGACATAATAGACCTGACGCATATCGCCAAGAAAAAGCTGAAAGAGCAGATGGAGACGATAGACGGCGTAGGCGAGGTGGATCTTGTCGGCGGGCGCGAGCGCGAGATACACGTCATAGTAAACCCTATGAAGATGGCCAGCCTCGGTCTTTCCATCAAGCAGGTGAAAGACGCCATCACGCAGCAGAACGTGGAACTGCCCGGCGGCAAGGTGCAGCAAAAGGACCGCGAATTCGTGCTGCGCACCCTGGGCCGCATAAAAGACGTCAGCGATTTCAACAACATAGTGATTTCAAAGGTCAACGGCGCGACGATACGCATGTCCGACATCGGCCGCGTGGAAGATACCGGCCAGTACATAACCTCGGCATCATTCCTCAACGGCAAGCCCGCCGTTACGCTGGTATTTAAAAAACAGTCCGGCACCAACACCGTGGCCGTAGCGGACAAGATAAAGGAACGCCTCAAAGAACTAAACGCCGTGCTTCCCCCCGGCGTGGAAACCCAGGTCATAGGCGACCAGTCCACCTTCATCAACGCCTCGGTGGACGCGGTGAAGGAACACCTCGTGCTGGGCGCGCTGATGGCCGCCATAATGGTGCTGCTCTTTATGGGCGACTGGCGAGCCACGCTGATATCGGCGACAGCCATACCCACTTCCATCATAGGCACATTCCTCTTTATGAGGATAGCGGGATTTACGATAAACACGATGACGCTGCTGGGACTGGTAATATCGGTCGGCATCGTAGTGGACGACGCCATCATCATGATCGAAAACATCTACCGGCACATGGACGAGCTTGGGAAACCGGCAAAGCAGGCGGCCATGGACGGCGCGGACGAAATAGCCTTCGCCGTGCTTGCCACTTCGATGTCTTTGCTGGTCATCTTCCTGCCGCTGGCCTACATGAGCGGCATAGTGGGCCGCTTCATCAAGAGCTACGGCCTGACGATAGCGTTCGCCATCATGATAAGCATTTTCGTGGCGCTGACGCTTACGCCGATGCTTTCATCCGTCTTCCTTAAGGTCAAGCACGGCGAAAAGTCGAAGATGGAGAATTTCACCGACCGCATGAACGAACTGATGGCGGAAAGATACATGGTGCTGCTGCGCTGGGCGATGAGCCACAGAAAGACCATGGTGGCGATATCGTTCGGAATCATCATCAGCATGTTCCCGCTGCTTAAGTTCATCGGCAAGGACTTCGTGCCGCAGGACGACACCTCCAAGTTCGAGGTCACGATAAAAGCGCCCGAAGGCACCAGCATAGACAAGATGCAGGAGCTGTTCTCGCAGATAGAGCATGAACTGCGCCGCCTGCCTCACATCAAAAACGTGCTTTATTCCGTAGGCATGACCGACAACGGCACCGCCGAGACCAACAGCGGCAGCATCTCGATAGAACTTGACGACATAAAAGACCGCAGCGTTTCGATGAACGAAATCATGGGCGCGGCGCGCAAGATGATGTCCAAATACACCACGCTGCGCACCGCCGTAAAGCCTATCGGCGGCATGGGCGGCGGCGACTACGACGTGCAGTACATCATCTCCGGCCCGGATCTGGAGCAGCTGCAAAAATATGCGCTGGCAGTCAAAAACGAGCTGGCAAAGCATACCGGCGTGGCCGACACCGACCTGAGCTTTTCAAACGCCAAGCCCGAATACCGCGTGGAAATAGACCGCAGCCGCGCGCACGACATGAGCGTGAAGGTTGAAGATATCGCCACCTCGCTGCGCACACTGGTCGGCGGCGAGGAAGACATCACCAAGTACAAGGAAGGCGACGAGCTTTACCAGGTGCGCCTGCGCGCCGACGAGGATTACCGAAACAGGCTGGAATCGGTCCGCGCGCTTGACATACCGTCCAACAACGGCAAGCTTATGCGCCTCGACAGCGTGGCTACGGTTCAGGAGGGTTTTGGACCCACGCAGATTGACCGCTACGCCCGCCAGCGCCAGATAACCGTGGAAGCAAACCTGGACGGCATGCCGCTTGGCGACGCGCTCAAGCTCTGCGACGAAGCCTTCGCGGCGCAGCACGCCCCCGCCGATTACCGCGGCGGAGCGACGGGCCGCGCCCGCGAAATGGGACGCATGCTGCAAAGCTTCCTTGTAGCGTTCCTTATGGCCTTCCTGTTCATCTACATGATTCTGGCCAGCCAGTTCGAAAGCTTCGTGTATCCGCTGTCCATCATCATCGCGCTGCCGCTTACGATACCGTTCGCGATAATAACGCTTTTCGTGCTGCACCAGAACCTTACGCTGTTTAGCATCATGGGACTGTTCATGCTGGTGGGTATCGTCAAGAAAAACGCGATATTGCAGGTGGACTATACCAACACGCTGCGCGCGCGCGGCATGAACCGCGCCGACGCGATACTGGAAGCGAACAAAACCCGTCTGCGCCCCATCATCATGACGACGCTCACCCTTATCGCAAGCATGCTGCCGACCGCGTTCAGTTCCGGCGCGGGTTCCGGCACCAGCCGCTCTATGGCGTGGGTAATACTGGGCGGGCAGACACTCTCGCTGCTCATCACGCTGCTTATGACGCCGGTCACATATTCGCTGTTTGACGACCTGAGCGTCTGGGCGAAAAAACGCTTCGGACACGCGCAGGCGCAGCCGGTGCAGCAAAAAAGCTAGAATATTATAAATCCATAGGAAAACCGGGCGCGTCCTTTTGGATGCGCCCGGTTTTTATGTCCGCCGGGCAAACGGCATGCAAATTGCTCTGCTCATAACAGACACGGCAAATAGTAACATTCACGGCATTTATACACCATGTTTCAGGAAGAATCGATAGAGGAATCGTCGGAGCGGATACGCTACGCTAAAATAGCCGCCAGGCTTTGGGAGCTGGTGAAGCGGCATCGCGCCTATTTTTTATTGGCGGCGGCGTATATCGCGGGCTCAAGCCTCACAAAACTGATAGGGCCGATGCTGCTGCGCAACGCTATCGACATAGACATCCCGTCCGGCAACTACATGCGCCTTTTGGGAACGCTGGGCCTTTTCCTGCTCAACGCATTGCTTTTCCTGTTCTTCACCTACCAGATGTCGGTGCAGCTGGAGCGGCTGGCGCAGGCGGTGATGCTGGACCTGAAAAAACACATGGTCGACCATCTGCTGGGACTGCATCTCGGTTATTTCGACCGCACTCCGGTGGGCAAGATAACGGCGCGCATACAATCCGATACCGACACCATGCACAATCTTTTCGTCTCGATGCCGGTGACCGCGCTGCGCGACTCGGTGGTGCTGGCGGGCACGCTGGCGATAATGATCCACTACAACGCCAAGCTCACTCTGGTTACGGTCTCGCTCTCGCCGCTGCTCTTCGTAGGCATGACGCTTTTTATAAAGAAAAGCGCCAAATACTATATGGCGTCCAGAAAGCTCAACTCCGAACTTTCCGGCTTCATGACCGAAAAAATAAACGGCATCGTGGCGGTGCAGTCCTTCAACCGCGAAAACCAGACGGACGGACAACTTAAAGTACTCAACGAGCGCAAGTTCAAGGCGCAGTTCACGGCGGACTTCATGGGCAACCTGTTCTTCATGATAGGCGTCGTGATGCAGCCGGTAACTACGGCGATGGTGCTTGGTTTCGGCGGAGTGTGGATATTGCAGGGAAAAGCTACCGTCGGCATAGTCGTGATGTTCATGCTTTATATGGACCAGCTTTTCGAGCCGCTGATGACCATTTCGGAACAGATAACGGTGGTGCAAAGCTCGTTCGCGGCGGCGCAGCGCATATTCACGGTGATAGATCTCAAGTCGGAAATACGCGAACCGGCTAAGCCGCGCTATATAAACCGCATGGAGCGCGAGCTGTCCTTCGACGACGTATGGCTTAAATACGCGGACGAATCGCCGTGGGCGCTGCGCGGAGTGTCGTTTAAAGTGCCGCGCGGCTCGCGCTGCGCGATAGTGGGCGCGACGGGCAGCGGCAAGACCAGCATAATAAGCATGCTGTTCAAGTTCTATCTGCCGCAGAAAGGCGCGATAAGCGTGGACGGAATAAATATCCTCGACATCCCGCAGACTTCCATACGCTCCATGATGGGGCTGGTGCAGCAGGACATATACCTTTTCCCCGGCACGCTGATGGACAATCTAAAGCTTATGGACACGTCGGTGCCGGACGAGCGGGTTTACAGCGCGATACGCGAGATGGGGCTGGAGGACTTTTTCCGCCGCCACGATTTAAAGAAAGTGATAACCGAGGGCGGATCAAATCTTTCCACCGGGGAAAAGCAGGTGGTGTCGATAGTGCGCGCTATGGTGATGGACCCGCCGCTGCTGGTGCTCGACGAAGCGACTTCCGCCGTGGACCCGCATACCGAGCGGCTGATACAGAAGGCGACGGACAGATTGTTTAAAGACCGCACCTGCGTGATAATCGCGCACAGGCTTTCCACGATAAAGAACGCCGACAACATAATAGTTCTCGGCGACGGAGAGATGAAGGAGCACGGCTCCCATGACGCGCTCATGGAGCGCGACGGCATCTACGCAAAATATTTCAGGCTTCAGTTCTCGCAGGTATAAACCATGCTATACACGCTGAAATGGCTTTACCCGTTCTGGCGCAAGCACGGCGCCGTGATGACTATGATAGTGGCCTTCGGCATAGTCAGCGCGGTGCTGCGCACCGCCATACCGAGGTTCATACAGCATATTATAGACGGCCTCAGCGCCAACGTGGCGCCGGAGTACATAACGCATAACGCGCTGATGATAGGCTGCGCCGGATTGCTGAGTTTTATAATAAACATGACGGCTCAGAACGCGCGCTCGTGGATGAATTCGCGCATAGAGCTGGAAGCGCGCGAAATGGTGTTCAACCATGTGATGCGGCTGGACCGCTCGTTTTTCCACAAATACACGCCCGGCGACGTGCTCACCCGCCTGATGGACGACGTGCAGTACAAGCTTTCGTGGTTCGCGTGCTCCGGCGTGTTCCGGTTCGTGCAGGCTTCGTTTACGATGCTTTTTGTGATCACGATGATGCTGCACGTCAACCCGTACCTGACCGCCTGGGCGCTTGCCCCGATGCCGGTGCTGCTTGTCGTCTACACCTGGACGCAAAAGCGCCTTAACGAGCGTTTCGACGCCGTGCAGAACGCTATAACCGAGATATACAACATGCTGGAAGCCTGCTTCGGCGGGATACGGCTTATAAAAGCCAATTCCAAGGAAAGCTGCCAGGAAAAGATTTTCGATGCGATAGCCACAAAACAATCGCGGGCGGAAATATCCTCGCTGAAGATTCAGGCGATTTTTTCGTCGCTGTTCCAGTACATCGGTTCGCTGTGCAGCGTATTCGTCTATATCGGCGGCGGCGCGGAAGTAATCCACGGGCAGATAACGCTCGGCGCGCTGATAGCGTTCCAGATATATTCCGGCATGCTGGTGTGGATGGTGCTGGACGTGAGCAGCTTCGTGGTGCAGGGCAAGCGCGCGGCGGTATCCATACGCCGCATAGACGAAATGCTGCTGGCGCGGCCGGAAGTCACGGAGCCGCACACCCCGCGCAAACTGCCTGCGAAAATAAAGGAACTAAAATTCAGCCGTGCGGCATACGACATCAAAAAAAGCCGCATACTGCATCCGCTTTCCTTCTCGGCAAAAGCGGGACAGCGCGTGTCGGTGGTAGGGAAGATAGGTTCCGGCAAATCCACGCTGCTCATGCTGGTGCCAAGACTGGCCGACGCCAGCGCGGGACATATACTGCTGGACGGCGAGGATTTAAGGGAATTCTCCCTTGCCGGACTGCGCGACCGCATAGGCTACGTGCCGCAACAGGCGATAATTTTTTCGGACACGATACGCAATAACATAACGCTTGGAAGGCTGATAGCGCGGGAGGATTTCGACACCGCATTGCGCGTGGCACAGCTCTCGGAAGAACTGGACCAGTTTGGAAAAGGTCTGGAAACCATGGTAGGCCCGCGCGGGGCCACGCTTTCGGGCGGACAGAAGCAGCGCATAGCGCTCGCCCGCGCGATAGTAGCCAAACCGCAGATACTCTTGCTGGACGACTGCACTTCCGCCATGGACGCCGACACCGAGGAACATCTCTGGCGAGATATGGCGCTTTATATGCCGGGCTCCATATGCCTTTTTGTGACGCACCGCAGCAAGACGATAGCGGCGTCGGACCTGATACTTACAATGGACGAAGGCCGCATCGCCGAAAAAGGCAGCCACGCCGAGCTTATGGCGCTAAACGGCCTCTACCGCAAAATCTACGAAAGGCAAAAACTCGCCGACGAAATGGCGCATAAATAATATCCTTAAAATAAAAAAGCCCCGCAAACGCGGGGCTTT
>Ga0326728_10004190_pt1 | contig 43249 bp, 30 predicted proteins | sample MB3enrmetagenome_FD_207602 | JGI IMG/M metagenome (GOLD analysis project Ga0326728, IMG submission 207602) | Lab enriched peat soil microbial communities from McLean, Ithaca, NY, United States - MB31MN | ecosystem: Environmental > Terrestrial > Soil > Wetlands > Peat | place: USA: New York...
AGATTAACTCTTCGACTTCCGCACTGGTGCGGCGTCGCTGAACATCAGCCGCTCTCCCTTGTTCGTCCATCCCCTCACTACATCACCATGGTCGAAACCGCGAAAGACGGGTTGGTCTGACGGATACAGTTCTTCCGCCTGCTGGCGCTGCTCGAACCTGATCGGTACAACCCTGACGATCCCGAATCGGTCGAGCAATTCCAGAAGCTGTACGAAGCGCAACCTGCAATTAGCCGGCGCCTGAAACCGCTTTCGATTCGGTTGGGGGGAATGGAAACCGGCGAGTTCACGCGGGAGGACGTGGCAGAGCAGGTGCGCCGTCTGGCCGGCCTTCCTGTGTTGGCCGGCGACGCAAGGCTTCGGACCCTGGTGGCCGAAATGGAACGCGACCCTGACCGCGTTGTCGTCACGGCTCGGCGCGCCATTGATCTCATGACTGACCACTATCGCGTCCATCGCCGCATTCTGCGGAACCGCCGCAAGCAGTTGGTTCACGAAGGACAGATGGAACCCGTGCAAAGAGTGTGCGAACTGCACGGCTATCCTCCGAGTCAGCTAGAAATTGATGCTTGGGACGCCGTCCACAACCTTCTTTCCGCAGCGTGGCGGAAGAGGGAGGGCGCCGAAGAACTGCGAGCGTTCGCGCGTGTCGCTTTTCAGAGCCTCGCCTCCAGTCGTTGCGCCCTCGATCTGCTCTCCGCCATTCCCCAGAACGGAGGCGAGCGCCTCAACGAAAAAGGCCGGGATTTCATCACCATGGGTCACCTCACCGGCTACGCCGAATGGTCCACGTATTCTGAACTGCTCCAGATCGCGATGGCCCCTCTCCTCGACCCCGACCTGCTCTCGGAAACCATCGACCATCTAATCCTGTGGAACCGCTCGCCAGAACGTGACGCCCGCTTCCGCAAAGTGGTCGCCGTCATACGCGAGATCAAGCGGAGTGAGCGTGCCGCGAAGGTTCTGATGTTCGCGGGCTTCCCAGGGCTCGCGGCGCACCTTGCTCCCGCCCTGCGCGTGGAGTTTGGCCCTGAAGCGATTACGGAGTTCCGGGCGGAGCTTACCCGCGAAGAGAAGGAAGAGAATGTCCGGCGATTCGCCGAAGGCAAGGAACTGCAGGTCCTCGTTTCGGACGAAACCGGCGGCGAGGGCCGTAACTTCCAATTCGCTTCAGCGTTGGTGCATTACGACCATCCGTGGCATGTGAGCCGCGTCGAACAACGGATCGGGCGACTCGACCGGTTCGGCCGCGCCGCGATTCGCAGCGAGGTGCTCTCGCATGTCGTCTTCGCATCTGAGACACTTGAGGAGGGCTTAGTCGCCTGCTATCGCGATGGCCTCGGTGTTTATCTCGACTCCATCAGCGGACTTGAGTTCTCTCTGCGAGAGAGAGAACGCGAACTTTCCGAAGCAGCCATCCGCGACGGCCTCGATGGATTGCGCGATCGAGTTCCCAGCTTGCGGCAAGCCGCAGAGGAGGAGCGGGCGAAAGATGAGAATGAGGCTCTCTTGGACCTGGGTTCCTTCAATGAGGGACGCGCGCACCAGTTCCTGGGCGTTCGCAGTGAACCGGAGGTCGAGTCACGACTCGAATCGGCGTTCGTCGAGTACTTCCACTGGCTTGCGACCGAAAAGGCCATGGTCAAGCACTCCGACAGCAGGACGCAAGCGGGCTTGTGGCGACTGGACCTCGACAAGATCAAGTTCGGCGATGTCTTCAAATTGCCGAGCGACGCGGCCAGCAAAGTGGTCGGCACGTTTTCCCGCGATATCGCCCAGCGTCGCCTCGACGTTCAGTTCTTCCAGTTGGGCAACCCGGTTTTCGACGCTGTTGCCAATGCCTCCCTGTTCCATCCGATGGGCAGGACCTACGCGGTGCAGTGCCGACACGCTGGTTCGGCTCCGTGGAGCGGTTTTGAGTTCATCTTTTCCGCTCTGCCCAATGTGGCTGCGCTCGCCGATCGACCCGACCTGGTCGATCAAGTTGACTGGCTGTTTTGGGTCGCCCCGGTACACGTCTTCATCAAAACCGATGGCACCCTGGAGGCGGACAGGGACGGATTTCGCCGGATACGTCAGTCCCTCACGAAGTCAAACAAGGACCGGATCTGGATCAATCTCCGCAAGGAGCGTGCCGCCGCCCTGGACGCGGTGTATCCGCCTGACGAGTGGCCTACGCGCATCAGTCAGTTCACAACCGTAGCCCGAGCGCAGGCTGAAGCGAAGTTGGGCGAACGCCTGGAGCCACAACTGCAGGAACGGCGGAACACCTGGGACAATCTGATGCGACAAGCGCAGAAAAAGGGTACGGCGGTGGCCCTTCAAGAGGCCGGAACCCTGGAGTTGATGCTGCGGGCGATCAATGAATGGACCGTTCACCTGGAGGGTGCGGGCTTCCTGGCGGTCAACCAAGATCTCGTGGAGGCGCCATGATTCGCGCCCTCGACTGCCTGACGCAAGCACTGACCGCGCAGTCGCCGCAACCGCTCCGCCCGGTGGAGAAGGTGTCCGCGCATTGTGGCACCGAATATGTGGTGTGGAGGCTCAAGCAGGCGTGGCGGGAGGGATCGCCTTTTGGCCCAGATCAAGCGGTCCTGGTTCGGCAGGCCGTGCGCTGGTCCGGGGCGACCCTGTTCGTTCCATCGCTTCCGCAGGCGCTGCGCGGGCCGTTGTTACAGGCGGGCGTCCGCTGGAGTGAGGCCGGTACGCTTAGCGCGGAACCGTTTTTCCCGGACTGGCTCGATCATACTGGCATCGATCCCGCGCGGGGCATCGATGCCCGACCAACCCGTCGCCAACCATCGGAAGGTGTTCCAGCGGAGTCGTATCTGCAAACGTCCCTGGGGTACTCCCATTGGAAATCCCAGGCATTGAAGGAGGCCGCCTGGCAGGCGCTCCAGGCGCCCGCCGGTGCCACGCTGCTCATCGCTTTGCCCACAGGGTCCGGCAAAAGCCTTTGTTTCCATCTGCTGGCGGGATTTTCGACAGGTCTCACGCTGGTCGTGGTGCCGACGGTGGCTCTTGCCATCGACCAGTACCGTGCCGCCTGCCACTTGCTCTCTTCGATTCCCGATCTGAATCCCAAGTATTACGCCGCTGACGATCCCGAATTCGACCCGAGGGACACCGCCGAAGCGCTCCGGACCGGCGGCACGCGTCTATTGTTCACCTCGCCCGAAGCTTGCGTTTCTGGGCGTCTGCGGGACATCCTCGACGAGCTGGCAGGCGCGGGACGACTCGATAACGTCGTGATCGACGAAGCCCATATGGTGGCCACGTGGGGAATATATTTCCGGGTGGACTTCCAGATGCTGTCCATGCTGTGGCGCCGTTGGCGTGAGCGCGCCCAGAACCGAATTCGCACGCTGCTGCTCTCGGCCACATTTACGCCGGATTGCCGGGAGGGCCTCAAATCGCTTTTCGGGGCCGAGCCGTGGTTGGAGTTCGTGAGCCAAAGGCTACGACCTGAGCCGGAGTACTATTTGCGTGAATTTGAGACCGAGGATGAGCGTTCGCAGGCAGTCATGGACTGCGTGTGGCGACTTCCGCGGCCCGCCATCCTCTATACCACGCGCGTTCGCGACGCCGAGTCCTGGCGGGACGGATTGCGTCGCGACGGCTTCTCCAGGGTGGAGTGCTTCACCGGGGAGACGTCGCGGCAGGAGCGTCGCCGTTTGATGATGCGTTGGGGAGCAGACGACATTGACCTCATGATCGCCACGTCGGCCTTCGGGCTTGGCGTCGACAAGGCGGATGTGCGAACCGTCCTACACGCATGCCTCCCTGAGGACCTGGACCGCTTCTACCAGGAGGTCGGCCGCGCCGGCAGGGACGGTGCCTCGGCGGTAAGCCTTCTTTTGGCCACACCGCGCGACCGCCGCATCGCAAAGGACTTGGGCGCCCGCCTGTTGCGCCCCGACACGATCCAGGCCCGTTGGTTGGCCCTGTGGCGATCAAGCGAACCGACCGACGAGGACCGGCACATCTACAAGGTGCGCCTCAGGGCCAAGAAGAGTGAATTGGTGGGCGTACGCACCTATGAGGAGAACGTTCGCTGGAACAAGCGACTCCTCCTACAGTTGGTCCGGGCGGGCATGATCGAGTTGGTTGGCCTCGAATACGGTGAAGGCGACGACGAAAGCGAGTGGGCTACGATTCGGCTGATGTTTCCTCCGCAGGCCCCGGACGTAGCGAACAGAATCGAGGTGGTGCGTGAGCGTGAACTTCGCATCCTGCATGATGGCTTTGACCGCATGGACGAGTACTTTTCTACCCGTGCGCCGGTGTGCCAGATCTTGGCGCGTCTTTACGGCCGGGGAACGGTGCGGGTCTGCGGAGGATGTCCCGGATGCCGCACACTCGGCCGATTGCCTCACAATTGCCCCGACCTGCTCCTGCCTCCGGATGGCGAGAGCAGGCCTTTCGTAGCAATCGTGCTCGGTCTACCCGCCCCCGCCGACCCTGGCAAGCGCAACGAGATGGCCCACTGGTTGCGGCGAGCCCGAAGCGTGAAGGGAATCGCCCGCTTCGCCTGCGCCCCCAACTTCATGACGCATCTCCTCGATGCAAGCCGGCAAGCGTTCGGCAGGAACGCGCAACCCTATCGCGTGGATTCGCTCGGCGACCCAACGGTGGGCTGGGAACTCCCGTTCCTCCTCGCGCCCACCGAGAGCATGGTCATCGTCCACGGTCGCACCGTCCACCGCAGTGCGTTACGCTTGGCGCGCGGTCGGGAGATCGTGCATTGGGTCTGTCAAGGCTGTGAACCCGTGGACGAACGCGGGAAGTCCTGGTTGGACCAACCAGGCGTCATCCCTTACGCCACGCCCGACGCGTGGATCGAGTCAGGAGGATTCATCGATGTTCACGGACAGTCCCGCGACGCCGACGCGAGTTGAATGCATCATTGATCTGCTCCGAGCCCATAGCCGGCGGGAGTGGAATCGGGCCGAATTGATCGGCGTCCTTCAGCCCAAGGGCCTGCCCAATCTGACGCCCAACAGTACACAGGCCGCCGAATCGCTTAAGGCGTGCGCGGAGTTGGAGTTGATCGTTGAGACCGGCGGAAAGATCGAACTTACGGATTACGACCGGAAGTGCTCAACGCGGGAAATCGTTTTGGATGCCATCGACCGGCGACTGCTCACAGCCATCGATACCGAGCCCTACTATGCTCCGTTTTACAGTTATTTGCTGGGCCTCGGTAAGCGTGCGACGGCTAAGAGGCACCCCCAGGAATGGGCTAATGCCTTTGCGCATGATGCGCCGGGGTCACAGGGCGAACGGAATCCCTTCAATGGCACGAAGTACACCGGCTTCATGCGTTGGTATGGCTATTCCGGCCACGGATGGTTTGATCCGGAAGAACAGTTCCAGGCCAACCCTTATGAACGCCTCTTGCGCCAACTGCCAACGATCTTCGGCGAGGACCAACAACTGGACGGCGAGGAGTTCATGCAACGTCTCGCGGTTGGCTGTCCAGAATTGGACGGCGGGCACCTGTACTGCCGGGTTTGGCCCGCCTACGATCGTCAAAACCGAGTATGCAGCTTGGGTATGAGCCACGCGCTCGTTGACCTCCACCTCGACAATCACATCCGGCTGCACTGCCCGATCGATAGCCGTGGTTGGAGCATTGAAGCAGCGCAGCCGCCCAACGACGGTAAGACGCTCCGATCCGGTCGGATTGATCACATCGAGTGGATTGGCTGAAAGCGAGGAAGTCATGGATGCCATGAATGCGTGTTGGAGTCGAGATGGCGTGCGGAAGGGGTTGGCCAATGCGGCGATTCTCGCACGTTCAGAGACACACTATTTCCTGTCTTCGCACGCGCCATTTCGACGCATCTACGACGACCGCGCCCAAGTCGGACTACGCGAAGACGAAGTGTTTGACCGGCTTTTTCATTCCGGGCATCGCAATGTTCAGGCTATCATGTACGGCGAACCAGGCTGCGGCAAATCCCATCTGATCCACTGGCTGAAACTCCGATGCGAGGACGAGGCGGCGGACACCGGTGAACTTGCAGACATCCGGTGTGTTTTAGTCAAGAGGGGTAACGGTAGCCTTAAAGATGCCTTGCAGCAGATCATCGAGCAACTGGGCGGTGAATTGACGCAGTATCTGGATGATGTGCGTACAGCATTGACTAACATCTCAAGTGAGACCAACCGGCATGCGTTGGCGAACGAACTCAACCTTGAGCTGGGTCCCAAGCGGCAGGACCGTGGACTTCCTTTGCTTCCCCGCGACCTCAAGCACCTAAGCGCGTGCTTCGTGGCGCCCCATTTTGGTGATTGGCTTCGTCGCGAGAATGGCGCGATAAACGCGGTCATCCGCCGACTGACTGAATCGAGTGACGTTTACGAGCGAGAGAATCTTCCCAATTTCACACCCGAGGACTTTCGCGTACCACCCTCGTTTCAGCGCAACAACCCTCCTGTCGTGCTGGAATTGATCGAGCAGTTTCATGATAGCGATGAGCTCTGTGATCAGGCCTCCACGATCTGTAACGCGGCATTGCGTGATGCGGTCCGCGAGCTGACCGGCCTATCCGGAACTGTGCTTCAGAACGTGTTCAATGATATCCGCCGCGTTCTAGCCCGCAATCGACAGCGGCTGGCTCTCTTTGTTGAAGATGTTTCGGTCATGGACGCCCTAGATCGCGAATTGGTCGTAGCGCTCGAACCGCAGACCCGCGAAGGCTTGTGCGATCTCATCGTGGTGCTAGGGGTAACCCACACTGGCATGACTCGGATCAACCAACTGCCGGAGAACCAACTGCAGAGAATCACTTTCTTGTTCTCGGTCGCCCGCGGTTTGAGCGAATGGGGTGAGAACGAAGAGGAACTTGCACGCTTCACGGCCCGGTACCTGAACACGGTCCGCTTACCTGAAGAAAAGGTCCGCGCGGTTGCTGAACAACGGCGCGGCGGCGGTGATGTCGCCATCAGCGCATGCAGCACGTGCGAATTTGAATCAGAGTGCCATGAGCGCTTCGGATTCGTCGAACTGGATGGGGGCGCGAGAGTTGGCATGTTTCCTCTCACGCATCAAGCCCCGAGGAACCTTTTGCAGCAACTCCAGGAACGGGAGGATGTCGGGATTCGCCGGACGCCACGCGGCTTGATCATGCACCTGCTCCATCCGATGTTGGAGAACCCCGACCGCCTCCCACAGCAGTTTCCACCCACCACGCTGCCGCTCCACCCTCCGGCCTTGGCCTATTGGACGGCATTCGAGGAACAGTACTGCGGCGGGTGGCCGGCCGATGAGAAGAAGCGACTGCGGACGCTCGCAGGGGGATGGATCACGGCACAAGATCCGGGCGAGGCGGCTGGCAAACTGGAACCCCTCCGCGTGCCGCTCGGGTTCCCGCGCTTCACGCACCGTGTGGAGAAGCCCCAAATTCAGGAACCGGTTCAACGCCCCGAACCCAAGCCACCAGCAACCGAAATCCCCGTGGTGCTCAGCCGTCTCTTGGCCAACCTGGAGCAGTGGTTATCGACCGGGAAACTCGCCGACGACACAAAGGCCCGTGAGTACCTCTTCGATCTCGTCCGCACGTCGATCCGTTGGGAGGATGAGCGCGGCCTGCCGAACGGCGCCCTGAAGTTTCTTCTGGCCAAGATGTCGTTGATCGAGATCGAGGGACAGCGGAGCAAGGCGCGCGGCGCCGTCATCCATTTCAAGCGCAATCAGGAAACCGCCGACGTGATAGGGGCTCTGGCTCGATTCGACCACCTCGGTAAGAAGTCCTGGAACTTTGGCGACGGTGAGAGATACAAACGGATCGTGGCCCTCTGGCTCAGGCGCCATCGCACTGAAGTCACGATGGAATTGCAGCCGCGCGGACTCGACCGCGACCGGCCGGTCGCGGCTGCGGTGGAATGGCTGAGCGTGGCCGCCACACTGGGCCGCCGCCAGAGGTTGCCGATAGATGAACCAGCGAGACTTGCTGGCATCCTTTTCGACGACCCTTGGCCTCAGCCTCCGGCTATGTTCTCTCGTGAGGGCGCCCAACTGATCGCGGATATGAACGATCGCTTTCGCAGCGCTCGCGAGTTTCTGGCGCAGGAACTCGATGTACCCCAAGGGCGCACCGGCGGTTGCGTCTTCATCGACCCGCGGCCCATCCTGCGGTACTCGCGCGATGTCTCCAGCACCCTGACCGTGCGCGAGCTACCGCCGGACTATCACTCTGATTTTTGGACGAGTCGCTATGAGGCGGTCAAGTCGCTGCCCGCGACCCAGACCCTCTGGGACCGAGAGCGCGAGGCGTTGCGCGATCTCCTCGGCGCGATAACCACGGTCCTCGAAAGCGACCACGCCGACCCGCAGGCGCTCCGCTCCTACTGCGATGAACTCGCCGAGATCCGCGCAATCCAGAAGAAGGTGTTTCCTCTGCCCATGCCCGCCTTCGATGAGTTCTGGTCCAAGCGTGTATACAGCCAGCGCGCCGAGGTATGGGCCAACGCGCTGCAACGGGCCGGCCAGGTCTTGGCGGAAAGCGAGCCAACGTCCGTTGCGGTGTTTTCCCCGAAGGACTTGACTGAACTCAAAGACGCGCTGCTGGCCGCCGAGGACTATCTCGACACTCTTGAGCGCGAAGTCGCCCGGAAGCTCCAGGTGGTCACCGACGAAGGCGATCCCGACCGATTGGCCGCCGAACTTTCTCGTAACCTTGAGAAGATCGGAACGAGCGACCAGGAGAAATTGGCATGAGTGACCGTCAGTGCAGAGCGAGGCTGAAGGCGGCGCTGGAATCTCTGCCAGAGAAGGACCAGAAGAAGGACCTTGTCGGTAACCTGCGGCAATTCGTCCAGAATACGGCACAGGCCGGCGATGCTCTAGAGAAGTCATTCCAGTCGGCCAGACTCGTGCAGCGCATCTTCGACGGGGCTGAATTCCGGCAACTGCAGGACAAGGCCGCCGACGCAGCACGGACTGCTCGTGCGTGCGGCAAGAAATTGGCCAGCGACGTACGCGTCGTCAGCAAGGATTCCTTCGAGAAGCAGATCGTGGCAATCAAAGACTACGCGACCGCAGGCGCCAATTCCGTGTCGGACGTTTGGCAGAAGAAACTCACGGCGCATATCGCCACGTATCAGCGCATCGCCGAAGCGGCGCGCCTGGCCCGCGTACCGGGCAGCGAACCGCTGGAGGGGGCACTGAACGACTTGCGGACGCGTCAAGGAGTTCTTCCCTGCGACGCGGCCGACGCCGCAAAGCTGGCGAAAAAAGTCGTGGGCGTGGCCGAAACGATCCAGAATTTGGGCCTTACCGGGAAACCCCGCGACTTTCTGATCGCGGCCGCGAACGGGCAAGCCTCTGCCCGCGACCTGGATGAGCCAACGGTCCGCGAATGGCTGACTCGTTACGGTTTATGGGACATCCTCCGCGTCAGCGTGGGCCAGCGCCAATGACCTTTAAGAGCTTCGTCGGCGAGTTTCTGAGCTTCCTTGAGCGCAAGGAAGAGAAGCTTTTGTCTTGGGGTTTCTACAACGGCAGCTTTGACGAAACCGAGATCGAAGATCTCTTCGCAGAAGCTCCTGGCGAACTGCGGGACGCGTGGCAGCAGTTTGCATCACAGGGCTACGATCTGCGCGAGGTGATCGAGCAACTCTGCGTCGACCGGCTCCTCCACGAACTTCCCGGTAGGCCTGATAAGTTTCGCACACGCTTCGGGGAGGGGGTCCGGTTACTGGCCGGATTGCGCCAGTTATTCCCGAACCGCCCCTGGGCTACTGCGCCACGCCTCATTTCGGATATCCGCATCGATCTCGCTCCGCGCTCGTATCCCAAGCGGGAGAATACCGCAGAAGAATGTTGGAACGATGTCGCACCGCTCTCCGCACTCACACGGACGGACCTTCTTCGGCAGGCCTTTCTCGCTCTCGCGTCCCGACCGGACGGCCAGGAATTGCGCTTCGCCTCCTTCCAGCGACGGGCCTTTGTGCACCTGTTCGGGGCGTATGGCCGAGAGGGCGTGAACGGCTCCGTGGTCAGCGCGGGAACTGGTTCGGGTAAGACGAAAGCATTCTACATTCCCGCATTCCTGCGGATCGTCGATGAGATCGCACAGGGCAGACCGGCCTACACGAAAGTAATCGCCATCTATCCGCGCAACGTGCTTCTTGCCGACCAACTGCGCGAAGCGCTTTCCGAAGCGGCCAAATTGCGCGCCGTGCTCGACCACCACGGCCTTCGGTCCTTGACGTTCGGCGCACTCTTGGGCGATACGCCCTACGATGGCGACTTCAGCCGAGCGGCCGACAATGGACGTCTACGGGTCGAGCAAAAGCACTGGAACCGCAAGGCGATGGGATTCTCGGTCCCGTTTCTCAAATCGCCGAGCCGGCCGCGCAATGACGTGGTATGGCGCGACAGTGATCGACTGGCCGGCCGGACTTGCCTCTTTGACGAAACCCATCCGCAGGACGCTGAGATTCCCGACCACGCGCTCCGATTGACCAGGCAGCAACTGCAACGGGACCCGCCGGACGTGTTGTTTATCTCGGCAGAAATGCTTAACCGGGAAATGGGGAATAGCGAATGGTCGCGCACGCTTGGTCTCGGCCGCGGTCCCCTGGCGCCCCGCCTGGTTCTCTTGGATGAGGTCCACGCGTATCAGGGCATTCAAGGGGCGCAGATTGCGTGGCTGCTGCGGCGATGGAAACACTGGAGCAAAGCCAGAAGCCTGCATGTTGTCGGACTTTCCGCCACGTTGCGAGACGCATCAGGACACCTGGGGCGGGTGGCCGGGATTCTGCCGCAATCGGTGATGGAGTTCCACCCGGAACCGCGAGAACTGACCTACGAAGGAATCGAGTACAACGTCGCGATCAAAGGCAACCCGGCCGGGGCGTCACTCCTCGCCACCTCTATCCAGACGGGCATGCTGCTCACGCGGTTGCTGACGCCCCCCAACGTTCCCGATGCTGGCCCCGACGACGTCCATGGCAATGCCTTCTTCGGGCGGAAGGTGTTCGGTTTCACTGACAACCTGGACACGCTCAACCGCTGGTTGGGGGACATGATCGACGCCGAGCGAAAGCATCTCGCGGCGCTGAGGCTCGAAGGAGCGGGGATGACCTCGGTTCAGCGGGACCGCATGTATGCGGACGGCCAACTCTGGCAACTCTGCAGGGACATCGGCCATAACTTGAGCCGCCAGTTGCGGGTCAGCGGGTGCAGTTCCCAGCGGCCGGGAGTGAACGCCGCATCGGACTTGATCATTGCTACGAGCAGCCTCGAAGTCGGTTTTGACGATCCGGAGGTGGGCGTGATTCTCCACCATAAGAGGCCGTCGTCCATCTCGTCCTTTTTGCAGCGCAAGGGTCGAGCGGGCCGACGAATCGGCATGCGGCCGTGGACCGTAGCGGTGCTCTCCGACTACGGCGGCGACCGCTACATGTTTCAGAACGCCGAACGGCTGTTCCGGCCTGAAATCGACTCGATTTTCCTCCCGATACGCAATCCCTATGTCCTGCGGTTGCAGGCCGTGTACTTCCTGCTAGATTGGCTCGGCCAGGAAGTCCGTTCGGGCAGTCCGTTCTCGTATCTTCGGCCAGGCATCGCCCCCCGTGAGGCGCGAGAGGCCTCGCTTGAACTGTTGCGCGGGATCGTGCAACAAGGCTCCCTGTGGCTGAAGTTCCGACAGGATTTCGACAAGCTCTTCGGCCGCCCAGGCGGACCCGGCGATCTCGGGCTCTCGGAAGCGGAACTGGACGCCATACTCTGGAATGAACCACGGCCGCTGCTCGTCGAGGTCGTCCCGGCCCTCATCCGGAAACTCGAGGCGGAATGGGCATACGCGGACCCGCTGCTCAGTGCGCAGCGGGAAGATGCCGGCACGACAAGACCGCTTCCGGACTTCATACCTCCGGCGACGTTCGGCCAACTGGACCTCGCTGAGCTCACCCTCGCGTTTCCGGATACCGGTAAAGACGACGAGCCTCTCGCCGTCTCCCAAGGACTCTACGAGTTCTGCCCGGGCCGCGCGTCCAAGCGGTACTCGATTGAAACGAACGAACGGGCATATTGGCTGCGAGGGTCTGAACGCCTGCTGAACGCGGCGGGCCAATGCCGGATTGCCGTGCGCGACTGTTTCCGCACGCTCCTGCTCCTCGACAGGGTGACCTCGACCGTCGAGGACCGTTCCGCTCCGGTGCTGGTGTACCAACCGCTCACGGGCGATGTCTTGCCATTACCGAAGCATGTGAACGAACGCAGCAACGCCCAATGGGACTGGGAGACGCGATTCCGCCTCACGGGCCAGGCGCTCGATCTCCCGCTGCCACGGTCCGCGCCTTGGTCCGTGGCGGTGACGCAGTTCGGGGCCTGGTTGCATCGCGAGTTGGCCGGCATCGAGGTTCTGCGATTCGCGCATGGCTGGAAGTACACGATTAGCATGACGCAACCGCCAGGCCAGACGCTGAAGGGGAACGGGAGTTTCTGGTCGGGTGACGACACGGGGACCGTGGCGGAGGCGGTCGGCTTCCGGCATGTGGTCGATGGTGTCCGCATCGTCATATCGGCGCGCCATTTGGCGGATCTGCCGGAACTCAAAGGCCACGAGATCGACCGGCTGAGAGCCGACTACTTTCTCAATTGCCTGCGAACATGCCCGACCCTGGCTCCTTCAGTCGATTTCTTCTCCGCGGAATGGCTCCACCGCACCAGCCTCGCGATGCTCACGGCGGCCGCGATCCGCCAGCACTGTCGCACCCTCCGGGAGGCTCAAGACCTCTTGACCGATCGTGAACACGCGGCTCGCGAGATCCTTGACGACATTCTGCCGGTCGCGGTCGATGGTGACGACGGAACGGAAACGCCTGCCAAACTCCGCGACAACATACTCGGCCTCTGGAGCGACCCGGCCATATCCAGACGCGTTGCGGAACTGGAGGCCTGCCTTTGGGAACAACCAGGGTCCGAATTCCAGGATTGGAACCGCCGTCGCTACCTTGCTGCCCTGGCGCAGGCTTTTCGGTCGGGCGCCGTGGCGCGTCTGGAGGGTGTGTCTGAAGACGACCTGATGGTGGATGTCGTGTGGGAGGGCCAAGGCGATGCGGAGATCTACCTCACGGAAACGAACTCCGGAGGACTGGGGCACATCGAAGCCATTGTCGCGGAAATTAGGCGGGCTCCGGAGTTGTTTCCCGAAGGCGCCCGCCACGCGCTGACCTACTGCCCCCGCCACAACACCACCTCCGCGCTCCTCGCAGCCCTTACGCATGTCGCGATGGAACCGGCGGATGGCCGGTTGCGCCGCGGTTTCGAACACGTTCGGGAGGCTAGCGATTTTCGTCACCTTGCCGAAGCCGGGGAGGACCTGAAGCAGGCGCTTTGGGATGCCGGTCTCGATTCGGGTCGATCGGTTTTCGTTGCGCTCGTTTCACATTTCCTGCGTCCCGGTAGTTCACGCCAAACCGATCTCTTGACCTATTTCCTCCACAAGGCTTGGCGGAAGTACTCGCATAAGTTCGCGGTCCCGATCGACCCGAATGTGTGGGCATACCTTTGTGCCAGTTATGAACCGCTCCGGCGGCGCTTCTCCGCAGCGCTGATGGGCCTTTCCGGAGGACAGGAGGTTTCCGCGGCGCAACTCTACCGCATTGTGCGCCAGACACTGCTTGAAGGATGCGAACACGCCTGTCCGGAATGCCTCGACGATCGCAATCCTTACAATGACGCTGGCCAGCCTTCTCGCGCCTTGGCTCGCCAATGGTTCGCAGTCGAACCTCGCGAGGTGCGCTTTGAGGACGAACCCTCCTGGCGAGACGCCATTCGCCAGAGATTGCGAGAGTACCGCTCCATCAACTTCAGGGCCGGCAACCTGCATATCGCTGAGGCGCTCGCCGAGGTGCAAGTCCTGCTGGCGGAAGAACTCGAAGTCGGCTTCCTTCTGGTGCCACCCTCCTTGGTGGCCCTTCGTCGCGCCGGCACCGACTGGGTGATGTCGCTCGAATTACGGGGGCTGGTAGCATGAGCGCCGAATCACGCCGTGCTCCAACAAACCGGGACATCTGGTCGCACGGGAGCGGAACGCAGATCCGCGACCTCCTCTCCTCATGCTTGGCGACCCTGCTCCTCATGCCCGCGAGTCTGAGGCCCGTGTATTTCAGCAGTCCTTGGATGTCCGATTTCGTTCTTCTGGAGAATCATTTCCGCCAGTTCAGCGCCCTGTTCCCCGAATTGGACGGCAGAGCCGAGATCCGTTTCAGCGAGTACCTCGAAGCACTGGCCCGGCGCTTCCGTCTCCGTTTGATCGCGACGCGCAATGACACGTCGAAGAACTTCCTGGCGTCGGCCGCCGTGCTTCGCGCCACTAACCTGGAATCGCGATTCGCTCCGGACGAGCATCACGAAAAGGGCATTCTCACGCCGTGGTTTTACATCGAAGGATCGATGAATATCACGTATAGCGGGGTGCACGTGCGCGGGGAGAAGATCACCTACCACGTCGGCGGCGATGAGGCTGGCCGCCAGAAGATCGCCCGTGCATACCTCGAATTTGATCGCTACTGGGGGCTCTTGAGATAACCCATGCAGCCATCCCCATGCCAAGCGATTCTCGAACACCTGAGCCGTTCGTGGCCGAGGGCATGGCGTCTCGCGAACGGCGAAATGCCTCTCGAACCTTCGCGCCACGCCATCGGGGGAGAACTGCAAGCGCTGGCCAAGGGCGATGCCGCCAACCTTCCCTTCTTCACGCCCAAAGGGGATGCGGCCTGGATTACGGTGGCCCCAAACGCAGACGCGCTCCGGTCGGTTATCACCGCCCTGCGTGCCTGGGTGATCCCGAGCTTTGGCTGGGAAGACAGGACGCGCGCCATTGTGAGCCCCCACGACTACACGGGTCCGCTCGCGGCGCACTTATCCTCCCTTTCTCCGGTTGGGTATTACCGCTGGTGGTCCAAGCCGCGGGAGGCTGAGACGACCATTGTCAACAAGCTGCGGACTTGGCGCCATCTGCAGTCGGCCAGGCCGGCCCTTGCTTTCCAGCGACAACCCTCGCTCTTCGAACTACGCCAGCAGTTTCAACTTGCATTGGCAACGTTTGACCGTGATCTTGCGGAGTCGGCGATCCAGACGATCGACGGCCGCCAATTGGACACCGCCGCAAACACCCTCTTCATGCGCACGTTGGCCCGCGACCATTTCCGTGATTACCGCGAGATCGTCGAAGATCAGCGCCTGCCGGAGTTGCTCGAATTGCGAACTCCGCACGTCGTGCGCCTTTGCATCGTCCGCGCATTCTACGAATGGTACCTGCGCCAACCCGAAGAGCAAGGCGACGCGAGCGTCGCGAGGAAGGTCTACGCAGAAAGGGTCCACCCGTCGCTCGCCGGCCTCCTGACGCTCTGCAAGAGGGGAGAAGACCGAGCCACCGACCGCTGTTTGGAGTACTACGATTGGTTCGTCCCGCCAGAGCCGCGGGAACGGGAGACGGAATCGACCGCAACCAAGTTCCTCCGGTGCCTGCGCCGTTCGGATTGGCGCGGTATTCAGGAGTGCGGCCTCACGCTGCTCGACGGTCCGACCACCGATATCCCCGAGAGTCTCCGTGCTACGCTGCCTGCGATCCTGGCGCAGAGCCTGGAATACTGGCCCAACCCGACTCTCGCGGCGGCGCTCGAACCGCGGGTCGGCAAATCACCTGCACCGCAGAGTTGGCAGGATTTCCTGGAGCGTCTCCGGGCACGGCAGTGGGATAGTGCGCGGCGCTTTCTCCGGATGCCGGATCGCCCCCACATCGACCCTGCAGATCCCGCGATGGTGCGCGCCGCTTTGGACACGGTCGAAGAGATGTTCACCGATCCCGCGGTCTCCGGCGATGCGGTGGGGGTCGGATTCTTGCGCGAGACCCTGCCCGTCGTCATAGAAGATGTGGTGGGCGATTCGGACTTTCCCCGTTCCGGCCTAGCGAAGGCCTATGGTGTACTCCTCCAGTTATGGTCGGAGCATCGCCAAGGTTCAACACAACCGGCCGACTCAAATGTTCTCTTGGCTCTGGCGTCAGGCGCGCTCTCCTCGCCCGCAACCGTCGATCGCGAGGTGGGCCAAATCCTGCGGCAGTGGTGGACGGCGCGACCGGTTCGCGTCCTCCTGCCGTTCCTCGTCGAAGCGATCGACCTGCTCTCCGAGTGCTCCGTCGATCAAGGCTTCGTCCAAAGTCTTTGGATTGACGGCGCGGACTATCTGCAGCGCTCTCGAACGGAGATCACCCGCGGCGAGCGGCAACTGTGGCGCAAACTCGGCGCGGGATTGGCCTTCGGCCCGGACGTCCTCGATCAGTACTTTCCCGCCATGCAGGAAGCTGCGGAAGCGCCGGATCCTCTCGTCACCATGGGCTTGCGTAGGATAGCGATCGTGTCGCTCCACGAAAAAGCCGCTAACGCCGCAGCGGAACTGATTCGCGGAAGGACGGGAGCCGAAGTCATCGTGGTCGCCGAACACGTGGCGGGGAAGGCCACCCAGAGTGCCTGCTCGGCCGACGTAATTTTGCTCGTGTGGGCCGCGACCAAGCATGCGGTCTTTCGCGCGTTCGACGACGTGCGCAACAAACTCGCCTACGTCCAGGGCAAGGGACCAGGGAGCATCGTGCTCGCTCTCGAGCGGTGGGCGTTACACCAGTCGGCGCCCGTTTGAACTATCGCTCTGTGGTGCACGTCGCCTCGGCCTGCGGCCTGCTCCAGACGCGGGCCTTGTATTGCACCATCAAGTAATTGGCGAGCATCTGGATGTCCTTGGGAGTATTCTGGACTTCGTTCCACTTCCGCTGTGCGCCCGGGCCGAAGTCCCAGTATCCCTCGGTCCAACGGCACACGTCCCTCAGCGGTTCCAGATCGGCCCTAAACTGGACTTCGGTCGGCATCCCAGTTGCCCGGTGACGGTCCGAGATGGCATCCATTAAGAAACCCATGCTGATGATGCCGGCACCATGCATCAGACGCGAACGCGCGGGCGGAAGTCCCCAGGCGGCCGGGAATGTTGCCGAAGCCGCTCCCCAAAATGCCTTCAACACCTGTAACATAGTCTCCACGTCATTCTGCCCGCTTGCTGAATCCCGGTACCGGTAAAGAACGCCGTCGCTCAGGCTGTTCTCCAGCATCTTGAGGATGCTATTGTCCTGCGCGACCCCTGTAGGTGTCGTCGGAGTTCGAATCTTTCCTCGCAGAGGTGAGCCCTCCTCGGAATTCAAACGTTCGAGAAGTTGCGCTGGAAAGCGACGCCTTTGCAAGAGCGTCGGTAGTTTCATCTCTGTGCTGGGGAGGAGTTCGTAAATTAGACCTTTGGGCAGCGGTTTCGTGGAATTCACCAAGATGAACTGCTCACGCTGTTCCCGTTCGTCGGCGGTAATGAATGCCGTCGCGCAAATTGGGAAACTCATGATCCGTGCCTCCCGAATGGCGGCGACTCGTTGCTGTCCATCAACAATCAGCCCAGGCTTTCTTTCGTCGGCCTCCCCCTCGACGACCGGAATCACCAACGTGCCTAACCGACTGCAATCCGAACTTTCTACATCTGCGGCCAAGAATCTGACGCGCTGGTCGAATGCAATCACTATCGCGTTTGGCAGCAGGGGATTCGTGGATTCCACATAGCTGCGGATCTCAGCGATGTGCGAAAGAACTTCCGGCCGCTGGTATCCGACCAGGACGTTTCCGTTGCTCCTTTGGATTCTTGAAACCGTAGTGAATTGCTGGAGCAGTTTGCCATCGACGGCAAAGCTGTAGAAGGTCCTCGTCGGTCCTTGAACGATCTCCAGGGCTGGCAACCTGAGTTCCCGCGTTTGTGCCATTTCGTTTTCTCCGAGACTAGTCATTTGTTTAACACCACCGGCGCCGGGCCTGCAGCAACTTCCTTGGCAGCATGAAGGTGATGGAGCAGCTTCTTGTGGAACACATAGAGGTTGTGAAATCCCCGCCGCCGGTTCCGCTCGGCGCCGCGGAATATCACGACGTGGATGCCGATGTTGTGGCAGACCTCGCATGGGCACGTCTTCCAGGGCTTATCGCCGAGAACCCTGCGGTACGCCGTCGAGCGGTCGATCTTGCCGTCGTGGAGTTTCTCGTACTCACGCAAGCACTGGAGGACCTCTTCGAGCCCGATTTGTGCGTCGTCGTAACTCATCAAGGCCCGTAGGCACTTCTGTTCCAAGTCCCTGGCATGTTCCTGTTTTATCTCCCCCGCCGTGATACGCCGCAGCAGTTCCGGATTTGCGTCGACCTGGGGCACCCTCACGGCGGTGTAGGTTCCATTCGTGGCGTAGTAGTTGTGTCTGTCGTCCTTGAAGGCTTTGCGGAGCGGAGACGTGCTATCGAAACTGACCACGCCGTAGGCGCTGAAGGCTTCCACGTTTTCGCACCTCGTGATTCCCAGAAGATGGAACTGCGTGTCGGGTTCACGGACGGCGTCCGCCGTCCTCAAGCATTCCAGGATGTCGGGGGTCTTGAGCGGAACGAATCCGCCGAAGGCGATGTACCGGTAACCAGTCTGTTGTAGTGCCGTGACGGCGTGGGCATAGGAATCGGGGCTCCAGCCCTGGGCGACCCCAATCGGCGCAAAACGATACCCCTTCCGGTTGCAGTAATTGAGAAACTCCTCCGCCAATTCCAAGGAAATGGCTTGCCGTTCTTTCCACTCTTTTGGGACGAAGTCTGCGCCATCGAGTTGGTTGTCCAAGGACGCCTTGTACGCGAGAATAACGTGGTCCACCGACAAGCCATAGTCAAAACCGCAACTCTCGTAGAAGTCGGCGACCTCGGATGCGGAGTAGGGAGGCCGAGGTTCCCTGACGTAACTGAACGCGCCACAGTCACCCATTGTTTCCAGCGACCGACCGCTGAGTCGGAAATATTCCTTAACTCCTACTCGGAGAAAGCGCTGGCGCTGAGGTGCGCTGTACTTTCCGGAACCGCCGGCGATCCCATCGACCACCGCCTTCGACACCAATAGGCCATCATAGGGCGGAGCACTGAACAGTTCGTGCGGATAGAGATCGTCGCGTTGGCGGACCCGTGTCTCCGCACGCCTCTCTGATTCGAAATTGAAACTGCCATCCACGAAGTCCTGGCTGTCGGGAAAGAAGAACTTCAAATGCTCCTCCGATTCTGGACGTACGTCCGAATGAGGAGATTCGAGAGTATCCGCATGTGCCGCGGAACGTTCTGGATCTCATTCCAGTTGAGGTCGCCCAGTTCTCTCCAACGGCCATGCGTCCAGTGGCAAACCGGAACGATGGCCTGCAGTTCGGCCCGAGCTTCCGCCCTGGCGTGCGGGGAGCGGGGATCGATAGCAGACATTACGCGATCCATGAGGCGCCCCATCGACCGGAGGCCGGCACCATGCATCAACCGGCTTTTCCCTGGAGGCCTTCCCCAAGCTTCAGGGAATGTCTCTCTGACTGCGTCCCAGTACGTGATCAAAATGTTCCAAATGCCTTCGGAATCCGTTTCCCCTGTCGCAATGTTCCGGTATGGGAACAGACAACCGGAGGGCGACGAAAGACTTTCCTGCACCATCTTGACGATAGAAGTGTCCGCTACCACCGCCTTATTCCTCTGGTCACCGGGTGTGGACGCCCGGCGAATCAGGCCACGGAAGGGTGATTCCTCGCGGGTATTAAGGAGATCGCAGATTGCAGAAGGAATCTTCTTGGCTTCCAGGGTTGGGGGCAATGGAGAAGAGACTGCGGGCAGGAGTTCAGTAATCAAGCCACGAGGTAGCGGTTTCGTATTGTTCACCCTGAGGAACTGATCCCGCTGTAGTTCGACGTCATCTGCCACAAAAGCGTTTATGGGTACTATAAGGTCGCGACGGTTCGCCTTGGAGATCGCAAGGGCGCGTTGCTGACCGTCCACGATCCACGCAGGTTTCTGGTCCGAATTGCGGGGCAGGGGGATCTGGAGAATCCCAGACATTACAAGGCCGTCGCTGACGTGGGGCCCGCGACTGGCCGTGAACTTCACTCGGGAGGAGAGTGCCATGATGAGCGAGTTGGGGAAGAGATTATCTCCACACTTGAGATAATCAACAATCTCCTGAACATGGCGCTTCACCTCTGCGCGTTGGTACCCGATGAGCCGACCGGCATCGTCGCGTGAAACGCGAGAAATGTCGGCCAGGGTGAGAACTTCGTCTCCCGTCAGGCAGAACAGATAAAGTGGGTGGCCTTTACACTGCTGCAATCGGAGCGCCCGCCGCCGGATCAGTACAGCCTTCCTAGGCATGCACGTCTCCCTTACCGGAAGCACTGACCTGCTTGAAGATGCGGGCAAATCTGGACTGCTCGCAAGCCTTGTTCAGTTCGCGAAGGTGGCGAAGTGCGGCAGTGTGACTGCAGTGGGGCTCCCGAGTGATGGTCCTGGTTATGAATCGTGCCACATCCATATCCGACATCATTTGTCCTTTGGAGCGTTGCGCTTCACTCGCCGGTATCTTGGAACAGAGTTCACGCAAGTTTGCGACGGATGGCCGGGCGCCACGAAGGGTGTGAAGGAGTAGGCGCGCGAGGCGGACGTTGAGCGACGTCAGCGCTCCTCCCACTGCCATCTGCATTCGCCCATCACACGGGAGAAGATTGTCTCCAAACTGGCCGCTTCGATCCCTAAAACCGCTCGATATTATCGCGAGGTGATCCCGCCAGAACCCACTTCGGAGCAGATCGGCGACTTCCTCCAGAACCGCATCGAGATAGGGAGCAGACAACACAATGAGCATAGGCGTTCGAGGATACGATTCGCCGATTTCGCAGAGATTCCGCGGTCCCACCGTGAGGACACCCTCTCGGATGGAGCAGATCTCTCGCCACCATGAACGAGCGGCGCCAGAAGCGTCTGAGGTGGTGATCCCAGCGGCAAAGTAGTCCTGCTCCCCAGGAGTGAAGGTCGCTCTGTAGGATTTGATCGCAGCATCCGGTGAAATGAGACCATAGCCCGCGGAGCAAATCCAAAGGCGGATGCTCATTCCGCAAGGTGCCAGTTCCTGGGCAAGGCCGCGTGCAATTGACCAGTGATCCCCAATGTAGAGTTGACGGGCTGGATACGTCGGAGCCGTGACCGTTCCGACATTGTTGCGCCATCGCTTGGCGCGGGTCTTGAGGTCGGGCCCACCGATCTCGTGCATGGCCAACCCTCTCTGAACGGCGTAGCGCTTCCGATTCGTGCAGCTCACAATAAGATTAATTGTACGCGACAAGAACGAGCTCCATCTGTAGTTTAGCTATTCGGTACTTCTGAAAAACTACCATTGTGCACGGCGGAAGTCCACTGCGTGTGCCGCCACCTCGATGTGGACGCTCCTGAAGATCACCGAGCCTCAGTAGATAAAGGAGCGATCATCGCTCGTCGGCAACGGCACTGGCCATCCGAACAAGCATACGTGGTCGTAGGCCCAGAGCTTGATGGCTGATAGGCCGAGGCGGTTGACGTTCACGAATTCCCGCAGCCACGGCCAGGTGCTGTAGTAGAGGCCCATCAGATAGCGGCAGTGCGCCTGGTCCCAGGAGAGTTCCTTCCACGGGTACTGCGCGCATCGGCTGGCCTGGTCAAGGTTGTGGTTGATTCCCGGATACTGGTAGCCCTCGATGAGGAACGTGTCGAAGCCGGAGCCCGCGCGCGTCGTCCATTGCGCGGGCAGGTTGATGTACCGCGCCAGCTTGCAGTTGTCGGGGTCGTTCACATCCATCGGCCAAAGCAGTTCGAAGGTGGCCGATGGGCACTGCGAGAGGACGTAGCTTTGGATCGCGGCCACGTAATTGTACAGGCGCGTCCGCAGGAAGTTCGCGTCGGCGTAGCTGTTGACCGACGGATCGTCATTCGGCGTGTGGAAGGTGGCCAGCGCGCGGCCGAGCGCCGACTGTGCCGCGGCCTGGGTGTCGGCGTCGTGAAACGCCATGCCCGACGAGTTCGCCAGGAACCACCACAGGATTTCGCCGAACTGGAGCTTCGGCGTGAGTCCTGCCGCCAGCATCAGGACGGCCATCGCGGCATGCGCCTGCCCCATGTAGTTCTGCGGCCCCGAGCTGAAGGCGACCTGGGAGCTATTCAGCGTGCCGAAGCCGGTGGCGGTCTCGACCGCCGTGCCGTCGGGGAAGCGCTGGACCCAAACCGCGCCGGCGGGGTTGTCCGGCGGCTGCACAAGTTCCTGCGAGAACGAGCAGACGGCGCTCATGTTGTTCGCCTTGAGCTGGTTGAAGAAATCGGTGGTCCAGTCGCGGAATGCCCGGTTGAGCACCGGCGTCTGGGTCGGGTCGATCACCCATGTCACACCGTAAGTTCCACCCTGGAGGTCCCCGGTCACCGTGGCGTGGCCGCTGCCGGTGTTCGAGGTGGGCAGTGCCGTGTAAACGTGGTACTGCCACACGCTGCCGAACGAATGGGATGTGATCGTGAGAACGCTGCCCGTGGCCGATGCCCAGACGCCATCAAAGATCGCGTTGATGAAGTTGGCAAAGTGCCGCGCGATGGTATTGCTGCTGTCTTGCCCGCCGAACACCGTTTTGCCGATCGCGGACCCTCCAATGTGCAGCCAGACGACATCCTGGTCGTTCCAATTGCCAGAGAACGTGACGGTGCATTGCGGGTAAGACGGATTTGCCGCCACCGCCTGCTTCCACCAGAAGACGCCGCAGTAGTGGTCTATCTCGCCCAACAGCCCGAGCTTTTGAACGTTCCACACCAGCCGCTCCGGCGACAGCTTGTACGTGTTGTCCGTATCGAAATCGGTCGCCACTCCCACGGCGGTGGTCGTCGCTACCGGACTCGGCACGTCGCTTTTCACCGCACATTCGAGGAAATCGAAATAGAAATACCAGCCCTGGCTCGACGCGTTCTTATTGCCCGAGAGCGTGATCACCACCTTGTGCTGCCCCGCCGCGACGCCGGAGAACAGCAATCGCCGCGTCTGCGACGTGGTGGCCGTGGGATAGTAGCAGTCGAGCGTTACCGGCGCGCCACCGTCCAACGTGGCGCTCACGATGCCGCAGGTGGTATCGAGGCGTGTGCCGACATAGATATCGTGCGTGTACTGACAATGCGTCTCAACAGTGACGCTGGCACCGGAAGCCGCCGCCCGGATCGCCCGTCCCTGGCTCCAGAAGGCGAACGCGCCGTTCACCGGGTCGTTGCCTGGCGCGGCCTCCCAGTACCCGGTCGTGTTGACCCACGTGCTGTCCTCTTCGATCCGGACCGACCCTGGTCCAGCCACCTTGAACGCGCGCTTGGTCGCCGGGTTGCTGGCCACTGTCCAGTTTGTGACGACCGTCTGCCACTCGGTTGACTGATATGCCTGGCTGTTCGGGAGCGCGGGCGCGATGGTCCACCAAACCTTGTCCACGCTGCTCCAACCGAGCGCCGTGAAGTCGATGTGAACGTGCCAGGACACGTTGTCCGAAGAGCCGCCGGACAGGTTCCAGTTGGTTGCGGTGAAGTACAGCCGACTGCTGCTGTTGTTGTCCGTCTGGTAGAACGCCACCATGTTGCCGTCGGCGCCCGGCGTGGCCGTAATCACCAACTGGTTCGACGACACCACGGCGGCGGCGAGCACTGCGGGGCCGTTCTGCACCCAATTGACGGCATTGATCTGCTGGGCGATGGACTGCAAGATCGTGGCGGCGCTGACCTGTGACAGCGTGTCCGCGGCCGATCCATCGGAACTCGAAACCCCAATCGGCCCAGCCACACCGGCTTTCAACGTGATGAAGATCTCGTTGCCATAGGTCCCGCCCGTGGTGGCCGTGCAGTTCGGGTCAGACGCATTGATTTGGCCGGCAATGTTGTTCGCCACGCCCGCGCTATTCAGCGAATCTTCCAGGCAGGAATACGTGGCCGACCCGATGGTTACCGAGTGGTTATACGCCGCGTTGCCCTGCCACCACATGGCCTGGTCGGTGGTCGCGTGCGACGCGGAAATTGCCGGGCTGATGAACGATTGGTTCTGATACCAGAGCGTGACCTTGTCGCCCGGCTGCGGGCTGTTCAGGTTGAGCGTGAACGTCGCCGATGCGCCGGTGCGGCCAGTCGCGTTGCACGTGACCGTGATGCCGCTCGTGCCCATCCACTTCACATCGTTGTGGCCGATGCCGTTGATTGAGTAATCGAGCGTGCTCCAGTCGGTCCATGGATTCTTGAGCGACTCCCACGATTGAATTCCCTGCCAGGTGACGTCGAAATCGAGAACGAGGCCTGTGAGATCGCCGTCCGGCAGATACGAGAACAGCGGATGCCCGAACGGATCGTCCTTCTGAAACAGGACCAGCACCGCGAAATCGGCGATGTCGCGGAAGACGCCGGAGACGGTGAACCCCGTGTCCGACGCACCCCACAGCGCTGCTGCCGCGCCATAGTCGTCAAAGCCCTGCAAGTGCATCGTGCGATGCGGTTGCAGCTTGTAGATTTGGTCCACGGTGGTTTACGAGTAGATGAACAACGAGAGGTTCGCACCCGGAAATGTGGTCCCGACCGCGGTGATTCCGACCGAGACAGCCGTATTGGCCGGGATCTGCGAGAGGGCGCTAATCTGAGATGGCGTGGCGACTACCACGGTCTGCCCGGCGGGAATGGTCAAGGTCAGCCACGCAGTAGTGCCCACGTAGATCGTGAAGGTGATCCCGGAGCCGGTCGGCGCGGCCTGCACATAGCCCTTCACGTCGCCGACGGTGACCGGACGATTCAAATACAGAGGTTGAGCTGCGTTGGACTCGACGCCCAGCGTGCCCTGCATCTGGAACACCAGGCCCGCCACCTTCGAAAGTCCTTCCGCGCCGAACACCCAGTCCTCGCGGATCGGCGCATCTCCGTCGGGCGATTCGTTCCCGTTCACGTCCACCGTGAAGCCGGCGATCACAAGCGTCTCGTCCACGAAATTGCTGGTGGGCATGTTGATCGTCGTTACCGCCAGCGGGTTGCCGTTGTCGAGCGAGGTCGTGTCGCAGGAGTACGGCCACGTCGGCTCCTCGACGATCCACACATCGCCGGGGTTGACGACCATGGGGAGGTCCCACGTGATGGTGGTCGCCGTGTTGGAGACGATCTTCCGCGGCGGCGTCCCGCGCGAGACGCCTTGAATTACGCGGACCAAGTTCCCAACCTCCGCGCCGGGCGTCATGCCGTTGGGGTAGACGTTGTTCTGGCACCCGGAGTCCGTAATCGAGGTCGGGGTCGCGGCGTTGGGAGCATCCGCGTTGAACCGCAGGACGAAGCAATCGCCCTCCTGGACGATGCCGTTGGGATCGGGAGTAACGCCGATGGTGCCGGTGGTCTGGTCCCACGAAGTGACCTTCGTGCTGAAGTACGGCGTGGCGCCTTCTGGCCTGCCGATGATCGAGACGATGCGGCCAACCGGCGTCCACGATGGATTCGTGGATGGCGGCGCTCCCTGTAGACTTCCTGTGACCAGCGTGCCCGCGGACACGCTATCGATGGACCCGCCGATGACACCGCCGTGGATGAGTTGCTTGGCCTTCAGCCGGACCTTGCTGACGTACGGAGACGGCAGGGCCCAGGTCGAGCGCACCAGCGGCCCGCCGAACGTGATCGATCCTGGAGTGTAGGTGTTGCCAGAACCCGACGTCAATGTCCCGGTGGCTTGCGCGCAGATCAGGTCGTCTTGGGTAGCCACGAACAGCACATAGGAAACGAGGCCCGCGACCGCCGGCCAGGTGATGCCTTCCAAAGTGAACGTGTCCGTTCCAGAGGCCGAGGTCCCGATGATGGCGATATTCGACGGGGCCGAAGGAAGCCCGCTCGAATCGATGGCGCAGATTGCCACGCGCAACGTGACGTTGGCTGGCAATGATCCGCCGGTCGTGGCCTGTGAGATCGATCCGATTCCGGGCGCACCCGCGCCGGTGGCGCTGAACTCGTTCACCGGCAGCTTCCCGGTCACCACCAGGTTCGCGAGCATGCTGCCGTCGGCCATCTGCGCGTAGGACTGGTTGGTATCGAAAGTCCACTCGCCCGGAAACAGCGCGTCATTCGCCGCCGCCTGCACCTGGTACGGCGCCCACGCCGGCCCAAGCGGAATCTGATAAAACAGCGGCGGCAGGGGTGCGGGCACCACGTCCATCGGCTTCGGTCCGACGTCCAAGTCGTACATCGAATCCGTGACGGTCTGGCCCTCGATCTGCACCGACCAGTCCTTCTTCAGAGTCCATCGCTGAATCCTGAAGGACATGGTGATGATCTGGAACGGAAGATTGGTCCCATTGCCAGGCGCCGAAGCGAGGAGCAAGCCGGTGACAGTGTGGTAGGTCGGGTCCGTCGTGTAGCCCGTAATCAGCACCTGCACGCCGTTGATCACGATTTCCTTGTTCTTCATGGACATGTCGAAGGCATCGCCACCCGCCCAAGTTACCGAGGTGCCGGTAACGTTGCAGGTTCCATGAAGTCCGGGGATGTCCGGATGCGTCATCGAGACCACCTGCCCAACTTCATTGCCGAGGCCGAGTAGCGTGCTCTGCCATGCAGCGGTGCGCGCGTCGCGCCACTCCGTGTACTGCACGCCGCCGATCTCTTCGCGCGTCCGCGTGGCTGCAATCCGCAACGCCTGGCTCAGCGTCGAGCACCCCACCGAGTGCATCTGGCTCGTGAGAGGAGATCCGGCGCGCCCGTAATAAGCCGCGTGGCTCTTGTCGCAATATTCAGCCGTGTTCGCCTGGTACTGGTAGGCAACGTCCGCGAATGAAATCACCAGGTGTTCGAAACCAGCTTGGATCGGCGTGAGCCGCAGGCTTTGAAACAGCGAGTTGGCGAGGGTGTAAGCATCCACGGCGCTGGCGTTGATCCGGCAGCCGAGCTTCAGCTTCCCGAATTCCCAGGTGTAGAAGCCCAGGCAGCAGTTGAGCACTTCGGTGAGCCAGTCGCGGAACGGCTTCTGGCTGCTGATGATGCCCTGGAATTGGAACTGCGTCTCGACGCCGGTGCCGAGGATGGCTGCGACCTGGTCAGCCGCAATCTCGGCCGCACCGCTTCCATCGCCCACCACCAGCGACGACAGCACAAACGTGGCGAGCTGCGCGGACGACGCCGGGCCGGAACCGCCGGCAGGATTCGAGCCGGTGGAAGGATCGCCATACAAGCCCATCGCGCGCAGTAGCATGTTGACGGCGATCCAGAACGGGTTGATGAGTCCCCGGACCGCCGTCCGGTTGGCGTTCTGATCCCACGTCCAGCCCCACATCCCGTAGTCGATGGGGACGGTCATCTGGTGCTGGTCGGGAGTGCTCGGCTGAATCGTGGTGGACTTGACGATGCGGATCTCGCACGCCGCAGTGCCCGCCGCGTAAACATTCGGCTCCCAGACCTGTGGCGATCCCTGGCCGAGAGAGAAATAGTCGGTGGTGGAGGTCGCCGGATCGCTGCCGGTGACGTAGCGCAGCCCCATGCCCGGCTGGTATTTGGTGATGTTCAGGTTGCCGTCAACCTTCAGGCCTTGCCAGGTGTAGCCATCGACCATCGGTGCAACCACGTATCGATAGCCGTCGGCGTTCGTGACGACCATCGACGCGGTGAATCCACCGAGAGGCCCGGCGCTGAGAATGCCGAGCGAGTCGGCGTATCCCGATTCGTCGCGGTAGTCCACCATCAACGCGCTCGCCATGAACGCATAGAGCGGATTGCCGCCGCTGTTACACCAGATCTCTGGCAGCGCCAACCCCCAGATCGTGTTCGAGATAATCGAAGTCGCCGTCACGGTATTGCGGCCGAAGCCGAGGAAGCCTGTGGAATCGTCCTTGATGACGACGCCCTGCGGGTCGGCCTGGTGCCCGCCGAAATACGGAGCCATTCCGTGGACCTGACAACCGTTCGCCGATTCGAGGTAATAGTCGCAGCTTGTGGGGTCGCCGCCGGCGGCCGTCACTGCGGAGGCGCTCCGGCCCTTTGATGCCCACGGGCAGTTCACGCCATCGTTGTAGGTTTTCCAGCACTGGCGGCTGAGTTGCCGCTCGGGGTACTGGTTCATGATCTGGAAGAACCCGTCCGAGCACGTCACCGGGAATATCGGCGTCCCATCGCTGGTGAAGTTCTGGATGACGCCTTTCCAAAGCTGCAGCAGAATCCCGGAATTGACGTGGAAGAGGCAGAGGTCGATCTCGGCGTACTTCAGGTCGGTGTCGTTCGCGAGTTGCGTCATCACCCGGTCGCCGTTGCCGAACGTGAAGCGCACGTTGTCTGATGTGCCTTTGATGTCCTGCGAGATCAGGACGTCGGAGCCAGGCTCACCGATCCCGATCAGCCGCGGCAGGTATAGCTGGCCGCCGACCGTCACGCGCCGGTCGGAAAGGTAGATGTCGGCAACCGCGGATTCGCGCACGCGGATGTGCAGCAGGGGGATGATCTGCTGGACTTCGGAGAGCAGTGCGGTGGACAGTCCACTCGAGGGGAATCGCAGGCAGGTGGAGTTGACCGCGTAGGCAGGGGCTTGTGTCGGATCGACGACCTCAATGAGGTTCAGTCCGACCTGCACGGCGTTGCGCAGGTACTCAAAGGAGATTGGCGTCTGCTCAAAAGTCACCAGCACGCCCGTGCTGGAGCCATCGGGGTTAGGGACCGTGTACGTGAACGCTTTCCACGGCCCCTCCATCGACTCCCAGAACGCTTTGAGCTGGTTGGCTTCAGTCCAGCCCAGGTTCGGCCGCTTGAACTGAAACTTGCGCGGGCCGATGCCGACGTAGTAACGCTGCTCCTGCTTGCCGTCGAGGCTGCCGAAGCGATGCACGATCACCGGGCGCTCGACGGAGAAACCGAACGGATACTGCGTGGTGAGCGGGAATGTCTGGCCGGAGTTGATCACCGTCGGGACGGTGATGCGGCCGATCTGGTCGGACATTTACGCCACCTCCACCAGTTCAAGGCTCTGCAAGTTCGTCCGCGCGATATCCGTGGCCTGCGCCCAGTTGCCACGGAAAACCACTGTCACACGCCCCTGCGTGTTGTTGCCGGTCGGGTCGTAGTTGCTTCCGATCTGTTGGCCTGACGCCACATCGAAAGGATTGTAGAACGCGAACGGGGTCAGACCGGCGTCCTGGGACACCCAGAAGTTGTACAGCGCCGTGAGCAACGACGCGCTCAGACGCTTGCCAAGCCGGAACGTTCGCCGCGAGGTCTGCGCGAGCTGCGACCGTTGGATCGTGCCATCGTGAAACTGGTTCTGGAGTTGCACGTATTCGCGCAACTCCGTGAACGCGGTGCAGAGCGAGGCCGGCATCACCCCGTTGGGAGCGGATTGAACGAGATTGCCCGGCATTGGATCACGCCACCGTCAGGCCGGGAAGCTGCATGTTGGCGGATTGCTGCGTGCGCCCGTAGCTCGAATACTGCGCAGCCATCGCCTGGTCGGTCACGAACTGCGGCGTGACGAACTGGCCAGTCATGAAGTTCGCCGCGTCGGAGCCGCTGATGTTCAGCGACATGTACGTCGCGCCGGTGCCACCTGCCGTGTTCGGGTTCCCCGGCGTCGGATAGGTCCCGGCCGCGATCCCGCCGAGCGTTGGGATGTTCGAAGCGTAGACGTGCGCCTGGCCATCCTGGTAGCTGGCTTGTTGGTAGAGCTTGCCGCCTTGCTCCACCAAGCTCCCGGCATAAGGCGTCGTCGCCGACAGTGGCATCTTCTGGCCTGTGGCTTCCGAGTACAGCATCACGAGTTGCCGTACGCTTGGGGACCGCACGGCCACCGCGATATCGCCGCCGAACTGCGACTGTGCAATCTGAACGACCTGCTTGATGGTGCCGCTGTTCTGCGGGATGTCCACGCCGTAGATGCTCTTGATATCGTCGTGAGCCTTCCTCTGTGGCGACTCGATCCCGAGCAACTTCTCGACCGTGCCCGCAGTGAAGCCCGCCGCCGCTCCAATCGCGGCTCCCCATGGACCACCGATCTGCTCACCGATCAATGCGCCACCGGCGGTGTCTTCAAGAGCGCCGGTCCACGTCCCGCGCTGTGATCCGAACAGTCCACTGGTCGCGAGCATCATCCCGGCGGCTCCGGCCGCGGGAGACTTCGCAACGCCCTGGACGCCACCCCAGAAGTTGCTATCAGAGGCGTTCCATGCGTCCTGGTTCCAGAAAGTGCCTTTCAGGTTGGAGAGCGACTTCGAGAAGCCGCCTTGACTGAACATCCCGTAGAGACCGGATGTGCCTCCCTTGGAGCCGGAGCCCAGAATCGTAGCGAGCGGGTTCATGCCAGCACTGGCGTGGGCGCTCATCGGAAGATTCATCAGGTCGCCCACGCTCGGACCCGCGGCCGGAGCCCCGCCGGCGGTAACGATTGGTCCGGGGAGCGATGTCCCGGCACTAGGTCCAGACAAGGTCGGCATGCTCACTGCGACGGACCCGGATACCGGCGCGGGCACCGAGATCGATGGAACCGAGATACTCGGGACACCGGAGGTTCCTCCAGACGCGTGCGGAGCCGCGATCCCCATCCCGGCGGCGAGGATCGCCGTCAACCCCGCCATCACCGCACTGTTCTGCATGGTCGCCGCGGTGTTCTGGTCGGTGGACACGCGTACCGGATCCTTTGACGTGCCACGTAACATCCCGTTGATTCCGCCCTGCCCGTCTGATCCATAGATGACCGGATGCAGCACATTCGCCACCGCGCCGCCCAGGGTCTCCGTAATCGGCTTGAGCACAGCAGAGTCGATCGTGTTGAGCAAATCCTTGCCGAAGTTCGCCGGCTTGGTGAGCAGAACGTCGATCAGTTTCTCGGCCTGCTTCTGTAGCCCATCGATCTGCGACTGCAACTCCTGCTCGCGTTTCTGCTGGAGCTGCGCCTGCTTTTCCTCGAACTGATCCTGCGCCTGCGCGATTTCCGTGAACAGATCCTTCTGCGCCTGCGCCGCCAGGACGGAGCGCTTGGCCGCGTTTTCTTCTTTCGATATCCGCTCCGCTTCGATGCCAGCCAACTGGACGGCCAGATCGAGTCTGATCTGGTACGCTTGATGCGCTGCTGCCTCTTCCTTTCGAGCCGCCAGTTCCCGCTTTTCGGCCTCAGACATTGCCATCGGCGTTTCCTGCCCAGCAGTCAGTTCCGCCATGCGCCCAGATCGCGCCGCGCGCCGCCGCAATTCATCGCGCTGCGCCTGGACGCCGATGTCCTCGATCCGTTCCTGCGCGGCGAAGCCTTCCTCCCACTCTTTCATCTGCTCTTTGCTAGGCATCATGAGCGCGAGCATCTTCTTTCGCCGCTCGGCCGCTTCCTTCTCGGCGTACTTCTCGAACTCCTCCCACGCCTTCTTCGATAGGACCGCCGCCTGTTCGTCCGCCGCCTTTCGGATCGCCGCGATCTCCGATTCCGACGCCTTCACCTGCGCGGCCTGCTTCAGAAGCTTGTCCCGCTGATAATAGATTTTGCCGATCGCGTCCAGTTCCGCTTCGTCGCCCTTCTTCTCGAACTCGGCCGCCTGGCGACGGAAATCCTTGAGCTGTTCCGATCCTTTTGCAACCGCATCCAGTGCGGCCTTGCGGCGCGCTTCCGTAGCTTCCGCGGTGTGGAGTTGTTGACCCAGATCCAGCGCCTGAGCCTTTGTCAACGGCTTATCCGGTTCGAGCAGTTGTTTCTGGAGTCGCTCGACATCCTTCTTGGCGTCAGCGTATGCCTTCTCCATGCCGTCGTGCGTACCGAAGAAGCGGGCGCGAATTCGATCCGTCTCTTCCTTGCCTTCATGCAGGTCTTGCCGCTTAGTGGCCGCCTCGGCGTCCTGCAGCATCTTCTGCAACTGCTGAATCTGGCCCTGGATATCGCTGGCCTGCTTTTCGCGGGCTTCCTCGTCACGAGTGGGGGCTATCGCTTGCAGAACACCGAAGTCACCGGTCAACCGCTGCTGCTCTGCCCGTAAATCCTCGATGCGCTTCAAGGTGGCATCGCGGTTCTTCATGATGTCTGGCGCCCGCCGCTCGAGGTCGGCCACTTCCTTGCGATGGCCGCTGATCGACATGCTCGCGCCGTAACCACCCGCCGCTCTAATCTGCGCGGCATCCTGAAGGGCCTGGATCTCTTCGCGGTGTTCCCGTTCGTCGTCTCCGGCGGTGCTGATGTTGTTGAGGAACCAGTCGACGCCCTTCCCCACCCACGTCACGGTGACGACCAGCCCTTCTTTGAACTTGCGGACCAGCGAGTCCCACTTGGTTTCGAGCACGGTCACTTCACGCTGGTATTCGGAGAAGCGGCGGATGTCCTCCTCGGTCGGGCCGAAGCCCTGCTCGTGGGCGACGCGCAGGTTCTCGTTGAGTTCCGTCATAAACGGAATCGCCTCGACGCCAACCTTCTTAAATAGGTCCATGGCGGCGGCGTCCCGCTGAAATCCTTCCGGGAGCTTGTTCAAACCCTCGGAGATCTCCACCAGAATCTCGGAGGTAGGTTTCATCTCCCCGGTTGCGGTGTGGAAATCGATGCCCATCGCGCGCATCGTCGCCCGCGCTTTTTCGCCTTCGTTAGAATTGTCGTTCGCCGCCTGGGAGAGACCGCGCATGAGGCGCTCGACAATCGAGATGTCCTGCCCCACTGCGCGCGCCGCGAAGCCGAACTGCCCGACTTCCTTCGCGGTCAAACCCGTGCGCAGTTCGGCGTCCTTCACGCGCGTGCCATATTCCCCGAGACTCTTCGCGGCTTCAAATGCCGACACCGCAATGGTGCCCAGAACGGCCGCCCCACTGGCCACCGCGATACCAAAGGGGCCAAGAGCCGTAAGCACGGACGAGACCGCGCCCTTCGCTCCCTGAAGCGGATTCTCCATGAATTGGCCGACGCGCTCGCCGAACGCTTTAATGGATTCGGACTGCTTCTGCAGGGCTTCTTCGGCTTCCTTGGCCGCTTTGACTGCGAGGGCTTCACGCGCGACCTTCTCTTCCGCGGCGATCATCTTTTCGTAGGATCGTGTGATCGCATCGATGGCTTGAGGCTCGCGGTTGTATCGCTGGAGAAGCTGGTCCCGCTGGGTGATCAGGCGGTCCACACCGCTCTTGCCGTAGGTCTCGGCCTGCTTTTCGAGGGAGGCGATGAGCCGCTGTACGCTGGACCGCGTCTGATCCGAGATCCGGATGACCTTGCTATGGCTGGCCTCGGATTTTTTCTCGAAGCTGTCGAGCGCGGCGTTGGCCCTGCCGACCGATTCGAGTACCGGCGTCTCCTCGGCTTCGAGAATTACGCGTTCCGCTTGGTCTGCCATTTCACGCTGCCTTGAGCATCACGAAGGGACGTGCCTGAAACGCGGCCAAGACCGCGTGCCGGTCGTGCGGCGACACGCCCCACTGCGCCTCACGGCGGTTGTTGAAGGCGGCGATCTGTGAAGCCGTCATTCGCCGGCCAGGAAGAGCTTCGTCGAGAAACCCGATGGCCGCGCGATTTTCGTTCGCGGTAAGGACCTTGAGGCAGCGCAGTGTATGCCCGCTCCAGGTCCAGTCACGGACAGGCCGGAGACCACGCGCCGACTTGTAGTCGGGATAACCTCGCCGGCCCGGCAGTCCAGGCTTCAGAGGTGCCGCCGCCTGATCGTAGATGTTCTGCCCGGCCTGAATGCGCTGGCGGATCGAATCCGCCAGCACCTGCGCGAAGCCCTGCATCTCCGTGGCGGTGTATGGAGAATAGACGAAGCGAGCGTGTTTGATTACGGTTTGGAATTTGGCCATGATTCCCTTAGGCAGGTTGCTGCGCAACCGATAGAACTCGACAGCGGATCAGTCTCCGAGATGCGCGTTACCCAGCCAAGTGCCTGTCCAGTTGAGGCCTGTGCGCGCCAATACAGTCCTTAGGAGAAGTACCTTCCCACAAAGATGATGAGGCAACCGCCGATGTGATCGATTAAGGCGACGAGTACGTGAGGCATCACGGCTCGTCCCACTATTGCTTTCGTGGCGGCCATTGCAGGAGTCGATGGCAGTGAACAAGAACTTATTTGATCCCGAACGCTTGCTGCTCAGATGGAGAGAGGAAGCGTCTCAGAACATCAGGATCAACTTTGGAAACCTCGCGACGTACCCTCTTTGCAAGATCAAACGCGCCTCGCCCAAACAGTGCTGGTCCGATGTCTTGCAGCATCTTCGGCAGAGACCGTGCCGCAGCGCCGCCAATCCCAGCACCCGCAGCACCGCCTGTGCTCGCGACGACCGCAGCCGCAGCACTTATGTCCCAAAAGACGCGCATGGGCTGTGTATCGTAATCGCTTGGCTCACGAGAGAACAATTTGGATGCCGCCTCCAGCTCTCGTAGGGTGTCTTCGGCCTCCTTCACGGTATGGAGTTCGCGTAAGCTGTCAACTCGTTGCCAAAGCTTCTCGCGTGCCATTGCCCACTCGTTACGCAAGTCGAGTAGGACAGCAGGGATTGCATCTCGCCGAGCACTCCGGGACATGACGATTCCCAGAACAGGAGGAATCCGCAGATCGAAACCACCTTGCGCAAGCTTTTTGGCAAGCCTTTGCCAGGATTCATCAAGTTGGCGGAAAAGCTCCTCGGGGTATGCTTCGGCACGAGCAAACCGCTCTTCCCATGCAGCTTTTGAGCGCAGAAGTTTCGGTTGTTCGCGCCCGGTCCCATCCATAACAACAATCTCAAACTCAGAATCGCGCACCACGGCGCTGCCACCCTCGACTATTCGTTTGATGGCGATTGCGATAGCCAGTTCGCGAGGATCGAACCTGTATTTGTTCTTCCAGAGGGAATCCTCAGAGTCCTCTCGCTGGAGCCCGGCTGAGAGGGGTCCGTCTGTCTCATCACCATCGGCGTACGATGGATCTTGGTAGTGTCCCAGAATCTCAAAACCCTCTACCTTGACGATCTCAGGCACGATGGCCACATCGCCCGTACCGCCAACCTCCATGCGAATCCTTTCAGGGAGCATCCGAACGTCATCGTGCAACACGACAGCTCTGACGAATCGTTCCGCTTCGGGTAGATCCTCGATTGCGAGTGGACCCGTAACAAGCCGCTGGAACGGTTCAAATGCGGCCCCATTGCAGAGAGCGGACTTCACATCGCAATTATGTCACCAGTCAAGTATTGCTGCGCCGGAACATACCGACTCGAATCGTTTCAGTTTCCGTTTTGGTTCTGCGGGTCCTTAACGCCGGAAGGCTATGGCCACGGACCCCTTCGCCTAATTGCTCGTGCAGCACCAGAACGGTTATGTCGGCAAGCCGGAGATTGACCCGTTACCGAGAACCCTGAGCGCCACTCTCTCCGCTCCTGACCTGCTCCTGCCGCTCGGCTTCGATCAACTCCAGTACCCGAAACTCCTCCTCGGTGATATCCGCGAGCGTGATCGTCAAACCGATGTTCTTTGCGTTCAGAATACGGAAGCATCGCCGGACGAGAGCGCCGTTCGGCGTGTCCATCGCTTCTTCGAGGAGGTTCTTCGGGCAACCCGGCCCATGGCTCACGTCGATGGCCTTCCAATCCGCGCCGCAGGCTGGGCAGCCATCCAATTCCGTCTGCGCGGAGTATCCGCACTTTCGGCAGCGGAAGACGCGGTCGGGGCAGTCTTCCTCAGCCCCGCACAACGCCCCTTGATGCAGCACCGACCGGATTAGGAAGCGAACGCCCGGCTCTTCCGGCCAGTCACCGGGCGCGGCTATTCCGGGTCTTCGTCTGCCTCGATCGCCAGTTGCGCGATGACCTCGGAAACCGCCGCCGACTTGTGGACGATTGGCACGGCACCGGCATAGCCGTCGTGCGAGATGTGCAGCTTGTCGTAAAGCGCGCCGCTCGGCTCCAGGAACGCTCGCGTCTCGACAGACCGCCGCGCGGCGACCACGCTGGTTGACGCCCGCTCGTGGTCCTGCATCTCCTTTGCGGTCGGCATGCGCAGCACGTGAACGACGCGCGTGCCGGGCACCTTCATCTCGATCCGATAGTTGATCCCTTCGCGCTCGACACTGGCGACGGCGCACCGCTCGATGCGACCGATCACCATGCCGGCCTCGGCGTCATCGAACTCGGGACCGTCTTTGTCCGTCCGGATTTTGGCGAACAGTTCGGCGTTGATCTTCGGCAGGTCCACGTCCTCGCTCTGGGACTTCCCGCGCCCGAGGAAATGCCGCACCGTGCGTTGCGCGCGCGCCCACGCACACCACTCCTCGTCCGAAGGGAACCGCACCTCGCAACTCTTCTCGCCACCTGAAAGGATCGGCACTACGAAAGGCTTCGACGGATCGAAGCCCGCTTTCTTTTCGGTTTCCATTCAAGACTCCTATTGGCAGATGCCCTGTAGCGGCGTAGTGATCGTCATGGTCACCATGCCGTTGGTGGGGTCGTAGAGTTGCACGCCCGTGATCTGGAGCGTCACGATGCCATCGGTGTTTCCGAGTTCGGCGACGTTGAAGCCCATCTTCTGGATGAGCATCGTGAAGGAATTGTTGGCGTCGCGCGTCGCAGTGAACGTGGCGGTCCCGGTTGTCTGGTTGATCAGGTTCGCGTACTCGGTCGATCCAGCCTGGACGCGCACCACAAACTGCACGGCGAAAACGCGGTCGCCCCACTCGAAACGGCCTTGGATCTGGTAGCCATCCTGTGCGCCCGAGCCAGGAAAGAATCCGGGGCGGAAGTTGTTCTCCCAGGAGGCGTCCATGGACACGAATTGCTTGGCGCTGCCGCCAGAGAGATAGTTGATGCCGTTGAACGTCAGAGCGCTGATCATCCCGGCATTGAATTCATGCGGTGTGGAGATGGCTGGCAGCGTGATGCCGCTGGGCGACGTGTACTGCCCGGTGGTCACGCATTCCGCCGAGCACATGGCGCTCGCGCGGCCGGGCGAGTTCTTGATGGTGAGCTTCCACGATTTGACGGCGCAGCCCACCAGCATCTCGTCGAGCACCGCCGACCCACCGGGGCGGATCTGCTGCACGAACGAGAAGTACGGCAACTCGAGGCCGGTCGGGTTCGTGGCTCCCAGCGCTGGAACGATGGTGTACGTGTAAGGACCGCTGCCGCTGACCGTGACGTTCCCCAAACCGAAGGACATCGCCCACGCGAGGAACTCCGAGGAAGCGTACTTCGAAATCTCGAAGGCCGGCATGTTGTAGTGCGACTTGAAGAGCTGAGTCGGGAATTCGTGTCCCTTGCCGATTTCAGCCCGGTCGTCCTCGTTCACCGGGACCTTCGCCCACGGCTTGGTGTTCAGATTGGTATGACGCCAGATGGCGGCGACCAGATTCGCCGTTCCGATGGCGGTCTGTTTGCCGAATCCCCAACCTTCCATCAGTTCGTTGATATTCGCCATGCTATTTCTTCTCCTCAACCGGAGTTGCCGGTTTTGGGCCCGTGGCCGTCGGTGCTGGAACCTGGTGCCAACCGGCGACCATGAGCGGCGTGAGCGCTGCGGCGGTCGCCTCGACTTCCTTCACCTCGCCCTCGGGCGATTGCATAAAGACCCAATCCATAACGTTCTCCTCATTCCCCGCCGGGATTGCCTTGTTCCACGAGCGTTGCTTGCACTTCGAAATAGTCGAGAGTTGCGCCGTCCGCGCTCACCACCACCGTGTTTCGCTGCGCGGACGGAAGGTCCATGTCCATCGGGTAGCAATCGGGGTCGATCTGGAAATGCAGGAGCGACGCCCACGATGGAGCACCCGTTGGTATTGCGCTCACCAACAGCCAGAAGAGATCGGCATACGTGGCGGTGGAATTCTGTTCAGGCGCGCGCAGGTAAATCGAGAAGCGATGCGCGAAGTGGAGCGCCCCGCCAGTGAGACGCCGCGGCGTCGTGCCGTTCCACGCGACCAACATGGAGCCGGGCGGCATCTGGAGAATGGCCAGCCGCAGATTGTTGTCGGTAGCCAGGCCTTCCATGAACGCGCGGACGTTGCCGACGTCGCCGCCGATTGCAGTCACCAGGTCCGGGCAGGACTGGAACGCGGTCACCCACTCGCCAAGTATTGTTTTCGGATTGATCATGAGCGCTGAAGAAGTGCCAGGTTGAGCATGCCGTAGGCATCGGGCTGGCGCACCGTCGTCACCACGTACTGAGCGCCCCAGGCTGTTACCCAATCGCCTTTTGCGGGCGGATTCTCGAAGTCGGATGGATTGACCGAAATCTCCTCGAAGCTCGCCGTTGCGCCGGACTCGTCGCGCGGCCGGAGATGGCGCACCGCCGTCACCGTGAACGCGCTCCCCTGTGCTGCGCCTGCCTGCACCGGTTGGTACACCACCGACTCGCCGAACGTCTGCGCAACGACGCCGTCCACGAACGCTTCAATACTCGGCCAGTTCGGCATCTCAGGTCCAGTAGGCGACGATCAAGCCTTCGCCCGTGTTGTTGGCATCGATGAAGTAGTCCGATGGCACCAGCAAATGCCTGGAGTCTTCAGCCCAGATGTCGAACGCATCGGCGACGCCGCCGCCGGAACCGGTGGGCCAGAACTCCTTGATCACGCCTGTGCCGTTCGCCTTGTTCATGCCGGTAACGCCCAGGAACACGCGCCCCGTCTGACCGATCACTGCGGCGAAGCGCATCCGCTCCACGCGCAGATTCGTGTCACTCGTAACAGGGACCGGCGTGCCGGGGGTCGGGACCGGGATATTGCCGAACGAGTTTGCTTTCATTGGAATCAGAGCCAGGCCAGGATCTTGTACTTGGCGCCCGTCGTCACCGTCACCTTCACGTTGGTTGCGTCGTGCGTTCCCTCGGTCACTGTGAAGACGTTGGTGCTCCCGCTGTTGTCCGTGCAGGACGCCAGCACGCCTGCGGGCACGACCCCCAGCCCGTGCGCGATGCTCTGCTGCGCGCCATTACCCGTTTGCACCGCCGACAAGAACTGCTTCTGCTTCGATGGATAGATGCCTTTGAAGTTTGCCTGCGGACCCGCGCTCTGAAACTCCGGAGCGTTAACGGGCGTTTTTTCCACTTTGACTGCCATGTCTCTTCTCCTTTCCCGGTTTGGCCGGTTCCTGCTTGGGAAGCCCGGAGAGCGCCCGCTCCGCTTCTGCCTGCGTCCCGATCCGGCGCTGCTCGTAGAGTTGCCGCGCCCGCGTCAACTGGACCTTGTTTGCGGCATCCGGAGTGGGGTACTCGTCGCCGATGTCAGACGGCGTAAAGCCCTGCAACGGGCGCAGGACGTAAAGCGGCGGAACGAGACCTCTGGTCAGCCGCGCCCATGATTCACGACGAAGCATCATGGCTACACCGCCGAGATCACGTTGTTGAAGAAGAAGCCCAGGTCCGGAGAGACCAGGCGCATATCGAACGCCGAGTCGATCTCGACGCGATCCGAAGCCAAGTGCTCCATGCGGAACGTCTTGATGCGGACGCCGGCACCACCGGTCGTTCCGATCAAGCCCGTCCAGTTGAAGACGTACCCGGCGCTGGGAGTCATCAGGCCAGCATTCTTCGGGCGGTAAAACAGCGCCGCGCTCATGCCGCCGATGAACGCGTTGGATTCGGCCGCGCCCTCCGCCGCCGTGTTGTAGACGGCATCGATGACGAGGACATCCTCCAGTTCGAGAATCTCGGCCATGATCTGGCGAGTGGCCACTGCCGGGTTCGGCGCGGTCTGGCCGTACTTGGTGCGGTCGATAAAGTCAGGGTGATCGACGAGCTTGTCGAACACCGGGCGGCTGACCACAAAGATGTTCGGCGCGAATCCGCCGCTCGACAGCCGCATCTGGGTTTTCGCGTGGCGAATATCCGTGATCGGGTTGCCGTTCGGATAGTTCCCGGAGTCCCAATAGATGACGTGCGTGGAGTCCGCGGTCGCCTGGCCGGTGACGTTGTTCGTCCAAATCCCGGTGCCGAAGAACTTCGTGACCCACTGATTTTCGCGGCGGATCAACGCCTTCTGCGTCAGGAAAATGGTGGCGTCACGGTCGGGGGCGAGCGGCGAGTCGCTGTTGGAGCGGATCTGATCATCCACATCCTTGTGCAGAGACCAGACGTCGCAGTTGTAGGTGCCGGTGGAGTTCAGGTTGTAGCCCGTGCCGGCGGATTCGGTGGCGAGCGCACGCTTCTGCATCTCGTCGCGGTTGAAGTCGGCCCGCGCGTAGGTGTAATAGAGATCGCTTTTGTTTTCGACGGGGACGGCGGGGAAGGCCTTGTCGGCGACGAATTCAACTCCGGCGGCCTCCTGAAGGTAGGCCACTGAAACATTCGTCAGCGGGCGATTGACGTGGACGTCTTGTAGTGTTGGCTGAGGCATTTGTGTTTTCTCCTATGTGATGAACGGCTACATCTTGTACGGGCCGAGAAGCAGCGCGGGGATAATCACGCCAGCGCCGCCCGATGCCGCCAGCGCGCGCGCCCGCACGAAATTGCCGGAGGTCGCAGTGATGGCCTGGCCACTGGCGTTGGCCATGAGCGGGTCTCCGTTGTTGACCGCAGCGCCGGTCACCAGCTTGGTGATGCCGAGGATCGCGACCTCGCCCTCGACTCCCTGCGCGTTGGGCTTGTCCTGGACCACGCCATCGGCGACGGCTCCAGCGCCCGTGAAGTTGATCTGTCCGGACGAGTTGACGGTCACGAAGTAGAATTGCGGGTTCACAGTTCCACCGCTCGTGAGGTCGGCCGCCGCCGGAAGGCCGACTGAACGTAATGTTTGTTCGAATGCCATGTCTGTTGGTCTCCTCTATCGCTACCGGGCGAGGCGAATGCCAGCCCGTTCGAGCGTGGCGATCAGGCCCTTCGCGTTGTGCTGCGCCACAAACGCGCCGTATACCTCGGGATGCTCTTCGAGCATCTGGGCGTAGGCGCGCTCCTTGGTCAGCTTGGTGGTACCGCTTTCGGCGTAAAGATTCGGAGTCTCTTTGCCGCGATTCTGGCGGGCGTAGCTGGTGGCTTGGGCTTCAAGTTCCTGAAGCGAGCCTGTTGCGCCCTGGTTCGGGTTGACGTGCGAAGTAATCATGCTCCTCTCGCTTTCGATCACGCGGGCGGCGGTCAATTCCTCACTGACATCCGCCACGCTGAAATATTGGCCGTTGGGTTTCTTCTTCGTGAGGAATTCCGCGGCCTTGTCGGGACAGCCCGCCATCTTGCACAGCGCGCCGATGGCTTCGATGTCGCCCTCGGGACGCATCCTTAACGGCAGACCGGCCACGGCAGCGATACCCGCAAGAGGAGCCGCACCCTCCGGTTTCTTGGCATCGCTCTTTGCGCCCTCGCCGCAGGCGTGACAGTACTCCGCGCCCTTCCGCAACTCGGCACCGCAGGCGTGGCAGAACTTTCCGGACGCCTCACCCTCGGCCTTCGTGCCACAGGCATGGCAGAACGACGCATCCGCATGAAGCTTTGTCCCGCATGCGTGGCAGTACTTCGGTTCGTTGTTGGTCTTCTCGTCGCTGTCGCCGTCACCCGGCTTCTTACCCTCGGCGGCGATTGTGAGCGTTTCATTGGGCATACTTGCTGTTACCTCCTTGGTTGTGGATATTGCGGCAATCGCCGCCGTTGAACTCTGGATCGGCTCGCCCAGCAGTTGACGAAGTGCGTTCATGGCATCGCCAAGCGTTCCGACTTCGTCGGCCAGGAGCGGAACCGCATTCTCCGCCCAGTACACGCCGGCCTGCGTCGCGACGATCTTCTCCGCGTCGGCCTTGCGGTTCCGCGCGACTGTTGCTACGAACTGGTCATACTGCCGGTCAATCTCGGACTGGATGTCTTTCTCGGCCCGCTCCGACAACGGTTCATGCGGGTTCCCATCGACCTTCCTGTCGCCTTTGAAGATGTAGGTGTACTTGAACCCCTGCTCGTCGTTGAACTTCGAATCCTCGGTATGCAGCACGACGACGCCGACGGACCCGACCGCGCCCATGCGCGTGATGAAGATCCTGTCGGCTGCGCTGGTAAGAGCGTAGGCCGCCGAGAACGCGAAGTCGTCAGCGACCGCATAGATCGGCTTCGCGCCGCGAATCGAGTAGATGAAGTCGGACAGTTCCAGACAGCCCGTGGTCTCGCCGCCCGGCGAATCAACCTGCAGCAGGATCGCCCGCACTCCGGCGTCGTTCACGGCGTCCTGAAGGTAGCCGCCGATCTGCACGTAGGAACTGCAACCACTCAGCGCCGAAACCCAGGATTCCGCTTTCGTCAGCACGCCCTGGATCGGAATGATCGCGACGCCGTCGATCACCTGGTAGCCGCTGTCCTCGGCCTGCTCCATGTACGCCGCGGCGAACGGCTCCACGGGCTTCACGCCGGCCACCGGAACGATCCCCAGACGTGGCCCCAGCGCCTGGACTATCACGTCCAGCTTGGGCGGATGAATCATGAGCGGCGTGTTCACAAACCGCGATGCAACACGAGTCAGATTCGTCATGGCTTCACGTCCACCTCGCCCTTGCTCGCGTCCTGCTGGATCTCGCCTTCCGTCAATCCCGCGTTGCGCCCGGTCAGGACCTTGCGGCCATCGCTGTCGTAGGAGAGCCCGAGCTTGTCGGCACGCTTGTTGTCCGCTGCCTGCTCTGAATCGACGGCACCGGCATCACGCCCCTGCGCCGCCACTTCAGCCGAGCGGGTGGAGAGGCCACTGCGGATGGCGTCGTTCGATGCCTTGATGTCCTTCTCGGGATCGACCCACGGCCAGCCGGGGGTGACCCACTGCACTTCCTCGAATGGCTCAGGATCTTTGTTGTACGCGTTCAACAGGTCTATGCCGAACACCAGCGCGAGCATCGCTTCGCGCAGCCAGCGCTTATAGACCGGATGGCAGACCTGAAAGATGAAAACCGAATGCTGGTACTGTTCGCACTTGCGGCGGAACTCCAGCAGGCCAGCGCGGATCGAAGAATAGTTGATCCCCGACAGGTCGCCGCTGATTTGGTATTCCGCTAACCCCGCGCCACTCGAAAAAGCTTGCAGGCAGCTCCTGATGAACGATTTGAAATCGCCGCTGTCTTTCGCCTCGGCAAACTGCACCTCTTCGCCGAAGTTCAACACCTGAAAAGTGCCGGGTTCGAGCTTGCTGATCTGCGCTCCCGGCTCCGTCTGAGTCGGCCCGTTCTGGTATTGGTCCGGTGGAATGATCGGATTGTCCGGGCTGGCCTGCGTGATGAACCCGGTGATCATCGCCGCGAGTTTCTTTCGGACGATCTCCGCGTCCGTGTACTGCTCCAACTCGTAGAGCTTCGCGATTACCGATGTGAGCCACGGCTGCCCCCGGAACTGGCCCGCGCGGATCGGCTTGTAGACGTGCAGCACCTCCGTGGCCGGAACGCGCTCGACCGAGAGAGCGTCCATCGGGAAGAACATCGTCTCGCCCGGATGCGCCTTCCAGAAGTGGTACGCCGCGCGCCGCCCATCGTTCTGAAACTCGATGCCGCACCG
>Ga0326728_10004191_pt1 | contig 43236 bp, 43 predicted proteins | sample MB3enrmetagenome_FD_207602 | JGI IMG/M metagenome (GOLD analysis project Ga0326728, IMG submission 207602) | Lab enriched peat soil microbial communities from McLean, Ithaca, NY, United States - MB31MN | ecosystem: Environmental > Terrestrial > Soil > Wetlands > Peat | place: USA: New York...
GGGTTTGGATCAACAAGCCGGTGCTGTCCGGCGAAAAGACAGAGAAAGGTAGTCAGTAAACTCCCATGCTGGGTGTCTCAAAGTGCTTGACACGCGCCGCGGCCATTATCCTTGGGCAGACCGGCCAGGATTCCTGGAAGAGCGTCTCCGGCCAGCCCACCCAGCAACCGGGCGATCCGTCCGGCCCGTTCACCATAATCGCTGCAGCGCAGCCCTCCAAGGGCCGCGTCTTCGCGCTCAGCAATAATGCGTTCGATGATCTTGACGTGATGGCGTACCCTAGGAATGTGGACTTGTTCCTTTCAGGGCTGGCCTGGGTGAGCGCTGGGGCGAATCAGGCGGCGCCACCACCAGCGCTCACCGCAGCGTCCGTGTCTTCGGTTGTCAATGGGGCGAGCTTCGCTGGAGCGATTTCACCTGGAAGCTGGGTCACCATCAAGGGACAGAATCTCTCAACTGCGCCGGCATCGGGCCAGCTTTGGGCCGCGAGCGATTTTAACGGCAACAGTCTGCCGATCAAGCTGGACGGGACCAGTGTTTGGATTAACGGCCGGCCAGCCGCTGTCGAGTTCGTCAGCCCCAACCAGGTCAATGTGCAGACACCCGACGATACCTATTCCGGTACAGCGCTCGTTCAGGTGATCACTCCCGCTGGATTAGCGACCGGTACTGCCAACCTGCAGTCCATTGCCCCTGCTCTGTTCACTGTGGCCTCGGGTGGTTCGACTTATGCAGCGGCCGTCGGGCTGGACGGCGTGTTGATCGGCCCTCCGAACCAGATTCCAGGGGCCAGGGCCGCCAAGTCCGGAGAAACTCTCCAACTGTACGGTACGGGGTTCGGCGCTACCAATCCGCCACAGCCCTCCGGCCAGCTGATAAATGTAGCTCCTGTAAGCAATACGGTCTCGGCGACCGTCTGCGCGCAGCCGGCAACGGTCAGCTTCGCTGGATTGGTGAGTCCAGGACTGGATCAGATCAACGTGACGCTCCCAACGATGCCAACGGGAAACTGTCCGGTGCAAGTTGTTGTTGGAGGCGTCAGCACCCAGAGCGGGGTCCTCATCCCGATCGGACAATAGACTCAAGAGCGTGGACCGCATGCTTGCCGAAAGCTCACGAAGAGTGTGGACACCGAAAGAGCCTCGGTGAGACCAGGTACAGGCCGTCCGGAACACCGGCAGGATCGATGATTACGGCGTGAAGAAGTACCGCGTCAGATGAAACAGTATTGGAGCGGAGAATGCCACCGAATCCAGGCGATCCAGCATTCCGCCGTGGCCCTCAATGAGATGGCCCCAATCCTTGACCCCGCGGTCGCGCTTGATCGCGGACATGACCAAGCCTCCAAGAAAGGCCATCAAGGTGGCGATGAGCGACATGCCGGCTGCCTGCAAAGGGCTAAACGGCGTAATCCGCCAGAGAGCCGTTCCGAGGACCGTCGCCGAGACCACGCCGCCAATGAAGCCTTCGACTGTTTTCGATGGCGAGAGGCTAGGCGCAATCTTGTGGTGCCCCAGTAGTTTACCCCAAACGTACTGAAGGACGTCGCTGGACTGAACAACGATCAAAAGAAAGATAACCAACATGGGGTCGCCATCCCGGTAGCCCGGAATATCCAGTGTAAGCAGTGCGGGGACGTGCGATATGCAATAGATGCACACCATCACACCCCATTGCGTTTCCGCTGTACGCGCCAGAAAGTTCTTCGAGTCTCCGAAGACGACGGATGCAATGGGGAGTACAAGGAAGGCGTAGACAGGAATCAGGACGGCAAAGAAACCATACCAGCGTATCCAGATGAGCCAATACTGCATGGGAAGGACTACAAAGAAGCTCATGAATACCGCCACCTGATCCGCCCTGTGCGTCGGCGTAAGCGTTATGAACTCGCGCAAGGCGGCGAAGGAGACAAGGCCAAACAGCACGATGACCGCGTGGCGGCCCGCGAGAAAGGCTCCCGTTAGCAGGATGATCATGACCCACCAGGCCTTGATCCGGGCGCTCAGATTGTCGAGTACTGGATTCTGTGCTGCTCCGGCCCGCATCCGAAGAATCACTGCAACCGTGGTTGCTATCACGAGGGCGGCGGCCAGCCCCGCTAGTACGAGAAGCTCTTCGTGCAGGTTCATGCTTTCCCCAGTTCAATCACGAGTTGCCGCATGCGCGCCAGGAACTCCGGTTTCTGTTCACTCGGCTCCAGCCGCGCAGGTTTCCCAAACGCTACCGAACAGAGCAGCGGAATGGGAAGCGGTAGCCCTTTTGGCATCACGCGATACGAGTTGTCGATCCACACTGGCACGAGTTCCACATCGGGGCGGGCCGCCGCCAGATGGTAAAGCCCGGGTTTGAAAGGTTGTACGTCGCCACCCGGCCCGCGAGTTCCCTCGGGAAACAAAATCAGCGAAGCACCTCCATCCAGCGCCTGGCGCATCGCATCGATCGGATTGTGCTCGCGTTCGACATGGCCCCTGGACACCAGCACGCCCCGGAAAACGCTATCGATGAGGTAGCGCCTCACGGCACCACGGCTCCAGTAGTCGAGCGCCGCCACGGGCCGCGTCTTCTTGCGAAGTTGACCCGGAAGCACGGCCCAGATGAGAAGGAAGTCCACGTGACTGGTGTGATTCGCGAAGTAGATCCGATGTGTGTCGAGAGGCGCACACCCTATCCACCTGGCCTGAGCTCCAGTCAGCAGTCGTGTGCTGGTAGTGATCAGCTTGGCGACAAGTCGCTCCACCATCACCTTGCCCACTCGCCGGCCCAATAGCTCATCGAGTGCCGACCCTTTGAGCCAGTGAAACTGTGAAAATGCCCCAGTCGTCGGCCAGTTGTTGCAACTTCCGAAACCCCGCCGCTTCGACCAATTGGTCAAGTTCCGCTTGGCTCCTCCGGCGCATGACCCAAGGCTTGCGATTGCGGTGGCTGGGTAGCGTCCGTGCGATCGTTTCCAATTGCGGATGCCATGGCTGGCCCGTGTAGATGAGATACGCTCCCGGCTCGATTGCATCCGCCAGGCCGTCCAACGACCGGCGTATCGGCGCATTCTCCGGAAACAGCTCATACAGTCCGGAGACAACTCCCAATGTTGGCCGCGGGTCGATCGCTGCGACGGAGGCACGGTCGAAGGCATCGCCCGTCTGAAACTCGGCAATCGACTCCAGTCCCTTCTGGCGGATCAGTTGTGCGCCTTCACTGACGTTAAGGTCGCTAAAATCGCGGAGCAGAATGTGGTCGGCGCGATCTGCCTGAGACTCGATGGCTTCGAGCACATACCGTCCATGTCCCGCGGCAATGTCAGCGATCCGGACCGGGCGCCCGGCGGCCCGCAGTGCCGAAATTGCGCGCGACAGCATCCGCTCGAGGTTCTGCTTCCGTATTCGTATTCCACGCCAACCGATCGCATCGAGATACGACCGATCGATCAGCCGGCCAAGCGGAGTGATACCCGAGGGCCGGTTCCGATAAACATAATCGAGTGTGCTACCGGAATCGAACCCGGTCTCCAGGCCGAGGCGTATTCCATCCGAGAGCCTGCCTCCGGTTTTCATGCCGATCCGCGTAAGGCTGAATCGCACCGCCCGTGGTGACCACGGTGGCAGAGGCCGGCTCAGCCGATCGTACTCGTCTTTCGTATACCCAACGCGGTCGGAATCCAGTAGACAAGTTGAGACCGGAGACTGTGAGAAATACCTCAGCAGGAACTCGCGGGCTTTGGCTATGGCGGGACCGCGCTCCTTTTCGCCGAGAGTGTCGTGGTAGAACCCCGCGAAGACGTGTTTCTCTTTCTCCTTAGTCCCCAGCCGTTCGAAGAACACATACTGAGGCTGGTGGTGTACGACAAAATCGGCTCCGGATATTAACAGTTGAGTCGGCGTCTGGATCGCCTGAGCATCCTCGATAATCCTATCGGCCGTGCTGTACAGCGCCAGCAAGATAGTGACGGAGATGGGGCGCCGAATCAAGGGGTCGGCCAGATAGGAAGCAATGCGCTCCGGATCGTGCGTGAGTGCTTTCGGCTTGACATACGAGTTCACGTTAAAGTCGCCCCGTATGCGATGCATCAAGCTCAATGCGAGGCGGGCGAATGGCACGTAAAGTTTGACGCTAAACGCCGGTGAAGCGAGAACCATCGAGCGTATACGCGGGGCATAATCATGCACCCACGTGGCCGCCAGCACGCTACCGACACTTTGTCCGACTACCGCCATGTCCTCTATCGCGATGCCCAATGACTGCGAGATGTGGTGGACAAAGTCATCTACATCTTTGACGAGAATGCCCATGGTCGCGGGTCCGGTGCCGTTTGGGACTGCTGGATTCGCGATGGCGGAACGGCCGTGTCCGCGAGCATCCCACGCAAACATGGCGATGGACGGCAAATCGAATTCATCGACGACATGTTGTAATCGGCCAGAGTGTTCGTGGCCGCGGTGGAAAAAGATGACCGCCTGTTTCACAGGGGCGCCGACAGGAGGCCAGTAGCGATAGAACAAGGAGGTTCCGTCACTCGTTGTGAAGAAGCGCTCTTCCGGGGTCCGCATTTTCGTTCCTCAAGCGCGCATGCTATTTGCGCGAGCAGCTTTCTTTTCCGCGAGTCCGTTCCTTACCCGATTGACGATTGTAGCGACCAATAAGACCGCCAGCAACCTGGGAAGAGCCCATGCCACCGGCGAGATAATCCTTCCGCCCACTCCGATCCATAATGCCGCCGCGCCGAAGATGAACGCCCGATCGCTCTTGCCCATCGGACCGTCGTAGCGGCGGGTGGCTCCGATCATCACCCCGATGGTGCCAGCCATCTCCGAAATGACCGCCAGGACGATGATGACGCCGATCCAGAAGGGATCGAATATGCCCAGGTAGGCGAAAGGGAGACTGAGGAACGCATCCGAAACGACATCCGTGAGTTCATTTAGGTACGCACCGACATCCGACTTCTGGCCGAACTCACGAGCCAGCATGCCGTCGATGGCGTTCATCGCCATTCGCAAGAAGAAGAACGCCGGCAGAATCAACAGCAATCGAGGGAGATCCTTGAAGATGATCAGCAGGGCGCCAGTTGTTATGGAGAGGGCGCAGGCTAACAACGTAACCTGATTGGCAGTGATACCGGCTCCGGCCAAGCCACGTACCAATGGGCGCAGCCGCTCTTGAAAAAGCGGTTTCAGCGAATAGATGCTCGGCACAGGTTTCAGTTTATCCGACTGCCAGTTCCACGGTGTCCACGGCCAACCGGTCGCAAGCGTCGGCGAGTTGAACGCCGCCCATCCGTTTCGTGAAGGCAATGGCCGGACCCAACGCAAGTTTATTCGGGCGACGACTGCCGAGGAAATCACGTAGTCCCAAAAACCTGAGGCCAATTTCCGGGCCTTTCTGGGACGCACGGCCTCCGGTCGGGCTCCATTCTCCTTTTCCCAACCGCCGTAGTAGAGTACTCTGGGAGCAAGGCACATGCGCACGATTTCAAAGCGAACTCAGTACGGGCTGAAAGCCATCCTGTCGCTGGGTAGAAAATACGGCGAGGGCCCCGTTTTGATTGCCGCGCTTGCGGAGGATGAGCAAATCCCGTTGAAGTTCCTCGAGGTGATCCTGCTCGACCTGAAAGGGCAAGGACTGTTGGAAAGCAAGAAGGGCAAACACGGGGGGTACCAACTCAGCCGGCCGCCTTCGACCATTACCGTTGGCTCTCTGATCCGGATGCTCGAAGGTCCACTCGCGCCTCTGCCGTGCGCCAGCGAAACGGCCTTCAAGCCATGCGATGAGTGCATCGACGTCGAGTCTTGCGGCACCCGAATCATTATGCGCCAGGTTCGAGACGCGATGGCGGATGTTCTCGACCGGACCAGCCTCGCCGATTTGATTCGCCGTTCCGATGCCGCACGGGTATCGAAAACCCCGGAACCGCCCATGTACTACATCTGAGTCTGATGTAGCTGGCTCCAAACGCAGCCATCGGGGGCGTAGCCACTATTCCGAACATTGACTAATCATCCTATTGTCCATGGATTTGACGCAATTCGTATCAATAACAAAATAAGCACCTTATCATAGATGTAAAAGCAAGCGAGGAATACTGGCTGTTGCAGCAGCCCCTCCGAATATCCTATACTCTATGGGAATTGTGTTTATCGACACGGATTTTACGCGGAGGGACTTATGGCACTGTTCGAAGACAACTCACTCAGTATCGGAAAGACCCCGCTCATCCGGCTGAACCGCATTGTGAACGGCTCGGGAGCGAAGGTGTACGCCAAGATCGAAGGCCGGAATCCGGCCTACTCGGTGAAGTGCCGGATCGGCGCCTCCATGATTTGGGACGCCGAACAACGTGGACTGCTGAAGCCCGGGGTGGAATTGGTTGAGCCTACCAGCGGAAACACCGGAATCGCACTGGCATTCGTCGCCGCCGCGCGACGTTACCCGATTACGCTCACCATGCCGGAGACCATGTCCCTGGAGCGCCGGAAAGTGCTGAAGGCGTTCGGCGCGAACCTCGTCTTGACCGAGGGAAGCCTCGGCATGAAAGGTGCTATCGCCAAGGCGGACGAGATTTACAATTCCGACCCCACGCACTATGTTCTGTTGCAGCAGTTCAGGAATCCAGCCAATCCCGACATTCACTTCCGCACCACCGGCCCGGAGATCTGGGAAGACACCGGCGGGCAAGTCGATGTGCTGGTAAGCGGTGTGGGCACGGGTGGAACCATCACCGGCGTTTCGCGTTACATCAAGCAGACGCGGGGTAAGCCGATCACATCGGTGGCGGTCGAACCGGCGACCAGCCCGGTAATCTCACAGAAACTTGCCGGCCAGCCACTCCAACCCGGGCCTCACAAGATCCAGGGGATTGGAGCCGGGATCATTCCGGATACGCTCGACCTGTCAGTGGTCGATCTGGCAGAGACTGTCACGAGTGAGGAGGCCGTTGAAGTGGCGCGGCGCCTGGCAAAAGAAGAGGGGATACTGAGCGGTATCTCGAGCGGCGCCGCCACGGCCGTTGCCGCGCGACTGGCGAAGAAACCCGAGTACGCGGGAAAAACCATCGTGGTCATTCTGCCCGATTCAGGCGAGCGCTACTTAACCTCGGTGCTCTTCGAGGGCATCGTGTAACCGGCGCCGCTGGTTATGAACATCTCCTTCAGAGGTCAGTGTGCTTTGTCCGCCATCTTCGACTTGGCCTGCCAGAAGCCGTATGAGCCGGTCAAGACGGCGAGTATAGCGAAACGGCAGAAGATCCCCCGGAAGTTTCTGGAACTCATTCTCCTCTCGCTCAAGCAGGGCGATTTTGTGGAGTCGCGCCGGGGCGTCGATGGCGGTTACTTCCTGGCGCGTCCTGCGGAAGCCATCACAGTGGGAGAGGTGCTCCGCTTTATCGATGGCTCCGGATTGGAGAGATCCAAAAGACGCAGCGGCGAAACACCATTCAGTGAGTTATGGCGGAACGTCGACCGGACGATCGCCGAAATCCTGGACCGCGAGAACTTCGCTCTAACGGTTCGCAAGTGGCTCGAAAAGCAAAGCGTGCATGTGCCGGATTGGGAGATTTGAGAGGCCTGCCCCTTGACACCGAACATAAATCTTCCTATACTCCATCTAGATAGTGGACAGTTGAAAACCGCGCTGGCAGCCGGTTGCTCTACCAGCGCAAACCTCTTGAATACGAGCCGGCGGATTCCCCCCACGAACCACCCGAGGGAGTAGAAACATGAAAAACAGCTTGCTCGCAACTACCATTCTGGCCTTTGCTTCGCCTGGCTGGTCCCAATCTCTGGCCGGCCTGTGGAATGCGACTGTAACGGTGCCGCGGTCAAGGGCTGGTTCTTCAACGGAGAGGAGCACGAGAACTCGATTGGCGGAACATTCGAAAACGGGTCGTTGATTCTCGATTTCGACACTTACGCTTCGGTATTGAAGGCTACGCTCAAGGACGGCTCGCTCGATGGCGGTTTCCCGAGTCAGGGGAGCGGGGAACTGTACAAGAAGGAAACGGACGAGTTTACCGCACAGGTGGAGCGGTCGCTCGGAGCGAACCAGGCAGCCTCTCGATAGCCGGAGATCCGTCGCTCGTGCCTTTCAGATTTGAAAGTCCAGCACGCTGATATCCTGAGGCACCTTCTTCGAGATCACCTTGACGTTGGCGGCCTCCTGGACCACCAGCGAGTTCGGCGGAACGCTCTTGGTCAGGAACACACTGGCGCCGATCGTACTCCCCGCGCCGATCACGGTGTCGCCGCCGATAATCGTTGCGCCGGCATAAATCGTCACCCGATCGTCGATCGTGGGGTGCCGCTTGCGGCCGCGCAGCGCTTGCCCGGCTTCCAGCGATTTGGCCACCAGACCGACACCCTGGTACATCTTCACATGGTTCCCGATGACGGCTGTCTCGCCCACCACCGTTCCGGTGCAATGGTCTACGAAAAAATGCGTGCCTATCCGAGCACCCGGATGGAGATCCATTCCCGTACGGGTATGTGCCCATTCGGTCATGATGCGCGGGATCAGGGGAATGTTGTCCAGGTAAAGCTCATGGGCTAACCGCTGCACCGCGATCGCTTCGACGAACGGGTAGGCAACGATGACTTCTTCCTTGCTGAGCGCCGCCGGGTCGCCATTAAAGGCCGCTTCGGTGTCGGTCCGGAGCAGTTCCCGGATGCGCGGCAGATTGCCCAGAAACTTCATCGTGAGCATGTGCGCCATGCCGGCGAGGTCAGCCTTATCGATTTCCGCCGGAGGAGCGTATTCCAGGCTCTTGCGGATTTCGCTTTCCATCCGCGAGAGCACGCTGCCGAGCAGGGCTATGGTTTCCAGTTGGATCTCAGAGGAGTGGATCAGCTTCTCGTCGAAAAACCCGGGAAACAACAGGCGCAGCAAATCGGCGGTAATCTCGGCAATCCCGTGCTTGGATGGCAGATTCTTGCCGTCCAGGTGATTGATCCCGCCCTCTCGAACATAGGACGCCGCAAGCTGTTCGGTGAGTTCTAAGAGTTTCGATATCACAAGCCGTGTACCTCAGAGTGTAGCTCACCTGCAAGAATGGACACCTTCTCGCAGTAAGAACGGCTTGGCAAACCGTTCTATTCGCTACGGCGCGGCTGGCGATTTCGTTACGGCGCCTAAACTAATATTTTCGAACGCTTCGATCCACGCAGATACTCCGCCGGGCTGGTTCTGCGATACAGCGCGCGGTCCTCGCCGACGGGGCAGACTTTGAGGCAGACGCCGCAAGGCCATCGCGATTCGTCGAGCAGAACCTGATGATGGAGCGTGCAGGCCACGGCGTGGAACCATAACGGCCATGATACCCTATAGTCCATTGAAATAGTGTAGAATAAATTCTTCCATGCCCGGCCGTAGCGCCGTAGGGAGGCACTTATGCCAGAGGACGCACAACAACAGAAGAAACCCGCGGCGGGTTCGCGCATTTCGCTCGATGTCTGGGCGGTGGCGATTTCGCTGCTGGCGGCGGCGTTGATCCGCTTCCATCTCTTTCCATCCGTGAAATGGTAAGCCGTGGCCCGGCCAGGTACCCGACCCATTAGAGGAGGTTTGTTATGGCATCGTCGGTAGCGGCACACCAGGCCCCAGCACTTCCGCCCAGCCTGGGGCGCCGCATTTGGCAACTCGTTCCCGGCCTGCTGCTGCTGTTTGCCGTCGGATACTCGGGCAAGCTCATCGAACAGTCGCTCAGCCGTTACAGCAAGGCCAACGGCCTGCACTGGCCGAATATCGAATACGTGTTATGGGCTATTGTGATCGGTCTCGCCATCGCCAACACCATTGGGCTTCCGCGCATCTTCCGGCCCGGTGTGGCGACTTATGAATTCTGGCTCAAGGCCGGCATCGTTCTGCTCGGATCGCGGTTTCTGCTCGGCGACGTGTGGCGTCTGGGAGGCATCAGCCTGCTGCTGGTCGGTATCGAGATCGCGCTGGCACTCACCTTCATGCATGCGCTCGGCAGAGTCTTTCGTCTGCCGGGCAAACTGGCTTCGCTGCTGGCCGTGGGTTCCTCGATCTGTGGCGTTTCGGCGATCATTGCCGCCCAGGGCGCCATCGACGCCGACGAAGAAGACGCCACCATAGCCATTGCGGCCATCCTGTCCCTCGGCGCGCTTGCCCTGTTCACCTTCCCATTGATTGGCCATGCGCTCCATCTCGGCGACCGCGCCTACGGCGTGTGGGCCGGCCTGGCGGTGGACAACACGGCCGAAGCGACCGCCGCCGGAGCGATCTACTCGGATGCGGCGGGTAAGATCGCGGTGCTCGTCAAGACCACGCGCAATGCGCTGATCGGCTTTGCCGTGCTCGGCTACGCCATTTATTGGGCTTCCCGAGGCCAGGCTCAGACGGTGGGCAACAAGGCCGCCTTCCTGTGGCGGAAGTTCCCCAAGTTCGTCCTCGGTTTTCTGCTGATTTCCGCGCTGGCGACCTTCGGCTTCTTCAGCAAACCGCAACTGACCGATGTCGCAAACCTTTCGCGTTGGGCTTTTCTACTCACCTTCGCCGGTGTGGGTCTGCGGACGAACATTCGCGATTTGCGCGTCCAGGGCTGGAGACCGTTTATCGTGGGTGCCCTCGGTGAGATTGCCATTGCGGTCCTGACGTTGGGGCTGGTCATCGGAGCCGACCGGGTTTTCCGGTTGTGAGGACGACGGCAGTTGGCGCCGGCTGGCGCATTGGGATCTTCCGGTTACGGATATCACACCCAAGTGAAGATTAGCCGGCCACGGCCGATTGCGCTTTCGGCCGTTCGGACGCACAATGGGAGCCTGAGCGGAGGGACTTTTATGAATTTGGCCGTGAACGGCTCGCCGCATATTCACCAAGGCCGGGGCACCGTCGTCGAGCTGCTCGAGGAGTTAAAGGCCGTGCCCGCCATGACCGCCATCATGATCAATGGCGAGGTGGTGCGGCGCAGCCGGTGGGAAGCGGTGCGACTGGCTGAGGGCGATGAAGTCGAGCTGATCGTCGCCGCGGCGGGAGGCTAAGGGATGGAGGACGGGCTTCGTCTGGGCGACCGCGTTTTCCGGTCGCGGCTGCTGCTCGGCACGGGCAAGTTCTCGAGTGCTGAGATCATGCTCGCCGCCGTTCGCGCCTCGGGCGCGGAGCTGGTCACGGTCGCGCTGCGGCGCTTCAACCGTGAGCGGCCGGACGACGATATCCGCGGGCCGCTGGCGTCGCTCGATGGCATCGTGCTCGTGCCCAACACCTCCGGCGCCATGAACGCGCGCGAGGCAGTGCGGGCTGCGCTGCTCGGCCGCGAAATCACCGGCAGCCCTTTCGTGAAGCTCGAAATTCACCCCAACCCGCACCACCTGATGCCCGACCCCATCGAGACCTACCAGGCCGCGCTCACTCTGGTGAGAGAGGGCTTCTTCGTCTTACCCTATATGCCCGCCGATCCGGTGCTGGCGCGGCGCCTCGAAGACGCCGGTTGCGCCGCGGTGATGCCGCTCGGCTCGGCCATCGGCAGCGGGCAGGGGCTAGCCACCTTCTCGATGTTGCGGATGATCATTCGCGACGCGGGCGTGCCCGTGATCGTCGATGCGGGCTTGCGCTCACCCTCCGAAGCGGCCGCGGTGATGGAGATGGGGGGAGAAGCCGTGCTGGTCAATAGCGCGATCGCCGCGGCGGAGAATCCGGCATTGATGGCCGAGGCATTCGCCACGGCGGTGAAAGCGGGCCGACAGGCGCGCCGTGCGGGTTTGATGCCGCGGAGCGAAACGGCGGCCGCCACCAGCCCGCTGACGGCATTTCTGGCGGGAGAGGGTGCGTGAGCACAGCCCTGCCCTTCTGGCTGGATGTCTCTCGGTGGCTGCCCCTGGCCCGCGGCGCGGACCGCCGCATGGTCCGGCGGGCGCTTGCCGCGGCGGAACCTGGAATCCGCGAGTTCGCCATTCTGCTGTCTCCCGCGGCCGGGGCGGAATTAGAGGTGCTGGCGGCCCACGCGCAGGCACTCACTCGCCGCCATTTCGGACGGACTATCTCCCTGTACGCGCCGCTCTATCTTTCGAATTACTGCCCCGCCGAGTGCACTTACTGCGGATTCGCCAGCGACAGGCATGTCCGGCGCCATAAACTCACTCGTGCCGAGCTGGATTCCGAAAGCACCGCGCTCAAGCGGCTGGGGTTGGAAGAGGTCCTGCTGCTGACTGGTGACCGGCTAGCCACCGCGGGCTACGAGTTCGTGCGGGATGGCATCGCACACTCGGCCTCGCGCTTCCACAATGTCGCGGCTGAAGTGTTCGCCATGACGGAAGCGGAGTACGCCGGCTTGGCCGCGGCCGGCTGCACCTCGGTCACGCTCTATCAGGAGACCTACGACCCGACCCGTTACGCGTTGCTCCACTTGTCCGGCCCCAAGGCCGATTACGGGTGGCGCCTGGATGCGCCGGCGCGAGCGCTCGCGGGCGGCGTGCGATCGGTCGGGCTGGGAGTGCTGCTCGGCCTTTCCGAGCCCGTCGAAGACGTCCTGCGCCTTTTCCGCCACGCCGTCTGGCTGCGCCGGCAATTCTGGGGCGGCGGCGTCGCCATCTCCTTTCCGCGCTTGCGGCCGCAGGCCGGCGACTACGCCGCCGAGTTCCCGGTGAGCGAGCGGACGCTGGCGCAGATCGTCTTCGCATTCCGCATCGCGATGCCAGAGGCACCGCTGGTTCTTTCGACGCGCGAGAGCGCGCGCTTTCGCGATGGCATCGCAGGGGTCGGCATCTCGAAGATGAGCGTGGCCAGCCGGACCACCGTGGGCGGCTACGCGGAAAGCACCGCGCTTTCTTCACCGCAATTTGAGATCGACGACCGCCGCGGCGTGGAGGAGTTCTGCGCCATGCTGCGCGCCAAGGGCCTGCAGCCGGTCTTCAAGAACTGGGACGCGGTCTACCGGGAGCCTCAATGCCAGACGTCTTCGGCCTCTACTTAGTTCTCACAAATCCAGCCGCCGGCTACGAGCGCACGGCGGAAGCGGCCGTCGAGACCGGCGTCAGGTACCTCCAGTTACGCATGAAGAACCAGCCGCCTGAGGAGGTGCTCGAAATGGCGCGGCGTCTGCGCCGCATCACCGCGGGCACGAAGACGCGGTTTATAGTCAACGACGATGTCGAGATCGCCCGCGAATCCTCCGCCGACGGCGTCCACCTCGGCCAGGACGATCTGAGCATCGCCGAGGCCCGCCGTCGCTGGCCTGCCGGAGGCAAGATCTTCGGCCTTTCGACGCACACCGAAGAGCAGGAACTGCACGCCCGCGAACTGGCGCCGGACTACATCGGAGTCGGCCCCGTATTCCCCACTCCCACGAAGGACCGTCCCGATCCGGTCCTCGGAGTGGAGCGTATGGGACGAATTGTCCGTAGTTCCCCTCTGACGACCGTGGCCATCGGCGGCATCGGTGCGAACAATCTCGCGGAAGTGCTCCGTCACGCAGCGATGAATTTCTGCGTCGTGCGCGCGGTCAACCAGTCCGCCGACCCGGCTGCAACGATCCGCCGCCTGCAAGAGATCTGGCGAGAAGCCGTGCTGCGCGATCGGCCTCCTCGGAAAGCGGGCTGAAACCCCGCCCTCCGAAGCGTTGCGCAAAGCCGCGTCAGTTGGCTATAGTGAAGCTCCTTTGGTACCCGGGTGGTACCTTTGCGCTTGCGCCTCTAAGGCCGTCGCGAACGATTGTTGGGAATGGGGAAGCCGCAGCGACGGTCCGATGTTCTCGTACAGCTTCTGAACGGACCGAAGCAAGCCCTCAACTTCACCCGGCGCGGGCTGGAACATCAGCTCTGGGTCTGGAGCCGCGACCGCACGCAGCGCTTTGGCGATTAGCGGGGCGAATTGGGAAGGAATCAGGCCCTGTTGAACAAACAGACGGTCGAACAGCTCGAGTGCCTGCCGGTCGGTATCCGCTTGTTCGCCGCGAGTGACCAACAGTGCGCGGGCGGCCCAGAGCGCCGCGGAGAAGAATCTGCTGGCTCGGAGTGCCTCGGCCGCGCCCCAATCAATGTAAAGCTTTTGGCGTGCTGGAACTCCGGCACGCTTCCATGGATTGCCGACAGCGCCAAAGCGGTTGCGCTCCCTTCGCCGGCGAGGAATGCCGCGAAATCCGGGTTGTGCCGCGATCGTTCGACCGCCCGTAGAAAATCAACCAGGAATGCGGGGACGTTCCGGGCTGAAATGGCGTAATCGCCGGTCGCGAGCCGGGTGTGTCCCTCTTCGACGTGTCCCCCGAATTGCACAACGTAATACGGCGTCAGGCGGCCCTTCACCCGCCGTGCCGCGCCGAACAAATCAATCGAGGCGATTGGGTGATGGCCGCACGAATTCGGGCAGCCGCTAATATGAAGGGTGAGTTGGCCGGCGGCGCCCGCCAGGTCCAGGCCGCTATTCAGCAAGGCTCTCTGAACCGCGTTCGCCAGCCCGCGCGAGAGGCCTATGCCAAGACGGCACGTGGAAGCGCCGGCGCAGGTCGCCATGTGGCGCAGGATCGGAGGCCTTTCGTGCCACAGTCCCGCCTGCGTCAACTCAGCCGTTACCGTTTCGATGCTCTCGGCAGGGACGTTCCGCAACGCCATGGTCTGCCAACTCGTGGCGCGAACGCGCCCTTCGCCACAGCGTCCCGCGATGGCAGCCAATTGGCGCAACTGGCCGGCATTGACGATGCCGAGAGGAGGAGCGATTTCGATGGCAAACAAGCCCGCCTGCTTTTGAGGCAATACCTGCCCGGCGGCAGATTGCGAACTCTCTCGCTGCGGCGCCTGAAGCGGACGCCCCACCGGTTCGCCCAACTCCGCGCGATACAGCCGCTCGAATTCCTCGAAACTGAGATCTTCGACCACAAAGCGAAGCCGCGCGCGCCGTCTGTCTCGCCGGTTTCCATGTTTATCGAAGACGCGCTTCACGGCCTCGGCAATCCTCCCGGCGGCCCCAGCAGGCACGAATTGCTCGAGCAGGCTTCCCACCCGGCTGTGCGCCCCGAGCCCGCCCGCGACATACACCGCGAACCCATCCTCGCCGTCAAGACGCCTGGCAATAAAGCCCAAATCCGCAATCGTCGCGCCCGCGCAATCGTGCCCGCAGCCGGAGCACGCAATCTTATACTTGCCCAGCGCCCTGCTGCGCGCTGCTGCACAACAACCACCTGCTGCAATTCGGCGGAGCGTATCAAAGGAACTTCGATTTCTACACGCGCAACGACAACGGCATCGCAACGGATGCTTCCACGGTTTACCAGATCGGCAACGGCTCGGGCATCGCCATGCCTTCGTCTTACCTGCCGGCCGGGTTGCCGTCGAGCCAGACAACCAACTGGTCGAACCTGTACGCCGAGGTGCTGGGCATGGTTTCGCAACCGCAAGTTATGTACACGCGCGGCGGGCCGAACCTCAGTTTGGATCCGGTGGGCGACCCGATTTCAATCCATGCGGTCGTGCCCAGCTATAACACCTATATCAACGATAGCTGGCACGTGCGGCCTTCCCTTACGCTCACTTACGGTCTGGGTTACGCCATCGAAATGCCGCCCTATGAGCCCCAGGGCAAGCAAGTACAATTCGTGGACTCGGCGGATGATCCTATCAGTCTCGAGTCGTACCAGAGGTGGAAGTGATTGAAAAGAATGGCGGGGACGACGGGGCTCGAACCCGCGACCTCCGACGTGACAGGCCGGCGTTCTAAACCAACTGAACTACGTCCCCGCGATAATCACGCAGATAATCACATGCTAACACGGGCCGGCGCGCCGTGTCCAAATCGCGTCGCCGCATGGTCTAGATCGATCTAGAACTCAGGTATACAAGCCTTCCACATTAGAACCGGCAAGGTCCTCGGCCGCCTGCGCCTGCAAATCCGCCACCAGGCGGTCCATGCACGCGGTAAGCCGTTGAAAAGTGAACGCGGCCTGATTTTGAGGGCCGTACACATCTTGCACCAGCGCCTCAAGTTCCCGCAGGCGCGCACTGGCCCGTTTAATTTCGCGCCCCAGTTCGCGATGTTCTTCGAGTGTGAGAGGAAAGGAGGTCTCCGGGCGCATTACGCGAGTCCCACGGTGCGCACCCCGCGCCCCTACTGACAACGCGGCGCGGCCATGTGCGTAAGCGAGATCAGTGTAACACACGGCGGCAGATACCAAGTTGGTACAATCGCACTGATGGCAAATGAGATTTTCGCTCGATTCGACACCACTGAGGGAAACTTCAAGGTCAAGCTATTCGCTGATAAGGCGCCTAAGACTGTAGAAAACTTCGTCAGCCTGGCCGACGGATCCAAGACCGGTAAACCGTTCTACGACGGCACGGTTTTTCATCGCGTCATTCCGGATTTCATGATTCAAGGCGGCGATCCGGAAGGCACCGGTAGAGGCGGCCCCGGATACAAGTTCGCCGATGAATTTCACGCGGACCTGAAACACTCCAAACCCGGTCTGCTTTCCATGGCGAACGCCGGGCCTAACACCAACGGCAGCCAGTTCTTCGTGACGGTTGCCGCCACACCCTGGTTGGACAACCGCCATACCATCTTCGGAGAGGTGATCGAGGGGTACGAGGTGGTCAAGAAAATTTCCGCCGTCCCGCGCAATGCGCAGGACCGCCCGCTGAAGGAAGTGAAAGTCAACTCGGTCAAAATCGAAAAAACGTAGACCGCTCCGGACAATGAGCCACCATGAGGCTGGCGATTTTCGGGGGCACCTTCGACCCCATCCACAACGCACATCTGGCGATTGCCCGAATGGCGGCGGCACATTGGCGGCTGGACCGCGTGCTTTTCGTCCCGGCCGGCCAGCCGCCCCATAAAGCGGCAATGACCCACGCGCCTTTCGACGACCGCGCGCGCATGGCGGAGTTGGCGTGCGCCCACGACCCTCGCTTCGAGGTTTCTCGCCTGGAAGCGGGGTCCCAGCGAAGTTACTCCATAGACACAATCGAAAAGGTGAGAACGCACCTGGCTCCCGCGGACGAATTATTTTTCCTCATTGGCGCGGATGCCTTCTCGGAACTTCGCACGTGGCATCGATGGCGGGACGTGGCGCGCTTGGTGCGCTTCCTGGTAGTGAGCCGCCCCGGCCACGATTACGAAATCCCCGCGGGCGCGCGGGCGGAACGCCTCGATACCCTAGAATTGGCCGTCTCCTCATCGCGGATCCGGCGCGCGCTGGCAGCGGGCGAGCGGCCGGAGGAGGTGCCGCCGGCGGTCCTGGACTACATTGCGCGGCACGGTTTATACGGCTGCGCCCGATCGGCGTAAGGATCGGCGCCTACCCCACCACTTCCAGAAATGCCTTGGCGGCGTGGCTCAGCGCGCGGCGCGTCGGGTAGAGCAAACGAATCTTGCGCTCCACATGAATTTCCTTCACGCGCACTTCGCACAACAACTTCCGCTCGATTTCCTGCTCCACGCACATGCGCGGCAGAAACGCCACCCCTTGATCGTTTTGCACCAATTTCCGGATGCTCTCGATGGTGGGCATCTCCACTTCCATCAGCAGCGGCACCTTGTGCGCCTGAAACTCACGCAGCACGATTTCGCGATATGGGGACACCACGTTATGCGCGATGAAGATCTCCGACCCGAGTTCGGTGATGGAGATCGCCTTGCGATTGGCCAGACGGTGCTTCGGCGACACCACCAAAGCCAGCGCGTCATGGTAGATGATCTTCGATTTGAGGCGTTCATCGGAGGGATCGTAACTGATCACTCCCAATTCCAGATTGCCGTCCAGCAGTTCATTCGGAATCTTGCTCGAAAGGCTGCGCCGAACCTGCACCTTCACTTTCGGATACAGGGCGCGATATCTCTCGATATGGCGCAACAGGTAGAGCGTGGTCGATTCGTTCGCCCCGATTGTCAGCCGGCCGGCGGAAAAATCGCGCAGCTCGGCCAATGAGTTTTCGAGCTCCTGCTCGAGGCTCTGGAAACGGCGCGCATATTCCAGAACCGCGCGGCCCGCGTCGGTAAGCAGCAACTCCTTACCCGATCGGTCGATCAGCTTCTCGCCCAGCTCCTGTTCCAGGCGCTGTAAGGCAAGGGAAATGGCCGGCTGGGTGCGCAGCAATTTCTCCGCCGCCCGGGAAAAACTCCGTTCCGTGGCAACCGTTAAGAATACCTGCAAAGGGTAGAGTTCCATGCTCCTACGGATTATAACATCTGTTTATGTCAACCTCTAAAATTATAAATTTGCCAAATCATACACCCGGCGGAGATAATGGCGTTTCGGAACAAAATATCATGAGCGACCGCGTCTATATTTTCGATACCACGCTGCGCGATGGCGAGCAGTCTCCCGGCTGTAGCATGACAGTGCCGGAAAAGTTGCGCATGGCGCATAAGCTGGTGGAGCTGGGCGTGGACATTCTGGAGGCCGGATTCCCTATCGCATCGGAAGGGGATTTCGAAGCGGTCGATGCCATCAGCCGCGAATTTCCGTGGGCCCAAGTGGCCGGCCTGGCGCGCTGCTGCACGCTCGATGTGGAACGCGCCGCCAAGGCGCTCGAACACGCGCGCCGGCCGCGGATTCACACCTTCATCGCCACCAGTCCGATCCATCTCAAATACAAGCTACGCAAGAGCGAGCAACAGGTGCTCGAAGAGGCCGTGGCCGCGGTGGAGCTGGCGCGGCGGCACGTGGACGACGTGGAATTCTCCGCCGAGGATGGCGCCCGTACCGAGCCCGAGTACCTGGTGAACATCTCCAAAGCCGTAATCGCGGCAGGCGCGCGCACCGTGAACATACCCGATACGGTGGGATATTCCACGCCTAAGGAGTTCGGCGAGCTGATCGCAAAAGTCACCGCCGCGTTGGGCGATTGCGCCGTGGTCAGCGTGCATTGCCATGACGATCTGGGCCTGGCGGTGGCTAATTCGCTGACCGCCATCGAAGCCGGCGCGCGCCAGGTGGAGTGCACCGTCAACGGAATCGGCGAGCGCGCCGGCAACTGCTCGCTCGAAGAGATTGTCATGATTCTGAAGATGCGGCGCGACGCGTATCCCTATTTCACCGGTATTCAGACCGAACATCTCTTTAGCGCGAGCGAATTGCTGAGCTCCATCATCACTTTCGGGCCGCAGCCCAACAAGGCAATCGTCGGGGCGAACGCCTTTGCACACGAAGCCGGCATCCACCAGGACGGCTATCTCAAGGAAAAAACCACCTACGAGATTATCGATCCCCGTACCGTGGGCATTCCCGAAGGGCGCCTGGTGCTGGGCAAGCACAGTGGCCGGCACGCTTTGAACCAGCGCGCCAAAGATTTGGGATTCGATCTTACGCGGGAGGAATTGGACGACCTGTATCAACGATTCACGGCGGTGGCCGATCATCGCAAGAAAGGCCTGATGGACCGGGAAATCGCCGCGCTCATCCGCGGGGGATCGCGCGCGCGGGAGGCGGCGGCGGACTAAGAAATGAAGCTGCGCGTACTGACTTTACCCGGCGACGGAATCGGCGCTGAAGTAACCCGAGAAGCCGTGCGCGTGCTGCGCCACGTGGCGGCTAAGTGGCGGCACGAGTTGCTGCTCACCGAGGGACTACTGGGCGGAATCGCCATCCGCCAAACCGGTTCCCCTTTGCCCGTCGAGACGGTGCGTCTGGCCTTGGAAGCCGACGCGACCCTGATGGGCGCGGTGGGGCTGCCGGAATTCGACAATGCTCCGCCCGAGAAACGGCCGGAAAAAGGACTCCTGGGAATTCGCCAAGCTCTGGGCGTATATGCGAATCTGCGCCCGGTGCGCGCCTACGCGTCACAACTGGATTCTTCACCCCTGAAGAATCACCTGGTGGAAGGCACCGATATGATTATCGTCCGCGAACTGACGGGCGGTATTTACTACGGCACTCCGCGCGGCATCACGGAAGACGGCGCGGAAACGCGTGCGGTCAATACCATGACCTACACGCGCGCGGAAATCGAACGGGTTTCCCACATAGCCTTCCACCTGGCGCGTGGGCGCCGCAAGAAAGTCAGCTCGGTGGACAAATCCAACGTGCTCGAAAACTCGCAACTCTGGCGGCGCGTGGTAGTGGAAGTGGCCGGCCAGTATCCGGACATCGAGCTCGAGCACATCCTGGTGGATAACTGCGCCATGCAGTTGGTGCTCAACCCGCGCCGTTTCGACATTGTGCTGACCGAGAACATGTTCGGCGATATCCTCAGCGACGAAGGCGCGGTCCTGGCCGGATCGATCGGCATGCTGCCATCGGCCTCCCTCGGCGCCCGCAAGCCCTCCGGGGTGTGGGTGGGGCTTTACGAGCCGGTGCACGGCTCGGCCCCCGATATTGCCGGGCAAAACAAGGCCAACCCGCTGGGCGCCATCGGATCGGTGGCCGCCATGCTGGCGTACAGTTTTGGATTGAAAGAGGAGTCCGACGCAGTGGACCGCGCGATTGAAGCCGTGCTGCGCGCCGGCCCCGTTACCGCGGATTTACGACCTTCGGGCGCACCCGCTACCACCGAACAGGTGGGCGAGGCGGTGTGTGCCGCGATTGGCTGAGCGTGGGGCTTACCGGCTCCCGCTCAGCCTGTTAAAAGCAGTCAGCTCTCAGCGATCAGCCTTCAGCTTTTGGCGCGTATCGCGTCCACTTGTTACGCTGGAAGCTGATAGCTGAACGCTGATAGCTGAAAGCTTCTTTCTTATGCCTCGTACCATCATCGAAAAGCTCTGGGAGTCCCACGTTGTCCACGAACAGCCTGGGGCGCCCACATTATTGTTTATCGACCTGCATCTGGTTCATGAGGTCACTTCGCCGCAAGCGTTTCAGGGTTTGCGGGAGCGCGGCCTCAAAGTCCGGCGTCCGGATCTGACCATTGCCACCGCGGATCACAGCATCCCAACCACCGATCGCTCGCTGCCGATTGTGGACGAGATCGCCGCCAAGCAACTCGCCCAGTTAGAAACGAACTGCGCCCAATTCGGCATTCGCTGCCTGGGTGTGCATAGCGACCAACAGGGCATCGTGCACGTGATCGGGCCCGAACTGGGCTTGACCCAGCCCGGCATGACGGTGGTGTGCGGCGATAGTCACACCGCGACCCACGGCGCATTCGGCGCGCTGGCCTTTGGCGTGGGCACCAGTGAGGTGGAGCACGTACTGGCCACCGAATGCCTGCTGCAGCGCCGGTCGAAGGCATTTCAAGTGCGGGTGGATGGAGCCCTGAAGCCCGGCGTTTCCGCCAAGGACATTATTCTGGCGTTGATTGCGAGAATCGGGGTGGGCGGCGGCACCGGCTGCGTCTTCGAATACACCGGCAGTGCCATCCGCGCGCTCGGCATGGACGAACGCATGACGGTGTGCAACATGTCGATCGAAGGCGGCGCGCGGGCCGGCCTCATCGCACCCGACGATACGACTTTCGAGTACCTCTGCGGCCGCCCGCATGCTCCGCGAGGCGCCCGGTGGGAGCAGGCGCTGGCGCGCTGGAGACAGCTTCCCACCGATGACGGCGCGGTGTACGACCGCACCGTGACCCTGGATGCCGGCGCGCTGGAGCCCATGATCACCTACGGCACGAATCCCGGAATGGGCATGCCGATTGGTGCGCCATTGCCCGATCCCGCGGCCGTGAGCGATCCCATGGAGCGCGATTCCATCGCCAAGGCGCTGCGCTACATGGGTCTCGAAGGCGGTAAGCCCCTGCTGGGCCATCCCGTGGATGTGGTGTTCATCGGTAGCTGCACCAATTCGCGGATCTCCGACCTGCGGATTGCCGCCTCCCTATTGAAGGGACGCCGGGTGAGCCCCAAGGTGCGGGTGATGGTCGTGCCGGGATCGCAGGAGGTGAAACGCCAGGCGATTGCCGAAGGACTGCCGGAGATCTTTCGCGCAGCCGGTTGCGATTGGCGCGAGCCGGGCTGCTCCATGTGCATCGCCATGAACGGCGACCAGTTGCAGCCGGGCGAATACAGCGTCTCCACCAGCAACCGCAATTTCGAGGGCCGTCAGGGCAAGGGCGGCCGCACGTTTCTGGCCAGCCCGCTAACCGCGGCCGCCACGGCCATCACCGGCGTGGTGACCGATGTGAGGACACTCGTATGAAACCATTCACCAACTTCGAAAGCCGCGTGGTTCCGCTTCCCATCAACAATATCGATACCGACCAGATCATTCCGGCGCGCTTCCTGAAGACCACCTCTAAGCGGGGACTCGACCAGCAGCTTTTTTGCGATTGGCGCTACGACGCCGAAGGCCGTCCCAAGCCGGATTTCATTCTGAACCAGCCGCGCGCCGCGGGAGCGCAGGTACTGCTGGCGGGCGACAACTTCGGGTGCGGCAGCTCGCGCGAGCATGCGCCCTGGGCACTCACGCAATTCGGGTTTCGCGCCGTGATCAGCACCTCGTTCGCCGATATCTTCAAGCAGAATTCGCTGAAGAATTCATTGCTGCCGATCGTGGTACCGGCGGACGTCCACGCGGCGTTGTTCCAGGAGGTGACGCGGGATCCGGACGCAAAGGTCAAGATCGATCTCGCAAACCAAACTATCACCACACCCGGAGGCCGGAAGGTGGAGTTCCCGATTGACGGCTTCTCCAAACAATGCCTGCTCGACGGTGTGGACGAGCTGGGTTGGATTTTGCAGCGCGATGCGGCCATCGCCGCGTATGAAGCCGCTCACCCGGCGCCCATCAACGCGTTGAAGTAGGAGCCGGCAGCGTTCCGAGGGCCTTGGCGTAGGCCAAATCGCGGCTCAGAATGTGGTCCGCGAGCCATGTCTTCAGGAACTGCATCACTTCCATCGTGACCATCATTCTCCCCGAGTTGAGCTTGGTTTGCAGGTCCAGGACCTGTCCCGTTAATAGTTGATGTTGCTGCAAATGAGCGGTCATATCGGCATAGCGGCAATCCGACATTGTATTTCTCAAGCCACCGAAATATCGGAGCGGTTTTCGTCATCACGCCTATCTATCGGCTGGAACGAGCGGTTCATTAGGGAACGATCGCTCGAACTTCTGGCGCAGCTCTTCCCTGCCTTTGGCCGCCTCTTGGGCCAGGCGCCGGATCTCCTGGTTCTCGCGGTGCAAAGCCAACGCATCCAGAGCCGCCTCGGCATCCGCCATTCGCCCCGTCTTCACGAGGCCGAGCAGGAAGTCCAAGGCTGCGGGCTGACGCGTGAGGCTCAGCGCGCGCAACAGCACTTCGCGGAATTGGGGATGCCGGCCGCGGTCCAAAGCGTCCCGCAAAATCCCCACCGCCGCCGCGAAGCGGGAAGCGCCCAGCGCGAGCGCGGCTTCCTCGCGAACCGCATCGGCCGGAGCTTCCAGAAACGGCGCCACAAACGCAATCGCCCGCTCACCTTCCACTTTCCACAACGCATCGAAAACCTGCCCCAAAATCCGCGGCTCTTCGTCACCCACGCGGGCCTTCATTCGCAACAAAAGAGCGGCTTCATCGCCATCCAGTTCCGCGAGGCCGCGCACCGCCTCGGTCCGCACCACAGACTCCTTCTCCGTCAGCCCGTCCACCAGACATCGGAAAAGCTCCGCGCGTGTAATATCGGTGCAAGCCATTAGCGCCAGCAGGCAGGTTCCGCGCAGAGTCTGGGCGGTGTCCTCGCGGCCGCCCCATACCGCCTCCAATTGCACGTGGCGGGCTCCGCGCAGAAACGGCGCGGCCTGGCGATACTCCAGGTCCCGCAGCGCGCGGGCCAGAGCCACCTTCCCCCAGCACTGCGGGTCGCGTTCCGCGGCGCGCTCGAACAAACGATCGAAGGCCGTCAACAAGCCGGACACGAGTTCGCGCAACTGGCGCTCGCCGGCGATTTCGGCCGCCTTCGCCACCACCACATTCACGCGATCCGCCAGCGCCTTTGCGAGCGCCGGGATGGCCTCGGCGGACGGCGCGTCCCGCAAATTGGAAATCCGCTCCACAACTTCTTCAATGCGGCGTGTTGCCATATCCAACGTCCGTGATCCCCAGCATAGCGGTTCCGCATCCTTCTGTCCCGCGCCGTCATCCATGTAGTCGTACCAAGGAGACGAAACTCGATGAAACGTTCCGCCAGCGCCCAATGGCGCGGAGACCTGAAGACCGGCAAGGGGGCGCTTTCCACCGCCAGCGGAGTGCTCTCCAGCACACCCTATTCGTTCCACACGCGTTTTGAAGAAGAACGGGGAACCAATCCGGAGGAGCTTCTCGCAGCCGCTCACGCCGGATGTTTCACCATGGCGCTTTCAGCGCAACTGGCGCTGGCTGGCCTCACTGCCGAGAGCCTGGAAACCACCTGCACCATCACGCTCGAAAAGCAAAGCGACGGCTTCGCGATCACCGAAAGCCACCTCGATCTGAAGGCCCGCGTGCCGGGCGCCACCCAGGAAGCCTTCGACAAAGCTCTCTTTGCCGCCAAAACCGGCTGTCCGGTCTCGAAGCTCTACCGGGCCAACATCACGCTGACATCCAAGCTCGAAAGCTGAGCGCTCGGCTCGGCCCCCGGACTGGGCAAACGGTGGCATGATGGATTCATGCCAAAGTCTTCAACCGGCTTCTCTTTGGCCATCGAATACCATCGTGAAGAGGATGGCCGCTGGCTGGCGGACATCCCGGCTCTGCCAGGTGTCACCGCCTATGGGAGAACCCGAAAGCAGGCAACCGTGGCGGTGCAGGCATTGGCTCTGCGCTTGATCGCCGATCGGTTAGAGCATGGCGAGGCCTTGCCAGGCCCCTTGAACGTCTCCTTCATTGCCGCCTAAGATACCACCGCACGATTGGCCGTCCACAAAGGCGAAACAGGCGCTCGCAGCGTTGCTGCGGAGCGGTTGGACCATCAAGCGCCAGAGCGGGACATCGCATCGGATTCTAGCTCGACCGGGCTGGCCGGATGTCTTGTTCGCCTACCATGACAGGGTCACGCTCGGTCCCACGGCGATGAAGGTCCTGGCCAAGAAGACTGGGCTGACACTAGGGGATCTGTAATTGTGCAAGTGGATCATATCGCCTGCGTGCGGCAAGTCGCCCCGGCGCCTTTCATGCAATAGTCGTAGCAATTCTTGTGCGCGATGTGGACGCGCCTGAGGGACTCCGCCAGCGTGGCGCCCATTTCGAATCGCGCGTCGTCGTAGATCACCGGACACGGGTAATAGCGGAGCTCGCCGTCAATCTTCTGGATGGAACGGCTGAAATGACACATCAACTGCTCAGGCGGTTTCGCGAGAACCGTGAAGCAGTTCGTAGTAACGAAAACCTCGGCATGGGCCGATTCGCCGCGGTGCGCCAGCGCAGTGAGCTGATGGCCCATCTCGAGCATGTTCTCGATCAGGCTGACCTCCACGGCCGCGCCGGGAACCAGCGAGCGATACTCGTCCCGAATCTGGCCGTCGGTCCGCCCCTCCAATAACGGCCGCTCCGCGGCAATTACCAGGCGGAAACCCATCCCGGCCAGCAGCCGGATCGTTTCCAGGGTTTGCGCAAAGGTGCCTTTGCCGCGGATGGCGTCGTGCCGCCGCGCGTCCGGACTCTCCAGCGTGATGCGCAAGGTCAGGCGGCCGCCATGGCGTTCGCGGAGCCGATCGAGAGCCTCGAAGTGGTTCCTGATGTATAAGCGTCCGTTGGTGAGCACTTCGACGGGCGCGATCTCGAGAGCGAACGCCAGGCTCTTCAGGAATTCGTCGTTTCGCGCCGCCCGGCCGCGCAGCACGTCGTCGTTGACAAAGACTTCGCCGCCAGTGAAATAGATCTTTTGCGCGCCGAAGCGCGCGGCGTCTTCCAAATGCGGCGCAAGTTCGGCAAACGCAATCTGCTCCAGCCGGCGGTTCGCGGGCGATGACGCCGTATAGCAGTGCTTACAGCGCAGATCGCAGAGCGAGCCTTCGATTACCCAAAAGTCTTCCAGCACGGGCCGGCCTGCCACGGTCTTGGGATCCACGAATCCGCGCTGTTCTCCGCGCGGGCCCACCAGCTCGAGCCCGTCGGGGTGTTGGGGCCTGATCATTTTCGAGGTCAACTGGCAGTGTATCAGTCTTGCTCATGCGGCCTGATAAGCTGATCGGTTCTGCGATGACGCCCGACCCGGCCATATCGATCGTCGTTCCCGTTTACAACGAAGAGGCCGCCATCGGCGCGTTGCTGGACAACCTGGACAACTTGGACGCCCGGAGCCTGGCGGAGGTCATCGTGGTGGACGGCGGATCCACCGACCGGACCGTGGAGTTCGTGTCCCCAAGGGCCCGTCTCATCCGCGGCGGGATGGGGCGCGCGGTGCAGATGAACACGGGCGCGGCGGCCGCTTCCGGCGAGACGTTGCTGTTCCTGCACGCCGACGTGCGCCTCGACAAGAGCTCTCTACATCGGCTCCGCCGCGTAATGGAGGATGCCGCCATCGTGGGCGGAAACTTCGACATTCGATACGAAGGAGACGATTGGGCCGCCGGCGCCTTTACGCGCATCAACCGCTGGCGCCGCAAATGCGGCATATTCTACGGCGATTCGGGTATCTTCTGCCGGCGATCGGTATTCGAGAAACTGAGCGGGTATCGGCTGTGGCCGATCATGGAAGATTACGATTTTGCACGGCGGTTGTCGAAAGCCGGCGGGCTGGCCCTGCTGGATTGTCCCATTTGGGTGTCTGGCCGCAGATGGCGCCACGCCGGCCTGTGGCGGACCGTGGGGAGCTGGTTTCTGATTCAGACGCTCTATTCCCTGGGCGTGCCGCCTCGCCATTTGGCGCGCCTCTATCGTCATGTCCGCTGACCTGGCGCCAGGGCATACAATCGAGGCTTGCTCCCCCTGATCGTACTGTTTGCAAAGGCCCCGGCGCCTGGGCGCGTGAAGACGCGGCTGGGGGTCGATCCCGCGCGCGCCGCCGAGCTTCACTCCTCGTTCGTGCGCCAAACGCTGGTCATGCTGAAATCCTTGCGTGGCGTCGCGGAGGTGGAACTCTCCACCGATGAGCCGACGCAGGCATGGTGCGAGTTTCCCGTGATGCGTTCCGTGCAAGGCGCGGGCGACCTTGGAGAACGAATCTACGCGGCTCTCGAAAGGGCCCTAACGGCGGGACGGCCCAAGGTGCTGATTCTCGGCGCCGACTCCCCCGGCCTGCCGGCGGCGCACATTCGCGCGCTATTGGCCTCCTCCGCCGACGTATCCCTCGGCCCCGTGGAGGATGGAGGATTCTACGCCATCGCATGCGGTAGGACCGCCCCCGCGATGTTCCAGAGCGTTCGCTGGTCTACCGCCGCCACGCTCAGCGATACGGTGAAGGCGCTGACGGATTGCGGGCTCAGCGCCGAACTGGGGCCTCGATGGTTCGACGTAGACCGGCCGGAGGATCTCGCGCGCCTCGGCTCCACGGCATAAGCTGATGAGAGGTACCGCATGGCGAAGATCTCCGATCTCAAGTTGGCTTACCAAGTCTTTCTGAAGGCGTACCCGTACCGGCGCGTCGATTGGCTGCCGGGCGCGCGGCTAAACAAACCGCTCAGCGAGGCTCGGGTGGCGGTCGTCACCACGGCTGCGTTCTTCCGGCCGGACCAGCCCCCATTCGACGCCTCCATTCGCGGCGGAGATTCTTCCTACCGTGTCCTCCCCGTCGATACCCCATTAAGTACGTTGAGCATCGCTCACCGCAGCGACGCATTCGACATCCGCGGGATTGCCGCGGACAAAAACCTGGCTCTGCCGCTCGACCGGCTGAGGGCACTGGCGGACGAAGGCGCCATCGGATGTGTCGCGCCGCGTCATTTCAGCTTCATGGGTTCGATCTCCGCACCGGGCCGTCTCATCGACGGCACCGCGCCCGAGGTTGCCCGGATGCTTCTGGAGGACCGGGTGGATGCCGTTCTTTTGACGCCCGTCTGACCGATGTGCCATCAGTCGGTCGGACTGATCCAGAGCGTCATCGAGAAAGCCGGCATTCCCACGGCCTCCATTACCGTGTGCCGTGAGATCACGGAACGGGTCAGGCCGCCGCGCGCGCTGTTCGTGGATCTTCCATTCGGATATCCTCTGGGCGCCGCCAACGATGCCGCGCTCGAAACGCGGATCATCCTGGCGGCGCTCGCCCTGCTCGCCGAGACTGTACCGCCGGCCATAGTTCGAGACTTTCCCTCCCTTCCACTTCCCACCGCAAAATGGTACCCATAATAAGAGCGGCTGCTATGGCTCTCGACATTCAGCAGAAGGAACGCGAAGGCATCGTCATCCTGGAATTGAAAGGGCGCATCACCGTGGGCCCCGAGGCCGGCGCCTTGCGCGAGAAAGTGGCCGGCCTGATCGCTGCCGGCGAGCGCAGCATCGTCCTCGACCTCTCCGGTGTGGACTATATCGATAGCACCGGCCTGGGGGCCCTGGTGATGTGCGCCACCAGCTTGCGCAGGAACCACGGCAATCTCAAGTTGCTGAACCCCAACCGGCGCAATATCGAATTGCTGGTCATGACCAAGCTCGAAACCGTGTTTGAGATCTTCAACGACGAACAAGACGCCGTGAACAGTTTCTTCCCCGATCGCAAGATCAACACGTTCGATATCCTGACCTTCGTCCAGCAGATGAAAAAGGAACAATAGCCGCCCATGGCACTCGTAGTGATCGGCGGTGTGGCCGCGGGGCTCAGCGCCGCCGCCCGCGCCCGCCGCGCCGATCCCCGCCTCGATATCGTCGTCCTCGAAAAGGGACCTGTCGTGTCATACGGCGCCTGTGGGCTTCCCTATTTCGTGGAAGGACGCGTGCGCCAGGCGGAGGAGTTGATCGTCCACACGCCCGAGTATTTCCGCAAGGAGCGCAACATCGAAGTGCGCACCGGCGCCCGCGTCGTATCGATCTCTCACCCGCGCCGCGAGGTGCGCCTGGAATCGGGCGAAAGTGTCCGCTATGAGCGCCTGGTGATCGCCACCGGCGCCCGCTGCGATCGGATTGGCGTCGCCGGCGCCGATCGGCCGCACGTTTTCACACTGCACACGCTGGAGGATGCCGGGCGGCTGCGCGCTTTCATCCGCGACAAACATCCGCGCCGCGCCGTGGTGATCGGCGGCGGGTATATCGGCGTGGAGGCCGCCGACGCGCTGCGCCGCAATGGCCTCGCCGTTACCGTGCTGGAACGCTCCGCCAACGTGCTGCTGCGCCATGATCCCCGCCTCACGGCGGCGGTGAGGAAGCAACTCGAAAAGCACCGCGTGGAATTGCGCTGCGAAGTCACAGTGCATGCCATCGAACCGGATCGCGTCGCGGATGTTCCCTGCGACCTGGCGCTGATCGCCTGTGGTTTCCGGCCTAACGTCGAGCTTGCGGTCGAGGCCGGCATCGAGACGGGCGCGACCGGCGCCATCCGCACCGACGATCGCATGGAAACCAATCTGCGTGGTGTTTACGCCGCCGGCGATTGCGCCGAGGTGAACCACCTGGTCACTGGCAGGCCCGCCTACATCCCTTTGGGCACCACCGCCAACAAGACCGGCCGTGTGGCCGGAGCCAACGCCGCTGGCGGTCGCGAGCGATTCCCCGGAATCGTCGGCACCACCATTGTCGGCATCTTCGGAATGGGATTCGCCGTGACGGGGTTGAGTGAGGAACAGGCTCGGCGCGAGGGCTTCTCACCCGTCGCCGCCCGCATCGACGCTCACGCTCGCCCGCGCTATTTTCAAGGAACCGACACCACTGTCGAACTGGTGGCCGATCGCTCCACCGGCCGGCTGATCGGCGGTTCCGTCATCGGCGAGGAAGGCGCCGCCGGCAGGATTGACGTGGTCGCCGCCGCGCTGCACGCTCGCATGCGCGTGGAAGAGTTCGCCCAGTTGGATCTGGCTTACTCGCCGCCGTTTACCCCGGTGTGGGACCCCTTGCTGATCGCCGCCCAGCAACTGCTCAAAGAGCTATAAAAAATGGCAACTCGCAAACCGCGGCGATCGCGTGAAGCCCCTCGACCGGTTCGGACGGAAGGCTCTTCATTGCGTCCCGCCCACCCAGCATGGTATCGGCACGCGTGGCGAATCCTCGGGCTGTGGATCCTGGTCTTCGCGTCGTATTCCAATTCCTTCCAGGCGGGTCTGGTGTTCGACAGTTCCGTGGTGATTCCGCGGGACGCTCGCATCCGGGCGGTTACGCCGGAGAACCTTCGGCTTATTTTGACGGGAACTTACAGCGGGACCAACGCAGGCCTGTATCGTCCCCTGACTACTTTCTCATATCTGGTCAATTACGCCGTTTTCGGAAATGCCGATCGAGCGGCCGGTTATCACTGGGTGAATGTGACGTTGCATGCGGCGAATGTGTCGCTTGTATATCTTCTGGGACTCTTGATTTTCGGGGCATCCGGACGTGCTCTTGCCATGGCGGCGCTGTGGGCGGCGCACCCGCTACTCACGGAATCCGTGACCAATATTGTGGGCCGCGCCGACCTGCTGGCGGCCTTCGGTGTGCTAGCCGGTTTGCTGTGTTACTTGAGAAGTATCTCCACTAACGGCCGCGCCAGGGTGGCCTGGCTGGCGGGGGTGATGGCCGCTCAGGCAGTGGGGTTGTTCTCCAAAGAGAACGCCGCCATTCTACCCGGCCTCATGCTGCTCTACGACCTGACCTGGCGGGACCGCGCGCGGCAGCGAAAGCCCTGGATGGCTTACGCCGCGCTGGCGCCGGCCTTCGCCGTGTTTTGCGTCGCACGCATTGCGTTGCAATTACACATGCGAGTGTCCAACACCGACAATCCTTTAGTAAGCGTGGGGTTCTGGACCGGGCGGCTCACGGCCGTCAAAGTAATCGGAAAGTACCTGTGGCTGTTTGTCTGGCCGGCGCACTTGTCGCCGGACTATTCGTATAGAGCTGTACCGTCCTTTGGCTGGAATCCGCTCCAGTGGGAGGACGCGAAGGCCCTGATCGCGCTGGCGGTTTGCGCGATCGGCGCTTGGGTCGCCATCCGCTGTTACCGCGGGCGGAAGCCGCTGTTCTTTTTCCTCGGTTTCTTTTTCGTCGCTCTGCTCCCCGCCTCGAACCTGGTGGTTCTCATCGGGAGCATTATGGCCGAGCGGTTTGTCTACCTCCCGTCGATCGGTCTCGCCGGAGGCTCGATCGCGGCACTATACGAGGTCAGCCGGCGGGTTTCCGCGCGGAAGCGGGTTCTCGCCTGGACCGGTTGGATTGCGCTCGGATTGGCATGCCTCGCCTGTGCCGCCAGGACCTACGCTCGAAACTTCGATTGGCTCGATGAAGCGAGCCTCTGGACGAGCGCCGTGCTGGCTTCGCCGGAGAGCGCCAAGGCCCATTACAATCTCGGTACCGTTCTGGCGGGCGTGCCGGGACAGTTGCCACAGGCCATTGCGGCGTTTGAAGCGGCGTTGCGGATCGATCCCGACGATGCGGAGGCGCATGACAACCTGGGCAAGGCTCTTTCGGCAGTGCCTGAACGTTTGCCGGAAGCCATTGCCCAGTTCAGAGCCGCGGTGCGCATCGACCCCGGTCTGGCCGCGGCGCATAGCAACCTGGGTGCGGCTTTGGAGCAACTACCCGGCCAACTGCCCGACGCCATCGGCGAGTTGGAAACCGCGCTGCGCCTCGATCCCGATCTTGCCGAAGCGCATAGCAACCTGGGAAAGGCGCTCGCACAACTTCCCGGACGCCTGCCGGACGCCATAGCCCAGTTCGAAGCCGCGCTGCGGATCGATCCCAACATCGCGATGTTGCACGCCAACCTGGGTGCGGCTCTTTATCAGACGCCGGGCCGGCTGCCCGACGCCATCGGCGAGTTCCAAACAGCGTTGCGCATCGATCCGGATCTCGCCCTAGTGCACAACAACTTGGGGATCGCCTTAGCGCAGTCCGGCCGGCTGCCCGACGCTGTCGCCGAGTTCCAGGCAGCCTTGCGAATCGACCCCGGCAATGCCCAAGCGCACGCCAACCTCGAAAAGGCCCTCTCGCAACTGCGCGGCGGCGAAGCTGGGCCCGCACCGGACCGTTGACAGTTTCTTTTGCGCCTGCAATTTCGTAGTGCTCCACGCTTTATCCCCGCCAATGGAGAATCGCGTCTTTGGCCGATGAGAAGAGTGGTAATTATTGTGCGCCGGCACACGAAGGGAATCGCGATGAAATTGGCGAATTTGAGAATCGGGCGGAAGCTGGCGCTCCTTCTGGCGAGCGGGCTCGTGCCGGCGGTGTGCGTGGCGGGGCTGACATTATGGGGACTGCGTGCCATCCACGGCGCTGTCGAACAGCACCATGCCGCGGCCGAGAAGATGCTGATTGCCCAACATGCCGGGGACGACATGGGGCTGGTCACCAGCATCGTCGGTCACGTCGCAACGGGCACGAAGTGCGAGGCCTGCCATGGTGCGGCCGAGGGCGGCGACCGCGAACGTCAGGCTGCAAAAGTAAAGGAATACCTCTCGCTCGTGAGCCATCTCGAGGAGCTCGAAACCGACAGTGAGGGAGGGCGGCTGGTGACAGCCATGGAATCGGCCGGCTCCCAGTGGCCCGATGTGAGCGCCCGCGTGCTGCAATTGAGCTACGCGGGCAAACAGGCGGACGCGATCGGCTTGTATCGGTCGGAGAGCATTCCCGCGAGCCTCTCGGCCGAGAAGGCCCTCCAGGAGTATCTTCAGTGGGAGCAGCCGCGCCTGGCCGAGGCAGTGCAGCGGGTCGACAGTTTCACGCGCCGCACACCCCTGGCGGTGGGGCTGCTGGCGCTGGTGGCCCTGGCAACTGCCTTATTCCTCGGTACCCTGGTGAGGCGCAGCATCGTCTCGCCGCTGCACCTGGCCGTAGCTCGTCTGGACGAGGTTGCGCGAGGCGACCTCACGCACAGAGAGGACGTGACTTCGCGCGATGAACTGGGGGAGATGATCGCGGCCATCAACGGCATGGTGGACAACCTCGGCAAGGCGGCATCCGTCGCCCTGGCGATTGCGGAAGGCGACCTCTCGGTGGAGGCCACCGTGCTCGGTGAGAAGGATGGCCTAGGGCACGCGCTCGAGTGCATGCTGGAGAACCTCAGGTATGCGGCTCAGGTTGCCGTCAAGATCTCCGAGGGCGACTTGACGGTTGAAGCCAGGGCGCTTTCGGAAAAGGATACGTGCGGCCGGGCGCAAAGCAAAATGCTCGCGAACCTGCGCCAAACGGTCTCCGCGGTAGCGGCCGCGGCCGCTAATGTTGCCTCCGGGAGTGACCAGTGGAGTTCGACGGCCGAACAACTCTCGCAAGGCTCTTCGGAGCAGGCGGACTCCGCCCAAGAGACAACCGCCGCCATGGAAGAGATGGCCTCTAGCGTCCAACAGAATGCCGACAACGCGCGCCTGACCGATCAGATCGCCGCCAAAGCTGCCGAAGACGCGCGCTCGAGCGGCGCGGCCGTGGAACGAACCATGGAGGCGATGAGACAAGTCGCCGAAAAGATCGGCATCATCGAGGAAATCGCTCGCAAGACGGACCTGCTGGCGCTGAATGCCGCTGTCGAAGCCGCCCGCGCCGGCGAACACGGCAAAGGATTTGCGGTGGTTGCCTCGGAGGTGCGCAAGCTCGCCGAGCGCAGCGGGATCGCCGCGGCCGAGATCGGCCGCCTCACGGCGAATGGGGTAAAAACAGCGGAAGGGGCCGGCGAACTGCTGGCCAGACTGGTGCCGGATATCCGGAGTACGGCGGAGCTGGTGCGGGAAATCGCCGCCGCAAGCGCCGAGCAGAGCATCGGTGCCGAGCATGTGAACAAGGCGATCCAGCAACTCGACCAGGTGATCCAGCAAAACGCCGAGGCTTCCGAAGAGATGGCTGCGACGGCCGGAGAATTGTCTGGCCAGGCCGAGGTCCTGCAGTCTGCCATCGCTTTCTTCAAGGTGGGCGACGCGCACCAAGTGCGCCAATCGGAGCCTGGAAAAGCGCCAGGCATTCGCCTGCAAGCGAAGCCGGCCGCCGCGAAAACCCGCGACACCGCCGCCTCGCTGGCCAAGCTGCGCAGGGCCGTAAGGGAGGACGGAAGCTTCGCCCTGGATGTCAAAAGCGGCGGTCCCGACTAGTACCGCGACCGCTAGAAACGATGTCAAAACAGGTGGGGCGGGCTTCAGCCAGCGCGGGACTTCAGTCCCGCTGGTTCGAGGGCGGACTGAAGTCCGCCGCAGACTGAAGTCTGACTGAAGTCTGCCCCACAGGAACCTTTCCACCCGGTCGCAGCACTGGGTGAATCGACATGGGCCGCTGCCTCGCGGAGCCGCCTCGCTGAGGCTCGCCAAAGACCTACAAATTCCTCCGGCGAGGCATTAAAAAAGGGCAGGTGCATCCAGGGGATGCGCCTGCCCGCTTTGCTACCGAAAGACCGGTCTTAGAAGAACAGCTTCAGCGCCATTTGGATATAGCGTTGGCTGGTGAAGCCGGTCACCAAGCCAAAATTGGCGCTAGTGATGCTGGTGGTCGGATTGCTAAAGTTGTCGTGGTTCAGGAGGTTGAAGAAGTCAGCTCGCGCTTCGAGCTTCCAACGTTCCTTGTACGCAAATTGGCGGCTCACAGCCATATCCCAGTTGAACTGGCGTGGGCCGTAGACGGAATTGCGGCCGAGGTTGCCGAACGCCGCGGTTGCGTAAGTCGAAGCGGGGCAGTTGGGGCTCAGCGTCGAGGTTGTTGGGTTTGTAATGTTGTCCGCGCAGATGAAGGCGCCCGGGTTAAACCAGTAAGGAGCACCGCCGTTCGATGCCGGTAGCTGGCTAACCTGAGACGGCAATAACACATCGGGACGATCCAACAACTGACCGCTGAGGGAAATATCCTTGCCGCCGTCGGTGAGTTGAATCGGGTTGCCGGTGAAAAAGCTGATGATCGGCGCAACCTGCCAATCCTTGGTGAGCGTCTTGGCGAACGAGCCGCCAATTCCGGGACTGGTTGCAACCAGCGTGGCGAAGAAACTCTGGCGGTGGTCAAAGCCGCAGTTGCCGCGCTCGCCTTCCGCGCGGTCGGTGGGGTTCTGATAAATCGTGCCCGCCAGTTCTCCCGCGAAATCCCAGGAGCTGACGCAGTGGCTCCACGTATAGTTCGTCCGCAACGTGTAATAGTGCGCGAACTGGTGCTGCGCGGAGAGGAACAGAGCATGGTATTCGGAATTGGCTCCGGGGTCGGTTTGCTGAATCTCGCCGTAGGGATTCCCCAGCGTGGGATTGGCGATGACGGTTATACGGCGGGCGTTAGCGTTGGAAGCGGTGGCACCGGGAACGTCAAGAGAGTAGTTGACGTCGATGGAGCCCCAGATGTGCCGTCCCGCATTACCCAGGTAGTTCGCCTGCACCACCCAGTCCTTCGCAATCTGCCGCTGATAGCTGAGGTTCCACTGCATCATGGAGGTCACCGGCAGGTTGCCTGGAATACTGACGTACTGGCCATTGTTCGGGAAGACTACCGCGCTCGCACTCGTGAACGGATTTCCCCCCGGGTATCCATTGAACGGGTTGGAGAACAAATTGTCGCCCACACCATACTCGTTCGAGTTGATTGTCACCGACGAGACGTAGGGTGCATTGGTTGTCCAGCGCTCGGGATAGAACAACTCTGTGGTGTCGTGCATCAGCACAAAGCCCGCGCGAATCGTTTGCTTCCCATCGCCGGTGGGATCCCATACCAGACCCAACCGCGGTGAGAACGTCGCCCAGTGAGAGGCGGTGAAGGCCTTCCCATAGGGATCCTGCGCCGTATCGCCCGAGAAGATCAGGCCTGCCGGCGCGGTGGGATATACCGAGCTATGCCAGCCTTGGTCGAAAAGCGGAAAACTGAATTGATTGCCGCGACCATACTTGTCATAAGCCGGCACGGACGGCTCCCAGCGCACGCCGTAGTTGACGCTGAAGTGCCTGGAAACCTTCCACGCATCCTGAGCATAGGCTGCTATCGCCCTCTGCCGCAGGTAGTCGGAAATCACCCTTCCGTCCGTCAAGCCGGAGAATTGCCCGGTCAGCAAGTCCGCCAGCCCGTCGCCGGTGTACGTGCCGTTGAAAGTGAACTGCCCGTTGGCCTGTTGGTAGTTGTACGAATTGAACTGGTCCAGGCGGCCATCGAAGCCGAATTGGAACTGGTGCGCGCCTTTGATGATCGTATAATCGTCGGCCAACTGGTAGGTATTGATGTCAAAATTCGCCAGAGCGCAGGTGCCGCAACCGACCGACATTCCACCGCCCGAATAGCCAGTCACCGAAAGTTGCGTGTAATTCGGTTGGTTGATAGTCATGTTCACGCCCAGGGTGCCCGGGCTGAACAGGTTGGACGGAGCAGCGCGGTTATCGCGCCGCCGGTCGAACGTGGCATGGAACGCGTTGAACTGGGTAGCGCTCAAGGTTTCCGTATCGCCGATCGTCATGGTCTGCGTGCGGTCCCAATTGGCGGGCGCGGCCAGCGTGGTCAGGGCGTCGTTGTTGGCGAAAATCACCTCTTGGTAATAATCGTAAATATAGTATCGGCCGTAAAAGATGTTCTTCGGGCTGATGTTGTAGTCTACACGGCCGATCCACTGGTCGTCCGGGTTGTTAGCCGGGTCGCCATAGGTGTAGTTCCCGCACGGATTTGTGGAGACCGGGAAGTAAGTCGAGGCCAGCTTAAAACCGGCTGGATCGAACGTGGAAACAGGAATCTGGTTACCCGGATAAGCATGGCCGGTGGGATCTTTCAAAGTCTTGGCTGAACTGAGGCAGCCGCCGGCGGACTTGGCGCCATCCACTACGCTGAAGTCCCCCTGGAGCGTCGCCGCCGTGGGAGTGTAAGCGAGGGTGTCGGTCGGGTTCTGGCGTTGGCGGGTTCCCTGGTAGCCGCCGAAGAAGAAAAGCTTGTCCTTAATAATCCGGCCGCCGCCCGTACCGCCGAACTGATTGCGCTTTAGGGAGTCGCGGATCGGCTGCGAAACGGTGGTCCCTTTCGGGCGCGCGTTCAAGTCGCCGTTGCGCAAGAAGTCGAACAGGTCACCGTGGAAGGCGTTCGTGCCCGACTTGGTCACGATGTTCACAACACCGCCCGGGTGCAACCCGTACTGCGCCGGCAGACTGCTGGTCTGCACGTTGAATTCGGAAACTGCATCGGGGAACGGAATCGGCAGATTCACGTTGCTGAATGCGTCGTTGTTGTCGCCGCCGTCCAGCAGGAAGTTCACGCCGTTGGCCGCGCTGCCCGCCACCGAATATTGGCCCGAACCATTCGACCCTTGAATGTTCTTGCTGCCGGTGAGATCGCCGCCATTCAAGGTCATGGTCGAGGTGGCAAAGCCGGAGATGGTCAGCAGCGCCGCCGGATTACGTCCGTTGAGCGGCATATCGACCATTCTTTGACTGTCGACCAGTTGCGAGATCGAATTTTCCTTGGTTTCCACCTGTACCGCGTTGGCAGTCACCATCACGCTTTCCGTCGTGGCGCCTACCTCCAGCGTCACGGATTGCGAACGGTTATTGCCGGCGTCCAGCGTAATGCCAGTCTGTACGTAGCTCTTGAAACCGGAAAAGGCAACTTCCAGCCGATATGTCCCTGCCGCGAGGCCCGGAAAAGAATAATGTCCTGTAATGTCGGTTTTGCCCTCGTGTACCTGATCACGATCGACCTCGGTGACCTTTACCAGCGCTCCGACAATAACCTGACCGCTGGGGTCATTAACATATCCGTCGAGTTGCGCGACGGCTACCTGTTGTGCTCTGGCGCCCGGCGCCAGGCTGTTCATCAGTGCAAAGGCTATCCAAACAGCCGATGCCCCACTTGTCCAAATTGCACGGACCCGTGATATCGACATGGTTTCTCCCTTATTCATATTGCTAACCGTAATGAAGCACTTACGCGTCTTCCGCTCTTCCGTTTGTCCGGCACGAGCCACTACAGCCAGGGCTCAACTCCAGAGCCGCGCACTCGACCGTTGCGCACGTTACGACTTTCAGGCTGCCGCGTCAGCGGCGCTTCGGACCCGAACCTCTAATTATAAGTTTCCTGTGAAAACGATAGTGCAACGATTTGCGACAGTCAAGCCCCTATTTGGCTAAAGGAATAATCTAGTTGGCCTAAACTATTGTTCCCAGTTACTCTCGGTACCTCCGTCCTATCGCATACTCGCGGTGGGAGCCGCGCCCGCCGCCTGCCGGTTATAGTTTGGATACGCCGGCCGGTGCGGTTCGGGCGCGGGATGTTGCTTCAACTGCTCCAAGGCCGTGGACACGGCGCGCTCGAGCTGCGGGTCGTGACCGTCGTGCACGGCCTTGGGGTCAAGCTCCACTTCGATGTCCGGCGCTACGCCCTTGTTCTCCACATCCCAACTGCCCTCCGGATTGAAAAACCCATAGTTGGGAGCGGTCACCGTGCCGCCATCCATCAACGTCGGATACTCCGAGAGTCCCACCAACCCGCCCCACGTGCGTTTGCCGATCAGCGTGCCGATCCTGGTATGGCGGAACATCCATGGCATCATGTCGCCGCCCGAACCCGCGAATTCATTGATGATCATTACCTTCGGCCCGAACAGCGCGGCCGCCGGAGTGCGGTACATGGCGCCGTACCGCGGACTCCACCAGCCCTCGAGCGGCCGGTTCATCACGTCGATGATGTAATCGGCCGCCTGCCCGCCGCCATTGAACCGCTCGTCGATCACCGCGCCCTGCTTATCCACCTGGGCGAAATAATACCGTGTAAAATTTGTCAGACCGCCTTGCGCGGTATCGGGCAAATAGACATACGCCAGCTTGCCGCCGCTCATCTCATCCACCTTGCGGCGGTTTTCCTCCACCCACGCCTGGTTGCGCAGCGCCTGCTCGTTGGCCACCGGAATGGCCGTGATCTCGCGCGCCTTGGCGCCCGCAGGGTCGGCGCCGATGCGCAGCGTCACGCGTTTGCCCGCCGTGTTTTCGAGCAGCCGCGAGACATCGTCGGTACCCATGAGCTCCTGTCCGTTCACCGCCAACAGATACTCGCCCACCGCCACGTTCAGCCCCGGCGCCGCAAGAGGTGCCTCCAGCTGCGGATTCCAGCTTTCACCCGTGTAAATTTTCTTGAAACGGTAACGCCCGTTAACAATTTCGTAATCCGCGCCCAACAACCCGCCCGGCACGGTTTTGGCCGTGGGGAACGTGCCGCCCGCGCCGCGCAAATGCCCCACTGTCATGTCGCTGATCATGGTGTGGATGATGTAAGTCAGGTCGGTGCGCGAGCCCAGGGAATCGAGGTACTTCTCATATTCCTTCTCCGCATCCGCGGCGTTCACACCGTGCAGATTGGGATCGTAGAAGAAACCGCGTTCGATGCGCCAGACCTCGTGGTACATCTGCTTCCATTCGGCCGGCGGGTCGATATTCACTTCCACATCCGCCAGGTGCAGCGCGCCCTCGCCCGCCTTCACCGGAGCGTTGGCCGGCACGATGACGTATTGCGGAGGCGCGGGCATGCCCGTCTCCGCTCCGCCACGCCCGCCGCGTCCGCCCGTTGCCGGCATGACGCGCAACAGCATTTTCTCGCCGTTGGCGGAAAGGTCGAACGCGCCCGCGTTATCCGCCAGCTTTTCCATCTTGCGCGTCTTCAGGTCGAATTTCGATAGCGTGGCCGAACCGCCGAAACCGCCGCGCCCTTCGCCCCGGTTGGCTTCCATCGCGTACAGCATTCCCGCCTTCCCCGCCGCCAGCGAAAGATAGGGCCGCGCCGGCACGGGCAGCGCCACGATGCGCTCGGCGAGCTTATCGAAATCGATGCGCACCGCTTTGGGTGGTGTGTTGGCGGGCGCGTGGCTTGCGCCGCCATTGGCTCCATGCGCGCCATGCCCGCCGGCCGGCGCCTCATCAGCCGCCGCCGCTTCGCCCTCGGGCTTCTCTTCATCGCTTTCCGGCGCCAGCGGAGAGGGAATGTTATTCGGCAATACGGCCAGATAGATGCTGCTCGTGACATCGTGCTCGTCGCTCGTCATATCGAGGCCGCTGATGGTAGGCCCGTAGTTCGTGCTGGCCGTGAAATACAGATATTGCCCGTCGCGATCGAACACTGGATTCCGCGCATCGCTCAACCCGTCCGTCACCGGCGTGCTCTTGGCGGTTTCCATCGCGTACACATAGATTCCATGGAAACCGTTGGGCAGCGACTTTACGAACGAGATCCACTTGGAATCCGCCGACCACGAGAACTCGCGCCGCAGCTCGTAAGCGTAATCCGTATCGACCTTCGTCACCTTGCCCGCCGCTACTTCCGCCACCCAGATATTCATCTGATTGTCGTTGAACGCGATGTGCTTGCTGTCCGGCGACCATTTCGGGTTGTAATAGAAACCCGACTGCGACGGCAGCGCGATTTTGCGCGTCTCCCCCTCGCCGTTCTGCGACTTGATATGCAATGCGTATTCCCCGGATTCATCCGAGAAAAACGCGATCGAGCGGCCGTCCGGCGACCAGGCGGGCGAGCGCTCCATCACGCCGGGTGTGTTGGTGAGATTGCGAATATCGCCCTTTTCCGCGGGAGCCGTGAGGATTTCTCCATGCGCTTCGAAAACCGCGCGCATCCCCGTGGGCGAGATCTTCGCCTCACGGAGCTCGCGCGCCACGTTTTGAAAATGCGGCCGTACCTCGGTAAGATCGGCGGAAATCTCGATTGGAACGGCGTGCTCCTTGCCGCCCGCGAGCTCGTAAATGTGAATCTGGCCGAACTGCTCATAAACGATTCCGCCCGGCCCCGCGCTGGCCGAGACAATGTCTTTGCCGGTGTTGTGAATCAGCTCTTCCACCTTGCCCGATGGCGGATCGAAGCGAAACAGCGTCGCGGCGCCGTTGCGGTCCGAGAGGAAGTACACCTTCTCGCCGATCATCATCGGGTTAAAGTCGTTGGAATCGGTCCGCGGAATCTTGCGCGTGTTGAGGGTCGCTAGGTCGATCAGCCACAGGTAACTGGCGCGCCCGCCGCGATACCGGCGCCAGGAGACGAAGGCCGAACCTTCATTGGCGAACTGGCCGCCATCCACCGGTTCGTAGATCATGCGCTTGCCATCGGCTGAATAGGCGCCGGCGTATGCCATGGGCAGCGGCAACACCTCCGGCAGCCCTCCCTCGACGGACACGGTGTAGAGCTGGGCATATCGCGAATAGCTGTCGCGCGTGGATCGAAACAGGATGCGCTTCCCGTCCGGTGTCCATCCCACCGCGCGGTCCGCGGCCGGATGGTAAGTGATGCGCTTGGGAACGCCGCCCGCGACCGGAACGGTAAACACATCCACGTTGCCATCGTACTCGCCGGTAAACGCCAGCGTCTTCCCATCGGGCGAAAACGCGGGATCGCTCTCGATCCCATTCCCGGTGGTGAGCCGTTGCGCGACTCCGCCCTGCCGCGGGACGCTCCACAGATCCCCCGCGTACGAAAACACAATCAGGTTCTGGTTCATGGCCGGCCGCTGCAACAGGTGCAAACTGCCGGCACCGGCGAAAAGACACTCCAAGGATGCGCTCGCAAGCGCGGCGAAAACGAAAAGTCGCATGAAGAACCTCTGGAGCACCAGTGTATCCGAAATCCTCCCTTTCGCCGGGCGCCCACGGTACACTGAAACTTATGTTCGGAAAACGCACCCAACTCCTCCGCTCCGGTGCCCGTGCTCCCGAATTCCAACTCGCCCGATTGGGCGGCGGCGCGGTGAAGCTGGCCGATGCCATCGCCAACGGCCCGGCGGTGCTCGCCTTCTTCAAGATCTCGTGCCCGGTGTGTCAGCTCACGCTGCCGTTCCTGGACCGCATCGCCGCGGCCGGGACCATCGCCGTTTATGGCATCTCGCAAAATAGCGAGCGCGATACGCGCCGCTTCGTCGAGGAGTACAGCCTGGCTTTTCCCATGCTGCTCGACAGCGAAGATGCCGGATACCCGGCCAGCAACGCCTACGGCATTGCGCACGTCCCCACCATTTTTCTCGTGGAACGCGATGGCGCCCTCGGCCGCGTCGTAGAGGGCTGGAGCGAAGGCGATGTCGCCTGGTTGGGTACAAGGGCCGGGGTCAACCCGCTGCGGCCCACGGACAATGTCCCCGAATTGAAAGCCGGTTGAGGATCGCTGAACTAGGCTCCCGTGCGGAGCCACGGTAAAATAAAAATAGAGTCCATGGCCAATAAATTCGATGTACTGGGCACCGCGGCCGCCATCGCCAAAGGCATGGGCGTCACCTTCAAAGAGATGATGTCGCCCACCGTGACGGATAACTATCCCGATGAGCCGCCCAAACTCGAGGAGCGGTATCGCGGCGTGCACGTGTTACAGCGCGATGCCAACGGGCTCGAAAAATGCGTGGCGTGTTTCTTGTGCGCCGCCGCGTGCCCGTCCAATTGCATCTATATCGAAGCCGCGGAAAACACCGGCAAGGTCCGCATCTCGGGCGGCGAGCGGTACGCCAAGGTTTACAACATCGATTACAACCGCTGCATCTTCTGCGGCTATTGCGTGGAAGCCTGCCCTACCGACGCCATCACCCACGGCCACGGTTTCAAAGTCGCGAGCCTCAACACGTCCACCCTGGTTTTGCGTAAGGAAGACATGCTGGCGCCGCTGCCTCCCGGTGCCAGGCCGCCGGTGGTCGAGCCGGAAGAACTTGCCGCCCACTAGCGGCCCAGCCGCATGTTCCGAGCCATCAAAGAACAGATCGATACGATCTTCCGCGAAGATCCCGCGGCCAAGAGCATAGTGGAGATCTTCCTTTGCTACCCGGGACTCCACGCCATCCTCTTGCATCGCCTGGCGCACAAACTTTATTGCTGGCGCGTGCCGCTGGCCCCGCGGCTGATCTCGCAGGTCAGCCGCTTCATTACCGGCATTGAGATTCACCCCGGCGCCACCATCGGCCGACGCTTCTTCATCGATCACGGCATGGGCGTGGTGATCGGCGAAACCACGGAAATCGGCAACGACGTGCTCTTGTACCAGGGCGTGACACTCGGCGGCACCGGCAACGAAAGCGGCAAACGCCATCCCACTTTGGGAAACAACGTGGTGGTGGGCACCGGCGCCAAGGTGCTGGGCAATATCACGGTGGGCGATAACGTGAAGATCGGCGCCGGGTCGGTGGTGGTGCATCCGGTTCCCGATAATTCCACCGTGATCGGAGTCCCCGGCCGCGTGGTGCGCATCCGCCCCGAAGGCGGGGTATTGGAGCACGGCCGCTTGCCCGATCCGGAGGGCCAGGCCATCGACGACCTCGCCCGGCGCGTCGCCGAGCTCGAAGGCGCATTGCGCCAGCTTATCGCCGAACACGAACTCGAGCATCACCGCAAGATGTAAGTTTCTTAGCGGTCTTTGCGGCTTTGGTACACCAGGCTAAGCCTGGCTGACCTTGTGAACTGAAAGGAGTTCACCATGTAAATTGCTCATTCGTGCATGTAGCGGAACCGGAGCGAGGCGGAGCAATCCGTCTGGTGGAAACCGGGGA
>Ga0326728_10004194_pt1 | contig 43212 bp, 37 predicted proteins | sample MB3enrmetagenome_FD_207602 | JGI IMG/M metagenome (GOLD analysis project Ga0326728, IMG submission 207602) | Lab enriched peat soil microbial communities from McLean, Ithaca, NY, United States - MB31MN | ecosystem: Environmental > Terrestrial > Soil > Wetlands > Peat | place: USA: New York...
AAGGCTGTGGCATAATACGCTTTTTGATTTGGGCCGCCCTGACGCGAACGGCGTGTTTGCCCAAAATGGTATCAGCCTCCAATCCCAAGAGGAATCAAATCATGCGCCGCACCTTCGGTGTTCTGAACCTCCCGTCCGTCGCATCCGTCCAATCTGTCAGATTGCAGCGCGGCCATTGCCAAAGCGAGTGCGCCCCGTTGCTTCCCTTGAGTTATGACGACATGCGTAGCCAAGCCAGCCGGCCCACGCGCCTTGAGCCTTGAAACCGCCGCGCACTTCTTCTCCCTCTCCTCCACAAACTTGGGGAGGAGAGGGCCGGGGAGAGGAGGCTTTCACCCCGTTCATGATCAGCCTTTCCTTCCTTCCAACATTGTCGGTTTCAAGCTGCACCCGGTGAAGGCAGCCTTGGCGGTGTTGCTTCTTGTTTCCCTCCTCCACCGGCAGTCCAGCCTGGCTCAAGCCCCGAATGCAACGGGTCTTTCGCTGGTAATTCGCGGCCCGACCGATGTCCTGAGAGTAGGCGACGAAATTCCCATCCAGTTCGTCATCAGCAATCACGCGAAGGCGGATTTCAAGTATTGGGACCGAGATAAGGACCGGAGCGGGCGGATGCACGAATTCAAGCTGATCGCCAAAACGGCCTCCGGCCAGAGCGTTCCCGACCCGCGCCTGCATAATAATTCCATAGGAGGTGGTGGGGTTTCTTCTCGTGTTTTGAAGCCGGGCGAGTCTTTCACCAAGACCATCCCTTTGAATCTTTGGGCGTTGCTAGAGGAGCCGGGACGGTACGAGGTCTTGGGCACTTACCTTGCACGCGATTTTTCCACCAACCGATTAGTGCCGGTCATCGCCGACCCGATCAGCATCACCATCTTGCCGCGAACGAACGAGGAAATGGATGATTACATCCAGAGTTTGAACAACCAGGTCGCGGCGCGGCTGGCTATCCAAGCGGGCAACGACCGAAGAGTGCGCGACCCGCTCTTGGAGAAGTTGTCGTGGAAACTGGCATGGACTTGCCGTTCTGAAGCTGTTCCGGCTCTGCTCAGGATCATGGATGAAACCGACTACAATTATGGCGAAATCGATGCGCTATTGTTTCACATCCCGCACACGCAAGAAAGCAGGCAGGCCATTCTACAGGTTTTTGTGCGGAAGGGTTTGATCTCGGCCAAATGGGGATTGCTCTTGGTTTATGACTTCAAGAATGAGGACATGAAGCCGCTAATTGAGCGGGCGCTGGGGGTTCTCAACCCCGGTGAATGGCAGGTCGGTGTTACGCTGGCGGCTCTTTACTACGACGATGCCTTCACCGACCGGCTCATTGCCCTCGCCAACGGTACCAACATTCAAGCCAGCATCAGGGACGAGGCGATCAAGGCCTTGGCGGCCAATCGCACCGACGCGGGCGTGAAGACCCTCAAGGCCCTGCTCAATGATCCTGATGGGAGAGTCTCCGCGATGGCGGAGGATGCCATACGGCAAGCCTACACTTCGCGCGGCGACGCACGGGGAAGGCCGTTGCGCCCGGACGATTTCGACGCGAAATTCCAGCAGCCGTAGCCGACGCCGGCAAAATAGCCACCCCGCGCTCCAAATTAACCCCAGACTATTACTCCATTCCTCGCGCGGTTCCTGGATGGGCCTGCAGGCACGATCAAAAGTCTCGGTCAATTTCCGGTAGGGCGGAGCTGCCGCTCCGCCCAAATGTTCCTTTCCCAAGATGTTGAGCGTCGGACATTGCCCGGATTCATGGTTGAACGCGGGGCGAGTTGAAAGGCGAAAAGTGGGCGGCGCGGCAGCGCCGCCCTACCATTGGCTGACGGACACTTTTGATCGCACCCGCTTGCACTTGCTTATTGTAATGAAGCGGCCCGCGACCCTATTTTAAAAAAAACTATTTATGTCCAAACTAATCGCCGAGATGCAGGTGGACGCCGCCAACATGGAATTGCCGGACACCAAAATGCTCCGCCTGCAATGGCCCCCGGGCTACGATCCGGAGTTCAAGACCGGCCAGTTCATCACCCTCTTTTTCGCCGACAGCCCCGCCTATAAGCGCGCCTACTCCCTTTGCTCCTGCGCCCTGGATCGCGGTTTTTACGAAGTCACCATCAAGCGCGACGGCAAAATGGGCACCCGCATCGTGGACTGGGTCAAGCCCGGCGACAAACTGTGGGTCATCCCTCCCACCGGCCGCTTCCTTCCCGTCTTCGAGCCGGACAAACATCTCCTCTGCATCGCCGGCGGTTCCGGCGTGACCCCCTTTCGCGCCTTTGTCCGCGAAGCCACCCGCCGCGCCCTCCCCACCAAAATCACCATCCTTTACAGCGTCAAGACCGCCGATGACATCATCTTCAACACGGAATTCCGCCAACTCGAACAAGAAAACCCCCATTTCAAGTTCCTCGTCACCTGCACCCGGCTTGCCGACGACCATCCCTGGCCGGGCCGCCGTGGCCGCATCCAGGCCGACTGGGTCCGCGAGCACATCAGCGACCTGCCCAACACCGTCTTCTACGCCTGCGGCCCCAACGCCCTGGTGGACGCCACCGAGCGCCTCGTCACCGAAGAGTTGAAAGTCCCCAAAGACCAAATGAAAATCGAAAAGTGGGGGTAAAACCGGACGCATCTTGATACCACCACCACGCGATTTGCCGATTCCCTCGCCCCGCGCAGCGGGGAGAGGGACAGGGAGAGGGGTTCGTTCCGCCCAATGTTGGTTGTGCCGAGATGCGCCCTGCCTGGATTTTGGCGACAGGAGCGATTTCCTTTTCATATTTCTGACCCCATCTTTCTGACTTGATTTTGGGCAACAGGGTTGACCGACGGGACTGTGGATTATGAGAATCATCTGCGGGCCATCCAATCGGTCAATCTGGCCCGGCCGCGCGGTCCACTGACATGGCTGAAAGAGCACGGCAGGAACTTCGGTTCGTCCAGAAACTCATACAAACTCGGTAGGGCGAGGCTCCCGCCGAGCCGTGACCCCCGGCACTTTCGCCGAGCCTGCGGTTGGGCAGGCCGCCCCCACAAGTGTCTGGTCGTGAAGTCGCTGGATTCCAGCTTGCGCCCGGAGGCCGTTTGCAAACACCCCTTCGCAACATGGAATCCACCCCCATCACCACCAGAAAGTTGAAGGCAGCAAGGAAAAGCCGCTTGAAGTGTCACCACTGTTTTTCGCCGTCGCGGAGGGGGAGAATCAGATTGTGAAATCACTCGCTCTCAGCCGCCGCGGCCATCTTTCTTTAGCCGCTGGCCGCTGGCTGCCAGGCTGTTTGCGCCCCACTCATTGAAGGAATGTGAGATGTACTTAGTCGCCTAGGATGCTTAGGAATTGCATACGATAATCTTCCTTAGAGACGTAATTCGCGTAATGAGGAACCCCAACGATATCAAATTCACCACTCAGAATTCTTCTCGCGATTGACTCTGCGTCTTTGCCGAATGTAATAAGCACAGGTTTTGTAAAGCCAAGAGTCTCAATTTCATCCATGAGCTTTTGAATGTTCTCTTCCTCGAACTCCTTGTTGGCCCTTAGAAAACTCATCATCTTGCCCGAAGCCTTCTCCTCAAAGTCCTTGATGATGTCTGTCATATAAGAACCCCAATAGTTCGTCCCTTTGAGAGCGCTCCGTATCTTGAAGTTGGTGGCCATGGGTCTTGGATCGTGAAAATTACCAAACGGTCGCTCGACTCTTCGGGAGATATTCAGACCAAGAAATATCGATTCTCCATGTAAAGTTTCGAGAAGCGCAGGATTCTCGTCGGGATTCAATACTGTTAGGTCATCAATATTTTCCTTCGGCCGGTCGCCCTCCTCCGCCCATAGAGCCCAACTTGCAAAGTGCCCAAAACGGTGACGGATTTTTAAAAATCTTTCCAAACTGATCATGTGTTTTCTCCCGAACAATTAATATACAACAGGCTGTTCGTGTGTTGAAATGGCAAAATGAATACAAATAAACCACTGCGATGGATTGCGGAAGTTGTTCAACGCAAGCATCTTACACTCGCGACCGAGCGCACTTGCTGCGCTTGGCTCACCCGATGTTGCGACGACCTCAAACGGTTCGCGCTTCATTTGTCAGGACAATGTCGCCGCCAGAACCCAAAGTCAAGCACTCAATCAAGACTCAATCAAGACGGATCTCCGCGACAGACGGATCTCCCGACGCTTCAATCAAATCCCTTTGCAAATCCGTTTCTGTCGCCGGCCACACATCAAGGTTGTCCCTTCCGTTGGCCGGGATTGCCATTTGAGTCCACATCCGACCGCAGAACCCGCGCGTAGCGGTGCTCAGTGTCCGGTTCTGCTCGATTTGCTGCGCCGTCTTGCCGCTCAGGTGTCACTGGCCCCATGTTTATGCTCTGGCGCTTGCGCAATTCTTTTCCTCCAGGTATGTTCAGGGCATGACACAAGCAGTCGCCCAAATTCTTGGCGAGTTCGAGCAGCTCTCGGAAAAGGAGCGTCAGCAGCTTCGGCGCGTGATCGTCGAACGTGTGCCCATGTCTGATGATTTGACGGATGACGATTTCGCGGCTCTGGCAGCGGCGTCTTTCCGCGCCTTGGATGAGGAGGAGAACCATCCCCATGCCTGAGCGCGGAGAGGTATGGCAGGTGGACTTTGGCATTACGCAGAAGGTTCGGCCGGCTTTGGTCATCAGCATTCCGTACGCGGACGCGGATCGCGCCTTGATCGGCGTGGTTCCGCACCTCACGGCCACGCGCGGCTCGCAATTTGAGGTTTCAGTGCCGACGCGATTTCTTGGGGAGGGCCCTTTCCTGGTTCAAGGGATTCAGGCATTGCCACCAAAGTACTTCTTGCGCCGTCTTGGCATTCTGGCGCCCGATCAGCTTCGGCAGGTTGAAAAGGGGCTGCTGCGCTGGCAGGGCATTTCGCCCCAGTGAGAGTAGAGAGTATCTCTTTCACCGGCTCCCCCCTTTGTCAGCGGCCGAGTTGGCATGGGCGGGAATCGCCCGCCGCAACGGTCTGCTCAGTTCCAGCCAATCCTTGATGACTTTCTGCAAATCCGGGCAGGGCGGCCAAATTGGTGCGCTTGTCGCTGCGTCAGAAGTTGTCTTCCCCAGGCAATCAGCCGTTCTTGGCAGGTTCGAAACCTGCGCTACCGTAGCGTATCCTGCGCACCGGGTTATACGCTACGCCGCCGTCCCCACGGCAGCCAAAACCGCCTTCCTGCCAAACTATTTTCACTTTTGCATTTCTGCATTTTGGCCCCCAAAACCGCTTTTACCGAGTCTTTACAAGGGTTTTTTCGCGGTCAAAAACCCCTTTTTTGACCTGCATTTCATCCGTACGGTACGGAGTCGCTTTTTCAGAAGTATGCTTTAATGGTCCCATGATTCTTGAAAAATCCAAAGTCAGGGCAATGGTTGTCAAGGGAATGGGAAAAGGCGTCTTCGTGTTTATTCCCCTGACAACCATTCCCCTGACAGCTCTCCGGCCTTCTCCATCCTCCCTTGCCCCCCATCGTGATAGCGACGGCGGAATCCTCGCTTTGGTTGCGGCTGGCCGCACTGTGCTCTTTTGCCGGCCAAGGCGGCAGCTTCCGCGCAGGCGGACGCTCCAATCCGCGGACCAAAACCACCTCCAATTTTGAGATATTTTGAGATATTTTCAGATATTTTGAGTTAATTTGACTTCCCGGCCTTGGGGGAGCGCCCATGCGCCCGACAGCTTTTCTCGTCAAAATGGGCAAATTGCACCCATGCAAGAACTCCTTCCATTCTGCATTTGGCGCTTCAGTCGCCCACAAAATTGAAAATCACGCTGGCATTTTTCGTCCTCTTCCTCTAATCCATCCTCACATGAACACTACCGTTGCCTTTCGCAGGATAAGCGTATACAGTCGCATCCCGATGACATTGCGAACTCATGCTTAAGCGAACTCCACTTTTCGCCGCCCACCAAAGACTGGGCGCCCGCCTGGTTGATTTCGGCGGCTGGGAAATGCCCCTTCATTACTCGAGCATCCTGGATGAGCATCAGGCCGTGCGCACCGCCGCCGGTCTGTTCGACATATCCCACATGGGCGAAATCGTGGTTCGCGGCGGCGCCGCCCCGGAATTCCTCAACCGCGTCCTCACCAATGACATCCGCAAACTGCAAAGCCGCCAGGGCCAATACACCCTCATGTGCAACGAGCGCGGCGGCGCCATTGACGACCTCTACGTCTATCAGGTCGAGGCCGAGGAATTCCTCCTCATCGTCAACGCCACCCGCATCGGCGCCGACGCCGTCTGGCTGAACCAGCAACTGGCCGCCTTTCCCCAGCGCTCCGACGTGGATTTGAAAAACCTCTCGGCTGATTTCGGCGCGCTCGCCCTGCAAGGCCCCAAAACGGCCCAATTCATTGACGCTTGTTTTTCCGTCTCCTCCAGCCAGAGTCTGGCCGCCACGCTGCGCAAAAATGGCCTCGCCCGCCGCGAATTTCTCGGCCGGCCTGTCTATGTCTCCCGCACCGGCTACACCGGGGAGGACGGTTTTGAAATGGTGGCGCCCGTTGAAATCACTCCCGCGCTTTGGGCCAGGGTCCTGGAAGCGGGCGCCCCGTTCGGCTTGAAACCCGCCGGCCTGGGCGCGCGGGACACCTTGCGCACCGAAGTCTGCTACCCGCTCTACGGTCATGAGCTGGATGAAAACACCACTCCTCTGGAGGCCGGTTTGGGCGCCTTTGTCGCGCTGGGCAAAGGCGAATTCATGGGCCGGTCCGTCCTGGCCGAGCAAAAGGCCAACGGCACCGCCAAGAAACTGGTCGCCTTCAAATCCGCCGAAAAATCCGCCCCGCCCCGCCCCCATTATCCCATCTGGAGCGCCGGCCCGGACCGGCGGCGCATCGGCCATGTCACCAGCGGCACGCAAAGCCCCTCCCTGGGGATGGGCATTGGCCTGGGCTATGTTCCCCCGGAAATGTCCGCCGCCAACAGCCCCATCGCCATCGAAATCCGGGGCAAACACGCTCCGGCCACCATCGTGCCCAAGCCCCTTTACCGCCGAAGCTGAAGAACCCTTTTCCCGTCCCGCTCCATCCGCCCGAACTGTCAAATATAATTTATGAGCGCAAACATTCCCGGCGACGTTAAACACGCCAAAACGCACGAATGGGTCCGCGTCCGCGGCGCCCTGGCCACCGTGGGCATCAGCGACCATGCCCAGCACGAATTGACCGACGTGGTCTTCGTGGAATTGCCCGCGGTGGGCCGGCCACTCCAGGCCGGCGCGGCCTGCGCCGTGGTGGAATCGGTCAAAACCGCCAGCGACATTTATTCCCCCGTCAGCGGGGAAGTCACCGCCGTCAACCAGCAACTGGTCCAGCACCCCGAACTGGTCAACCGCGATCCCTACGGCGCCGGCTGGTTCTTCCAGGTCAAACTCTCCCGGCCCGCCGAACTGGACGCCCTGCTCGCCCCCGCCGATTATTCCAGGGAAATCGGGGCCTGATTTTCTTACGGCACAACGGCCTGGAAGAAACTCGCGCCGCCCGGCGCGGACACGGTGACGGCGCGAACGGGCCCGGTGCTATAATTCGTGGCGACAGGGGTCCAGTTGATCAGGTCGGGCGAACCCTCGATGAGGTAGGTCACGTTGCTCTGGCCTGTCAAGGTGAATTCGAATTGGCCGGCGGGCGCGGCGGGGTTGCTCAACCAGGGCCGGGTCAACGTGTCGTAAACCTGGATGATGGGCGCGGCGGTGGTGGCCGCCTGATTGGCCCCGGGCGGCGAATAAGCGCGCCAGACCGAGGCGCTCAAGTCTGTCGCATATAAATTTCCGGCGTTGTCCCAGGCCACGTCCATGAATTCATGGTTGGTTCCCGCTCCCAGGCGGGTCACCGGCCCGCCATTGGCCGCGTAGTAAATGTTCACGGCGCCGTTTTGCAGTCCGAGGGAGGTGTCGCCCTCGCCGTTGTTGTAGCCGCGCACCGCCACGGCCACAAAATGGCCCGTCGGATCCACCGCCACGCCGGCGGCGTTTTCCAGCGAGTAATCGGCCGAGCCAATGCTCCAATTCGTCACCAGGTCCGGCTGGCCGCCGTAGGGCGGGAAACGAAAAACGCGCGGCATGGAGTAGTCGTTTATATTCTGATATCCGTCCAGAAGTTGAATGACATAGATATTGCTGTTGTTATCCACCGCCACGTCGTAGGCGCAGAGGTTCAAGCCGGAGGGGCTGATTCCCACCACGACGGTGCCGGTGTCATCGGCGGCCAGGGCGCCGCTGGCGGTCACATTCCATCGCACCACGCCCTCACTCCAGCCGTTGGTGTTGGCGTCCGCCATCCAAATCTGCGTGTTGGTGCCGCCGCCGGTCACGGAGGGGCCGCTCAATTGCTCGCCGGGGTAGGGGTAATTGTCGGAATCCAGCACGATCAGATAATTGGTTGAGATGACTTCATCAAAAGCCAGCACCAGGCCGCCTCCGCTCCAATCGTTGATGTAAACCGTGTCATCCTGGGCAATGGCAATCTTCCAAGGGCTGTAGAGGTAGCCTGGATTGTAGCCGGAGGGCGGGGGGCCGAAGGGCCAGGGATAACCCCGGCTGAATCCTCCCTCGTCGGCGGGGGTGCCGTCGGCGTTGAATTTGTAAATTCCCCCGCTGTCGTTCGGCGGGGCATCGCCCACGAACACCCGGCCATAATAAGGACTGTTCGTGTTCTTGTTCACGGCGATGCCGCTCGGCTCGAACACCGAAAAACGGGCGCTGTCATCGGTGATGTTGGTCCAGGCCGGGTGGCCCGCCGCCGCCGCCGTGATGCTGACTTGATAAATTCCTGCCGCGACGTTTTGGCCCGCCTGGTTGGTGCCGCCCCATACCATCGAGTTGCTCCCGGCGTTTGTGCCGGCGAGGCGGTTGGTCCAAACCACGCTGGCGCCGGAATAAATCCGCACCAAGACATTGCTGGCCGGTTCATTGAGGATGTAACTGATCTGCACCGGGCGGCCCGGGACCATCGCGGCATTGTTGGTGGAACCGTTGAGCTTGATGTCGGTGGCATAGACATTGGCCCGCCCGGGAAAACAACCCCAAAGCAGCAGCAGCGCCACCACCAGTCGGCGCCAGTTGCGGCGGTCAGTTTTCATCTGGCAACAATGCATCTCCCAACCACTCCATTCTATAAATCTTGGCGCGAGCCATCAAGCTCAAGACCCCTCCTTCCCCCTTCTTTGGTTAATGTATCTCAATATTAAATCATTGACATCTTAAAATTTATATATCAATGTATCCGCATTCGTTGATATAATGGTTAAATCTGAAAAAGGCAGCGGCTTCATGAAGGCTCTCAAGTGCCGGGAATGCGGCCGCGAGTACCCCTTGGCCGCGACCCACGTTTGCGAGTACGACTTCGGCCCGCTGGAGGTCGCTTACGACTACGACCGCATCAAACAATCCATGACTCGCGCCGCCATCCAGTCGCGCCCCATGAGCATGTGGCGTTTCCGCGAGCTGCTGCCGGTGGCCGGCGATCCAACCGTTGGGCTGGAAGTCGGCGGCACACCGCTAATCAAGGCCAGCCGGCTGGCCAAGCGCCTGGGCATCAGGGAGTTGTGGATCAAGAACGACGCCGTCAATTATCCCACGCTTTCCTTCAAGGACCGCGTGGTCAGCGTGGCTCTCAGCCGGGCGCGCGAACTGGGTTTCACCACCGTCGCCTGCGCCTCCACCGGCAATCTGGCCAACTCCGTCGCCGCCAATGCCGCCGCCGCCGGCCTCAAAGCCTATGTTTTCATCCCCTCCGATCTCGAGCACAGCAAAGTCATCAATTCCTTGATCTACGGCGCCAGCGTCATTGGCATCAAAGGACATTATGACGAAGTCAACCGGTTGTGCGCCGAGATTGCCGGCAAATATCCGTGGGCCTTCGTCAACGTCAATATGCGCCCCTATTACGCCGAAGGCTCAAAAAGCTTGGGCCTGGAAATCGTCGAACAATCCGGCTGGCGCATCCCCCCGCACACCATCGTCCCGATGGCCTCCGGCTCGTTGCTCACCAAAGTCCAGAAGAGTTATGGCGAAGCCATCAAGCTGGGCCTGGCGCCCGAAGCCAAGTACAAGATCCACGGCGCCCAGGCCACGGGCTGTTCCCCCATCTCCACCGCCCAAAAGGCCGGCCTGGATTTCTTCAAGCCCGTCAAACCCAACACCATCGCCAAATCCCTGGCCATCGGCACCCCGGCGGACGGCTTTTACGCCCTCAGAGTCATGAAAGACACCGGTGGCCTGGCCGAAGACGTGACCGACGACCAGATTCGGGAAGGCATCAAATTTCTGGCCGAGTGCGAGGGCATTTTTGCCGAAACCGCCGGCGGCGTCACCGTTGGCGTGGCCAAAAAGCTCATTGCCAGCGGCGCCATTCCGGCCGGGGACAGCGCCGTGCTCTGCGTCACCGGCAACGGGCTGAAAACAATAGAGGCCGTGGCCGGCCACGCCGGCTTCACCCGCGAGATCAAGCCGAGCCTGCGCGAGTTTGAATCGCTGCTGGCGCAGGGGGAAAAGGTGAATGGGTGAGAACTTGCGCCGGTTGAAAACTTGTGGCAGATCAACATTATCACATTGAATACACCGCAAAATCGAAAGGATATTTATGATGGGCGCATGACAAAAATCTTCATTTTCCTGGTAGGGCAGAGCTGCCGCTCTGCCCTAAATTCTTGGGCGGCGCAGCAGCGCCGCCCTACCGAAGACATGAAGATCTTTGTCCTGCACCCATTTATGATTAGCGCCCCTGTGGCAAAGTCCGCCGCGAGAACCCAGCGGAAGAATGTCATTGCTCAAATCTCTTTTTTGCGCGAGCAGATGGAGGATTTGAATGACGATCTTGACCTGCTGGAAGCCCGCGCCCGCAACCAAGGCAAACGCACTTTCACGAGGCAAGAGGTCCGCAAACAGCCGGGCATCCCTTGAAGCACCGTGGAATAAGGCGACGCCAGATTTTGCCGCACCTCAACACTGAAAACTAATTTATGCCAAAGAAAGTCCGAATCCCAACCCCGCTCCGCAAGTTGACCAACAACGAGGAGCTGGTCGAAGTCGGCGCCGCCACCATCGGCGAGGCGATTGCCGAATTGCAAAAACGCTTCCCCGGCATCAAGGAACGTTTGGTGGATGAAACCGGCGGCATCCGCCGCTTCGTCAACGTCTATGTCAACGAGGAAGACATCCGCTTCCTGCAAAACCAGGAAACCGCCCTCAAGGAGGGCGATGAAATCAGCATCATTCCCGCCATCGCGGGAGGATGAAGAATAGTGAAGTAAGAATTAGGAATTAAGAAGGAGGAGGAGGCGGAGACGCTTATGACGGCAAAAAAACCCAAAGCACCATCCAAAAGCGCCGCCGGAACACAGCCGGCGCACATGCGCCTCTGGCTCATGTATCCGCCCAAATTCATCACCATCCCGGTGATCTGGGAGCTGGGCCGCAAATTCCCGGTCGTCACCAACGTCCGCCAGGCCAGTGTCACCGACGAGATCGGCATCGTCTGCCTGGAATTAAGCGGCCCGCGCCCGCAAGTCAAAGCGGCCATCAAATGGCTGGAAGAATTGGGCATCAAAGTGGAACCGGTCGAAATTGGGGTCATTGAGAGCTAAGGGTTTCCACTACAACAAAAAACACATATTGGCGTCTCCGTGCTTGACCCAGGCCCGCCCCCGCCTTTAAATGGCGTAACTACTGTACCCACAGTGGGTTAATTGCTATGACAAAGCGTGATCTCGTAATCCGGATTAGCGAAGAAACAGGCCAGGCCCAGCAAAAAGTCCTGCAAGTAGTGCAGCGGACCCTCGACCTCATCTGCGAGGCCGTCGCGGCCGGAAACAACGTCGAGTTGCGCAACTTTGGGGTCTTTGAAGTCAAAGTTCGCAAAGCGCGCATCGGCCGCAATCCCAACCAACCGGAAAAGGACGTGCCCATTCCCCAGCGCGCCGTCGTCAAATTCAAGCCCGGCAAGGAAATGCGTGAAGGGGTTTTGAAATCGCCCCCTCCGCCGGCCTAGGCCGCATATTTCATGGCTCCTGGGTAGCACGGGCGACTCGCCCGTGCCGGCGGGCCGCTGGCCCGGCGGCAGCTTAGGCGCGGTTTTTACCAAGAGCGCAGCGTCACGATTACGGTTCGTCACTTTCGGTTCCGGTCGGCGAGCCGCCGACCGGCACAGGCGGGTCGCCTGTGCCACCCATCCAAATGAATTCTCACCTACACGGCGTGCAGTTCGCCCTCCACCGGGACGGCGCCATCGCCGGGAGGAGGATCGAACGCGCCCGCCCGCATTCTGTTGGCGTGGCTATAGGCCTCCATCTGCAAATCGGTCTGGCGGATCAAGCGCGACAGAACCGCCTCAATTAACTCATCCGGCGTGAAGGGCTTCTGGAGATAATCGTCGGCCCCGCTCACCATGCCGCGGCGGAAATCATCGTGGCTCCCGGAACCGGTCATCAGAATAAAGGGAATGGCGGCGGTGGATTGCAGCTCGCGAATGACGTTCAACAAGTGATGCCCGTCCATCCCTGGCATGCGCACGTCGCTGATGATCAAGTCCGGTTTCTCCGCCAGAACCATTTGAATGCCGGTCTCCCCGCTGGTGGCTTCCCGCACGGCAAACCCAAAATTGCGCAATATGCTCGTGACAATGGACCTCACATCGTCATTGTCATCAATCACAAGTATGTTCTTCATGGCAGGTCTTCATATCAGAATCCGTGCCAATCGTTGTAAACACGAAAATCCCGAAAAAAGGCGGTTTTCAAGGCGGAAATTGCCGGTTATGGCGTTCCTTCAAGCGTTAATTCGCCCGCCATCTCCCCAGCCGGGCAAAATTTGCCCACCCATCTCCCGCCCCCCAGCAGCCTCCGCTGCCCGCGCCGGCCCTCCGGGTCTTGTGCAATTAACCCGTTGAGACCCGCTTAAACACAGGACTTTCCTGAGGCTGGTCCCGTTAGGAAACCCGTTGGGAAGGCGTCAAGAACCCGTCAGGCGGGGGGAATGCCAAAGCCTAAATAAAGACTGCAAATTGACTTGAAACCTCGGGCGCGAAATCCTAATGTCGGATGTCCTTAATGAGATGGGGTCGTAGCTCAGTTGGTAGAGCACCACAATGGCATTGTGGGGGTCAGGGGTTCGAGCCCCCTCGGCTCCACCATCTCTGATCGTTTGCCAACCGCGTGTCCGGCCACGGAACTTGGCCCGCCGCGCGGGTGGAACGGGACATGGCCACCCTGGAAAAAGGCGTCGAGCAATACAGCAGCGACGTCATCACCCAGCTCAAGCGGGCCGGGGCGATGCCGGACATGGTGCAAGTCGGCAGTCTATCACGTACCGATGCTCTAAAGCACTGCGACATCAGTTAAACAGATGCAAACCATCTTTCCCAAGAACTGGAAAAAAGGGACGGCGGCTTTCCAAACAGTGGCGCCCGCGATGCGCCGCGCCGCCCTGCTTTGCCTGCTGCTGGCCGCGCCGTCGCTGCCGGCGCATCCGATTTCGCTTATCTCGTGCCAGGCCCTGGTTCATCGCGACCGGTTGGAAATGAAGATTGCGGTGATGCCGGAAGATTTTCTTCCCGTGTACGGAATTTATGTCAACTCACAATCCCGCGTCGCCTCGGCGGACATCACCAACTCCGCCGAGAAGCACAAGAAGTATGTGCTCGATGGCCTGATTGTCCGCGACGCGGACGGCAACCGGCTGGAAGGCAGGGTGGTCAATACCGAGGTGCCGGCGCTGCCGGCCGAAGGGATGCTGGTGACGGATTTGATGTCCACCACGATTGTCTATAGCCTGGAATATCCGCTGGCGAAGCAGCCGACCCATTTCACCTTTCAACATCATTTTGGCGGCAATGCGGCCGTAATTCCGGCCATTGTGGATTTGGTGGTGACGCGCGACGGACTTCCCCCCGAGCCGGCGGTTCGCATCCCCGGCGATGAAAACGTGGTGACGGTCGCGTTCGATTGGAATGAAATCTCGCGGCCAGTGGCAGCCGGGGACGCGGAGGAGAAGGCGCGCGAGGAGGCGCAGCGGCAGCAGAACATGGGCCTGGGCAGTTACTCGGCGACTTACACATTTGTCTATATCAAGAACGAGCAGGTTCGCGTCGAAATTCTGATGCCGTTGCTGACGCTCGAAACCTGGCAGCACCTCGAGCGCGCCAACCCGGATTTTCTCGAGGTCTCCGAGCAGGCCGCGGCGCGCGGGGCGCTGGAGGAATTTTTTACCGGGCAAAACGAATTGAAGATTGACGGCGTGGCGGTGAAGCCAAAACTGGACCGGCTGGATTTTTACGGAGTGGATTTCAAGGATTTCGCCATGAGCGCCGAGCCGCGGCGGTTGAGCGCGTGGACCGCGCGCGTGGGCGCGATCCTGGTGTATTCCACCAAGGGCGCGCCGGGCCATGTGGAGTTGACCTGGACGCTGTTCAACGACAACATGCTCGCGGCCCCCGCCGTGATTTTCGCCTATGACAAGGGGACCCGGCACACGTTCTATCCGCTCACCCCGGTTTTCAAGTGGGACAATCCAGGCGCGCCGCCGCTGCCGGCGGTCACCGCGATTTCCACGGGCGAGAAATCGCGCGAGGCGGTCGCCGAATCGCTGCTGCGCAACGTCTATCGCGCCTTCGACTATCAGAGCGAGTCGGACATTTACGACGCGCTGGCGCGAAGTGTGCAGGGCGATTTGCTCGCGGATTTGTATCTGAAGATCAAGCAGGGCCTCATCATGCAGGAGCAGGGCGGCGCCGTCGCGCGCGTCCAGGAGGTCAAGATCATCCGGACGGAGCCGGCGGAGAGCAAGAACAAAAACGGCTTCGCCGAGCGCCTGACCTGGCAGGTCGAGGGAACCGTCGAGCACTGGGGCCACATCCACACGCGCGTCAACGAATATGCGGCCGAATTCGAGATTGACCCCGCCGGCAGCTCGTGGAAAATCACGGCCATGAGCGTCTCCCGGCAAAGCCAGGTGAAAAGCGCGGTGATGATACGACAACTCTGACCGCCATTTCCGATCTTGATGTTTTTGAGAATATTCCGCTTCCCTGCCGGCGGTGGCGGAACGGCTGCGCAAAATGGGCATCGAGCCGGTCGCTTACGACATCTGCGCCAGCCAGCCGGACAAGGGCGACTATCTCAGCGCGATGAACGCCAACGCCGAGCGCGTCACCGCGGCGATGGCAAAAACCAAATAGTGCCGCTGGCAGTGCCTCAGTTTGCTGTAGCGTCGAGCCTCCGGCTCGAAATCGGCGCACAGCGCCGACCCTGCAACAATTGAATTAAGGCACGACCTTCTCGCTGGGCGGCTTGTCATTTTTCTGCCTCGCACGTATAGTTTAAGCGATGAGCACGAAAGCCCGGGCCATTTTGGAAGAAATTCGAGCGTTGCCGCCGACAGAGCAGCGCGAGGTTTCCCATTTTATTTTGGAGAATCTTGTCTCCGTTCCGCCGCCTTCGCGCCGCCGCACGATTGCTGACATAGCCGGCAAATACCGGGCCAATCCCGACCCCGAAGCCAAAAATCACGACCGCGGATTCGCCGCCGCCGCCGACTGAGGTGGACCCCATCCTTTAGACCACGGAGCGCGGAGCATAAGATAGACTCTGAAGGTCTCCTGTCATTTCTATTTTGGTTTGTCTGTTTCTCATTCCGCGCTTCTAAACCCTTTCGAAAAGAGAGAACGAGCCGTGCCTGGCACCGCCCGTCCTCCCTCTCCGTTTTCTTAGGGTTTCCAACCTTACCGCCGCAGGCGGTCTGATTTCAAGTCTTTTTGCCTCGCCTTGATCCCTGGGGCTGCATCGTTTCCCAACGGGCTGGCTGGGCACCGTGGGCGGCGGGATCAAAGTACACTTCCGCCGGGCCAGTGGCCCGGCGGGACGGGCGAGTCGCCCGTTCCACCCAGCAACATTAGGGCGCGGCGGCGATGACGATGAAACGGGTTTCGTAACCGGCCAGGGAGAGAGGCACGGCCACGCTGCCCGACGCTTTGCCCACGCCTTCCAGCGGTTGAATCTTTCCGGTGGCGGCGTCCCAAACTTGTACTTGACCCGTGCCGGCGAGCGTCGCGGTGCGTGATTGGGGCTGGTCGGATTCGTTGAAGAAGAAATACACGTCACCGTCCTTGTAGCTGCGGTGGTTGTATTTGATCGGCGGGCAGGCGGTGTCAAGTTTGACATCGGGCAGCGGCAGCGCGGCCACGACGCGGGGGGTGATGTCGCCCGTCGGCTCGATCGTGGCAAAGCTCAAGTCGGGCGGGCCTTCGGCATGGAGGAAAGTCCGGTCCACCACCATGGTGGGGGTGCGTCCGACGAAAACGACCTTGCCGCCGGCGGCGGCGAAGGCGCGCAGGCGCTCCAGCACCGGCTTGGTGATGACGAGTGAGGTTGGATAAACAACCCCTTTGTAGATTTGCCCGCTCAGGTTTTTCAACGTGCCTCCGTTGAGGGTGAGGACGGAGGCCAGTTCATCTGAATCAATGTGGTCGAAGTCAATTTGATGTTCGAGCAACTGGGTCACCACGTTGTTGGTGGGCCTGGCCAGCACGTCGTCGGATTCCTGGTCGTTCATCCACATGCTGTCGGTCGGGTGGAAATAGAGGACCTGGGCGACCGGCCGGCCGAGGGCGAGCAGGACCTGGGCGCGACTGACGTAGTGGCCGATTTCCGAGCCGCCCGCGCCGTTCAGGCCGCGGACATTGTTGAAGTTGACTCCACGAACGAGGTTGTAGTCGGCGACGAACTTCCCCGCCGCGCCCGTCCCGCCGCCCTCTTCCTCCCAAGCCTGGGGACGGCCATTAACATGCGCCGCCGAGGCCGCAATCTTGGGGAAATCGGCAATGATGCCCGGCCGGATCTGGTTGAGATTATCAATGCCGGGGACGCCGACATAGCGCATGTCGCGCCAGAAGGAGCCTTCGTTGCTGATCATCCCTTCGCCCCGGCCCATCATTTTCTCCTCGTGGTTGAGATGGATCATGAATTCCATGTTGCGCGCCGTACACCACTCTTCCATGTGCTTGTAGAAATTGTCGCGGAACATGGCGCTCCACACATCAAAGTAGTCGGCCTTGGCGCGTTGCGCCTCGGGCGTGAGCGCGCCGCCGCCGAAGATAAGGGGGATGTAGGTTTTGAAGTCGTAACCTTTCATGGCTTGAAAGGTTTCGAGCAGCTTGGGCGTCCACGGGCTGACGCCCGTGTAGTCGGTTTCGTCGGCGCGGAAGCCGAGGATGGTTTTTCCGAACTCGTCGCCGAGCACCTTCTCGTAGGCTTCGTAAATGACTTTCAGATAGGTCTGCGTGGCCACGGGATCCAGATAGTCAATCAGCGTGTAGAGGCTGTCCTTGGTCGCGCCGCCGTCCTCCCCGTTGTCGTTGCGGGTGGGCGAACTGCGGTAGGCGTGGCGGATAAAGGTAAGCTCCCAGGCCCCCGTGCCGGCGGGCGCGGTCCATTTGAGATGCCCGTCCGCAGGCAGCGGCACGACTGTGGGCGCCCCCGCGCCACCGCCCCCGCCACCGCCACCGCGTCCGCCGCGGCCGCGAGCGCCGCCACCGCCGCTGAGGAAGATGGCCTTCGTGCCACTGGGCACCGGGATGGAGAACGGCTCGCCAGTGGTCAGGTTGTAACGCACGTCGGCGTTGGGCAGTTGAACCGTGAGCTCCCCCCCTCTGCCCCTTGGCACCGTATATTTGAAGATGCCGTCAGCAGGAAGCGGCATCTCGGTGCGCGTCGGCTCGGGCGCGTCCGCAGCCGGCGGCGGCGCGGGGCGGGGATTGGCCACGATGCCCAGAGTATCCGGGGGCAGCGGAATATCGAGTGTCTGGCCGGCCGCGACGGTGCAGTGGGCGTCGGGGACAATGCCCTGCATGCCCAACTGAGGATAGTCCCGGCTGATGAGGCCGCCGGCGAATCCGTCGGGATAACCGCAGTCGCCTTCAATCCAGACTTTCATGCCGTTTTTCTTGGCCTCCTCAACGGCGGTTTTCACCAAATCCAGATACTCCGGGGAGAGATACTTGGGCTGCACTCTCTGCGAGTTGTTGATCATGTAAACGCCGCCGCCATTGGCGGCGATCATGTCAATATCCGAGATGATGCGCTCCTTGTTCTGCGGGCCGCCCCAAATGGCCCAGTGGATGGCGCTGTATTCCTTGGGCGGCTGGGCAAAGAGGGCGGCGGCCTCGGCGACCGTCGGCACGGTGATCTCCCGGTAGGGCTGGGCGGCCTGGAGTGGAAGGGACAAACAAGCCAGCAGGGCAAATTGCGATAGAGTTTTCATTGGTTGGCGCAAGGGCGCGATCCTGGTAATTTTTTGCGTGTTCATGCGGTGATTTTGCCAGTGGCCATTTCCCATGTCAATCTCGATTTGCCCATCATGTTTTCCCGGGGTGCATTTCACATTTTTCGGTTTTCTTTCTTAATCGTAATCTTAATCTTGCTCTTAATCCGAATGCAGGAGGGTGAGATTAAGATTAAGATTAGGATTAAGATTAAGCGGGGAACCCAAAAATGTGAAATGCACCTTGGGCACTTTGGGGGAAGGGTGCGGGCTTGCCCGCGGCGGGGGGGAAGGGGCATAGTTGAGGCTCATGAGGCGGACTTTGAGACGCTGTTGTTTTTGGCTGGTCTTGGCGGCCTGGCTGGCACAGGGGACGCTGGCCGGCGGCCAGGTGTTCCGGGTCGCCACGTTTAACGTGGAAAATTATGTGGAGGAGGCGGGCAGCCGGCGTCCGCTCAAGCCGGCGGCGGCGCGGGCCAAAGTGTGCGCAAGCATCGTGGCGCTCAAACCGGACGTGATCGCGCTGGAGGAAATGGGGTCCAGCAACGCGCTGATGGAATTGCAGGGGGCGCTGAAAAGGGCGGGGTTGGATCTGCCATTCTGGGACCTTATCACCGGGTCCGATCCCAATATCCATCTGGCCTTGCTCAGCCGGCTTGCCATTGTGGCGCGCCATCCGCATACGAATGAAACTTATTTGCTGGGCGGACGGCGTTTTTATGTGAGCCGCGGCTTTATGGAAGAGGAAATCCGTGTCAATGCGAATTATAAATTCACCCTCATCGCCGGGCATTTGAAATCGAAGAATCCGTCGGGGGTGGCGGACGAGCAGGAATGGCGGGAGGAGGAGGCGGTGGTGATGCGGCGGATCATTGATGCGCGGCTGGCGGCCGACCCGGAGGAGCGGCTGGTGGTGCTGGGGGATTTCAACGACAATCAGGATTCGCGCACAATGAAGAGCATTCTGGGCCGCGGGCGAACGGGGTTGTTCGACACCCGGCCGGCGGAGCGCAGCGGCGGAAGCAGCGGCCCGCAGGGGACGGGCGATCCGGCCCAGGCGCGGCGCACGACATGGACGGATTTCTATGCCAAAGAGGATTCCTACAGCCGGGTGGATTACATTCTGATCAGCCACGGCATGGAACGGGACTGGCGGAGCGAGGAGACTTACGTGTTGAATTTGCCCGATTGGGGCGTGGCGTCGGATCACCGTCCGCTGGTGGCGGGGTTCGTGGCGGTGGGGAGGTGAAAATGTTGGTTAACGCAATCCAATCACCGGTAGCCACAGGGAATTAACAACTGCTCCACAACGTGGCCATTTCGAAGGGCAACACCTTCCGCAGCGTTGTGCTCCACATCCTCGTTTCCCCACTGGAGCCACCCGTGCCGCTGGAATCGGGCAAAAAGTTCCAGCCGAGGGCTGGGAGAACAGGATTCGATAATCGGGTAAAGTTCATCGGGCTTGCGGGAATGCTCGCGTTTGCGAGTCACAATGATATTGGTCTGTTTACGGCCCGGCTCCAAGGTTCGGTTATTCTTGCCCTTCACACCAAAGAGAACCAACTCAGTCACGTTGCGGAAATAGAATCCGACACCCCGACCATCCGGCCCGCCGTCTTTGCGGACTTTATACCAAGTGATCACGGACTTGTATTCAAAACCCCAAGCGTCAACAACCTCCAACCCCCAACTGAGCAGCGCGTTCGGCACCCACAGATATAAATGAGCTTTGGGGGCCGCCAGTTGTGCGACCGGCAGGTTTTTTATCTCCTCAAGACTCAGGGTCGGATACCTGAGCAGGCGTTTATGTTCCGGCGCCATTTTGCCAGTGCGATTCGCAAAGCGCCACGGAGGGTCAGCGAGTATGGTCGCGTATTGACCGTGAACTCGTTGCAGCAAATCTTCTGCCGGGCTAATTTTGGGGGTCATACAACGACTTCTTCATGCCAAAAACCAATAGGGGACAACCTGCCCCGCCTCCGCCCAAAATTCGAGGCAAAAGTTTGGATAGGTGTGTAGTTGAATTTCCGTAAGAGGAACCACGACCCAACTCATTGAAAATCTCCTGCAAATCGTCGCAGCGCGTGAGGATGATTCCGACCGAGATGGCCCGAAGGTCGAACAGCAACCGGAAGTTGTTCAAATCCCGGTCATAGAATGGGTCTTTGTTGTTCCATTCCAGTTCCAGGGCAACCCGATTCTTAAAGCAGTCAATTTCATGAGTTGGCGACAGCATTTCCTCGTTGTCAACTGAAATTTTAGTGTCGAACTTCTTTGGCTTCCACCCCTTCAACCCCAATTCATGGTCTATCCACTTGGCAAGTTCGGTTTTGTTGCCGCCACCGACTTGAATCCAACTTCTTCGCAACCTCAATGCGCCCAACACACCAACCACGTCAGCGTATTCGCTGGGGAAGTCGTTTTGCAGAATCGCGGTGGCGTGCCGCCACTCATGCAACTCATAATTCTGCTGGATAAAATCCGGCAACTTCTCTGTGCTCATAAAGTGGAGTTTGCGCAAGTCGTTGAATTAGATCCAGTTAGATTCGGAAAAAATTTCATCGTGATGAATCTGCCCGATTGGGGCGTGGCGTCGGATCACCGTCCGCTGGTGGCGGGGTTCGTGGCGGTGGGGAGGTAAGGGCAGAATGCAAAATGCAAAATGCAGAATGCAAAATGCGGAAGGGGAAAAAGGCGCGAGTCCGGTCCGCCACTCTCACTTGGGATCCGGTCGGCGGGTCGCCGACCGGGACGGGCGAGTCGCCCGTGCCACCCAGCGATTTTAACCGGCGGGGCGCGGCGGGCGAAAGGTTCCGGCCTGTTCCAGAAAACCTTCCCGGAATCGGTTCAGGATGTTAAATTTTCCTGTCGTGATGACTATCAGGTCGGCCACCAGGGATGGGATGGCCCAACTCAAGGCATAGAGGCAGGGAACGTCGGCAGTAGCGGGCTGAACGAATTGCAGCCTCGTGTTGATTTCCAACATGAGCAAGGCAAAGCAAATCCCCGCCGAGACGAGGCCCGGCAGGAGGACCGCCCACCAAAATGAAAGCATGATAATGCGGATGGGTTTGCGCCCGCGTAATCCGAGCCTCATGCTCAACCAACTCATCGCATACGCATCCAGCAGGAAGAAGGCGCCCGTGATCAGGTAAGCAAAGACGTAGGCTTCGCGGTTCTCATGATCGGTTTCATGGCTCAGGGCCTTGTGTAAGAAAAACAAATCCACGAGCAGAACCGCGGCCGCCGGCGCGGCGAACTGGCGCCAAAGGGCTTGGCGCTGGCCCCGGGCAATTTGCGCCTCGCCCAGGGGAGTGGTGAGGAGCAGTTCCAGCGCGCCGCTGCGGCGGTCCCCGGCGAAACAACGGCAGGCTTCCAACGCCACCCACACCTTCAAGACGAAATGGACCAAGACCGCGCAGTATATATCGTTTGGCTCATCAAAGAGGTACTCGTTTTGCGCCAATTTTCCGCAGACGAACCAGCCGGCGGCGGCGAGGGCCAGGAACGCCCAGGGCGCAAAATACTTCGCGCGGGGGCGTCCGGCGCGCCAGAGGAAGGGATTGATTTCGAGCAATTTCCGGCGGGCTGCGGCGCGGGCGGCGGCGCTTCCATGGGAAATTGCGCGCCACAGGTCGCGCCATTTGCCGCGCTTGGGGCCGGCAGTGGTTTCCTGCCAGGAACGCGGGACGATCCAGCAGGCCAGCAGCAAATAAATCCAGGAATAAATCTGTGTGACGAGGGCGTTGCACCAAAAGGACGGAGGGTATCCTTTTTGTTGGTAATTATCATTAAAGGCCGCGACGCAGCCGAAGGCGGGAGAAGGAATGCCCGACCACCAGTCTGGCACCTGGATTTTTGGGTGGTTCAGGCTCCACCAACTGGCGAGCAGCGGCGCGGCCAGCAGAGTGGCCAGGCTGAGGGAAATCGAGAGGGCCAGCGCGCGTTGGTCTTCCCGGCAAACCGACGAGGAAAACATGCCGACGCTCAAGAAAAAGAAGAGGAGGTTGGCCGAAACCAGCGCGACGCGCCAGATTTCGCCGTGGGTCACGCCGCCCAGCAGCAGGGGAATGGCCAGCACGGGCAGCACTGCCATAATGCTGTAGGCGGCATGGAGGGAGGTCGCCGCCAGCTTTCCGAACACGACGTCATAACCGCGCAAATCGGTGAGAAAGAGCAGGCCCAGCGTTCCCTCCCTTCTTTCCGCGCTCAAGCAATCGCAGGTCAGTTGGGTTCCCACAATGGCCACGGAAAAAAAGACCAGCACGGCCAGTGTGGCGAACAATTCTGACCCAATGTCATTTGGGTTGGGCGAGCGCTCGGCCAGCAAAACCACAGCGAAGGCAATGACGGCGAGCAGGGCGGCGCTGAACCGGCCCCAATAGGTCCAGCGCCGGCGCGAGGCGACGCGCAATTCGCGCGCGACGATGGGGAGGAAGGTCATGCAATTGCGGATTGCGGATTGCGGATTGCGGATTTCATGGAAGAGGGTGACTGGAGCGATGGAGTGATGGAGTGATGGCCGGCTGAATCCGCGCACAACCCCATTACTCCAGCCCTCCAACACTCCGTTGGGTTCTTTGGATTGTGGGAAGTCTCAGGCATGGAGGGGGGTTAAAGGTTGTTGCTTGAGCTGGTTTAACCGGGCCTTTTTTTGCAGGAGATCGAGCGTGGCGGCCTCGTCCAGGGCGGCGGAGGCGACGCGCTGGTTGAGGGCGGCCAGTTGGCGGTCAATGTAGTTGTCGCGCAGATTTTTGACGACGCCGCCGCGGGTGGCCGAGCCTTTGAGCCAGGCTTCCGGGTTGGGCAGCGGGCGGTTGTCAACAAGAAGTTCGGTAATCAAATTCCGCCAGGCAGGGTTTTCCAGATCGGAAAGCCAGGCGGCCACGCCCGGCCAGGAATGGGCCTCTTCCAGCCGGAGCCGCCCGGCCACAATCTCGCGCACCGCCGGGTGGGCGAGCCACTCCAAATCCAGATGGGCGGCAATCCATTCCACCAGGGAATCGTTTTCCAGCAAAAGGCGGAGGAGGCCGGCTTCCTGGGGCGAGGGACGGGGGATGTCCTCGACTGCGTCGGTGGACGGAGTAGACGTGGTGGACGGGTGGGAAGACTTTTTGAATTCCTGGCGGACGGATTCGGCGGAGACGCCGAGGCGCAAGGCGGTTTTTTGCGCGTAAGTGTCAAGCAAAACGGCGCTGCCGGTTTTGTGGACGGCTTCGGACATGGCTTGGACGACGGCGCGGCGTCCGCGGTCGGCGGCCAGGTCGTTGGCGCCGCACAAACGGTCCAGATAATAATCAAAGAAGCCGCGGGCCTTTTGGATGAGTTCCGCGAAGGCCGGCCCGCCAAACTCCTTGATGTAGCTGTCCGGGTCGTGGGGCGGGGGAATGGAGGCGACGCGGACGGCGAGGCCGGAGGCAAGAAGACTGTCGAGGGAACGGACGGCGGCGTTCTGGCCGGCGTGGTCGGAATCGAAGCAGAGGACAACTTCCTCGGCGTAGCGTTTGAGGATGCGGGCGTGGTCGGCGGTGAGAGCGGTGCCCTGCGGGGCGACCATATTCTTGACACCGGCCATGAAAGAGGCGATGAGATCGAGCTGGCCTTCGCAGATGACGGCGCACTTGGCGTCGAGGATGGCGCGCTTGGATTTGTCCAGCCCGAACATGACGCGGCCCTTGGTGAAGATGGGGCTTTCCGGGGAGTTGACGTATTTGGCGGTCTTTTCGTCGCCGCTCAACACGCGGCCGCTGAAAGCGATGACGCGGCCCTGTTCGTCGCAGATGGGAAAGATCAACCGGCCGCGAAAGCGGTCGTAATAATGGTCGGAACCCTCCTTGCGCAGAATCAGCCCGGCCTGCTCGACGACGGCGGCCTCGAAATGTTTGCTTTTGGCCCAGTTGACCGTGTCGTCCCAGAGGTCCGGGGCGCAGCCGAGGCGAAAGAGCTGGACGGCCTCGGCGGAGACGCCGCGCTTGGCCAGGTAATCGCGGGCGATCTGGGCGGCGGCATCGCCGGCGAGGGCGGATTGCCAGCGCTGGGTGATTTGCTCGTGAATGAGCAGGAGCTGGTCTTTGAGATGGCGCGATTGCGGCGGGCCGTCCGGGGAATCCATTTCGAGGGGGATGCGGGCGCGATCGGCCAGGCGGCGGACGGCGTCCATGAAATCAATGTTCTCATAATCGCGAACAAAGGTGAAGACGTCGCCGCCCTTGTGGCAGCCGAAGCAATGAAAGAACTGGCGTTGCGGGCTGACGTTGAAGCTGGGGGATTTTTCCTTGTGGAAGGGGCAGAGGGCGACAAAGTTGGCGCCGGCGCGTTTGAGCGGGATGTAGCCGCCGATCACGTCAACAATATCGTTTGCGGCCCGGATTTGTTCTTTGGTGGCAGGGGAAATCATGGCACCCGGAGCGGATGGCGGCCCGCTTATTTTTTGCCGGTCCCCATCGGATTATCAATGGCGTCCTGCAACTTTTTCTTGATGGAATCGCCGGCGGGGCGCTCCGGGGGCGCGACGGTGGGGATGAGGAGGTCGGGCAGATTGGCCTGGACAAACCCGCCGGAGAGGGATTGGGAGAAAATGGACTGCTCAATGCAGCCATAGATGTAGATGGGAGGATGGATGTCCTCCAGGTTCTTTTTCATTTGCGCGTTGATGGCGTCCAGTTCCGCCCTGGTGACGACGCGGGAATGCATGACGGCCAGGAGGACCAGCAACATGCAGGCGAAGCGGACCAGGCCGGCGAGCATTCCCGCATAGTACTCGTAGCGGCCGAAGACGTCGCTGCCGGTCAGCTTGTCGCCCAGCCAATGCTTGAGCAGGGCAAAGACCAGGGCGATGACCAGGGCGATGAGGGCGTAGGCGGTGAGGGCGGACCACTGGGCGTCAAAGGCGCCGGCGGTGTTTTGCCGGATGAAGGCGCCCAAGGGCTGGTTAAAATAACCGCCCAACAGGACAATGGCCAACCATTTGGACGCGGGCAGAAGCTCCTGGGTCATGCCCAGCTTGCGCCCGCGCAACAGCCCGATGGCCAGCCAGATCAACACCATCGCGTCAAAGTAGCCGAAGGCGAGATTTTTAAAAAAATCCTGGACTTGATTGGCCATGACAGAAGTGAGTGTAGCAGGTTGCCTGCCGGATGGGCGAGTTTAAAATAGTCCCGGCCCTCAAGGTTCCGGATTATTCTGCAACCAGGCGCGAAGGGCCGGCGCCTGGTCGTTGCGCGGGTCCTTCTCCAGGACGGTCTTGTAATGTCCGCGCGCGAAGTCGGGCTGGCCGAGGTTTTGGGCGTAGAGATTGCCCAGGAGCAGATGGGCGCGGGTCTCATCGGGATGCTGGGCGAGCAATTTTTCCAGTTCGTTGGCGGCGTCTTGAAAATAATCTTTTTTCAGCAGCGCCCAGGCATAGCCGTAGCGGGCATTGGCCGAATCGGAATTGAGCGTCAGGGCATGGTGCAACGCTTCCAGGGCAATGGCGTAATCTCCCGACCTGATGGCCGCCATGCCCAGGGCCTCGCATGCCTCGTAATAAGACGGGTCGGCCTTGACCGCCGCCTCATAATTGTCCATTGCATCTTTCCCGCGGGACTCCTTTTCGGCGGCGGCGGCTTCCCTGGCGAGGCGCTCGGCTTCCGCGCGATTGCCCGGATTGGGGTTGACCGGCGGCGCGACATAGTGGAGGAGGCCATGCGGGGCGGGCGCGGGCAGGGGGGTGATCCTCGCTGGGTTTTTGGAGGCGCCGGAGTTGGAGTCAGCGCCGCCTTCCTCCGGCTTGGGTTTTGCGCCAAAGAGCCTGGCGAAAAAGGAAGGCTGGCGGACGGCGGTGGAGGTGAGCGGAACGTTGGTTGGCGCAGTGTTGCTTTCTGTTTCGGGCGCCGTGCTCACGCTGCCTGGCGAAGGACCGCTGCGTGACAGCGCAACAGACGGGTTTGAGGCGGCACCGCCCGTGGCAGGGCGGGGCGGCGATGGCGGCTCCGGCTTGGTGGCGGGAAGGGTTGCGACCAGGGGCGCATTGGCCGCGGCGGGCGCGGTCCCGGAAAGCATGGCGACCGGGGGAGGCCTGGCTGCGGCGGCCGCAGTTCCGGCGGTCAGGGTGGCGACCGGGGGAGGAGCGGTCGTGGCGGGCGCGGGCGGGGACGCGGGAAGGGGCGTTGTCCCGCGCGCGGGCGGATTGGTTTTCGGGATAGCGCTGAATTTGTTGGTGGGGATGGGGATGGTTGCTTCCGGTGGCTCCGGCGCCTGGCCGGGACGCTGCACGGCGAACTTCCTCGTCAAGTCCAAGTTTGACACGAGCAAGGTTACTTCGCCGGCCCGAGGAGGCGGCGGACTGAGCGCGAGATAGCGGCGATAGGCGGTGGCAGCCGACGGGAGGTCGCCATATTTGTAAGGGCCGGCCGGATCATAGACGACTGCGAGATTGATCAAGGCGGGGGCATAATTGGTGTCGCACACCAGGGCGGTCTTGAACTCGGCGACCACGTTGGAAATGGTGGAGTGGGAGGGATTGGGCTGGCGCAGCAGATCAATCATGGCCAGGTTGTTCCAAGCCTCGGCGGTCGCCTTGATGCGTCTGGCGGTGTCAAAGGCCTTGCGCGCGTTAGAGAAATTCAACTGGCGCGCGCTGTCGGCGGTGGCGTTGGCGGCGGGGGGAGTTTTCATGGCGAGGCGGTAATTGACCATGCCCAGCTTCATGAAGCCGTTCCAATCCCGCGCGCGCAGGCTGGTGTAAGTGGTCAAGGCGTCCTTGGCCGCCAGCCAATTGGTCTGCTCCATTTCCAGGCAGCCCAGGTTGTAATCCGCCTCCGCCGCGCCGTTGCGGTCCAAGGCCAGAGCCGCCTCATAACAGGCGCGCGCCCCGGCCGCCTTGCCGGCGCGGTGGAAGGCCAGACCGAGCAGATTGTGCGCCTTGGCCCGCACCGGCAACGACGCATTGGCCAGCAAGTTGGTCGCCTGGGTCAGCGCCTCGATGGCCTCGTCATACTTGCCCGATTGCACCAGCCGGTCGCCCTTGTGCAAGGCGCGCACACCAGGGGGTCCGCACCCGGTCAGGAGCAAACAGGCGGCGGCGGCGATGGCCAGCGCACAGCGCCCCCGTTTTTTTGTCGTCAGCATCCAACCAGCGTGGTAACATTGTCTGCCGCTGGTGTCAAGATGCGCCGGCGGCGGATTGTGAAAAAACCTTTTCCTTTTGGGATGATTTGTCTTGCGGCGGCGGTGGCGCTTTTCGGCCGCGGCGGCGTCCTGGCCCGGGCGGACGGGCCGCCGGTCCGGTCCAGGGTGGTGATGGTGGAAGACGCCCAGGCCACCTCGGCCTTCGAGCCGCAGCCGGCCATCGTGGCGGACATGGTCAACCGGGCCGTGTTGAAGCTGACCGGCAAAGAGGATGTCGTTCAGGCCTGGCGCGCCATTGTTTCCACGCAGGATGTGGTCGGGCTGAAGGTCTATTGCGAGCCGGGGCCGACCAGCGGGACGCGGCCCGCCGTGGTCAGCGCGGTGGTGCGCGGACTGCTCGCCGCCGGTTTGCCCTCGCGCCACATCGTCATCTGGGACAAGCAACTGGCGGATTTGCGCGCGGCCGGTTTCGACGAGTTGGCGGAGCGTTACGATGTGCGGCTGGCCGGCAGCGCGAACAGCGGCTACGACGAGAAGGCGGTTTACACCAACCAGCTGCCGGGCGAACTGGTGGCGGGGGATCTTGAGTTTGACAAATCCGGGACCAAAACCGGCCAGAAATCCTACGTGAGCAAATTGTTGACAAGCGATCTGACCAGGATCATCACCATCACCCCTCTGCTCAACCACAACTCGGCGGGCGTGACCGGCAACCTCTACAGCCTGGCGACCGGGAGTGTGGACAACATTGCGCGCTTCGAGTCGCAGGCGGCGCGCCTGGCCGAGGCGGTGCCGGAGATTTACGCGATGCCGGCCTTGAGCGATCATGTGGCCCTGAGCATCACCGACGCGCTGATAGGGCAGTATCAGGGGGAGAACATGAGCCTGCTCCATTACTCCAAGGCGCTGAACCAGCTTTGGATGAGCAAAGACCCGGTGGCGTTGGACGTGCTGGCCATTCGGGAACTGGACCGGGAGCGGGAGGCGCGCAAAATGAGCGCGGGCAAGCCCAATGCGGAACTTTACCACAACGCCTGGATGCTGGAGCTGGGCGTGGACGACCCGGCCAAAGTGCAAATTGACCTGGTGAAGTAAAGCGGGGCCGCCAAGCCAGAGATGAACGCAGATGGAGAAGGAAAAACTGAAAACTCCTGTGGAGATTCTTCTCAGATGGGGGCGCTGATGGAGAATTCTCGATCCGTGAAATTCGGGAAATCCGCCGCTGCTTTCCCGGTTTCTGTGTTTGCGGCAGAGGGCTGGTTGGGCGGTCATTTCACATTTTTGGGGTTCCCCTCTTAATCTTACTCCTAATCTTAATCTTAATCTCATCGCCCTCCTGCATTCGGATTAGGAGCAAGATTAAGATTAAGATTAAGAAAGAAAACCCAAACAGTGAAATGCACCCGGTTGGGCGCGAACCCTCGATTTGAGCTTTAAAATTGGCGGAATTGGACGATGATAGAGATGGCTGCCGGTTGAGGCGGCCGGAGGAGCGCGGCGGCGGCGGGCCAGGAGGGAGCGGCCACCGGACTTCGCGCTTGAGTTTGAAACTTTTTCCGGTAAGATCACCACGATGTCTCAGGGGTTACATTTATCGCAACGCATGTCGTTGTCGCAAGTGCTGGCGCCGCAGTTGCAGCAGTCGCTGGAGTTGTTGCAGGCGCCGACGCTGGAATTGAAGGCGCTGGTGGAGCAGGAGGTGCAGCAGAATCCGTGTCTGGAAGAGGTGCCGACGGCGGAGATGGAGCAGTTGGACCGGAACCGGGACGAGGGCAGCCCGGCCAATGATCCGAGCGACCTGGCGGAACCGCCGCCGGATGTCATGTTTGATCCGGCCACGGAAAAGCCGAGCAGCGCGCCGGTGGACGATTTTCAGGCGGAGTTTGAGAAGCTGACGCAGATGGACCAGGAATGGCGGGACCATTTCGCGCAAACCAACCTGCCCATGCGCCAGGGGCCGGAGGCGGAGGAGCGGCGGCAGTTCATGTTCGATTCGCTGGTGGCGGGGACTTCGCTGCAGGAGACGCTGCTGGAGCAAATGCGGTTTTCGGAATTGACGGACGAGCAGCGGCGCATCGGGGAGATGATCATCGGCAACATTGACGAGCGCGGCTATCTGAAGGAAAGCGTGGACGCCCTTTCCTTTGCGTCCGGCGAGGCGGTGGAGAAGATCACGGGCGTGCTGAAGAGCATCCAGACCTTCCATCCGCCGGGGGTGGCGGCGCGGGATTTGCGGGAGTGCCTCCTGCTGCAACTGGAGCGGGCCGGGCGCGAAACGACGGTGGAATACCAGATCGTGCGGGACTTCATGGAGGCGCTGTCCAAGCGGAAGATGCCGGAGATCGCGCGGGGACTTGAGCTGACGGTCGAGGAGGTGCAGGAAGCGGTGAAACGTATCGCGTGCCTGGAACCGCACCCGGGCCGGGAGTTTTTGCCGGACGACGACCGCTATATCCTGCCGGAAGTGTTCGTGACCCGGGTGGGGGATGATTATGTGGTGACGACCAACAACGAGCAGATTCCGCATCTGCGCATCAGCAACCATTACAAGGATTTGATGTCGCGGCCCGATGCGCCACCGGAAGCGCGGGAGTATATCCGGGAAAAAATCCGGGCGGGGAAATTCTTGATCAAGAGTTTGCAGCAGCGGCAGCAAACCATTCTGAACATCGGCAAGGAGATCGTCAAACGGCAGCGCGAGTTCATGGACAAAGGGAGGGCGTACCTCAAGCCGATGACGATGGTGCAGGTGGCGGAGGTGGTGAAGGTGCATGAGACGACGGTGAGCCGGGCGGTGTCGAACAAGTATATGGACACGCCGCAGGGGATTTATGAGATGAAGTTCTTTTTCACGTCGGGGATTCAAACGGCCAGCGGGAACGGGGTGTCGAACACGAGCGTCAAGGACATGGTGGCGGCGATGTTCTCGGGGGAGAATGCGGGCAAGCCGTTGTCGGACCAGGAGATCGTGAAGATGCTCAAGGACAAGGGGATTGTGATCGCGCGGCGCACGGTGGCGAAGTACCGGGCGGAGTTGAACATCCTGCCGTCCAATTTGCGGAAGGTGTACTGATGAGGATGAACTGGAACAATGGCGGTTTGCCATGGTGGTATGCGCGGCCTTTTTATTTGCTTCTCTTCAAAAGTTTTCTTTTGGCCATTGTGGCGCTGGCTGCGGTTATTTGTTGGCTTCTTTCCATGCCCGACATCTCTGGTATACACAGTGGCAGTGACGCGCAGTTCATCCGCGAGCGTTGTCACATCTTCCTCGTTCCACCCGAGTGGATACCCAGCAGAGGGGGTATAGATCCAGATCGGGTGGGGCGCTGGATGTCAGCGGAGATGAAAGCTCGTGCGAGTGTGGTGTTCATTTTATGGGCGGGGAACGTGGGTTTTTTCATTTGGCAGTATTCGCGGCGTCGAGGGCAAGCCCCGCCCACGAATCCTCCGGGAACTGTGGGGAGCGGCAGTCAAACATCCGGCGGCGGCTTGGGCACTATCTTTTCCAGGTAGTCCGCCAATGGCTGGGCATGGACTTGAGCCACCTCCCACACCAGATCGAGGTCCACATTGTCGTAATCATGCACGCACCGGTCCCGCATCCCCGCGATCTGCGTCCACGGAATGGAGGGATGCGCCTGACGGAATTCGTTTGACAGCCGCTTGACGGCTTCGCCGAGAAGTATGATCTGATGGAGCAAGGCGGACTGGACGAGAAGATTGGTATCGAGTTGTGCGCGAGTGAGGCCGGCGGCGAACTCGCGAATGCGGCGGGCTGCGGTAAGGATGTCCAAGGCGGTGCCGTCGTCAGTCCACATAGATCGGGAGTGCGGTTTGGAGGATATGACGGCGCTTGATCCAGTTGTCCATGCGTTCGACGCGGGAGCGGTCCAAAAGATCCACCGGCCGGCCGAGCAAGCCGGAGAGTTCGTCGGCCATGCGGTCGGACATCCACGCGCCGTGAACCCTTTCGCGTTGGAAACCCGGCCCGGGGGTGAAGAGGAAATCCACGTCGCTGTCCGGACGGAAATCCTCCCGGAGCGCGGAGCCAAAGATTTCCAACCGGGCAATACCCCACCGGCGGCAGAAATGGGCGATTTGCTCCAGCGGCAGTTCCAGTGCGAGATTGTGCGGCGCGGCAATCATGGTTTCTTGATATTCAAAGCTTTATCCGTTTTCAAGGCGGCTTTGGTGGCGGCCTGGAGTTCTTCCAACTTGGGTTTCAGCTCTTCCTTGGCGTCGCGCTTCATGCGGTCAATGAAAAGGATGCCGTTGAGATGATCGTTTTCATGCTGGATGACGCGGGCCAGCAGGCCGCCGCACGAGAACTGGATGGCCTGGCCCTTCTCGTTGATGGCGCGGACTTCGGCCAGGGAGGGACGTTCGATGTCGCCGTAGATTTCCGGGAAACTGAGGCAGCCTTCGGGGGCGGTGGCGGGTTCGCCGGCGGGTTGGATGGCGGGGTTGATCAAGACCAGGGGCATGATGGCGGCAATGTCGGACTCCTTGCCGTCCAGTTTGAGAGTGGAGGGCCGGTCCGTGACGCCGCGGAGGTCGAGGACTGTCAACTGCAAGGGCCGGCCGATTTGCTGGGCGGCCAGGCCGATGCCCTTGTTGGCGTGCATGGCATCGAGCATGGCGGCGGCGAGCGCCTGGATTTCCGGGGTGATCTTTTCGATGCGCGCGCCTTTTTGGCGCAGAGCAGGGTGGCCGTATTTGACGACCTCCAGGGTCATGGGGGGATTGGCGATGGGGTGAGTGGCGGCAGTCACGGGTCACCAGCCGCGGTTGAGGAAATCGGCCAGGGTGGCGATGGCGGGGCTTTGGGCCGTGCGCACATAGTAACCGCTGGCGCCGACGCTGGCCAGCAGGCTCAGGCCGTCGTCCAGGCCGAGGAGTTTTCCCAGGCAAAAGCCGGAGTTGAAATGGTCGCCCGCGCCGGTGGTGACTTTGGGCCGGGGGTCATAAGGCCCTTGGGCCAGACTGACTTTTCCAGCGGTGACGGCCAGGGCGAATTTGACGGGATGGATGAGGAGGGTGCCGACGCGCAAATGGGCGGCGATCCGGCCGGCCGTTTTGACCAGGGCTTCCTGGGTGGAGCATTGGGGTTTGACGCCGCAGACTTCGGCAATTTCCATGGCCTCCTTCTCGTTCAGGCCGAGGATGACATTGAAATAGCGGCCAAACTGGCCGATCAAATCCAGGGCATGGAGAATGTCTTTGGGCGTGCGCTTTTCCGGATCGGCCAAGTCGAAGAACATGAGGCGGCGCGGGGCGGTGAGGGCGGGGCAAACGTCGCGCAAAATGGCTTCCCACAGGTCGCTCATGTAGGGGAGCATGGTCCAATTGACGAAAGCAACGAGATCGGCGGTGTTAAGTTTGGCGGTGAATTTATCGAGACCGTAGCGGGCCTGGATGTTTTGCCAGGTGATTTCCTTGAGCGAGGCATGTTTGCCGATCATGATTTTTCCATCGTCGAACTCCAGGGCGTCGGTCGTGCCCGGTTCGGCGATGCTGTGGACTTCGGCGCGGTTGGCAAAGTCGCGAAAAACGGGATGGAGATTGGGGTAGCCGAGGTTGCCGAGGTAGGTGACTTTCAAGCCGAGGCTGGCGAGGGCGTTGGCCATGATGGGGCCGTTGCCGCCGAGTTTGATGATCTGGGGCACCAATTCGAGGTTGGCGCTGCGGCCGGCGGCGGCGGCCACGCGCTCGGCCAGCCGGGCGATGGTGGGCAGGCGCTGAAAAGATTCGGCGCTTTCGCGCTTGTCCACGACATGCAGGATTTCATCCACGAAGCCGTCGAGGCCGACAAAGGCGCTCAGGGTGGCGGCGCGGGCGGAGGCGGCGAGGAGTTTTTGGGCGCAGGCGGCGCGAAGGTCGGGTGGGTTCATGGCGGAGCGGATGGTTTGGTTTGTTTGTCAATAATGATAATGGGCTGATTCTATTCCAGGGCAACGCCGGCGAGTTTCAGGATGCGTTCCAAATCGTCGTCACTGAAGAACTTGATTTCCAGGGCGCCCTGGCCCTGATGGTAGCGGAGACGGACTTTGGTGGCGAAGCGCTGCTGAAGGCGGTCTTGCAGGCCGGCCAGATGGGCGTCGGCGGGAACGCGGCCCTTTTTTGCGCCGGTTTTGCGGCCGGGCTGGTTTTGCAGGAAGGCGACCAGGTCCTCGGTTTGGCGGACATTGAGGGATTTCTTCAGGACGCGGGCCGCGGCCAGCCTTTGCTCTTCGGGCGAGGTCAGGCCGAGGATGACCTTGGCGTGGCCGACGGAGAGGCGTCCCTCGCGCAGCCAGGCCTGAAGATCGGGCGCGAGTTTCAAGAGGCGCAGGGCGTTGGCGATGACGACGCGGCTTTTGCCGACCTTGGCGGCGGCCTGCTCCTGAGTCAAGTCGAATTGCCCGATCAACTGGGCGTAGCCCGCGGCTTCCTCGATGGGGTTGAGGTTTTCGCGCTGGAGGTTTTCGATGAGGGCCAGTTCCAAAGCGGCGCGATCATCGGCCTGGCGGACGATGACGGGGACGTCGGCCAGGCCGAGCAATTGGGCGGCGCGCCAGCGGCGTTCGCCGGCGATCAACTCGAAATGATCGTCGTGGAGGCGGACAATGAGGGGCTGAACGATGCCCTGTTCCTTGATGGAGTCGGCCAGTTCGCGGAGGGATTCGGCGGAAAAATCCTGGCGCGGCTGCAAGGGGGAGGAGCGGAGCCGGGCGACGGGGACGCGCTGGACGGCTTCGGAGGGGGCCATCGGGGATGGGGCGGCGGGGACGGGGAAGGGCGGCGCGGCGGGCTGGCCGGAAGGGCCAATCCCGCCGAGCAAAGCGCTCAGACCGCGTCCTAAAATGGGTTTCGCCATGAAGCCGAAGTTACGGGCAAACGGGGGAAGGGGAAAGTGAAAAATGGAGGATTGCGGATTGGATGGGAATTTGAATTGTGAATTGGGAAAGGGGGTGTTTTCATTTCACCATTCTCCTTTGTCTAATAAAGGCTGGGTTTTGGTGTCATATAGAGTAAGCATGCTGTGATGAAAGAACTCAAGACATGGGCTTTTGTCTTGGTTTTTGCCTTGGCGGGCCAGGCGTATGCGGCGGACGGCGGCCCGCCATCGCATTACACCGGGACGGCGGTGGACGACAAGGGGCAGCCTGTGGCGGGAGCGACGGTGGAATGTTATCAAGATTCTTCGCCAGTTTCGGCCTACACGGCGCAGGACTTTGCGCTCAAGGAGCGCGGCACGACCGACAGCAAGGGCGGCTTCAGCGTTTCCGCCGGCGAAGGCGTGACCATCGTGGTGGTGAAAAAGGAGGGCCTGGCCCCCGGCTGGAGAACCTTCGCCTCCGTCCTTGGGGAATCGAGCGAACCGGTGGTTCTGACCGGCCTGGCCACGCCGGCGCGCTCGGAAGTGGATACGAACGGCCAGTTGATTACATATACGGCCCCGGTGCCTTATGCCCTGGCGGGCCGGGTGGTGGATGAGAATGACCAGCCGGCGGGGGACGCGGAGGTATGGGTTTCCCTGGCTATGCCAAGCGGCGGCGGGTTTTCCCAAAGCAAAATGATTTTGGGCAAGCCGGCGCAGGACTGCTTTTCCGCCCGGACGTCGGCGGATGGCCGCTTTCGCATTGCCAGTTTTCCAGGCAATACGCAGGCCGATCTGGCGGTGCATAAGGCCGGCATGGCGTTGAGCCGGCCCAATGACAATTTTAATGGGTTGATGCTCCGTGTCAATAACCGCACCACGATCGGCGCGGCGCCGCCCTACATTTCCGGCATGCAGGAAAGCCTGTCCACTCCTTCCGTGCAACACGAAATCATGCCCTACACTTCCGGCCAATTGGGCATTTTACTGAAGCTGGAGCCGGCGGGAAATATCGAAGGCAAGGTGACCGTGCAAGGAACAGGCGAACCGTTGCCTGGCGTGAAACTGCTCCCGGTCTTTTCCGGCAAGGGTCTTGCCGGAATGGAAATGGCGGAAGCTGTCGGGAGCGGCGCGGATGGGTCTTTTCGCATGGCGGACGTCCGTCCGGGAATGGTGAACATCGCCGCCGTATTTTCCGGCGAGCCGGTGGCGGATTGGGTGGTTTCGGAAAATATTGTTGTGACAGTGATCGCCGGGGAAACGGCGAAGAATGTGAAAATCCCGGCCGGCAAGGGAGAAATGTCAGCGATCACCGTATTAGAGCGGAGGGGCCGCAGCCCGCTGGCCAATGTGATTGTGACTGCCTCCGCAAATGGACCTGGGGGCAGGGCTCCGGGCACTTCGGTGACTGGGCCAGACGGAGTGGCCCAACTGCGCTTGTCGCGCTTGTCGCCCAGCATCACGGGCCTGTTGCCCGATCAATGGAACGTTATTGCCAGCAAAGAAGGGTGGAACGATGGGCGGGCCGTGCTGAGGATTGAGCCCGGCCAGACGGACGGAGCGGAGATTCTGCTGGATTGGCACTATAGAATCACAGGGATCGTGCGCGATCCATCCGGCGTGCCGGTGGCGGGAGCGATTATTTCGCTCAACCTGGGTGCCGGCAACAACAACGCGTTTGTCAAGACGGACGCAAACGGCCGGTACGTGGAATCGTGGCAGGTGTTTGCCGGGGGCAACCAGCAGTCATTTACCCTTCTGGCCCGCAGCGTGGAGCGGCACCTGGCGGTGATCCACCCGATTGATGCCAGCACCACAAATCTGGACCTGAATCTGCAACCGGGCGTGACCCTCATAGCGAAGGTGCAGGACGCCACCGGCAAACCAGTGACCAATGCCGCCGGATGGCTGCTGGGGATGAACAGCAGCGGAAGGCTTGGAGCGCTGGGGGAAAGCTGCAAGTCCGACCTTCAGGGCCGTATAGAGTTCGCCGACATGCCGCCGGAGGATGGCTACCAGGTCAACGTCTCCGCCGAAGGCCACGGCTATGCCATCGAAAAGGTGTCAGCGCCAAACCGGCAAACCAACCGCCTCGCTTTTCCAACGATCCTGCTTCCGCTCGCCAATCTTAAACTCGCCGGGCAGGTTTTGAACAAGGACGGCAGTCCGGCGGCCGGGATCCTGCTGAACTGCTCCGGACAGAACCAGCCCAGCGGCAGCACTCACACCGACAGCGAGGGGCGTTTTTCCTTCGACTCAGTCTGCGCAGGCCCCATGCAAATCACCGTTGCGCAAGGCTCCTTCGGCAGCTTTCCGGCAGTCGGCGGTGATACCAATGTTATCCTGCGCTTGATGCAGGACAGCGCCAAACAGGGCTTGAATATCACCGGGACGCTGCGTGATCCTGCCGGCGCGCCGGTGGCGGGGGCCACTGTCACGGTTTACCCGAATACGTACCGCAACCCGGAAGTCAAGACCGACGCCAGCGGGCGATACGAAATTAAGTGGCGGTTGTTTCATTTCGACAACTTGTCCTATTTCCTGGTGGCGCGCAGCGCGGAACAGAACCTGGCGCTGATCCACCAGATTGATGACAGCGCGACCAACCTGGATCTGAGCCTGGAACCGGGTGTCACCCTTTCGGGCAAAGTGCAGGATGCCAGGGGCAAACCGGTGACCAATGCGGTGGGAAGGGTGGGTGTGATGAACGGCCTCGTCTGGTTTGGACCCGGCTACCACTCCGATGCCGAGGGCCGCATGGAGATTACCGACATGCCGCGGTCGGATGGCTACGCCCTCAACATTACCGCCGAAGGTTACGGCAATGGCTACCCGCGCATCCCATCCGCAGCCCGGCAAACCAACCGCCTCGAATTCCCGACCGTTGTGCTTCCACTGGCCAATCAAAAACTCACCGGGACGGTCTTTGACACGGACGGCAAGCCCGCGGCCGGAGTGCGGGTCAAGGTATGGGGGGATTCGGTCCGGGTGTTGGGGGATTCCGGGAAGACCGGCGAAGTCCAGACGGACTCGGACGGGCGCTACTTGATAGGCTGGCAGAAGCAGAATTGGGGCGGCACGGTGTGGTCGCCTTTCATTTTTGCGCGCGATCTGGAGCACAATCTGGCGGTGAGCCACGACATTGACGACACGACGACCAACCAGGACCTGACCCTGCAACCGGGGCTGACGCTCTCGGTCAAAGTGCAGGACATGAACGGCAAGCCGATTCCCACGGCCACGGAGACCTTGACTGTTTGGTCGGGACTTGCGGAATTTCAATTCAACCAAATTCCTTACAGGGCCGATGACCAGGGAATGATTGAAATAACAGCCCTGCCGCAGGGACGGCATTACAGCGCGGCCATAAACCGCCAAAGGCTATGGTTCGGCCTTTCCTGTGGCGCAAGCCGGGGAGACGCAGACCACCCATTTTAGTTTCCCGGTCGCGGTGCTGCGGGCGTCCGACCGGAAACTTGCCGGACAGGTGTTGGGCGCTGACAGCAAGCCGGTTCCCGGAGCGGCTGTGTCCATAGGGGTGAACGCGCAAAGCGGTTGGCGACCGACGGACCGGACCACCACCGATACCCAGGGCCGCTTCTCATTTGACGCCGTCGCCGAAGGAACCTTCCAGATGATCGTCAACGGCCAGCGGGCCGGCTACGGCAGCAGCCAGGTGCAAGGGGGGGACACGAATGTGGTGTTCCGGTTCAGGGGCGTGGCCGAGCGGGGCGCGCCCAACCCGCAGACGGTGACGACTTCCGGCACGGTGTTTGATCCTTCCGGCGCTCCCGATCCAGGGGTGACCCTGTGGCTGGCGCCCAGCGGCATCGCGCCGGACACCAAGACCGACGCCAGTGGCAAGTTTGCAGTTTCGTGGCGCCCCATCCAATCCATGGAGACTTTGTTCGTGGGGCGCGATTTGGAGCGCAATTTTGCCACAACTGTCAGTATTGACCGGACAACCACCAATGTTGACCTGCACTTGCAAGGAGGGCTTGCCCTGTCGGGTTCGGTGCAGGACAACAACGGCGCAGCGTTAAAAGCCGCCACGGTGCGGCTCTTCATCACCGGGCCTGGGATGAGTGCCATGTTCATCCGGCAACCGGCCACGGTGGATGAGCAAGGCGCCTTCGCCTTCAGCGTCCTTCCGCGGGGACAAACCTACAGCGTGAACGCAATAGCCCCCGGCTTTGCCTCCACCTTTGTAAAGATCGGGGCAGACCAGACGCAAACAGCCAGCCTGCAATTGCCGCCGATCAAGCTCCAGCCGGCGGATCGTCCGCTGGAAGGACAGGTGGTGGGGCCGGATGACAAGTCGGTGCCAGGGGCGACGGTGCAAGTGAGCGGGCAAGGCCAGCCCACCGCGAGCACGCGCACGGATGCAAACGGGCGTTTTGCCCTGAAGGTCTGCGAGGGATTGGTCACCGTGTACGCCAGCGCGCCCCGCAACACAGAGGGCAGCCAACCCGGCTCCGGCAATGTCCAAGCCCACGCAGGCGACTTGAATGTCGTGGTGAAGCTCCGAGCGCAGGCCGCGGTTCCCGCAGCGGTTCCGCGCGTCAACGGGCAGGTCCCCACAAATAGCCCGCCGCCCGCCCCTTTGCTGCCATAGCATCGCGACCGGGAAATTTCGTCGTATCGGCGCTATGCGGGTCAAAGACTCGACAAAGGCGGGATCCGCCTGCCGCCAAATGCGCCGCCAAGCAGTGTCCTAATTTGTAGTGTCGAGCCTCTGGCTCGAAATCGGCGCGCAGCGCCGACGCTACATCAAATTAGGACACGGCCCGCCGCCAAGAAGGTTTGCATTTTGCCGCCGTCTTCTACAGACTTGCTGGCAAATGAGTTCCAAGTTTTTAAGCGGGGTTTGCGGTTCCCGCCCAGAGTTGGAAACGAGCGGACCGCAACGAAATAGGGAGCGGGGGCGGCTTGTCCTGCCCGGCGTTGTGAACAGGAAAGGCGCCAAACCGATCTGGATCGCGCTGGTCACGCTGGCCGCGCTGTGGGCTGGCACGGCAGTTGCCGCGGCCGCCGACGGGATGCCGCCGGCCAAACGCTTCCTCATCACTGATTCCGGCGCGGTCGCCGACGGCCAGACGCTGAATACCCAGGCGATTCAATCGGCCATTGACCGGTGCGCCAGCACCGGCGGCGGAGTGGTGGTCGTGCCCAAAGGCGCCTTCCTGAGCGGCGCGCTGTTCTTCAAACCGGGTGTCAACCTGCTGGTGGAGCAGGAGGGGGTGCTCAAGGGCACGGCCAATCCGGACGATTATCCGCAAGTCAACACCCGTTGGGAAGGGATCGAGCGCCTGTGGACGTGCGCTTTCCTCAACTTCGATGGCATGACCAATGTGCAGGTCACCGGCGAAGGAATGATTGACGGCTCCGGGGATTTGTGGATGCAGCGGGGAGGGGGAGGAGGACGCGGCCGGGGCGGAGCGGCCAATCCATTGCCGGCGCAAACCAATGGCCAGCCGGTTGCGCAGGGTGTCCGTGGCGCTGCGGCGGCGGAGGTTTCCACCGATGCGTCCGGCACGAACGCGGTCGCGCGGCGCGGCGGAGGGCGTCCGCGGTTGATCTGCTTCAGCAACTGCGGCGGCGTCCGCATCGCCGGGCTGCATCTGCAAAGGCAGGCCGTCTGGTGCCTGCACATCCTGTACAGCCAGGACGTGGTGGTGGACAACCTTAACATCCGGGCCATCGAGCGGATACCCAGTTCGGACGGCATTGATGTTGACTCCTCGCGCAATGTACAGATTTCCCACTGCGACATTGATTGCAACGACGACGACATCGCCATCAAATGCGGCAAGGACACGGACGGGCTGCGGGTGAACCGGTCGTCGGAGAACATCACGATCAGCGACTGCACGATTGGCGCGGGCAGCGGGATTACGATGGGGTCGGAGGTGAGCGGGTCAATCCGCCATGTGCTGGTGGAACGGTGCAAATTCACCGGCAGCGGCGACGCGGCGCGATTCAAGTCGCAACCCAGCCGGGGCGGGGTGATCGAGGACATCGTCTATCGCGACATTCAAATGGACAACGTGCGCCAGGCGTTCGAGTTCGAGATGGCGTGGCGGATGGTGCCGCCGATCGCGCCGCCAGCCAAGGTTCTGACCGTGGTTCGCAACGTGCGGTTCATCAACTTTTCCGGGACGGCGCAGGCCGGCGGCACCATCCACGGCCTGGCGGACAGCCCGATCCAGAACGTCAAGTTCGAGAACTGCCAGGTGACGGCGCAGCGCGGGCTGGTGGTTGAGAATGCGACCAACCTGGATCTTTCCGGACTCGCACTCAAGGTCGCCCAAGGAGAGGCCATCATTCGCCGGGGCGCTGCGGCGCAGCCTTGAAGATGCGAAATGGAAGGGACCGTGGACATGGTAAGGGCCATCCCACTGAACAAGGCGGAGATCGTTTTGCTTCTCAACAAAGCACATGCGCCCCCCGCATGTCGCAGCCGGCGTCCTCGCCGGCTGCTGCTACTCATCTTGGCGCGCGGCGGCTGACAAATTGCCGCCATTTCAAGGCGCGGAAGGCGGAAGGATGACGGCGATCTTTGTGTCCCAGGGTTGCAATTCGAGGGGCAGCGTGGTCTTGCCGTCCGCGAAGGTCGCGCCCGCCCACGGCTCGATCTTCCCGGTCGTGGCGTTCCACTGCTGCGCCTGCCTGGCTGTGCCGCTGTGGGCGACGGTGGTTTTGAGCGACAACGGCTCCATGCCTTCGTTGAAGAAGAAATACAATTCGGCGTCCTTCATGCTGCGGTGATTATACTTGAGCCACAAGGTGGGCTGGTCGGTCGCCACATCCGGCGAGGGCAAGGCAGCCAGGACCTGGGCCGTGAGTTCGCGGGCCGGCTCCAGCGTGGCCCAACTGATGTCCGCCGGGCCGGTGGCGGTGAGGAAATTCTTGTCCATGACCAGCTTGGGCGCGTTACCGAAGAAGATGACCTTGCCGCCGGCCTGGGAAAAGGCGCGCAGGTTGTCCAGGGCGGGTTTGGAAATCGCGTCCACGGGGGGAATGAGGATGGCGCGATAAGCCTGGCCGCTCTGGTTGATCAGTTCCTTGCCCTGGAGCTTGAGGGTCCTGGACAGCGCGTATTCGTCCACGAAGTCCAAATCGCGCTGGTGCTGGAGCAGTTGGTGGACGATGGCCAGGAAGGCCGTGTTGGCGGCGGTGTCGTTGAACCAGAAGCTGCTGGAAGGGATATAGACGCCGATTTGCGCGGCGGGGCGGCCTTCGCCGAGCAGGTAGCAAACGCGGTTGACGTAGGCGGCGGTGGCGGGAAAGCCCGGCTCGGCGTAAAAGCCGCGGAAGGGACCCGTGCCCTGCAAGCCCATGTATTCAATGCGACTGATGCCGAGGACCATGAGGTGATTGAGAATCCAAGTGGCTTCCTTGAGGTCGGGCGCGGGATTGTAGGCGGCAAAAGCCTCGCACATGGCGCGGGGATGGCCGTTGAGATGGGTGGCGGAGGAGGCCAGCTTGGGGAAATCGGCCACCACGTCGTGCCAGATTTGGTGCCAGATGGTGTCAATGCCGGGCACCTGGATGCTCCTCATGCACTTGAAGAAATCGCCGTCGGCGATGGCGAGTTGCGGCAGGATTTCCTCGTGTTCAATGTGCATCTGCATTTCGACATGATTGGAGGCGCCCCATCTGCCTTCCATGCCGAAGAAATTCTCGCCGAAAAGATCGGACCACACGTCGCAATAGTCGGCGAAGACGCGGTGGCCCTCGTCCAGGCTGACGGCGCCGGAGGCAGCCGCGCCGCGGCCGCCGATGGTGATGGAGGCGACCGTCCCAAGGTAGGGCAGCAAGTCATAACCCTTGCGCTTTTGGAATTCGGCCGGGATCACGGGCGACCAGGGATTGAAGCCGAAGGCCGGTTCGTCGCCGCGGAAACCCAGGACGGTCTTGCCCAGTTCGTCGCCGACGGCTTGTTTGTAGCCCTCGAAGGTCCACTGGGCGAAGAGGCTGTTGGCCTCGGGACTGAGGTAGTCCTCGAGCGAGTGGGTGTTGTCCTTGGCGCCGGTCGCGTTGTTGGCCGAGCGGGTGGGGCCGGAGCGGAAGGCGTAGCGGGGCAGGACGATTTCCCAATTGCCGGCGGGGACGGTCCAGTTGACGGCGCCGGACGAACGGTCGAGCACCTGCGCGGCGCCGGTGTCGCGGTTGACGGCCAGCACGCAGATGGTAGTGGGCTGGAGTGTGCAGGTGTACTGCTGGCCGTTGGTGACGGAGACGCGCTGGGAGGCGGCCAAGGCCTTCATGCGCAAGTCCGGGCGGTCAGTGGTGAACTTGCCGCCGCCGAAACCGGAGGGATACCCGCCATCGTCATCGAACCAGATGCGCATGTTGCGTTTCTTGGCCTCCTCGACCACCGTTTTCACCGCCTCAAAGTAGCCGGGCGAAAGGTAAGGGGACTTGCCGCGCTTTGGCTCGCAGTAAGCAGCCTGGACATTCACCGATTTGCTGCGGTCGAGAACGCGCCCCATGTCCTCGCGGGTGAGCTGGTCGCTAAAGCCCCAGTCGAATTGCGCGCTGTATTCCGGGGGCGGGGCGGGGAAATTGGCAGCGAGTTGCGCGGCGGTGGGACTAGAGAGCTGTTGCCAGGGGCGTTCCTGGGCGAAGGCGCCGCTGACCAAGAGGAGAGAGACGAGGATTTGCGCGTGGGCTTTCATGGGATTATGGGCATTGACAGGCTGGGTTTGTTTTGCCGGCGGAAAATCTCTTGTTGACGCAGGGGCGCCACGAAGACATGCTGGTTACCGGCCATAGGGGGACTATGCGCCCTGCCACATTTCGATTCAACATAAATAGGCGCATAAATTGCCAGTTGACAAGACCGTGCACAGCGATCTCGGAAGGTGGGTTATTTTTGAGTTGAGCCGAATGGCGGCGAAAATTTCGCGGCCCGTGCCGATGGTTGATGGCCGATGCCGCTTTGCCGCCGCCGCGCCAGACAACACTTCC